>Ga0233438_10000089_pt1 | contig 125175 bp, 104 predicted proteins | sample SI_123_September_FD_182720 | JGI IMG/M metagenome (GOLD analysis project Ga0233438, IMG submission 182720) | Seawater microbial communities from Saanich Inlet, British Columbia, Canada - SI_123_September2016_10_MG | ecosystem: Environmental > Aquatic > Marine > Inlet | place: Canada: British... | reverse complement strand
CAAAAACTTTTTGACATCAAGCCCGTTGCGGTTGTAGTCCAAAATTTTGATGCTCTCACCCAGAGTATTGTCTATGGAGTTTTGGCCATGTTGTTGCTGGTGGGATTGATTTACGCTTTTTTCTTTGCCAAAAAAAGAAGGGAAGAACGCAAGAAAAAACTCCCCCCCTTCGAGCGTGCCATAGAGGAACTTAATGCTTTGGAAACCATAACGCCATCCCTTCAAGAAGAATACAAACAGTACTATTCACGGCTCACTGATGTGGTCAGGCGCTATCTGGAGGAAGAAGCCAAAATCACTGCTTTGGAGAGTACCACGGATGAATTGTTGCTGAAGTTGAATGCCCTAAAAGAATCGGGACAGTTGGACTTGGAAAGGGAAACCATCAAAAACCTTAAGACTGTTTTGCAAACCGCTGATTTGGTCAAGTTCGCCCGATCAACTCCTGAGTTTGGTACAACAGCCAAAGACAGGGAGTTGGTGGAAGGAGTGGTAATAGAAACCAAAGAAGCCCTGCCAGAACCCACTCCCGAGGAGATCAGAGAAAGGGAGGAATACCGACTTTTATTGGCCAAAAAAAGAAGAAAAAAACAATTGCAATGGGGTTTTGCTTCGCTTGGAATTTTGATAATTTTAAGCTTGGGAATAGCAGTTCTCAAATACGGATATTATCCTGTGCAAGACACCTTATTGGGTTATCCTACGATTAAACTCAAAAATAAGGAGTGGATCACCAGTCAATATGGAACCCCTCCCGTTAAAATTTCTACACCAGAGGTGTTGAGAAGGGTAAAAACCGAAAAAGGAGGAGCACTGCGTTTTTCCTCTGGTGATTACGACGCTTCTTTCTTTATCGATTTGGTATTCACCCAAAAACCACCTAAGCAAGAAGGTAAAGAAACTCCTTCAAAAGAGGATCAAGAGGCCCAACAAAAAGAAAAAATTCAGGAATTGATCAATGACATCATCAACGATTTCCAATCGAGAGGGGCGGTCAATATTCTGATCAAAGAGGAGGCAATCACCACCCTTTCGGGCATACCCGCGCTTAAAATTTTTGGTACGCTCGATTATCCAAAAAAAGGAAAAAACAATAGGGTTCGTTGTAACTATATCACCCATGTGTTTGATTTCGAACAAGGTGGGATCAATCTGACTTTGCTCTATGAAAAAGAGGATCGTTATGGTAAATTCATTGAGAAAAGGGTTATGGACAGTTTTGAATTGATAAAAGAATTATAAGCGATGTTTGAAGGCATTTACTTTGCGAATCCCGACTACCTTTGGCTGCTGCTTGCGTTGCCATTGCTGGGGGGATGGTATGTATTTAGCCGTAAAAAAACACAAGCGGTTTTAAAAATTTCTTCCTTGGAAGGCTTCCGATCCAAGTCCAGTTTCTTGGCCCGATTGCAGCCCGTCTTATTCCTTCTCAGAATTTTTTCCCTCGCTCTGATTGTTATGGCTTTGGCCCGTCCTCAAACCATGGATGTATCTACCCGAACCAAAACCAACAAAGGAATAGATATCGTCATGGCCATTGATATTTCCTCCAGTATGTTGGCACAAGATTTAAAGCCCAATCGCTTGACGGCCCTCAAAAGGGTAGCTGCATCTTTTGTAGATGACCGGGTGAGTGACAGGATTGGATTGGTGATTTATGCAGGAGAAAGTTATACCAAAACCCCCATTACCAGCGATCGTGCTATCGTCAAAAACGCACTGAGAGAAATCCAGTTTGAAGGCTTGATCGAGGACGGAACCGCCATAGGAATGGGATTGGCCACCGCCGTCAACCGACTGAAAGACAGTCGTGCCAAAAGTAAGGTCATCATTTTGTTGACCGATGGAGTAAACAACTCTGGCTTTATCGATCCAAAAATTGCTAGTGAATTGGCCGTAGAATACGAAATAAAAACCTACACCATTGGATTGGGGAGTAACGGAACTGCGAGAGCGCCTGTGGGACTTTTGCCCAATGGGAAATTCCAATACGGAATGACCAAGGTAGAAATTGATGAAGAATTGCTCCAGACCATTGCCAAAAATACTGGAGGATTGTATTTCCGTGCAACGGATAATAAAAAGCTAGAGGAGATTTATGATGAAATCAACAAGCTTGAAAAAACCGAAATAGAGGAGTTTAAGTATTACAATTATGACGAAAAATTCAGGCCTTTGATATTGTTGGCACTGACTTTGCTCTTTATAGAATGGTTGATGAGAAACACTCTTTTTAGAAGTTTTATTTGATATGTATCAATTGGACGCACCTTTTTACTTTTACGGTTTGGGCATCTTGCCCATACTTTGGGTAGCCTATTTTTTGGTTATGGGTTGGAAAAGTAGGACTCAAAAACGATTTGCGCACTCCAGTTTGATGGAAAAATTGAGTCCCCATCGCTCAAAGTTCAAACCTGCTCTGAAATTATTGATGCTTTCCCTTGGAATTTCCCTTTTGATATTAGGTCTGGTGAATCCCAAAATTGGAACGCAATTGGAGACCGTAAAAAGAGAGGGTGTGGACATTGTTTTTGCCATTGATGTCTCCAAAAGTATGCTGGCTGAAGACATTGCTCCCAACCGATTGGAAAAGTCCAAACGCTTGGTCTCTGCCATCATCAATCAACTGGCCAGTGACAGAATTGGCATCATTGCCTATGCCGCCCAAGCCATTCCCCAGCTGCCCATTACCACCGACTATGGGGCTGCCAAAATGTTTCTCCAAGCCCTGAACACCAATATGCTTTCCTCCCAGGGAACAGCCTTGGACGCAGCTTTAGATCTCTCCGGAACTTATTTTGACGATGAGGATCAAACCAATAGAGTGGTCTTTTTGATCTCGGACGGTGAAGACCATTCCGAAGAAGGTGCCTCTGCTGCCCAAAGAGCAGCGAATATGGGAATTAGAATTTTTACTTTTGGAGTAGGTTCTGCCGAAGGAGCCCCCATCCCCATCAAACGCAATGGAGTAGTAGATTCCTACAAAAAAGATTTGGAAGGGGTGACGGTGATAACCAAAAGGAATGCAGCAATCCTCGAAGAAATTGCCGAGTTGGCCGATGGAGAATATATAGATGGAAACGACACCCAAGCCGTGTTGGATTTTGTAACGGAAACCCTAAAAAATATGGATAAAAAAGAGTTTGAAGCAAAGAAATTTGTAAGCTACAAAGACCAGTTTCAAACTTTTCTTTTTGCGGGATTCCTATTAATTTTGTTGGAGTTATTTCTTTTTGAAACCAAAACCAAATGGGTACAACGTCTAAATTTATTCAACGAAAAATGATGTCAAAGTCAATATTTTTTTGGGGAATTTTGCTGTTTGGGGTGTCATTGGTGGCCCAAGAGGGTGAAGTGATCAATCATATTTTTGAAGGGAATGAACAGGCTTCTGCCGAGCTTTTTGATGAAGCAGAAATGGCCTACCGCAGGGCACTATCCAAAGCCCCTGAAAAACCAGAGGCCTTATACAACCTTGGAAATACCCATTTCCAAGAACAAGATTTTGACGAAGCAAAACAACGCTTTTTTCAAACTCAGAAATTTGCAGAAAATAAATCGAGCAAACACCACGCCTTTCACAACCTAGGAAATGTGTTTATGAAACAGAAGGACTACGCCAAAGCGGTGGAGGCCTACAAAAACGCCCTTCGAAATAACCCCGAAGACGAAGAGACCCGTTACAATTACGCATTGGCCAAAGAGATGTTGGAAAAAGAACAACAAAATCAGGATCAAAATGATCAGCAAGATCAAAACGATCAGGATGACCAAAAGGATCAGGATAACAAAGACGATAACAAAGACGAAAACAAAGAAGGCGATAAAGATAAGGATTCGGGAAAGGAAGACGAGGACAAAGAGGGTGATGAAGGTGAAGACGAGGAGGATAAAAAAGACGATGGAGATCAGGAAAAAGACAAACAACCCGAGCAGGGTGATTCAGAAAAAGAGCAACCTTCAAAACCCCGACAAACCGAACTTTCTCCTGAGCAGGTCAAAAGTTTGTTGGAAGCCATGAGCAATCAAGAGAAAAAAGTACAAGACAAAGTCAATGCCGAAAAGGTTCAGGGAATTCCCATAAGAGGTCAGAAAGATTGGTAAAGTTTAATTGATGAAAAATGTTTTTGTTAGCGTTTTAGTGATGATGATGACCACCGGTCAAGCGATGGCGCAAGGGGTGAGTTTTGAAGCAAAAGTCAGTAAAAGAAGCTTGGGGTTGAATGAGCGGCTGCGGGTCGATTTTATTATGAATGAAAACGGGGATGATTTTACACCACCCAGTTTTAGTGGTTTTAAGGTTTTTAGTGGACCCAATCAGTCCATCAGCAATTCTTGGATCAATGGAAAAAGAAGTTTTTCCAAGACCTACACCTATTTTTTGACCCCTACCCGCAAAGGGGCTCTAACCATTGCTCAAGCCACCATTAAAATTGACGGGGAAACCTACAAAACAAGTCCAATAAAAATAACCGTTACTGAGGCTGTTGAGGTTCCCAGAGACCCTAACAGCCCAGAGTATTTGATTGATGACAACCTCCATTTGGTAGCCGAAATATCCAATTCACGCCCCTATCTCAACGAGGCCATCACAGTGGTTTACAAACTGTACTTTAGAAACCCATTGCGAATCTCCGATGGAAGAGCGGTGGAAAACCCTCAGTTTGCAGATTTCTGGAGTCACAACATCGATATCCCTAGGCTCAAAGTAGAAAATGCTACCTACAAGGGGGAACCTTATAGTGTTGTAGTTTGGAAAAAAAGTGTTCTTTACCCTCAAAAAACAGGAAAACTGACCTTGGAACCACTCAGTTTGAGTTTGGTCATCGATTTGCCCTCAAACCGGAGGGATTTTTTCGGAAATCGTATCCTACAGCAGTCCTCCAGAACAGTTACCGCTGGGAGAAGAACCATCAATGTAAAACCCTTACCCGAAAAAGGCAAACCCGTGAATTTCTTTGGAGCTGTAGGACAATTTAATTTTGATGCGCTGATTAATAAAAATTCATTAAAAGCTTCGGAATCATTTGAAATCAAACTCAAGGTGACAGGCAATGGAAACCTCAAACTGTTTAACTTGCCCGAATTGGTATTGCCCAATACGCTGGAAGTTTTTGAACCAGAACACAGTGAAAATGTAAAAACCACCCTATCGGGTATGCAGGGTAATATTGAAGACAACTACACCGTAGTTCCCCGTTTTCAGGGAAAGTATCCCATTGCACCGGTTTCCTTTTCCTATTTTGATCCCAAAAAAGAAAAGTATTTTACCCTGCGATCTAGCGAACAAATAGTTGATGTTTACGGTGGGCCCGTGGCCAACAATTCAAATGACAATTCTTCAGCTGCCATTGCCAAGCAACTCCTGACCAATACAGACGAGTCTTTTCGATTTATCAAATTGAACCCCAATTTAGAACCCATCGTCAAAAAAGAGTTTTGGAATACTAAGCTCTTTTATGCTTTATTGATTTTTCCCATACTTTTATTGATTGCCTTTGTGCTCTTGGTACAGCACAATCATAGAATTTCTAACGATGTGGAAGGATCCCGACTTCGGGTAGCCAATCGTTTGTCTAAAAAATATTTGGGCGAAGCCAAAAAGAATTTAAAAAACAAAACGCTTTTCTATGATGCACTCGAAAGGGCATTGTTCAATTATTTGAAAGCGAGGTTGAAAATCAAAGCGGATGATTTTAGTAAGGATAAAATAACGGAGATATTGGCCGATAAAAAATTAGCAGAAATTGAAATACAGTCTTTTATTGCCCTGCTAGAAAACTGTGAAGTGGCCCGTTACTCTCCGGCTACCGATGCTAAGATGCAACAGGATTTTGACCAAGCTCTTTCTGTAATTTCTAATATTGACAAAAAATTATGAGAAAGATTTTGATGTTATTTTTGGTATCCTTTTTCCATTGCTTTGTGGCTTTTGGACAAGAAAAAGATACCACTTTTGAAAACGCCAATGCCGCTTACAATGCTGGACAGTTTGAAAAAGCGGTGATGCTCTATAAACAAATTTTGGAAAGCGGTCAGCACAGTGCCGAACTCTATTTTAATTTGGGGAATTCTTATTATCGTTTGAATCAGGTGGGGGAGAGTATTTTTTATTTTGAAAAAGCGAAACAACTCCAGCCCACTGACGAGGACATCAATGTCAACAGTTCTTTTGCTCAAAATATGGCCATCGATGCTGTGGAAGTATTGCCCAAATCACAAGTCACCCAATTGAAAGATAGCATCATTGAACTTTTCTCACAAGAGGGTTGGGCATATTTCATTGTCCTTTTGGCTTGGTTGTTGGTTCTTTTTTGGGGACTCTATTTGTGGAATAAAATTCCATTCATCAAAAGAACCTTTTTTGTCTCCAGCCTAGTACTGGCCTTGTTTTTGATCGGGTCATTGTTCATCGCTGTGATCAAATCAGCCAATACTGCCGACACCACCTATGGTATCCTTTTTAATGAAAAAATGGAGGTGTGGGCAGAACCTAATTCTCGGGCAGAAGTCCTTTTTTTATTGCATGAAGGAACCAAAGTTCAAATGTTGGATGAACTACAAGATTGGCAAAAAATTCGAATAGCCAATGGATCAGAGGGTTGGATCAAGAACGCCAAAGTGAGAAGCCTAAAAGGGTTTAAATAAGATCTTCTGGGAGCTCTTTTGATAGTTCGCTTCCCCAACTAAAAAGGTATTCTCCCAATTCGGTAATGGGTTGGTAAAGAATAGAACTTTCCATCATTTCAACATCGATAATGGTGATCCATGTGTTGAGTTTTTCCAGAAAAAACAAGACTACACTCATTAATATGGCCCATTTTAATAGACCGAATAAAGCACCCAAAAATTTGTTGAACAAACCCAGTGAAGCCTTACTGATGATTTTGGTCAATGCTCTTGCCAAAACGGATATGGCATAGACGATAATGATAAATACGATTAGATAAGACACGGTTTGTACGGCTACTGGACTCCAATCAAAGAATTCGTTTAACAGATCGGCAATAAAACCAGAAAATTTCACTGCACCCAACAGCCCCAGAAACAAGGCTCCCAAGCTGGCTACTTCAACGATGAATCCCTTGTAAAATCCTTTTACAAACCCAAATCCTAGGGCAATGGCCAGTATGATATCGATTGCATTCACTTATACGAATGTACTTTATTTTTGGGAATCTCATTCCTAGATTAGCCCTAAAGCCAGTATCTTTGAAGGTGCAAAAAAATGAAAGTCGAGATAAAAAATTAAAGGAGCGTTGGGAAACTTTGCTTGTGGTTCTCAGTGAGCGTTTTTCTGATGGCGAAGCCCTAGATGTAGAAGGGGTTTTGTATTTGGTCGGTTTGCAAGAATTGGGTCAGGTTCACCGAAAAATGAAAAAAGACGACAATGTCAACCTAATTCATATTGGAATTTGTTCGGTACTGGAGCCCTATGGTTACTATCGATTCGATTTTTTTGATGATGAGGGCTGGCCTCATTTTGAACTTCTGGAGGAGCTGCCCCCCCTCAAGCCTGGAGAGCAAAGTATTCTGATGAAAGAAGCACTGGTAGAGTATTTTTTAAAACGTCAGCTAATTCAATAAATGTTTACTTTTGTGCCATGATTGATAAGATTAATGAAAACTTGGCCTTGGTCAATGCTTTTGATGCTCAGTCCAAAGAAGAGGTTGAGGCTTTTCGTATAAAGTATTTAGGTAAAAAAGGAATTTTAAATGACTTTTTCGCGGCCTTTAAAGAGGTGCCTCCTCAAGAGAAAAGAGACTATGGACAGGCACTTAATACCCTTAAAAATGCTGTTGCCGAAAAGGTAAAAGCCCTTCAGGCTCAGACTGTGGATCCTTCCTCTCAAAGCAATCACGGAGATTTATCTAGGCCGAGTTTTCCCGTGGATTTGGGTTCCCGACATCCCCTTTCTTTGGTTAAAAACAGAATTGTAGATATTTTTTCTCAGATTGGATTCAATATTTCCGAGGGGCCAGAAATTGAAGACGACTGGCATAATTTTACCGCTTTGAACTTGCCAGAATACCATCCTGCCAGAGACATGCAGGATACTTTCTTTATCCAAACCGATCCCGATATTCTGTTGAGAACGCATACCTCTTCCGTACAAGTGAGGTATATGGAAAATCACAAGCCTCCCATTAGAACCATTTCTCCAGGAAGAGTGTTTAGAAATGAAGCCATTTCTGCCAGAGCACATTGTATTTTCCATCAGGTTGAGGGATTGTATATTGATAAGAATGTCTCTTTTGCCGATCTAAAACAGACCTTGCTCTACTTTACCAAAGCCCTATTTGGAAAGTCAAAAATTCGTTTGCGTCCTTCTTATTTTCCTTTTACAGAGCCCAGTGCCGAAGTAGATATTTATTGGGGACTGGAAACAGAAACAGATTATCGGATCACCAAAGGAACAGGTTGGTTGGAGATCATGGGCTGTGGCATGGTGGATCCCAATGTACTGAAAAATTGTAACATCGATCCAGAGGAATATTCTGGTTATGCCTTTGGTATGGGTATAGAAAGAATCGCCATGTTATTGTATCAAATTGGAGATATTCGACTCTTTTTTGAAAACGACGTTCGTTTTCTTTCCCAATTCCAATCGGGGAGCTAGTCCAATTTTTTGACCAATTTTTTAAAAACCTTATCCGGGTTTTTACCCAAGTAAAGAATATTGAAAACAGCATCTATGATGGGAACTCTGGTGGAGTAATTTTGGTTGATCATTTTTGCGCATTGGGTGGCGTAATAGCCCTCTGCTACCATTCTCATTTCCATTTGGGCGGCCTTGACCGAATAGCCCTTGCCAATCATACTTCCAAAAGAACGGTTTCGGCTGAAGACAGAATAACCCGTTACCAAAAGATCCCCTAGATAAGCGGAGTTGTTGATGTTGCGCTTCATTTTATAGACATCCTTAATAAAGCGTTTCATTTCCCGTATGGCATTACTCATTAACACACTTTGGAAATTGTCACCATATCCAAGAGCATGGGCAATTCCTGAGGCAATGGCATAAATGTTTTTGAGCATACTGGCATATTCAGTTCCCATGATATCATTGGAAATTGTGGTGCGAATGTATGAGGTTTTGAGCATGGCGGCTATTGCTTTTGCCAGCTTATTTTCGATGCAGGCGACAGTGAGGTAGGACAAACGTTCCATAGCAATCTCTTCGGCATGAGAGGGCCCTACAATGACCCCAATTTTTTCCAAAGGAACATTGAGCTTTTTATTTAAATGTTCTCCTACGATCAACATACTCTCCGGAACGACACCCTTGACAGCAGAAAAAATTATTTTATCGTCTATGGATTGATTTAGTTTTTCCAATTCACTCGACAGAAAGGCTGAAGGAATGGCAAGGATCAACACATCGGCTTCAGACACGACCTGATTGATGTCTGAACTGATTTTTAGACGTTTGATTTTCAGATTGGCAGCACTGAGATAGTTGGGGTTGTGACCGTGTTTCTTAACAAAATCGACATTGATGGGATTTCTGATGTACCACCCCACATTTCTTTTATTTTGAGTAAGAATTTTGATCAATGCCGTACCCCAACTTCCGCCACCCAAAACAGCAATTTTAAGCTTGCTTTTAAGGATCAAATGGGTAATTCCAGGTCTATTTGAGGGTTGCTTCATAGGATGTTTTTTGTCCTATCCCAGCCAGCTATCCCAGGGGATTCTGCTCAATAGCAACAATAATCCCAATCCGTAGAACAAAGCAATCCGTAGAAATTTTTTCCCGGGGTCGCTTTGGCGTTTGTGAAGAGACCAACCCATCGTAATTAGAACAATGGCCAGTATGTTGGCAAAGGGATGCTCTACCAAATACAATCGAACCTGAGCGTTATTCATTACGCCTCCAATACCCAAGTCAGACCACTGGCCAAACCAAGGGGAAACGAAATATAAAATCAATCCGATCAAGAGTTGAATGTGTGAAAAGATCAAACCAAATAATGACAATCTCAGGTCTTTAGACTCAAAATCTTTTCCTTTAATTTTTCCTGCAATGGCATTAAAGATACCGAGAATTAAAATCAGTAAAACCAAATAGGCCCAATAGGAGTGAATGTTTTTTAACAGCGAATACATGCTTCAAATTTTTCTGAAATATACGATATTCTTGTAATCATTTGTTGTTCCAACTTCAAGAATGAGATTACATCATGGCATTGTAATAGGAGGGATCTCCTGTAACTTCTTGTCCCAGCCAGTCGGGATGTGGAAACAAAGTGTCTTCGGATGGCAGCTCAATTTCGGCTAAGATTAAATTTTTGTTATGGGTCAAAAATTCATCCACTTCAAAAGTGAAGTTTTCAAAGGGTACGATGTGTCTTATTTTTTCTATAGGGACATCCAAAGCAAGTACCAATAATTGTTTGGCATCTTCCAATGGAATGGATTTTTCCCATTCTAACCGGCTGCTTCCGCTGGGATTACTTTTACCCTTGACAGTCAGCCATCCTTCTTTATCGATGATTCTAACCCTAACGGTTCGTTCAGGATCCTTACAAAGATAGCCCTGAATGATGTGATGACTCAGGAGCGTTTGGTCTTTGAACGCATCATTTTTGACCAAAAATTTTCTTTCAATTTCAAGTTTCATTTACAGAAAAATAACTTAGCGATCAGGAATTGTAATTACTTGACCTGGGAGTCCATTCTGCTGGGGTCTGACTCAATAAGACTTGAGGAGCAAAGAAAAACAATGCAAGAAGGAAACAGTTACTAATACTTGCTAAAGTTTCTAGAATTAATTGATTCCATGCTTAGATTATGATGTCAACCTCAAATCATATGGAGGAGACCCTCAAAGTATTTACCATTCCCTTTTTTATGATGGGCATTGCTGTAAGGTTAATCAACAAATCTCCCTTGTTTACGTAGCCCGATTTATTTGCAATTTCGTTGATTTCTTCAACCGTTTTATCTGTGCTTTCAAAACTGTTGTAATAAAAAGCTTTTACGCCCCAAATCAGGTTGAGTTGGGTGAGAATTCTTTTGTTGGGTGTAAAAACCAAGATATGGGAATTAGGTCGCCAAGCGGATACTTGAAAGGCAGTATAGCCACTATTGGTGAGGGTGCATATGGCCTTTGCCTTAACGTCGTTGGCAATGTGTACGGCGTGATAACAAATGGATTTGGTAATAAACCTGACCGTTCTGATGTTTGGTGGTTTTTGTGGGACTGTGATCAGTTCGGAGTCTTCCACACTGCGGATGATAGAACTCATGGTTTGGATGACTTGAACGGGATATTCTCCAACAGATGTTTCTCCGGAGAGCATCACGGCATCTGCTCCGTCCATGACCGAATTGGCAACATCGTTTACCTCTGCCCGTGTTGCGGTGAGGCTGTCAATCATACTTTCCATCATCTGTGTTGCAATGATGACGGGAATTCTCGCTTTTTTGGCGCGTTTCACCAGTTCTTTTTGAACCAATGGAACCTCAGCCGGAGGTATTTCAACACCCAAGTCACCTCGGGCAACCATCAGACCATCGCAATAAGAAATGATTTTGTCGATGTTGTCAATTCCCTCAGGTTTTTCAATTTTTGCAATGATTGGGATTTTATGGTCGGAGTATTTTTCGATTAATTTTTTCAAATCTAAAATATCCTCGCTGTTTCTTACAAAAGACAAGGCAATCCAATCCACTTTTTGTTTGATGGCAAATTCGGCATCGATCACATCTTTTTTGGTCAGAGCGGGCAATGATATTTTTGTATTGGGAAGGTTGACCCCTTTTTTAGACTTCAATTTCCCTCCTTGAATTACTTCGGTTTTAACTTTTGCTTTTTTATCGGTCGAAATGATCTCAAAAATAAGCTTACCATCATCCAACAATATCCTCTCTCCGGGTTTAACGTCTTTGGAGAAATTGTCGTAATTCATATATACCCTTTCTTTGTTCCCCACAAAAGGCTCACCATTGAGAAATGTAATTTGATCTCCAGGGGCTACAACAGTTCCTTCTTCTACCACTCCAACCCTCAATTTCGGCCCTTGAAGGTCAGCCAAAATAGAAGTATTGGAACCCAGTTTCTCTCCCAGTTCACGGATGATTTTGATCCTTTTGGCAACTTCTCCGTGTTCGGCATGAGAAAAATTGATTCGAAAGACATCAACGCCCGAAAGAATCATTTCTTCCATTACCTCAACCTTGTCTGATGCTGGGCCTAGGGTGGCAACTATTTTGGTTTTTTTTCTGTTATTCATTAATATAAATTTAGCCTTGAATCAATTTTTAATTGACTTTGGTCAATCAAATACCGATAAGAAACTTGATCGATGGATTCTATGCTATCTATCATCACTAGGTCATCTATACCTGAATCAATTTTTATGATGTAGTCAACCTCTTTTAAATCCTGCATCAAATATAATTCTTTTGTTTCAGGTAAATCGAATAAGCTGCTGCCCTTTTGAACATCCTTTTGAAATTTCAAATATCGATTGGAAAAGAGTCGAATTTCAATACCCTTGATGGGGTCGATCCACTCATAACTTTCAAAGATGTGATCTGCTTCGGCACCTTCTTTTTTCTTTTTTTTCTGGGCAAATTGGCACTGGCAATTGGAGTTGAGTAAAAAAGCAAGATAATAAGCTTCGCAACTGCTGTGAAGAGCAATCAGAGAAAAATCGTCTTCTTCGATTTCATCCAAAATATAACTTTTGACTTTAGCCATGTATCTTTGATTTGATATTCATGGCGTGGAAGGCTCGTTTGGCAGCTTTTTCCTCAGACTTTTTCTTGGAGACACCCCTTGCCTTGACAATTTGTTTGTCATCCAAGAAAATTTGGGTGGTATAATTAAACTCTGGATCCAGTCCGTTGTCTGTATTGGTTTTAAACTTTACACTCTTTTTTGTTTTCTGTCCCCATTCGATCAAAAATCCTTTATAACTCAGTACAGTGTGTTGTAGTTGATTGATATCAACATGTTCTCCCAAGATTTTTTTCATCACAAAAGTACTACATTTTTTATAGCCTCTATCAACGAAAACAGCACCAATCAAAGCTTCTAGCAGATTGCCGTGAATGTTCTTTCCAAAATTCACTTTGCTTTTTTGGTCTAAGAAATTAACCAAGTCTATTTTTAGTCCAATTTGATTCAGATTTTCACGACTGACAATTTTTGCCCTATACTTAGTCAATGTCCCCTCTTTTGCAAATGGAAATTTATCGTATAGAAAGGAGGAAACCACAATGCTGAGTATCGAATCCCCCAAAAATTCAAGTCTTTCAAAATTGATCAAATGTCCATCAACGTCCTTCAAGTTTTTGGATCGATGGGTAAAAGCAGTGCGATAGACGTTTTTATTGTAGGCTTTTAGGGTAGTAATTTTTTTAAGCTTACTGAAAAACATCACATCTTCATTTGATGATTTCAGAAAGTGGCCTAAAATATTCACATTCTAAATTAGCTAATTTTTTTGAAAATAACACAGGCATTGTGCCCACCAAATCCAAAGGTATTGGATAGAGCAACGTCAACTGTTCTTTTCTGGGGCTGTCCCAAGGTAAAATTAATTTTGGGATCCAATTGGTCATCAGCCGTTTGGTGATTGATGGTAGGCGGAACGATGCCGTTCTTGATGGCCATGATAGAGGCAATGGCTTCAATGGCTCCTGCGGCACCAAGGAGGTGACCTGTCATGGACTTGGTCGAGTTAATGTTGATGTTGTATGCATGATCTCCAAAAACGGCTTTTACAGCATTGGTTTCGGCTACATCTCCCAGTGGGGTGGAGGTTCCGTGCATATTTATGGCATCCACATCTTCGGGATTAAGCCCGGCATCTCGCAAACAATTCACCATCACTTTTTTGGCTCCTATACCTTCTGGGTGGGGTGCGGTCATGTGGTGGGCATCGGCGGATAGTCCTCCTCCTGCCAGTTCTGCATAAATTTTTGCTCCTCTGGCTTTGGCGTGCTCGTATTCTTCTAGGATCAGTGCACCAGCACCTTCTCCCAATACAAAGCCATCTCGATCCTTGTCAAAGGGACGTGATGCAGTTTTGGGATCATCGTTTCTGGTGGATAAGGCATGCATGGCATTGAAACCACCAATTCCAGCTATAGTAACTGCGGCTTCAGACCCTCCAGAGACAATGATATCTGCATAGCCCATCCTAATGTAATTCAGAGAATCGATCATAGCATTTGATGAAGAGGCACAGGCCGATACGGTGGCAAAATTGGGCCCCCTCAATCCGTGTTTCATCGAAATAAGTCCTGGAGCGATATCCGATATCATTTTAGGAATGAAGAAAGGATTGAAACGAGGCGATCCATCGCCTGCGGCAAAATTTAATACTTCGTTTTGGAACGTCTCCAAGCCGCCAATTCCAGCGCCCCAAATCACTCCAATTCGATCTCGGTCTTCTTTGTCAAAATCTAAACCTGCGTCAGCGATGGCTTCGTCAGAGGACACCAGCGCATACTGTGCAAATCGATCACACTTTCGGGCCTCTTTTCGATCCATAAAATTGAGGGGATCGAAGTCTTTTAGCTCACAAGCGAATTGGGTTTTGAAATTTGAGGCATCAAAATGGGTGATGGGTGCGGCACCGCTGGTGCCTGATAATAAACCCTCCCAATATGCAGGGAGGGAGTTTCCTATAGGAGTTAAGGCTCCCAATCCGGTAATAACTACACGTCTTGGTTTCATTTAAGCCAAATTTTACTTTGCTTGTTCAATAAATTGAATGGCTTGACCTACTGTTGCGATGTTCTCAGCTTGGTCATCTGGAATCTGAATGTCAAATTCTTTCTCGAATTCCATAATTAGTTCAACGGTATCCAAAGAATCGGCACCTAAATCGTTGGTGAAATTAGCGTCGGTTACGACTTCATTTTCGTCTACTCCTAATTTGTCAACGATAATTGCTTTTACTCTTGATGAAATGTCAGACATAATCAAAATTTGTTTTTAAATTACTGTGCACAAAAATATAAAACTTTGGATCAAATCACCATTTAGGGAAAAGAATATAACTTTTCTTTGTGAAGAGATTCTTAGAGGATAAACCAAAAATCCCTTTATTGTTGCTCTAAAAGCTAATTATTATTAAAAAAAATGATTAAAAGAATTGTTCTTTTTGCTTCTGGATCGGGTACTAACGTTGAAAATATAATCCGATTTTTTAGACAAAATCCTCAAGTGGAGGTGGTAAATATCCTCACCAATAATCCAAAAGCAGGGGTTATTGACCGTATTCGGCCCATGAAAATTCCAACAATAGTTTTCGACAAAGAACAATTGAATAGTGGAGCATTGAGTCAACAATTAGAGCTTTTGAATCCCGATTTGATTGTTTTGGCTGGATTTTTACTAAAAATACCCTTAGACTTTACCAATGCTTTTAGAAACAAAATCATCAACATCCATCCTTCGCTACTTCCCAAACACGGGGGTAAAGGCATGTATGGGGATCGGGTGCATCAATCGGTCAAAGATGCTGGAGATAAAGAAACCGGAATCAGCATTCACTATGTCAATGAAAACTATGATGAAGGTTCCATCATTTTTCAGGCCAAAGTGGAAGTGGCAGAGGAGGACAGCATCAGTCAGATCGCCCACAAGGTTCACCAATTAGAATACAAACACTTTCCTGAGGTGATCCAAAAAATCTTATTTCCAAAAAATGTCGGATAGAATCAACATTTATACTGATGGTTCTTCATTGGGAAACCCTGGCCCTGGAGGCTATGGCATCATCATGGAGTGGGAGGGTAAGCAGTATGTGAAAGAATTTTCTGATGGATTTAGGTTAACGACAAACAACCGCATGGAGCTTTTGGCTGTCATTGTTGGTCTGGAATCCCTAAAAATTCAGCCCATGGAAGTCGTGGTTTTCTCCGATTCAAAATATGTGATCGATGCGGTTCAGAAAAAATGGGTATTCAATTGGGAGAAAAAAGCATTCAAAGACAAAAAAAATCCCGACCTCTGGAAACGTTATCTGAATATTCACAGAAAGCATCGGGTGAGCTTTCAGTGGATTAAAGGGCACAATGCTCATCCGCAGAACGAAAGATGTGACCAACTGGCGGTAAAAGCGGCCAAAAAGTCCCCCGTTAACATAGATGTTTTTTTTGAACAAAAACAAAACAAATCCAAGGAGGCTTAACCCTTTGAAAACTCTTCAATAAATCTTTTAGGAAATAACCAATAAGCCCTTTGAAGTTTATTATTTTTGTAATATGAACAATAAATTACTGGTGGTAGGCACAATGGCCTACGACGCCATTTCAACCCCCTTTGGAAAAGTCGATAAAATACTGGGTGGTGCTGCCACTTATATAGGATTATGTGCCTCTCGATTTTCATTAGATTGTGGAATTGTATCTGTGGTAGGAGAGGATTTCGAAAACGAACATTTAGAATTACTTAAAAACCATGGCATTGATCTTTCGGGTGTAGAAATAGTGCCTGGTGGATCTACTTTTTTTTGGAGTGGAGAATATCACAATGATCTGAATACCAGAACCACCTTGGACACCCAGCTGAATGTTTTGGAAAATTTTAGTCCTAACATCCCTGAGCACTTGAAAAGTCCAGACATTGTTATGTTGGGGAATTTGTCCCCTGATGTGCAGTTACAAGCCCTGGAACAATTGAAATCCAAGCCCAAACTCATTGTATTGGACACCATGAATTTTTGGATGGAACATTTTAGGCCTGGATTGGATCAAGTCATCGCAAAAGTTGACGTCATTTCTATCAACGATGAAGAAGCACGACAACTAACCGGCGAATACTCTTTGGTCAGAGCTGCCGACAAAATTCATCAAATGGGTCCGGAATTTGTCATCATCAAAAAAGGAGAACACGGCGCCTTACTTTTTCACAATAAAGAAATTTTTTGTGCTCCCGCTCTTCCGCTTGAAGAGGTTTTCGATCCTACCGGTGCTGGTGATAGTTTTGCAGGTGGATTTACTGGATATTTGACTCAAACGGGGGATATTTCTTTTAACAATATGAAATTGGCGGTCATTTATGGATCGGCCATGGCTTCCTTTACCGTTGAGAAATTTGGAACGGAAAATCTAGTCAACTATACTCCTTCCATGATGGCGGCTCGCCTCAAAGCCTTCAAAGAATTAACTACATTTGAGATTGAGATTAAATAAAACGAATACATAATATGAGTGACGCCATAAAGCACGAGTGTGGGATCGCAATGATCCATTTAAAAAAAGACCTCAAATACTATAAGGAAAAGTATGGCACTGCAATGTATGGCATCAACAAAATGTATTTGATGATGGAAAAGCAGCACAATCGAGGTCAAGACGGTGCTGGTTTGGCTTGTGTTAAATTAAATATGAGCCCTGGACAACGTTATATTGCTCGGGTGCGTTCCAACAGTCAACAACCTATTCAGGATGTATTCAAAAAAGTCAATAAAGGTGTAAAACAAGCCAATAAATTACATCCCGATTTATTAGACAATATCGATCAGTTCAAACAAAATGTCCCCTTTGCAGGTGAGTTGCTACTCGGTCATTTGCGTTATGGAACTTTTGGAAAGAACTCGATTGAAAGCGTACACCCTTTTTTGAGACAGAACAACTGGATGCATCGAAATTTGATTGTTGCTGGGAACTTTAACTTGACCAATGTGACCGAACTTTTTGATACATTGGTAGAACTGGGACAACATCCCAAAGAAAAAGCCGATACCATCACTGTAATGGAAAAAATCGGTCATTTTTTGGATGATGCTGTGGCCAAAATATACAAGAAACTCAAAAAAGAAGGTTTTACAAAAGCAGATGCCTCCCCTCAGATTGCAGAGCGTCTTAGTATGAAAAAGGTATTGCGCAAAGCTTCCAAAAAATGGGATGGAGGATATACTATTGCAGGGTTATTGGGACACGGAGAGTCTTTTGTCTTTAGAGACCCCGCTGGAATACGCCCTGCTTTTTACTATGATGATGATGAAATATTGGTGGTTGCATCTGAGAGACCTGTTATTCAAACGGTCTTTAATGTAACTTTTGACGACATTCAGGAACTTCCCCCGGGTTGTGCTTTGATAACCAAGAAATCTGGAGCCGTAAAATTGAGCCAAATTCAAGAGCCTGTGGAATCCAAGTCTTGTTCTTTTGAGCGAATTTATTTCTCCAGAGGAAGTGATGCTGAAATTTACAAAGAGCGTAAGCAATTGGGAAGGCTATTGTACCCTCAAATCCAAAAAGCCATTAATAATGATTTAGAAAATACAGTGTTCTCCTTTATACCCAATACTGCCGAAACTTCTTTCTACGGTCTTTTGGGAGCGGTTCAGGACAATATTGTCCAGCGGCTGAAAGATAGTATTCAAATCAAAAAAAACCTTGAAAATGGAGCCCTTGAAAAGCTCTTTTCGCTGCGACCTAGAATTGAAAAAATTGCTATCAAAGATGCCAAGCTCAGAACTTTCATCACTGAAGATGCCAGTAGGGATGATCTTGTTGCTCATGTATATGATGTGACCTATGGGGTTATCAAGCCCACAGACAACTTGGTCATCATCGATGACAGTATCGTTAGGGGAACCACATTAGAAAAGAGTATTCTGAAAATGTTGGATCGACTCAACCCCAAGAAAGTTATCATTGTTTCCAGTGCTCCTCAAATCCGATATCCCGATTGTTATGGTATAGATATGGCCAAAATTGACAATTTTATTGCCTTTAAGGCAGCGCTCAAACTTCACGAAGACCAGAAAACCTTAGAACAAACTTTGGACAGTATTTACAGCAATTGTAAAAGCAATCAAGATTATCCATTGGAGCAGGTAGAAAACTGTGTAAAAGCACTTTATGAACCTTTTTCCAATGAGCAGATTTCTGCCAAAATAGCTCAAATGCTCAAGGGCGAAAGTATCAAGGCCGAAATAGAAGTTATCTTCCAAACCATAGAAGATTTGCATAAAGCCTGTCCGAAAAATCTCGGGGACTGGTATTTCTCAGGCGACTATCCAACCCCGGGAGGAAATCGAGTTGTCAACCGTGCTTTTATGAATTTTTACGAAGGAAAATCTGTAAGAGCTTACTAATGAAGGCAGTGAATATCTCTAGAGAAAAAAATAAATTATTTACTAAATTATATAATTTTTTTCCAAATCCACTCATCAGAAAAAAGTGCACTTTAACGTTTTATTATCTGCCACCTGAGCCATTAGTCTACTTTTACATCACCAGAACATAAGTAGGTTAAGTTCATGGTAAGATTTGGGGCAAAAAGGGAGGATTTATCCTCCCTTTTTATTTTTACCCCTTTTCTAAAGAGCAATACCTTACTTATTTTGCTCAAACAACGCACTCACTTTTTCCCAATTGATCACATTAAAAAAAGCATTGATGTAATCGGGTCTTCTGTTTTGGTAGTTCAAATAGTAAGCGTGTTCCCAAACATCTAGTCCAAGAATAGGAGTTCCTCCACATCCAATACCTGGCATCAAAGGATTGTCCTGATTAGCAGAGGAACAAACTTCTACTCCACCTCCTTTTTGGACACAAAGCCAAGCCCATCCAGAACCAAATTGAGTAGCAGCGGCATTTGAAAAAGCCGTTTTAAAATCCTCAAATGATCCATAGGCGGTATCAATGGCCTGTGCCAGTGCACCCGAAGGTGTACCCCCTCCATTGGGGCTCATCACTTCCCAAAACAAACAGTGGTTGTAATAACCCCCTCCGTTGTTTCTCAGTCCTGCATTGTTCATGTCAAGGTTTTCCAAAATGGTCTCGATGGTATCGGACTCCATTCCCGACCCCTCAAGTGCACCGTTGAGTTTTGTAGTGTAACCGTTGTGGTGTTTACCGTGGTGAATCTCCATGGTTTTTGCATCGATATGCGGTTCTAATGCATCGTTTGCATAAGGTAATTGTGGTAATTCAAAAGCCATAATAATTTTTTATTTTTTACAAAAGTAGAATTTCTTTTATTCATTTGGTGAGTGATGATGGCTAAAAAACCTAATTTTAAGAATTATACCAGCATATGAAATCGAGTCCCTTCCAAATCATAAATGCGGCTGCAGGTTCCGGAAAGACATATGCGTTGGTCTTTGCCTATCTTAAAAAATTACTTTCCTCCCATCACGATGACGGTTATCGAAAGATGCTGGCATTGACTTTTACCAACAAGGCCGTCAACGAGATGAAGTTTAGAATTTTAGACAATCTCTATCTGCTTGCCCATCATATTGAGGAGGATAAAATTAAAGACATTCGCTCCAGTTTACTTAATGATTTGGATGTTGACTTGCCCTCACTTCAACAAAAAGCCAAAAGGGTATTGAATAAAATCCTACACGAATACGCCGCTTTTGAAGTGATTACACTGGATCGTTTTACTCACAAAATCATCAAGAGTTTTGCAAAAGATTTAAAAATACCCGCCAGCTTTGAGGTTACTTTAGACAGTGATTTGTTGTTGGAAGAAATGACAGAAAATATTTTAGATCAAGCTGGTATTGACAAACCCTTGACTGAAATCTTGGTCGCTTTTAGTTTGAGTAAAATTGATGAACTCAAGAGTTGGAATATTGGTCAAGATTTATTCGACTTCTCAAAACTGTTGCTCAATGAGAACGATCGAGAGCCACTGTCTATACTAAAAAAAATTGATCAAGGAGAATTTAAAGCCCAAAAGAAAACTTTCCAAAAACGCCTCAGCACGCTCAAGGAAGAGCTGAAAACCATAGGAATCGATACACTTCAACTGCTGAACGATAAGGGATTGAATGAAGATGATTTCAATAGAAAAACCCTCTATAAGCATTTCGAAAAAATAGCGAGTGGAACTGTTGATGATCTGTATAAAAACCAATTGGAAAAAAACCTTAAAGAAGGTCAACGCCTATACACACAATCACTCTCTGAATCCAAAAAAAACATCATTGATGCCCTTATTCCTCGGTTACTTGAGTATTTTATCAAGGCCAAATTAAAAGTAGGCAAACTATTGCTTCTGAAGAGTATCATCAGTCAATGGACTCCTTTGTCGTTGATTGGTCGGATGGAAAAGGGTCTAGAAGATTTACAACTTCCAGAAAATCGATTGCTTCTGAGCCGCTTTAACGAAATGATCGATAATGAAATTTCGGGTCTTGATGCTCCATATATATACGAGCGCTTGGGAGAAAAATACCGTTATTATTTTATCGACGAATTTCAGGACACTTCCCGTTTGCAATGGAAAAATCTCATTCCTCTAATTTCCAATGCCTTGCAAGGCTTGGACGATGACCATCAAATGGGATCCCTCTTGCTAGTCGGTGATCCCAAACAAGCCATATACAGGTGGAGGGGAGGGGACAACAAACAGTTTTTGAGCCTTTTGAAAAAAGAAAGTCCCTTCCCGCAATTGCTTCCCGACATTACCCTTTTGCCCAAAAATTACCGCAGTCGTGAGGCTATTGTAGATTTCAACAATCAGTTTTTTGCATGGGTAGGAAGCACCTGCCAAGATTCTGAGCAAAAGCAAATGTTTGCACAACAAACCCAACAGGAATTTAACCACAAAAAAGGAGGGCAGGTGATTGTCCGTTTTATTGAAAAAGGTAGAAAAAAAGAAAACACTATACCGCACTATCAAGAACAAACCATTATCTCACTCAATGTAGCACGATCCAATGGTTTTTTATGGAAAGAAATGGCTGTATTGGTCAGAAAAAAGGAACAAGCTGTCCAGATGGCCGAAGCACTTCAGACCGAGGACATCCCTCTGATTTCCTCAGAGTCGTTGTCGCTGGGAAGTTCTTTAAAGGTCAATTTCCTCATCGCACTCATTCGTATTGTTGTTGATCCCGATGATGAGGAACAAAGAAAAAATATCATCGAATTTTTGTACCATAACAAGGGGACTACAATGGATTTGGATCAAAGCCTTAGTTCATCCATCTTTCTTCCCATTTTTGCCTTTGAAAAAGAAATAAAAAAGCAATTTGACCTTTCATTTGATTTTCAGCTTTTTTCCAAAAAATCGCTTTATAACGCTATTGAGTATGCCATTGCTGCATTCCAATTGATCGAAAATATGGAGGCTCATTTGAACGCCTTTTTGGATGATGTGTTTGAGTTCAGTGCCCAAGACGAAGGAAGCTTTTTGAGCTACCTTCATTATTGGGAACAAAAGGGAAAGGATCAAAAAATTGTTATCCCTGAAGGTACCGATGCGGTCAAAATATTAACCATTCATAAGGCTAAGGGACTGGAGTTTCCTGTGGTAGTCCTCCCTTTTGCCTCAGAAGAATTGATTTCCTCACGAAGTCAAAAAGTGTGGTACCCCATCAAAAACCATTTTGAAACTACTTTTGGTTGGGGAAGAATCCATTTTTCAAATAAATTAAAATACTTGGGTGCCGAAGCCACTACATTTTATGAACAGCAGCTTTTGGCAGAGCGGGGAGACGCGCTCAACACCTTTTATGTGGCATTGACCCGAGCGGTTTCCCAAATGCACTTGATTTGCACTATAGAGGAAGAGAGCACTCCTGTAGATAAAAGCTATGCCACTTTGCTCAACCATTTTGTAAGAAGTCAAAACCAAACCCCTGAAACAGAGCGACCTTTTGAATGGGGTACTGCCGACAATGTAGTGAGGGTTGATAATGAGTCCCCCATAAAAGCCTTTCGACCCGATTTCAAATTTCAGCCCAATTGGCAAAAAAGACTTTGGGTACAAATGCACGCAAAGCACGACGAATCGGCCACGATCGCCCGAAAAGAAGGCCTGTTGGTTCACGATTTATTGGCGGAAGTATCTAGTACTATGGACACATCGGCTGTGGTGACCGATGCCCTTCATTCTGGAAAGATCAATAAAGATGAATACGACTACTATTTACAAATGGTAAATGATATTGTGAATCATCCACAACTGTCACCCTTCTATCAGGAGGACATTGAAGTCTATAATGAAAAGGATATATTGATACCCCAAAAATCCTTTATTCGCCCCGATCGGGTGGTGAAAAACAAGAACGGTTGGGTAATTATTGATTACAAAACTGGAAAAGAATACCCTAGACACTCCACCCAAATCAAACACTATGCTCAAGTGTTGGAGGAGATGACCCTTGAAAAATCAAAATGCTTTTTGGTTTATATCGGAAAAAAGACCTTAGTAAAAACAGTAGCATGATGTTCCACCCCAAGATCCAAAAATGCCGATGAAAACTTTTCTTGACGAAATAGCAGAAGAAATTATCAATTCAAAATATCCTTTTGAATCCGTCAAAATTGTCGTGCCCAGTCGCCGGGCAAGTTTATTTTTGAAAAATGCATTGGCTCGTCAAATTCAAAAACCTGCTTTTGCTCCCGAAATCGTAAGCATCGAAAATTTTGTCGAGGAACTTTCCGGCTTAAAAAAGGCAGCTCCAGTAGATTTGATTTTTGAATTTTATGCGGCATATCAAGAGGTTTCTGATGAAAAACAGCGGGACTCATTCGATCAATTTTTAGGTTGGGCCTCAGTAATTTTATCCGACTTCAACGAGATGGACGCCCATTTGGTCGATGTCAAAACCTTCTTTGACTTTCAATTTTCACTTCAGGAAATGACCCAATGGGCCCAAAACGAAGGTCAGAGTAATCTCATCCAAAATCATCTGGAATTTTGGAGACTTATGCCCGCACTCTATGAATGTTTTAGTCAGAGACTTCAACAAAAACAGCAAGCTACACTAGGGTTGATTTTCAGGGAGGCGGTTGCCAACTTGGAATTTTATCTCAATCAAACGAATAAATTCCATTATTTTGTTGGCTTCAATGCTCTCAATGAATCTGAGGCTCAAATCATTCAAGAGTTTATTTCCAGAAATAAGGGAAAAGCCTGTTGGGATATCGACCAGCATTTCTTTAAAGACAAAGTTCATGCCGCAGGGAAATTCATCCGAAAGTATCATAGAGACTGGAAATCCCTACGTGCCCAACCGACTTCATTTCAAAAAAACTATACCCAGCCCAAAAATATTGAACTCATCGGTGTGAGTAAAAATGTTGCACAAGCCAAATATGCGGCCCAATTAGCGGCTCAATTGGCAACGGATTATCCCCAAGAAAAAACCGCCGTTGTTTTGGGGAATGAAACTTTGTTGACCCCCGCACTTTCTGCCATCGATGACACTGCTTTGACTTGGAACGTCACTATGGGATATCCCTTCAAAGAGACCCCTACCGCCGATTTTTTCGAATTGTTTTTTCAGTTGCACCTCAACACCAAGAAGGGATCTTTTTTTTATAAAAATTTTAAAAGTTTGTTGTCCGCCCCTTGGTGCCTTTCGTTGCTCCAATCTCAAGACTTAAATATAGAGAACTATTTGAAAGAGATTGAGGCCAAAAATTTATTTCGTTTTTCTCAAAATAAGCTCTATACATTGGACAATATTCAGGCCATTAACCATTGCTTTTTTGCTCCAGTTGATTCCATTGCCAGCTTTCTGCTACGTTTGATACGTATTTGTGATTTCTATATTGATTTTCTGGAACAAACCAATGAGACCGATGCTGCACTTCATTTGGCCTATTTTCAAAAATTCAAAGCTCTTTTTAATCAGTTGGAAGCCATGCATCAAAAACATACTTTCATTGAAAACCTTCCCTTATTACTTTTGGTTTTCAGAACGCTTGTCAAAGGGGAAAAAATCGATTTCCTAGGAGAACCATTGGAAGGCATTCAGTTTATGGGTTTACTGGAAACCCGTTTGTTGGATTTTGACAATTTGATAATTACCAACCTCAATGAGGGCATTTTACCTTCGGGAAAAAAAAATACATCTTTTCTGCCTTTCGATCTAAAGAAAAAATTCAATTTGCCCACCTTTTTGGAAAATGATGCCATTTATACTTATCATTTTTATCGACTTCTTCAGCGGGCCAAAAGAGTTTATTTACTCTACAACACCCAAAGTGATGGATTAAATTCTGGTGAAATGAGCCGCTTTTTGTATCAATTAAAATTCCAACAACAAACGGCTCACCAAATCCAAGAAAAACAATTGGTTTTCAATTACAAAACCCCATCTAGTTTTGATTTCTATATCCAAAAAACCGAAAACATTCAGAAGCGTTTACGTGCCATTGCCGAAAAAGGATTTTCCCCTTCCTCACTTTCTCTCTACATGAGGAATCCATTGGAATTTTATTACCAAAGGGTGCTAAAAATCAGAGAAAAAACTACCATGGAGTCCACGATCAATCCTATGGACAAGGGAAATTTGGTACACGAGGTGGTTGAGCAACTCTACCTGCCTTACCTAAACAAAACGCTTACAGCTGCTGATTTTAAGCAAATGAAGGGACGTTTACTGCCGCTGATGGAGGAACGTTACCAAGCCATTTATCACGGTACCCATCAGAAAACAGGCCGCAACCACATTATTTTTGAAGTGTTGAAAAAGTCTATTTTAGATTTTTTAGCCATGGAAGAAAATTCTGTTAGGGAAGGCAATCAGATCAAAATACTCCACCTAGAACATCGATTTGAGGAAAGTGTTCAACTCCCTGGATTCGACTTCCCTGTCAAATTGATCGGTGTAGTTGATCGAATCGACCGATACAACGACACCCTTAGAATCATCGATTACAAAACTGGAATGATTCAACCCAAACAGCTCAAGTTAACCCATTGGGACGTTTTTGACGAGCAGACAGATTTTGCCTATTTATTTCAGATTCTACTTTATTCATATGTTCAAAAACCCCTTTTGTCCAAACATCAAAAATCAGCGGCTGGGATTATTTCTTTCAGAAATCTACCCCAGTATTTTATGTCTTTTTCTCATGGAAATAATCAAGACCAAGCTCTTAATCCAGAAAATTTAGATCGCTTTGAAATAACTTTATTTAAAATCATCAGAGAAATTTTCGATCCTAAAGTAAATTTCAAGAACAAAGATTGATTAATTCATAAATCCATTTTATATTCAATATATTTAGAAAAATAATTTCCCATGGATGACAATTTTGAGAAAAAAGAGAATGAAAAAGGGATAAAGAAGGAACAACTCAACTGGTTGTTGCGGATTATTACATTGGGAGACCGATTTTCTCTGCAAGACTTTTATGATCGAATCAAAAAAGGCTTTGTAGAATTCCTTATTGTATTTTTTGGGGTATTAGTTTCTTTTGGAGTAGAAAGACAAGGGGAAGAATTTGGAGACAGAGAGTCCAATGTCGATAACCTAATTGGTCTTAGGGATGAAATGGTCGATATTCGAGAATACACCCAAATATATATCGAAGAAAATCAATGGATCCGAATGTTATACAACAAATTATACGAACAATGGGATCAAAACAGAGACAGTGTTTTCTTATTTACTGATGAGTCCGATGGGCTCCCTTATTCTCCTCTTTCCTTTTACAATAACTACAATCCCTTCAATCCGCCAAGGGTAGTATATGAAGCCATTAAACTGGATGGAACTTTTAGATTTTTGGGTTCAGAAGTAGGACGGTTTGTCAACAACACCTATGACGGAACGGACCTAAAATACTTAATGCTCAACACAGACCGAGAAGAGAAAGTTTATGTTGACCAGTTCGAAGCCCAGATAGCCAATAAGTGGATTTTTGAGTTGGAAAACATTGACTTGTACGACACCGACTTTTGGGTAAAACACCGAAAATATTTTCAAAAAGAGAAATATTTGAAATACAATCTTTTTAAGCGCTTGGGATTGTGGGAGCAGATCTCTGAGCAATTGGTTGAATACGAAGCAACAGTTGGGGTCAATATCAAAAAATTAGACAGTATAATCCAAGTCAAAGAGGATGAATTTGTCTTTATTTATTGGTGGTTTTAAGCTTTTCCAATCAAACCTGCTACGAGTTTTCCAGAGATCAATGCAGGAGGAACACCAGGGCCGGGGACGGTCAATTGTCCTGTAAAAAATAGATTTTTTACTTTTTTACTTTTCAATTTAGGCCTCAAGAAAGCTGTTTGTAACAACGTGTTGGCCATGCCATAGGCGTTTCCTTTATAAGAGTTGTACACTGAAATAAAATCATTGACACAAAAAGATTCTCTAAACAGAATATCGTCTTTTAAACTTTGGTCGGTTAGTTTTTCCAATCGCTCCATGACAATGTCAAAATAACGATTCCTCAGTGTTTCTGTGTCTTCTAATCCCGGTGCGATGGGAATTAAAAGAAAACAGGCTTCTTTTCCTTTAGGAGCCATATCAGGGTCGGAAATGGATGGGAAATTGGCGTAAAAAAGGGGCTCCTTTGGCCACTGTGCAGTGTCGTAAATGGTTTCGGCATGAATGTCGAAATCCACGTCAAAAAACAAGGTGTGGTGAGAGACATTTTTCACCTTTTTATTCAATCCCACATAAAAGAGCAGGGAAGAGGGAGCGAAAGTTTTTTTATCCCAATAGGCTTCACTGTAGGCTCTAAAATTTTTGGGTAGTAGCGTTTCGGTATGGTGATAGTCGGCTCCGCTCAAAACGATATCCGACATGATATCTTTTCCTTTGATCTTGATCCCTACGGCTTTTTTATTTTCCATAAGAATTTTCTCCACAGGACTGTCAAGGTGAATTTTAACTCCCAGACTTTCGGCCAGTTGAACCATACCCTTTACGATGCTATACATTCCATCTTTGGGATGCCAAGTCCCGAGCCCAAAATCCGCAAAATTCATGAAGTTGTAAAAGGCGGGTGTGTCTTCGGGTTTGGCCCCCAAAAACAAGACGGGAAACTGAAGGATTTGTGCCAGTTTAGGGTTTTTGAACGATCGGGTCACTTCCCTTTTTACATTCGAAAAAAAGTAACCCAACTTCTTGATGGTATCTGGTGTGACCAATTCCAAAGGCGAAACCCCTGGCCGATAGACCAATTCATCTATGGCAATTTTATAATTATCGGCGGCCTTCTCAATAAATTTTTTAAGCTGAGCAGCACTTCCTTTTTCCTCTACTTCGAAAGCTTTGTAGATTTTTTCCAAGGAATCTCCAATCAATATAGAGTCATTTTGACCAAAGTAAACTTGATACCCAGGGTCCAATCGTTCCAGCTGATAATAATCACTGACTTTCTTTCCAAAATCTCCAAAAAACTTTTCGAAGACATCCGGCATCCAATACCAGGAAGGGCCAATATCAAAAACAAATCCGTCTCTTTTCAATTGACGCGCTCGCCCTCCTGGCGTGCTATTTTTTTCAAAAATTTCGACTTGATGTCCCAACTGTGCCAAATAACAGGCTGCAGACAAAGAAGAAAAACCGGAACCGATGACACTTATGCTCTTTTTCATACCATTGCAAAGCTATCAATAACTTAATGTTTTATTAGATAATGAGTTCATAAATCCTTCTACGATTAGTGAAATTTATTTATGAAAGGAAGTCCGAAGAGTGGAATTACTTTTCTCCCCTTCTGACGGCATTGATTTCTTCAACAAAAGAGGCCGAAATGATCCCCGTGGGAATCGCCACTATACCGATCCCAATCAACGAAATGATAGAAGCAAAAATCTTACCGCCAACGGTTACAGGATAAACGTCTCCATACCCCACCGTAGCAAGAGAAACCGTTGCCCACCAAATGGACTCTGTGATGCTAGAAAACTTATCTGGTTGAGCCTCATTCTCAAGATAGTAAATGGCAGAAGCAGAAAACAAAATAGCCAGTGCAGAAAGAAAAAGGGTAAATTTCAATTCGTTTTGTACACCCTTTAAAGCTTTGACAAATAACCTAAGAGAACTGCTGTCACGTCCCAACTTAAAAATACGAGTCAGGCGGAACAATCGTAGAATTCTGAGGAATCTTCCGTCCACCTTTATAAATTGATTGAGGTAGAAAGGTAAGATGGAAATCAAGTCGATCAATCCAAAGGTGCTGAACACATATTTTGAAACCCCTTTCATTCGATTGTTCATATAGGCCAGTCGGATGCGATATAAATACTCGAAAGAGAAAATATAAATCGAGAAAGCCTCAAAAAGACTAAAGGCTTCACCATAAACATTTCGAATCGAAACGTGAGATTCCATGATCATGGCTGCTACATTGGCAATGATGAGCAGATAAATAAATTTATCAAAAATAATTGGAGATTTCAACGCCGATTATTTTTTAGAAAGATCGATAAAAATACCGATCATTACACCAGCTATAGTGACAACAACCACAAATGCTACAAAAGAAGGAGACATAGTTTATAAATATAGTAAACAAATATAATCAATTTTAAAATTTTAAAAGGAGGGGTTTAATGGAACAATATTTATATTTTTTTTGTTTAAGCTTTTTTTGTTAAAGTTTTTTTATATATATTTAAACAGTTTAAATTCAATTTGGTTTATTAACGCCTTTGCAACTACTATCTCCTAAAGTCAAATTCTAAAATCCTAGCAGAGGCGTTTTTTTTAACCCCTAATTTTTCTCACTTTTTCACAGTTTTTTCCTAATTTAGTAATGTAGGATGATTATGATTTAGATGGAGGGATTGACGACCATTACATTTTTCAAATTTCAAAAAAATAAACGCTGGGCTTTCGCCCAAATGGGTCTTGCGCCATCAAAACTTCAACAAAAAAAAGGGCTTAGGTTCTTTAAACTCATGGGAACTGGAGGAGGGAATGGCTTTAGTCTGTGGCCAGATTTTGGTACATATGCCTTTTTGGGAGTATGGGACAGTCAAAAATCGGCGGATGATTTTTTGAAGGACAATGCACTTCTTCAAACTTACTACCAAAAATCGTCTTCTATTCGAACCCTTAAGATGTTGCCCGTCAAAAGCCATGGCTTGTGGAGTGGTCAAAATCCTTTTACCGAACATAAGCCAGTGACCATTGATTCCAAACTACCAGTTGCGGTCATCACCCGTGCCACCCTCAGACCATCTCGACTCATTGCCTTTTGGAAATCAGTTCCTTCTGCCAGTGCAGCCATAGAAAATGCCGCAGGTGTTCAGTATTTCAAAGGGATTGGAGAGTGGCCTTTTGTTCAACAAGCGACCCTCAGTCTTTGGGACAGTTTCGAGGCCGTTAAAAAATTTGCCTACCGCGATCAAACCCACGCAAAAATCATTAAAAAAACCAGAAGTCAGCAGTGGTATAGCGAAGACCTCTTTGCCCGTTTTCACGTTCTGTCTGATACCGGATTCATCAAGCCAAATTCCCTCATAAAATGAAAACTGCAGTGGTCATAGGAGCCGGAATTGGCGGTATTGCAGCGGCTTTGCGTTTGTCTAAAAAGGGCTATTCAGTAACTGTATTCGAAGCCAATGACTACCCTGGAGGGAAACTCAGCGCTTTCTCTTTGGGGGACTATCGCTTCGATGCTGGCCCCTCCTTGTTTACCATGCCGCAGTACGTCACCGAATTGTTCGAACTTCATGGTGAGAAAGCCAACGATTTTTTTACTTATCAAAAGAAAAAGATCGCCTGTAAATATTTTTGGGAGGATCAAACCCAACTTACCGCCTATGCTGACTCGAAACTTTTTCTGGAAGAAGTTCAAAACAAATTGGGTGTAAAAGCCGCCGTATTGGAAAAATACCTCAAACGCGCTAAGAGAAAATTTGATTTAACCGCTCCTCTGTTTTTGGAGCAATCTCTTCATAAGTTCAAAGGTTTTTTGTCGGTAAAAACCATTAAGGCCCTACTCAACCTAAGCCTTTATGAAATCAATCAAAACCTCCATACGGTCAATGCGGCTCAGCTAAAAGAACCTCATTTGGTACAAATGTATGATCGTTATGCCACCTACAACGGCTCCTCTCCCTATCAAACCCCTGGTATTATGACTTTGGTTCAGCACTTGGAACAAGAGTATGGAACCTTTGTACCCGATGGTGGAATGGAACAAATTACCCGATCTCTTTTTGAATTGGCCAAAAGAAAAGGCATTAGTTTTCACTTGGGAGAAAAAGTCAATCAAATCCTTGTCGAAAATGGAAAGGCCGTAGGGGTCGAAACGAAAAATCAAACCCTCTTGGCCGATATTGTACTATCCAATATGGATGTTTTCCCCACCTATAAAAACCTCCTCAAAGGCACCAAAGCTCCCCAAAGGATTTTAAGTCAAGAACGTTCCAGTTCGGCAGTCATTTTTTATTGGGGCATCAATAAGATTTTTGATCAACTCGATTTGCACAACATCTTTTTTTCTCTAGATTATAAAGCAGAATTTGAAGCCATTTTTAATCAAAAAATATCCAGCGAAGATTTTACGGTCTATGTCAACATCACCTCCAAAGATGTTCCTTCAGACGCCCCCAAAGGAGGAGAAAACTGGTTTGTGATGATCAATACTCCTGCAGATCACGGTCAAGATTGGAACCTGATTAAGAATGAATTGAGAGAGAAAACAATCGCCAAACTCAATCGCATGCTCAAAGTAGATATGGACTCTCTGATTCAAGAAGAAGAGGTTTTGACCCCTCCGATGATTGAACAAAAAACATCCTCACATTTGGGGGCTCTCTACGGCAGTTCTAGCAACGATAAAATGGCTGCTTTTCTGAGGCATCCCAATTTCAGTTCCAAAATCAAAAATTTATATTTTTGTGGCGGTAGTGTGCATCCCGGTGGGGGTATTCCACTGTGTTTGCTCTCTGCCAAAATTGCTACAGATCTAATACCCTAAAGCCAGAGATGATTCCAATCAAATTAAACAGTGAAAATGTTTCCATTGCCATCATTTGGTTATTTCACCTTAGTGGAATTTTGGGCATACTTTACGGTAATTCAGAATGGTTCATCTCGGCCACTCCCCTCAATTTGTCGATCAATTTTGTACTGTTACTGATCAATTGTAATGGGCATAAGTGGTTTTTTCACTTGGTCATTTTGGGTTTTTTTACCGGCATGATTACCGAAATTTTGGGTGTGCAATGGGGTTGGATTTTTGGAGATTACCAATACGGAAATGCACTGGGGTACAAGATTTTGGGAGTTCCCCTGCTTATAGGAGTCAACTGGGCACTTCTGACCATCATTACGGGAGCCATAGCCCAGCAGTTTTATCAGAACACCTTTATGCGAATCATCATTGGCGTTGGTTTGATGATTTTTCTTGACCTATTGATCGAACCCATAGCTCCGGTATTGGATTTTTGGGCTTTTGATGGGGGTGAAGCGCCGCTTCAAAACTATATCGGTTGGGCAGCCGTGGCTCTTTTTTTACAATCTGTATTTCACTATTTTAAGGTATCGATTGAGGGTTGGTTCCCTCATCAGTTGTATCTTTTGCAAATCATTTTCTTTGCTGTACTTTTAATCAAGCAAACCACTATAGGTATTTAAATTTTTTATTCATGCTCCGTTACTTTTCTTTAGGTCTGATGACTATTTTTCTTTTTTCTTGCACAGAAAAAAAACCTGAAAACAAACAAGTCGTTGATAAAAAGGAGAAGAAATTGAAGGTTGATGCTCCCAGTCAGGCTACCCAACTCACCCAACTCACGCCCGAGTTTATCGAGGAAAATAAAATTGATCAATGGGTACAATTCATAAAATTCAAAGATGCGGTGGAGGACATCACTTTGCTCAATACAGCCGAAATAATGACCTTTATCTCCGAACTCTATAAAACTACCAGTTCTCTATTAAAAGAGCCTTTTCCCGAAGATTTTAATAAATTTCCCATCTACAGCAGAATAAAAGTGATTCAAACCCAAATCATCAAGTGTCATTTTTATGCGGCCAATAAACAAAATGAAAAGCTCAATCAGTCATTGGATGAACTCTATCTAGAGTACAACGTTCTATTAAAGCGGATGATTAGTATGGCAGAGGATAATAAAATAGAATTGGACAGTTTGAGAATGGTTAATCCTGTTTCTCAAGACTCAAAAACGAAACCCGCATTTTCGAGAAAATAAATCCCTTCGGTTACAGATTCAGAAATTTTCTCTTTTTGGTTTTTCAAAAATAAGGCTCCTGGTTGAAGGGTCAATGCATCATCGTATAATGCCAGAAGTTTTTGGTCGTATTCTACAGATTTGTGCAAGTGGGTGTGATTGGTTTTCTTGATGGAAGAAATGACCATTTGTTCAAAGTTGAGCCGATGGATAACCAGATTTTCTACCTCCACATTCAGGGTTCTCAACAATTGGGTTACGTCCTGGAAATAACGATTTCTATAGGTAGATTGTAAGTTGAAATATCGTTTGTCTTTGGAAAGATTTGACTCATCAGAAGCTTTTAAATACTCTAGCTTTGAATTCTTGAGCAGAGTAAGGATTTTTTTTAGTACTGTAATGTATTCTGAAGAAGCAGACAAAATTTTGATTTTTGTAAACTTAAACAGAATTGAAGCGTCTTAAGAATTATGCTCTAATTTAATATTAACAAGTTTTTCACTTTAAATATATAATGCAGTTCAGAACATACTTTTTCGGAGCTGACAAAACCTCTTGTGGTTCCTTTTTTTTCAAAGCTTGGTGGAGGGAGCTGTGCGATTTCTGCCATCTGTGAGTAATAGGCTTCTCGGCTTGGATGATAGGGCGTTACGGCATTATAGATTTTATTTTCGTTCCAATTTTCGAATAGATTCAGCAGAATGGCCACCGCATCTTTTTGATGGATAAAATTGATTGGAGAAAGAGGGTTGGGGAGATTTTTTTTTCCGCTCAAGGTGAAAATAGGATGTCGATCAGGTCCTATCAAGCCCCCCAGTCGAACGATACAACTTTGAAAATTTTTGTTGTTTAACAGCTTTTGTTCCACTTTGATGATTTGTTGTGCCGAAGGGCTATCCCCCAATAATTCACTTGTTTCGGTCATGATCCCTTTTTGAAAACCATAAACGGAAGTACTGCTTGTGAATAATACCCTTTGAATTTTATAAGCTTCGACTTTTTCAATGATTTGCTCTACTAAGGCGACATAATTGCGTTGGGGATTTTTCCTCAGACCTGGAGGGATGGTGATGAACAGCGTGTCAATATCTTTAAAAAAATCGAGGGCCCCCATGACAGTAGATTCGGTTAGCTTGAGGAATTGTGCGTTTAATCCTTTATCAATAAGCTGTTTTGCCCTTTCCTCAGATGTCGATGTTACCTTGGCCTGATGCCCCTTTTTTTGAGCCTCTAGGGCTAGGGCTAAGCCCAACCATCCACCTCCCAATATTCCAATTTTTTTCATTGCTCCTTGGTTTTTGTTTGATCTTTTACAAAGATAGTTTTCAAAACTATTAAATGATATTTTAAAAATCACTATCTTAATAAACACAAAAACAATGAGTTATGCCGATTAAAAGCTTTCAGGGACAAAGAGCGACCCGCTCCAAAACATCAAACAAAACTTTATTGGTGTCTGATATCATGACACGGGATTTGGTGGTTTTTAAACAGAACCAATCCATCCATGAAGTCATGCAAAAATTCATCAAATACCGTATTTCTGGAGGTCCAGTGGTAGATGATGCTGGGAAATTGATTGGGGTAATTTCCGAAGCTGACTGCATGAAAGAAATTTCAGATAGTCGGTATTTTAATTTACCCATTCTCGACAAAACCGTGGCCCACTTTATGACCAATGAGGTGGATACCATCGATGCTAATAAGACTATTTTTGAAGCGGCGTCAATGTTTTTTAAAACCACCAGAAGACGTTTTCCTGTCTTGGATAAAAACCAATTGGTCGGGCAAATTAGCCGAAAAGACATTGTTGTGGCAACTCTCAATATGAAAAGTCAAACCTGGCGTTAAAAAATCCGTTGTGCGACACGGTAGGTGTTCGCATGTGCTTCTATGATCAGTTTGATGTCTTTAGAATAACCACCACCCATACTACACTGAATGGGGAGAGAACGTCTGTGGCAAAATTCCAATACCTGTTCATCTCTTTGTTTACAGCCTTCTAGACTCATGCCCAACCGGCCCAATCGATCTGTGGCCACTACATCCACACCCGATAGATAAAATACGAAGTCGGGATCTACTTGCTCAAAAAGTTGTGGAAGCGAATCGTTCAATACATTCAGATATTGTTCGTCTCCTGTTTTGTCTTCCAGCGGAATGTCCCAATCGCTTTGTTCTTTTCTAAATGGATAGTTTTTTTGGCCGTGCATCGAAAAAGTAAATACCCGATCTTCATTCTTGAAAATTTCTGCTGTTCCATTGCCTTGGTGGACATCCAAATCGATGATCAAAATTTTTTGGGCATGTTGGCGATCTAATAAATATCGGGCGGCAATGGCTTGGTCATTCAGCATACAAAAAGCCTCGCCGTGGGTTGAATACGCATGATGTGTACCTCCGGCGATATTGAATGAGATGCCCGATTGAAGAGATTTCAATGCCCCTTCGACAGTGCCTCCGGCAATGATAAATTCTCTTTCTACCAATTGTTGGGAAACAGGAAACCCTATTTTTCTGATTTCAGAACGGCTGAGTTCCATTCGCATCAGACGATCCACATATTCCTTTTGGTGAACGACTGTTACGATCTCTTCATCAAGGGCTTGAGGTGAAAAAAAATCTTTGGGTTCACAAGTGCCCTCGTGCATCAATTGCTTGGGCAGTAGGTCGTATTTTTCCATAGGAAACCTGTGGTTTTCAGGAAGGGGCAATACATAAATGGGATCAAAGGCAACAGCTATCACAGGGTGGATTTAGCTGATGATCAAACCGCTGGGGGTGTTGTCGTCTTCTGGGGAAATAAAAATCAATCGTCCTTCTCCATCCTCTGCCATCAATAGCATTCCTTGACTTTGCACACCACGGATGGTTCGAGGCTGTAGGTTGGTCAAAACCGTAACCTTTTTACCCACCACCTCTTCGGCCTGATAACTCTCTGCAATTCCGGAAACAATTGTCCTTTGTTCGTGACCTAAGTCAACTTTTAAGACCAAAAGTTTTTTGGTCTTAGCCATTTTTTCGGCTTCGAGTATGGTTCCCGTCTTGAGATCCAATTTTGTAAAATCATCGAAAGAAATCATCTCTTTGGGTGCCTCCTCCACATCATTTTTTTCGTTTTCATGGGCTAGGTTATTCTTTAATTTTTGCAATTGTTTTTCAATGACCTCCTCCTCAATTTTTTCAAAGAGCAATTGGGGTTTTTCGAGAAGATGTCCTGGGGCAAGAAGAAAATTATTTCCACTTACATCTTCCCAAGAAGCATTGAAATGGAGCATATCCATCATTTTTCGGGAAGTAAACGGGAGCAGGGGTTCGCTGAGGATACTTAGTCCGGCAGCGATTTGAAGTGCTGTGAACATGATGGTTTCTACCCGTTCTGGATCGGTCTTAATCAATTTCCAAGGCTCTTGTTCTGCCAAGTACTTGTTGCCCAATCGTGCCAAATTCATCACTTCTTGACTGTAGGCTCTAAAATGGTAATGCTCGATTTGCTTTTCCATCAGAGATGGAAATTCTTTGAGTTTTGACAATGCTGCTTGGTCTGCATCATTCAACTGGCCCAAGGAAGGAACTTTTCCATCGTAGTATTTTTGGGTGAGTACCATTACCCGATTGATAAAGTTACCAAAGATGGCGACCAACTCACTGTTGTTTCGGGTTTGGAATTCTTTCCACGTAAAATCGTTGTCTTTTGTTTCTGGAGCATTGGCGGTCAACACATATCGCAATACATCCTGTTTGTCTGGGAAATCTTCCAAATATTCATGCAACCACACTGCCCAATTTTTGGAGGTGGAAATTTTATTGCCTTCTAAGTTGAGGAATTCATTGGCTGGAACATTTTCGGGAAGAATATATGTCCCCGTATTTTTAAGTATAATGGGGAAAATAATACAATGAAAAACAATATTGTCTTTTCCGATAAAGTGAACCAATTGGGTATCTTCAGATTTCCAATAGGGTTCCCAATCGATATTTTTCTTTTGTGCCCATTCCTTGGTAGAGGAGATATAGCCAATGGGAGCATCAAACCAAACATAGAGTACTTTTCCAGCCCCTCCTTCGACCGGTACAGGGATGCCCCAATCCAAGTCACGGGTAACTGCGCGAGCCTGTAAACCATTGTCGATCCATGATTTGACTTGCCCGTAAACATTGGGTTTCCAATCTTTTTTATGCCCTTTCAGTATCCATTCTTCAATAAAGGCTTCGTGTTGGTCGAGGGGTAGAAACCAATGCTTTGTTTTTTTAAATTCGGGAATACTGCCCGAAAGGGTGGACTTGGGTTTTATGAGATCGGTTGCATTGAGCGAGCTTCCACAGGATTCGCACTGATCACCATAGGCTTCTGTGTTTTGACAAACGGGACAAGTTCCAGTGACAAAGCGGTCGGCCAAAAAGGTATTGGCTTCTGGATCATACAGTTGCTCGGTTTCTTTGACCAAAAATTGATCCTGTTCATCTAATTGTTTAAAAATTTCTCCCGCTGTTTGGTGGTGTATGGCTCTTGAAGTGCGGGAGTAATTGTCAAATGAAATCCCAAAACCGTCAAAAGCCTTGCGGATGATTTGATCGTAATGATCGATCACTTCTTGAGGTGTTTTTCCTTCTTTTTTGGCCTTGATGGCTATCGCTACACCATGTTCATCACTCCCACAAATAAAGGCTACATCCTTTTTTCTCAGTCTGAGATAGCGAACATATATATCAGCTGGAACATAAACCCCTGCCAGATGGCCAATATGGATAGGACCGTTGGTATAGGGTAAAGCAGCAGTAACAGTATATCTTTTTGGCTGCGAGGACATGCACATTTTTTGGCAAAAATAAGGATTTTATTGCCCGGCATGGAATTTTATTTTAACTTATAACAAAGCCCATTTTACCATGACAAAAGCCCACGATCTAGGAAAAAAGGCAGAAAAGCTCGCCGCATCTTATTTACAAAATTCGGGATATACCCTTTTGGCTAAGAATTATCGCTACCTCAAGGCAGAGGTGGATTTAATCGTCCAAAAAGAAAATACATTGGTTGCTGTAGAGGTCAAAGCTCGTACCATTGGCTTTGTACTTTCACCGGATCAGGCCGTATCGCCCAAAAAAATTAAATTATTGGTTGAGGCCGTTGATCATTTTGTTCAGTCAAGAGAGCTGGATGTCGAGGTGCGTTTTGACCTGATTACCTATGTCTTCGATGGGACCCATTGGGAGCAAAACCACATAACAGACGCTTTTTACCCCTTTGGTTGAAATGTTGTAAAACAAACATTATGTTTAATATTATTAACTTTGCAAAAAAATAAAACATATTCCATTGAAAACCATTGCTTCACAAGTATCGGAATACGTCAAGACAAAGCCTTATTTGTCCACGGCCTTGTCACAGGGCATTATCAACTTGACCTCATTGGCAAGAGAGATTCAGCCCGAAATTGAAAAGGCATTGCGTAAGCCTGCCAGAAGTGGAGCCATCGTGATGGCATTAAAACGAATCTCAGACAATGAGGAGTTCCTTTCTACCCACAAGATTGTCAATGTCTTGAGAAACCTGGGAGATATCACTGTACGGTCTTCTCTTACCGACTATTGCTTTAAGCTTTCCGAAACCCTGTTGCTGGCGCAGGCAGAGTTCCTCAGCGCCATCAAAGACAAAAAAGATATTTTCTACACCTCTTCTAGAGGGGTAGGAGAATCAAATATTGTGGTCAGCAGCAACATCGCTCCTTTGATTGAAGATTTATTCCGTGACGAAATTTGCATTGACAAAATCGATAGCCTATCTGCCATCACGGTCAAACTGCCCAATGACAATGTAAAAATCCCAGGGATTTACTATTTTATTTTTCAAAGACTTTCTTGGGAGGGGGTCAACATCAATGAAGTTATTTCTACTTCCAATGAATTTACCATACTGATGGATGAAGATTCGGTCAACGTGGCTTTTGAGGTGATCAAAAACCTTAAATCCCTTTAATTACCAACTAAGTTATTGAGTTGATCCAGTAGATTTTCTACGGTATGCACCTGATCCAAAACCAATAAAAGTCGCAAGCCGTTTCGGGTTTGGTTTTCTTTCATACTGTATTTTTTGGGCTGTTTTTGAACCCCAAGCAGTATTTGATTAAAGAGGGGACTTTGGTAGAAATCACTCTGCTGATCAGACAAAAAGTAACCCACACATTTTTTGTTTTTAATGATGAGTCGTTCCAATCCCATTTTAGAAGCAAGCCATTTGAGTCGAAGTGTACTCAAAAGTTCCTCTCCTTCCGGAGGAATTTTCCCAAAGCGATCTTCCAGATTTTTTTTGAAGCCCTTCAAAGCTTCTTCGTCCTTTATGGCGCTTAATTCGTTGTAGAGAATCAATCGCTCATTTACTACATTTATATATTCATCTGGAAATAAAATTTCAAAATCTGTGTCAATTTGTACTTCTTTGACATAGTTTTTCTCCTTTGACTTTTTTTCATCTTTGAATAGGGTTTTGAACTCATTTTCTTTCAACTCTTCAATGGCTTCTTCCAAAATTTTCTGATAGGTTTCAAAGCCTATTTCATTGATAAAACCACTTTGTTCTCCTCCCAGCAGATCACCGGCTCCTCTAATTTCAAGGTCTTTCATGGCGATTTGAATTCCGGCTCCCAATTCCGAAAATTGGGAAATGGCATTGATTCTTTTTTGAGCATCTGAGGCCATGGCACTCAGTGGTGGAGTGATAAAATAACAAAAGCCTTTTTTATTGCTTCGGCCTACTCTTCCTCTCATTTGATGTAGATCGCTGAGTCCAAAACTCTGAGCGTTATTGATGAAAATGGTATTGGCATTGGGAACATCCAATCCGTTTTCCACAATGGTTGTAGCAATCAATATATCGGCTTGTCCTTCCATAAAACCGAGCAAGGTTTTTTCCAATCGGTTGCCTTCCATTTGTCCATGACCAACCGCAATTCGCGCATCGGGGATCAGTCGCTGTACCATTCCTGCAACTTCCTGAATATTCTCTACCCGATTGTGAATAAAGTAGATTTGGCCTCCTCTTTGCAATTCATAACGAATGGCATCCCTTATGAGGGTCTCACTGAAACGAACGACTTCGCTCTCAATGGGGTAGCGATTGGGGGGTGGAGTGGCAATGACCGAAAGGTCTCTGGCAGCCATCAAACTGAATTGTAAAGTTCGGGGGATAGGAGTGGCGGTAAGGGTCAAAACGTCAACATTGGTTTTGAGTTCTCGCAATTTTTCTTTGACTGCTACACCAAATTTTTGTTCTTCGTCAACAATGAGTAGGCCCAAATCCCTAAACTTGACACTTTTGTTCACCAGTTGGTGGGTACCGATCAATATGTCTATTTTTCCTTGCTGAAGTTCTTCTAAGATTCTTTTTCGGTCTTTGGTCGAACGGAAGCGGTTGAGATAGTCAACTTTCACCGGCAGTTCTTTCAATCTTTTGGAAAAAGTTTTGTGGTGCTGAAATGCCAGTATGGTGGTGGGAACCAAAACGGCCACTTGTTTGCTGTCATCGGCGGCTTTGAAAGCAGCACGGATGGCAACTTCGGTTTTTCCAAAACCTACATCTCCGCAAACCAGTCGATCCATGGGTCTTTCGTTTTCCATGTCTGCTTTTACAGCAGCGGTGGCTTTACTTTGATCGGGAGTATCTTCAAACATAAAAGAAGCTTCCAGTTCCAACTGTAAATAGCTGTCTGGAGGAAAGGCATGACCAATTTTTTCTCTCCTTTTGGCATACAGCTTAATCAGATCGAAGGCAATGGCTTTGACCCTGGTTTTGGTTTTTTGTTTGAGTACCTTCCAGGCCTTGGAGCCCAGTTTATTGAGCTTGGGAACATGACCGTCTTTGCCGTTGAATTTGGCGATTTTGTGAAGTGAGTGAATGCTGAGATAAAGAATGTCTCCTTCTCCATAACTCAATTTTATGGCCTCTTGTTTTACCCCATCCACATCAATTTTTTGAAGCCCTCCAAACTTCCCTATACCGTGGTCAATGTGGGTGACAAAATCTCCAATTTTAAGATGGGTCAACTCTTTGAGGGTCAGTACATCTTTTTTGGCAGCGGCCGAACGTAGTTTGTATTTGTGGTAGCGTTCAAAAATTTGGTGGTCTGTAAAACAAGCAATTTTGGCTTCAATATCTTCAAATCCCTCAAAAAGGGGGCAAACTTCAGTTTTGTAATGCACCTTGGTTTCCATCTCTTCCAAGATTTCATTGAATCGCTTTCTTTGGGCGTCGCTGGAACAAAAAATATAGTTTTCAAAACCCGAGGCGTGGTTGGCGTTGAGAATTTGAACCAGCCGATCAAACTGCTTGTTGATCGAAGGCTGGGGACTTTGTTTGACACTGATGCGCTCTTGTGGCTTGAGTTGGTCAGAATTATTAATCAGCACGGTACTTTGACCGTTCAAACGTTCCAAAAGTTCTTGGGGACTTAAAAACAAAATTTCTGGAGGATATTGAATGGAGTTTTCCAAGGACTCGAATTGTTTGACTGCCTTGATTCCCAATTTTTCGATACGATCCAAGCAAAGGTCAAGTTGGTTAAACACCACTGTTCTTTGTCCGGGCAGAGAGTCGATCAGAGATTTTCGTTTTTCGCTAAAAGAAACCTTGGAAGTATTGGGTAACAAATCGATTTGCTCCAAGGGAGTGATCGAGAGTTGGGTATTGACATCAAAACTTCTAAGACTTTCAATTTCTTCATCAAAAAACTCGATACGATAGGGGTGCTGATGGGCAAAAGAAAACACATCTATGATCCCTCCTCTTACCGAAAATTCTCCTGGTTGGGTGACAAAGTTTACCCGATCAAAACCATATTCAAAAAGGGTCTCATTGACAAAATCCAAGCCGATGATGTCGCCTTTTTTAACGGTGAGTGTTTTTCGCTTGAGGGTCTGTTGTGAAATGACTTTTTCAAAAAGAGCTTGGGGGTAGGTGACAATGATTTTTTTCTTTTTGGAATTACTGAGTTTTTTGAGCACCTCGGACCGCAATAAAACGTTGGCATTGTCAGTGGCCTCAGGCTTATAAGCTTCTCTGTAGCTCGCTGGAAAATAGAGAACTTCTTTGGAGGAGAGCAGTTGTTCAAGGTCGTTCAGATGATAAGCGGCTTGTTCGGCATTGTCCAATACCATCAAAAAAGTTCGATCCAAATTTTTAAAGGCAGAGACAATTTTAAAGTTCAAACCAGAACCTACCAAACCTTTAAATTGGCAACAGTCGTCCCGCAAAAGTGCAGTTTCAAATGCCTTTTGACTGTGGGTTTGGGAAATTTTATCAAACAGTTGTTCGATAACTTTTTTTGGCAAATATAGTTTTCATTCCCATTACTCAACTCAAAAATCACAAGATTTCAATCCTTTTTTTGGTTGATAACTCCTGATAATTCAATAAACTTTGAAAAGGACAATACCCTATTTTAGTATTTCAAATTGCCATTCATGTTTTTGATTTTTGATACTGAAACCACGGGTTTGCCCCGAAACTGGAATGCACCTCTAACGGATGCAGACAATTGGCCGCGGTGTATTCAGATTGCTTGGCAATTACATAGCAAGGACGGGAGCTGCCTTGCCCACGAGGATTATTTGGTGGTGCCCGACGGTTTTGTGATTCCCTATGATGCCGAAAAAATTCACAGTATTTCCACTGCTTTGGCCCAAAAAGATGGGATTCCTTTGTCGGAGGTATTGGAGAAATTTCAACAGGCTGTTGCTCAATGTGAATTTATTGGAGGGCATAATGTAAGTTTCGACCTCAACATCATGGGGGCAGAATTCTTGCGATTGGGCGATCAGAATCCTTTGGAAAATTTCCCCATCATTGATACTTGTACCGAAGAGACCGCAACACTATGTCAGTTGCCCGGAGGTCGAGGAGGGAAATTTAAATTACCCACCCTAAGTGAACTCCACCACCACCTTTTTGAAGCCCCTTTCGAGGAAGCCCATAATGCCACTGCGGATGTAGAGGCCACCACCCGTTGTTTTTTCGAACTTTTTAGAAAAGGGTGGATTCGACCCGAGGCTCTAAAAAACAGGGAAGATATTTTACAGCACCTCAGTGAAGTATTGGATCAACCGGTCAAAGGGATTGGATTAAAACATCTCAATTTAAAAGCCGCTTCCGAACAATTGGTTGCCTTGGCTGAGAAGGAAGAAGAACCCTCAAAAACATTTACCGATGCGGAAGAGGAAATTTTGCAAAACACCTCCTTTGTTCACTTGCATACCCATTCCCAGTATTCCGTTTTGCAATCTACTTCCAGAATCGATGACTTGGTCAAAGCTGCGGCTGGTGATCAAATGCCTGCGGTGACCCTGACAGATCACGCCAATTTGATGGGAGCCTTCCACTTCATCAAAGCCATAAAAAAACACAATGCCGATTTAGCCGAGGGCACTGCGGCCCTAAAACCTATTTTGGGATGCGAGTTCTATGTTTGTGAAGATCATCAAGATCGCTCCAGAAGGGACAACGGTTATCAAATTGTTTTCATCGCTAAAAACAAAAAGGGCTATGAGAACCTTTCCAAGATGAGTTCCATTGCCTATACTCAAGGATTTTACTACGTGCCTAGGATAGACAAAAAAATTGTTGAGCAGTACAAATCAGATTTGATGGTTTTGACGGGTAACTTGTATGGAGAGGTGCCCTCAAAAATTCTTAACGTAGGAGACAATCAAGCAGAGGAAGCCTTGCAGTGGTGGAAGAGCCAGTTTGGTGAAGATTTGTACATTGAGTTGATGCGCCATCAGCAGGAGGACGAAAAACGCGCCAATCAAGTGCTGATTCAGTTTGCCCAAAAACACGGAATTAAGGTTTTGGCCACCAATAATTCCTATTATACAACCAAAGCCGAGGCCAATGCCCATGATATCTTGCTCTGTGTCAAAGAGGGAGAGAAACAGGCCACTCCCATAGGGCGTGGAAGAGGCTATCGTTTTGGACTTCCCAACCAAGAGTACTATTTTAAGTCTCAGTCAGAGATGAAAAGTCTTTTTTCGGATTTACCCGAGGCCATCATCAACGTTGAGGAGGTCGTCAACAAAGTTGAAGCCTTTGATTTGGCGCGAGAGGTATTGCTTCCCAAATTTGACATCCCCGATGATTTTTCCACAGATGCCTCCAATGACCCAAAGGACAGAGAAAATCAGTTTTTGCGGCATTTAACTTTGGAGGGAGCCAAAAGACGTTATGGCACCATCAGCGATGAGATTCAAGAACGTTTGGATTTTGAGTTGGAGGTCATTGCCAATACAGGCTATCCTGGATATTTTTTGATCGTACAAGACCTTATTGCTGCCGCTAGGGAAATGGGTGTTTCTGTCGGGCCTGGCAGGGGTTCAGCCGCAGGGTCGGTAGTCGCCTACTGTTTGGGAATCACCAATTTAGATCCCATCAAATACGATTTACTTTTTGAGCGTTTCCTCAATCCCGACCGGGTGAGCATGCCCGATATCGATATTGACTTCGACGATGAGGGAAGGGGTAAGGTCATGGACTATGTAATTGAAAAATACGGCGCCAATCAAGTGGCTCAAATCATCACTTATGGAACCATGGCGGCCAAGTCTTCCATCAGAGATACCGCAAGGGTTTTGGATCTTTCCTTGGGCGATGCTGATCGGATTGCAAAGCTGGTACCCAACATCAAACTGGCCAAAATTTTCTCCCTAGAAGACAAGGAACTCAAAGAAAACCTCAGGTCGGACGAGTTCAGTCAAGTCAAAGAATTGCAAGAAATTTTTGAGGGTGATGATTTGGCTGGGCAAACCTTACAGCAGGCCAAGGTGTTGGAAGGTTCACTGCGAAATACAGGGACGCATGCTTGTGGGGTCATCATCACCCCCGATGATATCACCAATTTTGTACCCATTGCTTCTGCTAAAGATTCCGATTTGAATGTGACTCAGTTTGACAATGCTGTGGTCGAGGAAGCAGGACTTCTGAAAATGGACTTTTTAGGACTGAAAACCCTGACATTGATTAAGGATACCGTTAAGCTGGTAAAATACCGCCACGGGATTGATCTGAATCCCGACGAATTTCCGTTGGATGATCAATTGACTTATGAATTGTTTCAAAGAGGCGATACGGTTGGGATTTTTCAGTATGAATCTGTGGGTATGCAGAAATATTTGAAAGATTTAAAACCCAATGTTTTCGCAGATTTGATCGCAATGAATGCTTTGTACCGACCAGGACCTTTGGAATATATTCCCAGTTTTGTTGCTAGAAAAAAGGGGGAGGAGGAAATCAAATACGATTTGCCAGAGATGGAAGAGTACCTCAAAGAAACCTATGGGATCACTGTCTATCAGGAACAAGTAATGTTGTTGTCTCAAAAATTAGCAGGATTCTCCAAGGGTGAAGCCGATTTACTTCGGAAAGCCATGGGAAAAAAGATTTTTGCACTGCTGCAAAAACTCAAACCCAAGTTTATCGAAGGGGGAGAGGCCAATAACCATCCCAAGGAGGTGTTGAATAAAATTTGGAAGGACTGGGAAGCATTTGCATCTTATGCTTTCAACAAATCCCACTCCACCTGTTATGCATGGATTGGATATCAAACAGCATACCTCAAGGCGCATTATACTGCAGAGTATATGGCGGCCGTCCTTTCCAATAACATGAATGACATCAAACAGGTTACCTTCTTTATGGAGGAGTGCAGAAGGATGGGAGTCAAAGTATTGGGGCCCGATGTCAATGAGTCTTTTTACAAGTTCAATGTAAACGAAGAAAACGCCATTCGTTTTGGAATGGGAGCCATTAAAGGAGTAGGAAAAGGAGCGGTAGAGACCATCATTGAGCACCGAAAAGACGCCCCTTACGAAAGTATTTTTGACGTGGTCAAAAAGGTAGATTTGAGAGCAGCCAATAAAAAAGCCTTTGAAAACTTGGCACTTGCAGGTGGATTTGATTCTTTTAAAGGAACCCACAGGGCACAGTATTTTAATCCCGATGGCGATGGTATTATTTTTCTAGAAAAAGTAATCCGATTTGGGTCTAAATTCCAAGAGAGTCAAAACTCTTCACAGACCAGTCTTTTTGGTGAAAATTCTGACGAAGTTTATCAAGAGTTGGTCATCCCGCCCTCCCCTGAATGGGACAATTTAGGAAAGCTCAAAAAAGAAAGAGAAGTGGTGGGGATTTATATTTCTGGACATCCTTTGGATGATTTTAAAAAGGAAATGCGATGGTTTACCAACGCAAAATTGTCTCAACTCAAAGACCTAAATCCACTGGTCAATAAAAATCTTAATGTTGCAGGAATCGTCAACGAAATTCAACACTTAGAATCCAAAAACGGCAAAGGCTGGGGTCGATTTACCTTGGAAGATTTTTCGGATCAGTATGAGTTTAGAATTTTTGGGGAGGAGTACCTCAAGTTCAAACATTTTATCAGTGTCAACCAGTTTGTTCGAATAAAAATTAATATCAAAGAGGGATGGAGAAATCAAGAAACAGGGAGATTGGGTGATCCTAGAATACAGTTCATTAATTTCGAGATGTTACACGATGCCCTGTCCAAAAATTCTAAAAAATTGACCTTACAGTTGGACATTCGTCAATTGAAATCCGAAAGCATTCAACAGTTGAAGAAAGAACTCAATGGTTTTAAGGGAGATAAACTGCTGTATTTTGATGTCATTGATCCCAAAAAACAACTTAAATTGACCTTGGCCAGTCGCAAACAAAAGGTTGCTATTTCCCCCGAATTGTTATCACACTTGGAGGAAAAGCGTTGGCACTATAAATTGAATTGATCGTATATTACAATCCATAATATTTCAATAAGTAAATTTGATTGCTCATGGCAATGTCACATTTTTTAAAATGATTAATTTTGAATTTAAATTTTAGAATATGGCTTTAGAAATTACCGATGCAAATTTTGAAGAAACGGTTTTAAAATCGGACAAACCTGTTATTGTAGATTTTTGGGCAGCTTGGTGCGGCCCTTGTCGCATGGTCGGACCGATTATTGATGAAATCAGTGAAGATTACGAAGGTAAGGCTGTGGTTGGCAAATTGGATGTCGATCTCCACCAAGAATACGCTGCAAAATATGGGGTGAGAAATATTCCCACCGTTTTGCTATTTGATAAAGGAGAATTGGTTGGCAGACAAGTGGGTGTAGCACCCAAAAAAGCCTATGCCGATGCTTTGGATGCCGTATTGTAGTTTAGGCTCCTTCAAATGCCATTAGTTTCGAGACTACTTTCCAGTATCATCTCCCCTTTTTTTCTTTTGATCGTTTTTGAGTAACGATTGAATTCATTAGTATTTATAAGATAAGTGATCCAAAGTCAATAGCTGTTTTTTTTGGATAAAGCCCAATGGTGGACTAAATATGCCTTCTTTTGTCAGTTATAAATTTGGCAAAATCAAAATGCAATGTATATTTGCATCCGCTAACAACAAGGTCTGGTAGTTCAGTTGGTTAGAATACATGCCTGTCACGCATGGGGTCGCGGGTTCGAGTCCCGTCCAGACCGCTTCTTAATTCCCCTGTTAATCAGGGGTTTTTACCATAACAAAATCAATTATTCTTTTTTGGGGGGTTCAAATAACTTCTTAATTTATTGAGAAGTAACCGAATTATTTTCCAAGTATACGATCAAAAAATTCTTCACGTAACGGGACTGTTTCACGGGCATTTTTATAAAAAACTCCATGGCCTGATCCGTTGTTGTAAGATTTAAAGGTGACATCTTTTGCTTTGGCTTTTTTCAATGCTGTAGTGAAATCTTCCGAGTGTCTAATGTCAACTATTTTGTCGGCGGAATCATGAAAAAGTAAAAACGGAGGAGCATTTTTGTGGACATAAGTAATGGGAGACAACTTTTTGGTTAGTTCATTCTGTCTTTGTTGCTCATTCAATTCAAAGAGATTAAAATCGGTAGGGGTTGCAGAGGCGACAACGGCTTGGATGTTACTGGAATATTCCTGGTAAGGACCATCGCCCTCCAACCCAGCTGATGGTGGACATAAGCCCAACATAGAGACCAAGTGCGCTCCAGCCGAGTTTCCATAACCCCCAATGCGTTTTGGGTCGATATTGTATTTCTCGGCGTTTGCTCTGAGCCATCTTACTGCGCATTTAACGTCTTCGATTCCATTTTGAATTCCAATCGCTGGATTTTCTTTTTTCTGGATCAGTCTGTAGTTGAGGGTCGCCGTTACATATCCTTTTTTTGCAAATGTCATGGCGGCGTTCAAGATCCCCCATTTTCTTTTGTTTCCACTTCTCCAACCTCCTCCGTGTATGAATACGATGGCAGGACTAGTAGCTTGAATATTTTCCGGATAAAATAAATCCAAAGTCCATCTTTCATTTCCCTCTCGATAGGCCACGTTCAGTGTTGCGACAACTCCCTCGGGCATTCGGTTCAATACCGTTTTATCGGAGGGGTTATTTCGTCTGTTGTTCTGAGCATTGGCCGCAGTAATCAGGCAGAAAATGCCTATACCAATCCATAAGAGTAATTTCATATTCATCATTTTTTAGGGTAATCTATTTCAAGCGTTGAAGCTCTTTTTCAAATTTTTTCATCACATAGAGGTGTAATTTGGCTTGGGTTAATTTATATATAGCCCAAGGTAATTTGGGAACATATTCGTGTATGGCGGTAATGACATATTCATTGTCCAAAATGGATCGGAATTCCAACCACCCTAAATCTGTTCTTTTGGTCAACACCCCGCCGGTGATGTAAAAAAGCTGTCGATTGGGAGTGCTTCTGTCTTCGATCAATTGCAATTCCAACAACATAATCCCCAAAAGGTAGAACCTCAAAATACTGCCGTCAAAACGAGGGTTGATCAGACCAGCAAACTTTTTACTCAACCAGATGGGGTAATGTTTGGCCACCCGTTGAGCATTGTGTTTTCCGGGGTTGTAGATTCTCTGAACACTTCTCACCGTATTTTTTTCGGTACGTATTTGATGAAAAGAGGGAAGGGCGGGTGGTTTTTGGGTGAGCGCTCTTTTGATACTGGTTTCGATGGGGGTAAAGTCTATGTGGTATAAACCCTCATATTCTTTACTGGGGATCATTCGATGCTTTAGGCTTTCTACCAGCGGTGAGACAAAGTTGATGTTGGAATCTCCAAAAATACTGACCCACCATTTTGACAGTCCCACCGTAAAGAAAGGCATGGAAAAAATCAAACGTTTTTTGTTCATCATTTTGGAGGTTTTTTGGAGCAGATCCATATAGGTCATGACTTCATTGCCTCCAATCTCAATATTTTTATCATAGGTTTTGGGGTTTGTCGCACATTGTTTGATCAGGGATAGAATATCAAAAACGTCAATGGGTTGATTTTCGGATTTGGTCCATTGTGGGCAACCCATCACGGGAAGATTTTTGACCAAATGGGAGACAATTCGAAAGGATGAACCTCCTGGACCGATAATAATACCAGCTCTTATAGCTGTTAGTGGAGTTGTTCTTGCACCCAAGGTTTTTTCGACTTCGAAACGAGACAACAGATGATTGGAAATTTCATATTTGTCTTTGGGTAAAATTCCTCCCAAATAGATGATTTGTTTGAGTTTGTTTTTTTGGGCTGCTCTCGAAAAATTGTCGGCCAACAGTAGGTCAGTATCCTCAAACTTTCCTTGATTGAGTCGTGTGGAAGGTTGCATGGAGTGAACCAAATAGATGGCAATGTCTGCTCCTTCCATAGCTTTTTCTGTGCTGGACATGGAATACATGTCCACCATCCGCCAAATAATATTTTTATTGGGATTGGTTTTGACTTTTTTTCGGCTCAGGGCGATGATTTGATAATCATCTTGGAATTCCTCAACGATCCACCGCCCAATGAAACCCGTTGCTCCCGCCAGTACTATTGTTTGTTTCATTACCCTAAATGTATCAAATTAAGCGCACAAGGGGAATGCTTTTTGTCAAATAAAAATCTTTGGAAGGGGAGGTGAAATTAAAATTACTTAACTTTGTACTTTAAATAGAAATTCAGACTTCAAGGTCTTAGATTATAAAAGTGTTGTGTGTTGTTAAAATTGGGAAACCAATAAATTAGCAACTGATGAGAAGCTTTCCAGTAGTTCGGAGAGCTTTTTTTATTTTATGGAACAATCACATTCAGTTGCTTGGGAAGTACTTTAACCTCCAAACGTTTTGATGCCACTGGCAGGAATTCTCCGTCAATTTGCACACATAAATCACTCGACTCCAAAAGAGAAATTTTTAAGGCCGACAAACGAATTAAATTACATCCTTTGGCGGTTAATTTCCGTCCTGTTAAAGCATTGACTATAAATCTGATTTTATTGAAAAAATTCGATCTTTCCATCCAAAACACATCCATCAACCCATCGTCCGAACGGGCCTGAGGGGTAAGGGAAAAATCATATCCCTGTTGGTTGGTATTGGAAACGAGCAGTACAAATGGACTGATGGTTTGTGACTTGTCATTGTATTCAATTTCAATTTTTTGATGTCTAAAACTCATGATGGCATCCAAAAAGGCAATGACATAGGCCCAGATTCCATGCCATTTGTTCTTTTGATAAGTGCGAATAAAATGAGACTCAAGGGCGCAGCCCATGTTTCCAAAAAAATAGTGTCCATTGACCTCTCCCACGTCCATTTTGGCAACTTTGTTCTTTTTGATGAGTTGAACGGCCTCAGAAATTTTAAATGGAATTTTAAAATGTCGGGCGATTCCATTTCCCGATCCCAGCGGTATGATGGCTAAAGGAACTTCTGTTTCAACCAACCCACGAGCAACTTCATTAATCGTTCCATCTCCGCCACAAGCCACCACCAGATCGGCCTTTTCTTGGATCGCTCTTTGGGTCAGATCGATGGCATGCCCTTTTTTGAGTGTGCTTAAAATGTGAAGCGAATCCTTTTTTTTGTCAAAAGTTGCTTCGATTGACTTGTGCAATTTTTTCAGCGCATAAGTCCCAAGGGGTTTGATAATAAAATATATCCTCATTGGTGAGAATTTTGAATGCTGCCAGATCCCGACATCAGGGATTCAAAATAATCCTCTAGATACATACTGCATTTCTTTTCCAAATCAATCATCTCCTGAGTTTTGTTTCCAATGAGATTTTTCTCCATGTTTTTGTCGTCAATATCATAAAAGCCAATGGCCTTTTCGCCGTTGTGGACACAGATAATATTTTCATCCATAATGAAATAACTTCCTCCACTAAAATAATTAATTACAAATGGATGATATTCTTGGTCAGAAACCAAGCTTCTTCCCCAACTTTTAAAAGGTTTGGAGTAGTCTATCAGATCGGCAACCGTAGGGAAGATGTCCATATGACTGGCCAGACGCATATCCACTCCGTTGAGTTCGCTGTTGGGTTTGTAAATCATCAAGGGGTTGGCAAAGCGATTAATGGTTTTTAGGTAAAAGGGATAGTGAACTTGATTGCTGTGGTCGGCAGTAAATATAAAAATAGTGTTCTCAAACCAAGGAGCTTTATGACTTTCTTTAAAAAACTTTCTAAGGGCATTATCGGTATAACCAACACATTGGTGCATGGGAATATTTCCTTTGTCGAATTTTCCTTCATAGTCTTTTGGAATCACATAGGGTTCGTGGGAGGTAACGGTAAAAACAGAACTGAGGAAGGGTGTTTTTTGCTCGTCCAATACAGATTTCATGTAGTGTAAAAAAGGTTCATCCCAAATGCCCCAAGAGCCGTCAAATTCATCATCATTATTAAATTCAGTTCTGCCGTAGTAGCGTTCAAATCCCAAGGTATTGGCAAAGCCTAAAAAGCCCATGGATCCATTTGCTGCTCCGTGAAAGAAAGAAGTGTGATATCCCAATTCGTTGGCAATAGAAACCACAGAACCTACCTTTTGTCTGGAATAAAGCGATGATGCATAGGAAGTTTCAAAAGAAGGAATGCCTGCCAAAATGGAGGGCATGCCATGAATTGATTTTCTGCTGGTAGCAAAACCATTGGGAAAAATTAAACTGTGCCGAGCCAGTGAGTCTAGAAAAGGGGTATAGCTTTTGTAACCGGGGATGTCGAAGGGTTCGTTCAATGCCCCCCAATACTCCCTTCCCATACTCTCTAGAATAAAAATGATGACATTGGGTTGCTTTTCAAACCTTCCCGAGGGTGGGTATTGTTTGATGGTGTTGAGTTCATTTTCAACTTCTTGATCGCTAAAAATATCTTTTGATTTGTTGAAATTGTCTTGCCCTATTGTTTTAAGGAGTGTAAAGGTACTGCTGAGCACCACATCAGCCTGTTGAGGGGTTCTTACATTGTCCATGGCATCGATCAAGGTGATGGGACGGGTACTTTTTTTGAAATCACCCCCACGAGCTCCTAAAACAAATAGCGCAATGCTTCCAAAAAACAAAACAAAAGAGCTGAGACCATAACGCCAATAATTTCCTATAATGACAGGGTAAATCTTCACCCTTTTATAGGCCAATGCCAATAAATAAAGCATGGCGATAAAAAGTATGATGAGGTGTAAATAAACCCAAGCAAAATGCAAAAGCAAACCCGTTTTATTGGTTTCATTTTCAACCACTTCCAAAAAATTATTCATCAATCTGTTTTGATTGAATCGGTAATAGGCAAAATCAATAAAATTGAGGGAAAGAAAAAAGGCATTGCAAAGCCAATAAACCCAAAAAAGAATCTTTTGATATAGTAAATAAGTTGTTTTTTTCCAAGGAATGATTGACATCAGAATAAAAATCATATTGGAATAAACGATGGCTACATTGTCAAAACGAAGTCCATAATAGCACAATTCTGCGAGATGGGAGATCGATTTTACCTGAACCAAGTCGTTGTTGAAATAAACAAACAGCAGCCTACAAAGGAAATAACAGAGGTAAACTAGGATAATACGATAAAAAAGGGCAATGAATTCTTTAAGACGTAAATCCATAATCTTCAATCATCCGCAAATATAAGCTTTACAAACCTTTTTTTAATAGGTAAAAAGAAGGATGAACATCGCATTTTAAAGAAATTCTAATTTTTTTTTGAAAAAAGTAGGGTAATTGATTTCTAAATCGGGTTATGGGTGTAATCAAAAAAAATAAATTGCTATGAAAATGAAAAAATTTACTCTAATTGCATTGAGTTTTGGCTTAATCACTTCCTGCTCCGAAGATGGAGTAAGTGGTTTTTCAGAAAACTTAAGCACGACCACTGTTATGGAAACCATCAATTCCATTGCCTTTGAAGAAGACATAGACGAATTGGTGTCAGAAAGCATGAACTTAAACTCCAATGCTTCAAGTGCTCGATCTGCGGATACTACAGCAGACAAAGGGCCTAAAAAGTTTATGGGAGACAAATATGGAGATTGTGCTACGGTTGTTGAGGACGAAGAGAACAACACCAAAACCATCACTTTCTCAGAGGATTGTGAGGGAAAGCGTGGCCAGACTCGCAGTGGAACCATGATTGTCACCTATTCAGAAACCCAAGGAGAGGCAGGTAGTTTTAGACAAGTTACTTATGATGACTTCTATCTTAACGGGGTCAAAATCGAAGGAACTCGAAGAACCGAAATCATTTCCATAGATGAGAATGGAAGCAAAACCATGCGAACTTCCATGACCGACGGAAAAATGATTTATGAAGACGGTACTTTTAAAACCAAAAATTCTGAAATGACCCGTTACACCCATGTAGAAAATGACGAAAAGCAATACAGCTCGCTGACGGGTAGCAAATCGGCAGTCAGTACAGAAGGGGTGAGCTTTTCTATGCAAATCACCACACCCATTAAATTCGTCTACAATTGTGATGACCTTGGATTTAGAAAAAGAGGAAAAATACCCGTAGAAGGGATCAAAGTATCCATTGATGGCGATCAGACCATTACTACTGATTTTGGTGATGGCACCTGTGATACTCTAGTGGAGGTAACCAAAGATGGTGAAGTAGAAACGGTCGATTTAAAAGATTTGAAAAGAGGAGGTCGTTTTAAAAACATATTGAAAAAGAAAAGAAAAAAGATTTAGTTAAAATTTCCCGTTCATTTTCCTATCCAATTCCTACGATAAAACTTATCTTAGGGATTGGATTTAAGGAGTTAAAAATTGACGGCCAAAGATTTTAAAATGATTTATGACTTGCACTTTGATGATCTTAGACGATACCTAACTTTTCGTTCAGGGAATCAAGACTTATCGGGAGACATTGCTCAGAATGTTTTCATGAGGGTTTGGACTAAAAAAATTGAAATTGGTTCGGGCAACATCAAAAGTCTTCTCTTTAAAATGGCCACCGATGAGTTCATCAGTCATATTCGAAAGAAAAAAGTAGAAAAAGAATATACCGACAGTATTGACATAAGATTGACGCAGGAACCCGATACAGATGATGACCTTTCAGATAAAAAACAACGATTTGAAAAAGCCCTCAATCAATTACCAGAGAAACAAAAAATAACTTTAATGATGAACAAGATGCAAGGACTTACTCACAAAGAAATTGCAGAAATACTAAATTTGTCACAGAAAGCGATTGAAAAGCGTATTCGACTGGCTTTGGAAACCCTAAAACAAAATCTCAATCACGTATGAGTCACAAAAAACAGTTTTCGGATCAGGAGATCAACGATTTTTTTTCTGAGGTAGAAATACCGCTAGAAAAAGACAAGGATTTGGTTTGGTCTGAAAAGTTTGAATCTTTAGTTAAAGAGGATGCCGTTGCACCCTCAAAAAAGCCAACTGTTTTCAAGCTCTACTGGCAATATGGGATTGCAGCTTCCTTTGTCCTCTTGTTGGCTTCAACCTTTTATTTCAGTTCCCAAAACACTGTATTGGAAGAGGCCAATCTATTAGAAATTGCCCCCGATACCGAACAAGATCTGTTGGCGGATCAAACCATGATCGAATCCCTCTTTGTGGAGGACAACGAATTTGATGAATGGTTTGAAGAACAATATGTTTTGAGCTCAGTCAATTAGTAATAATGATAAAAAACAAAGCTTTATTCTTACTCTTATCGCTCATCGTCTTCTGGTGCGAGGGATTAATGGCACAGCTTCCTTCTGTGGATAAAATCTACACTCCCAATCAATTGGAAATGATTGAATCCCAAAAAAATCTGGTAAAGCAAAATAGGGAAGCTTTCAGAAATTCTCTTTCCGAGGAACAAAAAAACATACTCAAAAACAATTCACTTTCCCTAAAAGAAAGACAACAGGAGTTGATGAAAACCCTGTCCTCTTCTCAAAAAGAGGTACTCAAAGGCAATCGAGAATCCCTTAGAAGACTTAAAGACGATTTTACTAAAACGCTTACCGAAAAGCAAAAATCGACACTCAAACAACGCAAGCATCATTTAAGAGACCGGAGAAACAAGCTCAAGGATTATAAATCTGGTTTTGACGGTCGTAGGGAAAAGCTTAAAGAAAAAAAACAGAATTTTAAAGAGCGCACAAAAAATATTAAACCCAAACCGAAACCCTAAGTTTTACTTTTTTATTGGGTGACCCCCTCATTCATTTTACTATATTTAATCAATGAAAAAACTCCTTTTCTTTGGTTTTTTTTTGGGATGTATTTATTGTTTCTCACAGAACGTAGAGGAGGATGCCATTTTGGATGATGTACTGAACGAACTGTTCCCAAGTGAAGATTTGCTTTTGGATCGGTTTTCATCTCACTATCTGTATGCCAATTTTTCATTTGATGAAAGCGTTTTTTTTACGGGGAGGGATTTTGATATCGATCAGTTCGGATTTACCCCCAGTATAAGCTATATGCGTGGAAAAAACTTTTTTGTAAGCATGAGCTCCGCCTATTTTAGTGAGCTAGACCCCAAGTGGGATTTTGTATCGATCAGTAGCGGATATTCACTTTTTCTGGATCAAATGGAAAACTGGAGTCTGACGGGAGTTTACAGCAGAATTTTTTTTAATGCCGATGCCGAGGAACTTAATCCCAACCGATTTTCAGTCGCTTTGGCCTTTCAAAAAAATAAATTGAGAATGCGGCTTTCTGGAGGCTATCTTTTTGGAGGTTCGACTTCTTTTTACACCTCCGCAGGTGCGAGCTACGAAATTCAAATTGTGGGTAGTGATCAATGGGATGTAAATATCAGCCCTCAGTTGAGTTTTTTGATGAGTGAACAAACCGTCAGTGAACAAATTTCTTCAGGCCTATTCAATACTCAAACCTTAGAAAGAGATGTATTTGATTTGATCAATACACAATTGAGTTTTCCACTGGAATTGGACACGGGAAATTGGGATTTTCAATTGTCCTATAACATCAACTTTCCCAAGGCTTTGGCCAGTGAGCATGATTTGAGCACGTCGGGCTTCATATCCTTTTCGGTGGGTTATTTTTCTTCCCTTTAAAAATTCCAATAGTTTATTATCTTTAAGAAAAATCTAGCTATGATTCCAATTAATAAGAAAATCTCTCTTCTTCTAATATTTCTTATTTTGTTGATAGGAGCTTGTGAATCCCAACCTCAAAAATATGTAGAAGCACCCTTTAAGGCTTTAGATACCCTTTCGACCAACGATTGGTGGAATCGAAAAACCACCAAAATTATCAACATGAAAGTGCCCAGAGATCAGGTTGTAGCTTTTGGGATATACACTACTTCAAACAATACCCTGAAACTCTCCGCTCAGCTTTTCCCCCTTTATCAGGAGGAGACCCGAACCGTCAGATTGGAACTTTATAAGAACAACCAATGGGAGGAGGTTCAATCCCAAGAGGTAAACGAAATTGGGTGGTCAGCCTTGTTCAGAGTTGAAGATTGGGACATGAACCAGTCCGTCAAATACCGATTGTTGCACGGAAAAAACGCCCAATTTGAAGGAACCATCCGAAGGGATCCCATAGACCAGAATCATATAAGTATGGCAGCACTGTCTTGCAACAGTAATAAAGATAGAGGCGACAGAGAAGAGTATGTAAAAAACATCAATGCACTAGATCCCGACTTTGTATTTTTTGCAGGAGATCAATCCTATGACCACAAAGAACATACCGCCGCATGGTTAAAGTTTGGCCTACAATTCAGAGAAGTTTTTAGAAATCGTCCCTGCGTGACCATTCCCGATGACCACGACATTGGTCAAGGCAATCTCTGGGGTGAAAACGGAAAAAAATCGATGCGTAAAGACGGTAACGACGGAGGTTATTATTTTCATCCCGATTACGTCAAAATGGTGGAAAGAGCTCAAACCGCTCATTTGCCCGACGCCTACCACCAAGCTCCCTTAGAACAAGGTATCAAAGCCTATTTTACGAGTTTAAAAATTGGCGGGGTGGACTTTGCCATCATAGAAGATCGAAAATTCAAATCTGGACCCAATGGAAAAATCCCCAAACAAGGTCCAAGAGCTGATCATATCAACGACCCGAACTATAATCCAGATAGTATAAATTTACCTGAATTGGTATTGTTAGGAGATCTACAGCATCAATTTTTGGAAGAATGGGGGAGCAACAAAAACGCTCAAATGAAAGCGGTACTCTCCGCAACCGGATTTTGTGGAGGAGCTCATTTACACGGCAGGGCAAGTAATCGCCTACATGCCGATTTGGATTCCAATGGATGGCCCCAACACGGAAGAGACAAAGCTCTCAGCCTAATCCAAAAAGCAGGAGCAGTTCACATTGCTGGAGACCAACACCTACCCACCGTAATTCATCATGGTATCAACGATTATGAAGATGGCCCGTGGGCCTTTGTAGTTCCAGCCATTATCAACAATTATTACAGCAGATGGTGGTGGCCCGAAGACGAAATGCCCGGAGAAAACAACAACGATATTCTTCCTTGGACGGGACGATATTTCGACGGTTTTAAAAATAAAATTACCATGCATGCCTATGCCAACCCAGATTCTGAATCTAGTGGAGCAGGTTTTGGGTTTATCCGATTTAACCTTGAAAAAAAGGAAGTCACTTTTGAGTGTTGGCCAAGAGGAGAGGATGTTTCCAAGCCCCATGCAAAGCAATTTAAAGGATGGCCCATAACGGTGAAACTTTAAGATTTTTATGAAACAACTTTTTTTTCTTTTTTTACTCCTTTGTTTCGCTTGTTCGGAAGTCTCCGAAAAGTCAGTCAGCCGTCCCAATGTTCTTTTTATTTTGGTGGACGATTTGGGGTGGAAAGACCTCAGTTGTTATGGCAGTTCCTTCTACGAAACTCCCAATATAGACCGTTTGGCCAATATGGGTTTTCGTTTTTCTCAGGCCTATTCCGCTCATCCTGTTTGTTCTCCCACCAGAGCCGCCATTATGACGGGCAAACATCCTACCCGATTGAATATCACAGATTGGATTCCTGGTCAAAATCCCAAAAATCGAAAATTGCTCGGCCCAACCGATATTCACGCCCTACCCCTGCAAGAAACAACCATTGCAGAGGCATTGCAACAACAGGGTTATAAAACATTTTTTGCTGGAAAATGGCACTTGGGGGATGAAGGTTTTTTTCCCGAAGATCAAGGATTTGAAGTCAACAAAGGAGGACATCACAAGGGCTCGCCTCCGGGGGGGTATTATTCGCCCTACAAAAATCCAAGATTGGAGGATGGCCCAAAGGGAGAGCAGTTGACCGACCGACTCACCGATGAGTCACTCAGATTTATTTCCCAAAATCAAGACAATCCCTTTCTGCTTTATCTTTCCTATTACACCGTTCATACCCCCATTCAAGCCCATCGAAATCATTTGTCAAAGTTCCAAGCCAAAAAGAAAACATTAAAAGACACCTTGGTTCTCAAAATTAAAGATCAAGGCGGTTATACCGTTCAAAATCAATACAATGCTGACTATGCCTCTATGGTGTATGCCTTGGATCAAAATGTGGGCAGATTGATCGATCAATTGCAAACCCAAAATTTGTTGGACAATACCCTTATCATTTTTACCTCCGACAATGGTGGATTGACCACTCTTGAGAAAAAGGAGAGGACTGCTCCCACCAGTGTTTTACCCTTACGGGCGGGAAAAGGGTGGGTCTATGAAGGAGGGATCAGGGTTCCTCTCATCATCAAAACTCCACAAAACAAGTTGGCTAAGATCATCGATCTTCCAGCCGTTAGTATGGACTTTTATCCCACTATATTGGATTATACTAATCTGCCCATGAAACCAGAACAACATCGTGATGGGATCAGTCTAAAGCCTCTTTTGGAAGACAAAACCGACACCACCCATTCGGTTATGGTTTGGGATTTTCCTCATTACCACGGTAGTGGCTGGACCCCCGGCAGGGCCTTGCGAAAAGGTCCTTGGAAAGTCGTATATTTCTTTGAAGAAGACCGTTATGAACTCTATCAGATTGAACAAGATCCCGAAGAAAAAATCGACTTGGCCGACCGGGAAGTAGCCAAGCTTAACGAATTAAAAAAATTGTTAAGCGATTGGATCGAAGAAATGGGTGCGCAATCCCCAACAATAAATAAAATTTAAGACCATGAAGAAATTATTTCATTTCATTTTTATGATGGTTATGGGTGTCAGTTTTGCACAGCCAAAGTCATACAAAACCATAATGGATATGGCTTATTACGACAATCCAGTGGATGGAACTTATCAAAAGGAGCGCTGTAAGTTAGATTTGTATTATCCTACTGATGGTGAGAATTTCCCAACCGTAGTATGGTTTCACGGCGGCGGACTTAAAGGTGGATCAAAATCGATTCCAGAGCCATTAAAGGAAAAAGGTTTGGCTGTGGTGGCAGTCAACTATCGCTTACACCCCAAAGTAAATGCACCAAAATACATCGAAGATGCTGCAGCAGCCGTAGCATGGGTGTTTGATAATATCGATCAATACGGAGGAGACAGTTCACAAATCTATGTGTGTGGATTCTCTTCGGGAGGTTATTTGTCATTGATGGTGACTTTGGATCAAAAATGGCTCAAAAAACACAGCATCGGGGCCAACCAAATCAAAGGGGTCGTTACACTGTCGGCCACTACCTTTACCAATCACACCATCCGAAAAGAATACGGTATGGAAATCACCCAAGCCCTTATCGATCACTATGCACCTGTATATCACGCTAGGGGAGATGCTCCACCCATCACATTGATTACGGGAGATCGTGAAAAAGAATTTTTTGGCATGTATGAGGAAAATGCCTATTTGAGAAGAATGTTAAAACTCAATGGTCACAAACCAAATGAATTGATAGAAATTGGCGGTTATGGGCATGAGATCGTTGAAGTTGGAATTCCATTACTTTTAAAAAGAATTAATTTCTAAGATTTATAAATGAATAAAAATATCATCAAAATTATCTTGATCGCTTCATTTTTAATCGCTTTTGGTGAAAATGAGAAGGAATATATTGAGTCTGTTCCTGGAACCGATGAAAAAGTTGAAATGGTATTTATTCCTGGGGGAACATTTACCATGGGAAGTCCAAAGTCCGAACAGGGTCACTTTGGTGACGAAGGACCCCAACACCAGGTGGAAATTGATCCTTTTTGGATGGGAAAATTTGAAATTACGTGGGATCTATACGAACTTTTTGTCGCTCGTAATATTGATAGCAAAAAACCCCAACAGGCCAAAGGCAAAGAGGTGGACATTGACGTTGACGCGGTTACTGGCGCTACCCAGCCCTATACCGAAATGAGTTTTGGTATGGGAGTTGAGGGATACCCAGCCATCTGTATGACCCAACTGGCTGCGGCCAAATTTTGCGAGTGGCTCTCTGCCATGACGGGTAATTTTTACCGATTGCCCACCGAGGCAGAATGGGAATATGCCTGTCGTGCGGGAACAAAAACTGCATATTCATTTGGAGATGATCCCGCAGATTTAGATATTTATGGTTGGTACGAAGGAAATAGTGGAGGTGCCTATCATCAAGTGGGACAAAAAAAACCCAACCCCTGGGGCTTGTATGATATGCATGGGAATGTTTCGGAATGGACGTTGGATCAGTATGTTCCAACGCTTTACAAACAAAGAAAAAGGAAAACCGCAAGCAATCCTCTTCAAAAACCAACCAAAACCTACCCCCGAGTTGTTAGGGGCGGCGCTTGGTCAGATCAGCCGAGTCGGTTGAGAAGTGCAACAAGAAGGCCTTCTTCCAAAAAGTGGAAGAAAAGAGATCCTCAAATACCAAAAAGCCTCTGGTGGCACACCGATGCCCCATTCGTGGGTTTTAGAGTCGTAAGACCAATGAAAACACCATTGCCCGAAGAACAAAAAATGTACTGGAATTAAAAATTAACGAAACAATGAAAACTAAACAAGACAACTCAATCAGTAGAAGAAAATTTGTAAAAAGCTCTTCGCTAGTAACAACCGGAATTCTTTCTGCGGGTCTTCCCGTGGGAGCCATGGCCAACGTCTATGGCAACAAAAAACTTAAATTGGCACTTGTAGGTTGTGGCGGTCGCGGAAGAGGTGCTGTGGTTCAAGCCCTTCAAGCCGATGAAAATGTCGAGCTGGTAGCCATGGCCGATGCCTTTCAGGACAATGTTGAAAAAAGTCTTAAAACCGTGCAAGAACATTTCGACGGTGTTAAGAAAATCAAGGTCAATCCCAAAAACCTTTTTTCTGGTTTTGATGCTTACAAAAAAGCCATCGACCTGGCCGACGTGGTTATCCTAACCACTCCTCCGGGTTTTAGACCCTATCACTTTGAATATGCTATTAATAATGGCAAACACGTCTTTATGGAAAAACCCGTTGCTACTGATCCCGTAGGCGTCAGAAAAGTACTGGAGGTGGCCCAAAAGGCCAGAGAAAACAAACTCAATGTAGTGGTGGGACTTCAACGTCATTACCAAAAAAAATACCTCGATTTATATCAAAAAGTCCAAGAGGGTAAAATTGGAAAAATCACCGGTGGACAGGTCTATTGGAATGGTCGAGGCGTATGGGTAAGAAAAAGACAGCCTGGACAAACCGAAATGGAATATCAAATGCGCAATTGGTACTATTTTAACTGGCTGTGTGGGGATCATATTTTGGAGCAGCACATTCACAACATTGATGTGGCCAACTGGTTCATTGGAGGCTATCCCTCAGAAGCTCAGGGAATGGGAGGTAGACAGGTGAGGAATGGGAAAGATCACGGAGAAATTTTTGACCATCACTTTGTAGAATTCACCTATGATTCTGGAGCCGTAATCTCCAGTCAGTGTCGTCACCAGCCTGGATGTATGCGTAAGGTTGATGAAACTCTCCAAGGAAGCCAAGGAAGTGTCAACACGCGTAAAGGATTACTAACAGACTTGGATGGAACCGAAATGTACCAATACAAAAGTAACCCTTTGAATGAACCCAACCCCTATCAAGTGGAGCATGATCAATTGTTTGCTTCGATCAGAAACGGCGGCGTGATTGCCGATGCAGAAAATGGTGCCAAAAGTACCCTAACCGCAATTATGGGAAGAATGGCGACTTATTCAGGGAAAGTCATTACTTGGGATCAGGTCATGAATTCCAATTTGCAAATCATGCCGGAATCTGTGGATTGGAACAGCAATCCTCCCACCATGCCCGACAGTAATGGTATGTATCCAATTCCAACACCAGGTGTTACTGAATTTTAAAAATCGAACAAAATGAATAGAAGAAATTTCACCCAATCCGCTTTGATGGCAGGAATGGGAGTGGCCGCCGTTCCCAGTATCTTTGCACAAACGGGCACTGCAGCTCCCCATCAATTCAACTTGAAATATGCCCCCCATCTGGGTATGTTCCAACACTCAGCGGGTGACGACCCCATTGATCAACTCAACTTTATGGCCGATCAAGGCTTTACAGCTTTCGAGGACAACAACATGAATACCCGACCGGTCGCTATGCAAGAGAAAATGGCTGCCATCATGCAGAAAAGAAATCTGACCATGGGGGTTTTTGTAGCTTATAAGGACTTTAGAAATCCCACTTTGACCCGAGGGAAAACTTCCGATCGCAAGGCTTTTTTAGAAGAAATCGAAGCGTCTGTAGCCGTAGCCAAAAGGGTCAATGCCAAATGGATGACCGTAGTTCCCGGAACTGTAGATTTAAAATTGGTGGAGGACTATCAAACCGCCAATGTGATCGAAAGTCTGAAACAAGCTTCGGCCATTTTGGAACCCCACGGCATAGTGATGGTATTGGAACCCCTGAACTGGTACCGAAACCATGCGGGATTGTTTTTAAAGGAAAGTCCTCAGGCTTTTCAAATTTGTAAGGCAGTCAACTCGCCTTCCTGTAAGATACTTTTTGACATTTACCATCAACAAATCCAAGAGGGGAATTTGATTCCCAATATCGAAAAATGTTGGGACGAAATCGCCTATTTCCAAATTGGAGACAATCCAGGACGAAAGGAGCCTACAACAGGAGAGATCAATTACAAAAATATTTTCAAATACATACATTCCAGAGGTTTTAATGGGGTTATGGGCATGGAACATGGTAATTCCAGACCCGATAAAGCGGGTGAAATCGCTGTAATTGATGCCTACAAAGAAGTGGACGATTTTATATAAAAAATTTATGGTAAATTTGAGAGTGCAGGCGAAATTTAAAACCATAAATTAGTTTGAAAGCCTACTTACCATCTCGAAAAAAGTCATGGAATGCTGAGCAAATTAACTTGGTTTACAGACGGTTGTGTTTTGGATGTTCTCTATCCGACATCAACCTTTATCTGAACTCTAGCCCCGGAGTCCTCATTGACGATATTGTAGATGGCGCATCGAGTATGGAAGTCACCCCTGCCCCCGAATGGGCTCAGTGGGACAACAAGCAATTCAACAACTCCGGAAAAAACAAAAACTATTATCATACCCTTTGGCAAAAACAAGCCTTTAAGGATATTGCCAATAACGGATTTAGAGAGCGCTTGGCCGTCTTTTGGAGCAATCACTTTGTCATTGAATACAAAGACGTTAACCAACCCGCCTATCTCTATCAATACTATGCCTTGATTCAATCCCATGCTTTGGGAAATTTCAAAACTTTTGTCAGCGAGATGGGACTGGCTCCCGCCATGCTGCGCTATCTCAATGGCTATGAAAATAAAAAAAATAGTCCCAATGAAAACTACGCCAGAGAATTGTATGAATTGTTTACCCTTGGCGAAGGCAATGGATATACCCAAGAGGATATCACTGAAACCGCTAGAGCATTGACAGGTTACAACCGTTTTAAAACCTATTTGGGCGTTATAGAATTCAACGAAAACACATTTGATAATGTTAATAAAACCATTTTTGGTAGAGAGGGAAAATGGGGATACGATGACGTAATAGACATTCTTTTCGAGGAGAAAAAAGATCTGATTGCTGAATTTATCTGTACCAAAATCTATCGATATTTTGTCAGTCCAGATCCAGATTCAAGTATTATTTCCTCCATGGCCAAAACCCTCAAAGAGGAAGCATTTGAGCTCGTGCCTGTTTTAAAGCAATTGTTTAATAGTGAGCATTTCTATGATTCGATCAACAACAATGTGATCATCAAAAGTCCCATTGACCTAATGTCGGGATTGCATCACTCCCTCTCTTTTCAATACCAAGATAATGTTGATTTGGAATTGAACTTGAGAAATAAATGCAGGGAAATGGGGCAGGAAATTTTTTCTCCTGTAGATGTAGCAGGATGGCAAGGTAATCAGGATTGGATCAATTCTGAAACCCTGCCCAAACGTTGGGAATTTGCAGACTATTTGTTGATCAAATATTGGCAAAAAAACAAAAATCAATTTAAAACTTTTATCCAAGCTTTGGTGGGGAGTGAGGAAACCGATTTAAGAGCCATTGTTACCCAACTCAAAGACTTTATGTTTTGCCCCTGTGAAATCAAAGAAGAAGAAATGACTGACGCCATCAATACATTCGTGGGCGAAGTTCCCGAAAGTTATTTTGAGGACGGCACTTGGTCTTTGGAGAGCAACAGCGTTTCCAAACAGGTTTATGATCTGATGCGTTTTATGATAACCCTACCTGAATTTCAATTGAAATAGAGATGAAGCACCGCAAACCCAATGAACTGCATCTTAAGTCCCATGATCGTGATCATGCACACTGGGATCGACGGGGTTTTTTGAGAACTCTCGGTATGGCCGGAGCAGGAGCCATTTCGTTTGGTAACAGTACCCTCTCGGTGGTTGAATCTCCACTTTTGAACCAAGCCCTTTTCGATGCCTACTCTGATCGTATTTTGGTACTCATTCGACTCAAGGGTGGAAACGACGGTCTCAATACCATCGTTCCACTGAATGACTTTGATTTGTACGCCAACAAGCGTCCCAAAATTCATATTCCTGAAAACAAACTCTACAAGCTCAACGATAATTTTGCCATGCCCAATTTTATGAATTCCATTGCTCCCATGTGGGGCGAAGGTGCCATGAAAGTGATCCATGGAGTGGGCTATGAAAATCAAAATTTATCCCATTTTAAATCTTCCGAAATCTGGGCTACCACCACTCCCGATAGTGAGATTTCTTCCGGATGGATGGGTAGATACTACGAAGGGAAGTACACGGATTATATGAACAACCCTCCCGAAAAACCCTTGGCCATTCAAATTGGTGGGGGTGGGAATATGGTTTTTGATGGAGACCTGACAACCTATTCTTTTTCGGTGTCCAGTCCCCAACGTCTCAAAAGAGTAGCCGAAAACGGCACCCTATATGACAATCAAAACAATGGAAATCATCTCCACGGACAGCAGGTTTCCTTCTTGAGAGAAGCCTCAAACACCACCTTCCGTTATGCTTCTGTGATCAACGAAGCCTATGAAAGTTCCAAAGCATTTGATACCTACGCCAACAATAATTTCGATTTACAAATGAGTTTGGTTTCTCGCTTTATTAAAGGAGGGCTAGGAACCAAAGTATATATGGTTTCATTGGGCGGTTTTGATACCCACGCCAATCAGCCCACCCGACACGAAGCCCTGATGACACGACTCACCAAGGCCATCCAAACTTTTTATAAAGATTTGGACGATTATGGAATGGCTGATAAAGTGCTTTCGATGACTTTTTCTGAGTTTGGTCGACGGGTGGCCGAAAATGGTTCCAGCGGAACCGATCACGGATCTGCCGCACCCATTATGCTTTTCGGACCTGCACTTCAAGGCAGTGGTTTTATTGGGAAGCACCCCAGTCTATCGGCACTAGACAAACAGGGCAATATGGCCAGTGGGATCGACTTTAGGGCGGTTTATGCTTCTGTTCTAACAGATTGGCTGTGTGCCGATCCAGTGGATGTAGGCAATGCCATTAGTGGCCCTAAGCCCGATCTTTTAGGATTGGGATTGGGATGCGATGGTTCGGAAAACTTGCCCCTGACAGATGATCCGCTGATGCCACTCCACGCAGCAGTCAATGCAGATCAAGGAGTCAGCTTATATTTGACCATTAACGAATATGCTCAGGTTGAAATTGCTGTCTTTGATGTGTTGGGAAGAAAAGTAGGCAACACCATCGACACCCGTTTAAGCTCGGGAAGACACACCCTTTCTTTAATTGATCTTGCTGCCCATGACCTTCCTTCAGGACAGTATTTCTACAAAATCACGGTCAACCAAGACAAAACCTACAGTAAATCTTTTCTGCTGAGGTAGTATCTATTTTTGCCTTATTTTTTCGAAAACTTTCTCTACCATTCGGCCCAATTCCAAGGCATCATTGTGACTCCACAACTCACTTTCTTTTTTGCCTGAGGCGATACAGCGGTTGACCTCCTCAATTTCGGGAACATAACCGTTGCCAGTTGAGGGAAAATCTGCTTGTATAGTATTTCCAGCTTGGGTCAAGCTAACTTTTTGGGCATTGTGCCAAAAACCATGCAATAGTATTTCTCCTTCGGTTCCCCCCAACTTGGCGTTGTTGTCACTTTCGTTGGCAATACCGCAATAGAGCACCGCTTGGGCATTTTCATATTGCAAGATCATGGAGGTCTGAGCATCTACACCTGTGTTTGCAAAGAGGGATTGGGCAGCGATATATTTGGGTTTACCCAAAATAAGATAGGCCAGAAAAAGGGGATACACTCCGATGTCTAGCAAAACCCCTCCTCCTTTTTTTTGATCCATCAAACGATGAGAAGAATCTATATTGAGCCGGTAAAAGGAAAACTCGGCATAGAGAAATTTAGGGTCACCGATCTGTCCCTCCTCTACCCATTGTTTGACTTTTCTAATGGCGGGATTAAAACGCGACCACAAAGCTTCCATCAGAAAACAATTTTGTTTTTGGGCCAAGGCGATCATTTCCTGCATTTCTTTTGTATTGAGTCCCAAAGGCTTTTCGCACAAAACTCCTTTTCCCGCTTGGAGTGCCGCCATACTCATCGCTTTGTGGTTTTGGTTGAGACTGGCAATATAAATGACTTCAATCTCGGGATCACGGTACAAATCCTCATAATTATCATAGGCTTTTTGACCGTCAAATTCACTTTGGAAAGTCTTGGCACGGTCAATATCACTTGAAGCAACTGCAACCAATTCGGCTTGTGGTACTCCTTTTAAATCACCAGCAAACTTTCGGGCAATATTGCCCAAACCAGCGATTCCCCATTTTATTGTTTTGTTCATTCTATAATCCTTAATTTTTGGAAATTCAATTTAAGATTTTATCAATTACGAATACTTACTTCAGTTAATAGAAATTTTTATAATTTGTAGTTCTTTTAAAAAATCAAATCCAATGAATAAATTAATTCTATTCGTTTTTCTTATGCCACTTCTTATCTCTTGTGAGCAAGAAAAACAACAGCCCCCCAATATTGTTTTTATTATGTCCGATGATCACGCTTTTCAAGCGGTAAGTGCCTATGGACATGGTTTGAATAACACACCCAATATTGACCGTATTGCCCAAGAGGGAGCCCTGTTTAATAAGGGCTTTGTAACCAACTCCATTTGTGCTCCCAGTAGAGCAGTGATGCTCACTGGAAAGCACAGTTTTGTCAATGGAAAGGTGGACAACATCCAAGACTTTAATTGGGATCAACCCAATTTTGCTAAAAACCTTCAAGCCAGCGGTTATCAAACCGCTATGGTTGGGAAAATTCACCTTAGGGGGCTCCCACAAGGTTTTGACTATTCTGCTGTTTTGCCCGGTCAAGGTCATTACTACAATCCCGATTTTATCATCAATGGGGTAAAGGAACGCATACAAGGCTATGTAACCAGCATCACCACCCAATTGAGTCTGGATTGGCTGAAAAATAAAAGGGACAAAACCAAACCGTTTTTATTGTTGTATCACCAAAAGGCTCCCCACAGAAATTGGCAATCCGAAGAAAAGTATTTGACCCTTTTTGACGATAAGACTTTTGATTTTCCAGACAACTTCTTCGATGACTATGAAGGTCGTCCTGCCGCAGCTGCACAAGAGATGATGATTTCCGCTTCCGAAGAGCAGATTGCCGCGGCCAATGGCAACGGAGGTCATGGACGTTGGGGACACGATTTTAAATTTCTCGTTGACCCCTATGGCAGAGAAACCCGATTCAATAGAGAACTCGAACGCTTTACCCCCGAACAACGAGAAGCTTGGCTAAAGGCCTATACCCCAAAAAATGATGCGATGAAAGCCGCCAAACTCGAAGGTAAAGAATTGGCCCTTTGGAAATTCAACCGTTACCTAAAAGACTATCTCAGAACCATACAATCTGTTGACGATGGAGTAGGGGAGGTCTTGGACTATCTCGATCAAAACGGCTTGGCTGAAAACACCATAGTCGTTTACACCTCCGATCAAGGATTTTATCTGGGAGAGCACGGTTGGTTTGACAAAAGATTCATGTACGAAGAATCCCTTAGGACTCCGCTTTTGATGCGTTATCCTAAAGAAATAAAAGCAGGCACTCAAATCGATCAATTGATCCAGAACTTAGATTTTGCGCCCACCTTTTTGGACTATGCAGGGCTAAATATACCCGAGGACATGCAGGGAGAGTCTTTTAGAAAAGTGGTCAGTCAGGAAAACAGCGAGTGGCGTGATGCCATTTATTACACCTATTACGAATATCCCTCAGTACACATGGTCAAAAGACACAATGGGGTAAGAACCGACCGTTACAAGCTTATGCATTTCTACTATGATATCGACGTATGGGAAATGTACGATTTGGAAAAAGACCCTTCGGAAATGAACAATATTTACGATGATCCTGCCTATGCTGAAGTGCAGGAAATTATGCATAAAAGATATGACGAGATGCGCGAAAAATATGGCGACTCTGATGAATTGGACAAGCAATTTATCGACAGCTATGTCAATCGTTAAACTCTTTTAGTTTAAGCTAAGAAAACCCTTTTTGATGTTTCGTTAAAAAGGGTTTTTTTATAAAAAAAGACTTCAAGCAAGATGAAACCATTTTTGACTCCTCTATTGATTTCCATTTTAGTGTTGGCCTGTCAACCGCCGGAATCCAAAACCCCCAACATCATTTTGATCATGGCCGATGACCAAGGATGGGGCGATGTGGGCTTTAACGGCCATCCCCACCTAAATACGCCCCACTTGGATGCCATGTCGCAGAATGGAGCTGTCTTTTCACGATTTTATTCGGCGGGATCGGTTTGCTCTCCCACTCGTGCCAGTGTGATGACTGGCAGGCATCCCGCCCGTATGGGCATTTGCAGTGCCAACTGTGGACATGTCAAAGATCAAGAGATCACTTTGGCCGAAATGGTCAAAGAAAAAGGCTATCGCACAGGGCATTTTGGCAAATGGCACCTAGGTACTCTGACTCGTGATGTATTGGACGCCAACCGTGGGGGCAGAAAAAAGAACGACATCCATTATGCCCCTCCTTGGGATCACGGTTTTGACGTTAGTTTTGTTACCGAGTCTAAAGTACCGACCTGGGATCCCATGATCACCCCGACCCAAAATGCGGAGGACGTCAAAGCCTCTTTGGTGGAAGGTCGACATTTTGGCACCTACTACTGGACAGGCCCTGGCCAACAGGTAACCGAAAATCTCCGAGGGGACGATTCCCGTGTGATTATGGATCGGGTGATCCCTTTTGTTGAAGAATCTGCGGCCAAAGGGCAAGCCTTTTTGTCTGTGGTTTGGTTTCATGCGCCCCATTTGCCAGTTTTGACTGGAGACAAATACAAACCTCCCTACGCCCACCTCAGCGAAGGCCAACAACATTACTACGGTGTCATTTCAGCTTTGGACGAACAAGTAGGCCGACTGAGGAACAAACTCAAAAGCCTTGGGATTGCTGACAATACCTTGGTTTTTTATACCTCTGACAACGGTCCAGAAACCTCACTTCAAGTAAGAGATCAAAACATCCCCCACGGCAGGGCTCAGGGAATCACCAAAGGCCTGAGGGGAAGAAAAAGGAGTCTGCACGAAGGGGGCATCAGAGTTCCTGGTATTGTGGAATGGCCCGGAAAAATTAAAGCGGGAACTCAGATTGATACTCCTTGTTTTACTTCGGACTACTTCCCGACCATTGCCCATATTTTGGGGATTGATCTAGAAAAATACCAACGACCTTATGACGGGGAAAATCTCATGCCCTATTGGAAGGGTCAAAAACAAATAAGATCCCATCCCTTAGCTTTCCAATTTGGAAAACAATACGCTTTGATTGACAATCAACATAAAATGTACGGTATTTCTGACGGTTCAATACAACTTTTTGACCTGTTGAACGACCCTTCTGAGGAAAAAGATTTGTCAAAGGCTGAGCCTGTTCTATTAAAGCGTTTACGGTCTAAATATCAAGACTGGAATACGAGCATTCAAAACAGCCAGTCAGGGAAGGATTATTGAATTAGTCTTAACTTGCAATAGATTTAAACGCTATTTATAACCATGAAGCACATTCAAGAATTGATCGATTTGATCACTTTAGAAAAAAAAGGAGAAAATACTTTTGAAGGGAGAAATTTCCAAACTTCTTGGGGTCGTGTTTTTGGTGGACAAGTATTGGCGCAATCGCTTCATGCGGCCTATCAGACGGTTCCTCAGAATCGTTTTGCCCATTCCCTTCACGGTTATTTTATCTTGGGTGGAAATCTGGATTTACCTATCACCTATGAGGTGGACATCATCCGTGATGGAAAAAGCTTTACCACCCGACGTGTCGTGGCTTTTCAGCAAGGCAGGGCCATTTTCAATATGTCTGCCTCATTCCAACTTAATCAACCCGGTGTGGATCATCAATTTTCCATGCCCAACTTTATTCCCCCCGAAAAACTCTTGAGTGACCTAGAGCAGTTGGAAGCTCAAAATACGGACATGGAGGCCTACAATCGATTTAAAAAAATAAAACCTGAGGTCATTGAATTCCGACCCGTGGAAAAACTCAGTCTAAGGGATGACATCGATGCCCCTGCAGAAAGTAATTATTGGTTTCGTTCTAAAGAAAAAACACCATATGGAATGGACATCCAGCACCAACTGTTGGCCTATATCTCTGACTACGGTTTACTGCGAACGGCCACCCTACCCCATAAAAAAGAGTTGAGTAAATCTCCTACTTTTTATACCAGCTTGGATCATGCACTTTGGTTCCACCGTTCTTTTTCACTGCAAGAATGGCTGCTCTATGCCATGGACAGCCCTAGTGCTTCCAATTCCCGTGGATTTTCCCGTGGTTCAATTTTTGACCGTGATGGCCTTTTGGTCGCCTCTACTGCCCAAGAGGGACTCATTCGACAATTGACCTAAACAAAATGATGATCCATTATTTTTCCCAAACCTTCTTTATGAATCTATTTTATACTTCGATAACCCCCAAATCAATTTTCAATTATGAAAAAAACCTACGTTTTCCTTTATTTATTTTTTGTGAAAAGCAACCAAATGAATTACTTCAAACCAAAGAGGAGCTTGCCGCACACATTGTCAGTCACGAACACAGCATCAGTTTTAGTGGGACGATATTAAATTTATTTGCTACTGGCTTTGCCGATTTATTGGACCAATATATACTCAAAGACGTTGAGGGTATTAAAATCATCTACCAAACGGTAAAAAATAAGCGTGAAGAATGAATGAAAAAGGGATCGGTCGACAAGTTGATAATAAAGAGTAATTTAATTGATAAAACGAAAATAAAATTTATGGCTAAGGTCATTGTAAACCACTAGCGCGCGTCATTGACGTATTTCTATTTTCTATTTCTATGACGGGCGTCTACTTTTATTAAATCCCCTTTGACAGCATTTGTTTTAAAGTCACCAAAAACGGTACCGAAATCGTGGCCATAGTGGGACGGTAAGATTTAACCCAAAAATTATAAATCCATGTTTATTACTTTTCCCACTCGATTTCATTTCCTTGGGCTTTTCTTTTTAATTTGCAATAAATCGCAATCATGGAAATCGGATTATTGGTTATATCGGCTTTGACCCTTGGGTTGTTGTTGCTTTTGATGTATAGAAAACAGGGCAACAATGTTATGACTGGTGAATTGAGGGAGTTGATTAAGGGGGAGTTTTATCAAAACCGGGAGGAGTTGACCAAAAACCTTCGGGAAACCCGTTTGGAGATCACCCAAAGTATGGAGCGTCTCAATGAGGTCTTGGCCAAAAAAGCCAAAGAAGACAGAGAGGAGCTACGGACTACACTTAAGGATTTTCAGGAGTCTTTTTCTAAAAACGTAACGGCGTTCAACGAGTTACAAAAACAGAATTTTGAACGCCTCAATCAGAAGCAAGACGAATTGGTCAAGTCCACCGAGTTGAAGCTGGAAAAGATGCGGGAAACGGTAGACGAAAAGCTTCATAAAACCTTGGAGGATCGTTTGGGTAAATCTTTTGAAGTGGTCACTCAGCAGTTGCTTAAGGTTCAAAAGGGACTGGGAGAAATGCAAACCTTGGCAGCCGGTGTAGGCGATTTGAAAAAGGTGTTGAGCAATGTCAAAACCAGTGGAGTTTTGGGAGAGATACAGTTGGGCAACATTTTGGAGCAAATCTTGGCTCCCGAACAATACGACGCCAATGTAAAAACCAAAAAAGGGTCGGATGCATTGGTGGAATACGCCATCAAATTGCCGGGCAAAAGCCACAGCAGTGGGCCGGTCTATCTTCCGGTGGATGCCAAGTTCCCTCAGGAGGACTATGCTCGTTTGCAATCGGCCTATGATGCTGGAGATCCTTTAGCGATCGATACCTCCCTTCGTGCTTTACTCAATGCGGTTAAAAAATTCGCCAAAGACATTGCCACTCGTTATATTGATCCACCCCACACCACCGATTTTGGGATTATGTTTTTACCTTTCGAGGGTTTGTATGCCGAGGTGACCCGTCATCCGGAGGTGATCGCCCAACTGCAGAGGGAATACAAAATCATACTCACTGGCCCCACCACTTTGGCAGCCATGCTCAACAGTTTGCAAATGGGCTTTAAGACCTTGGCGATCCAAAAACGCAGTAGTGAAGTATGGGAAGTTTTGGCCAGTGTCAAAAAAGAGTTTTCCACCTTTGGAACGGTCTTGGAAAAGGCACAGCGCAAGATCAAAGAGGCGGACAATGAAATCGAAAAAATGGTAACGACCCGTACCCGAATGATGTTGTCCAAACTGCGAAAAGTGGAACAAATAGAACCTAGCGAAAAGGAAGAGGAAAAAGAGGAAGATGACCTCTTAAAACTACAATAGCTAGAGTCCTGCTACGACTTCTATATCGGGATGTTGGGCTTTAAAATCCGCAATGGCTTTGGGTGTGATTCGGGTATTCCAGAGGAATAATTTTTTAAGGCTTTGCATTTGACCCAATGTCATCAGAGCGGCATTACTGACGCGGGTGCCATAGAGGTTTAGTTCGCTGAGGTTTTCCAAATTTTGCAGCGCTTCGATACCCTTGTTGGTCACCGACGGGTTTTTTTGAATCTTGAGTCGGGTGAGGTTGGGAAAATCACTGAGGTAACTGAGGTGATCGTCGTTGAGCTTACAATCGGTCAGGTTGAGCCAGATTACATTTTTTTTGATTTCCTGAATGTTGAGTAGGTCTTTTGTTTCGATCTGTTTTTTGGTGAATTTTAAATCTAGAAAGCTCTGTTCGGGATTGAGAAAACGCCAAATGTATTTTTCTCCTTCTATGGATTGGAATTGCTCAGGGGTTGGAGAGGCCAGAGTAAGGGTTTCCAAATAGGTTTTTTCTCTCAGATCGAGACCGTATTGGAGTTCCATCAAACGCTGGATTTTGGAGTCATTCCGCGCCAAGATTACGGGCATTTGTTTTTTGGCACCATTATCGATCCACCATTCTAGTGTAGCGACTTGGTCATAGCTGAGCGGAACCCCGGCTGGGGGCATGAACTTAGGGTGGTCATAGGGAAAACTTACCCGTTTGTAAATCAAACTTTTGTAGGGATTTCCTTTTTGAATACCTGCACCACTGTTTCCGCCTTTGACCATACTTTCAAAGGCACTCATATTGAGTCCTCCGTGTGCATGATTTTGGTTGTGACAGGCCATGCATTTTTCCTCTAAAACGGGGTGGATCAAATCTTCATAAACCATTAGGGAATCGGCTTCAGATCGTTTGGATTCGGGGAGTTTTACTACCGATATTTCTTTTTCTACATAGGGAAGATTTTCGAACAGGTAATTTTGACCATGGGTCATTTCACCACCAAAATGACCAGTAACCATCAACAGTAAAATGGTGGTCAGGTTGAGGGAACGGTTAAAGGATTTAGTAAATCTAAAGTTGATGTAGCGCAGTAGCCAGATGATAAAACTCAGGCTTACGAAAGCAATTCCACTCCAGCGGTGAATGTAGATTTGTGATTCGAAATAGTAGCCATTGTCTCCCAAAAACCAACCGAAGAGTGCGGCCAAAAGTCCACTAAAGAAGCTAAAGAACCATCCCATGGTAATCACTCGGTGGACGCTATTGTTTTTATTCCGCATAAAAACATCAATGGCGATGGTCAGAAGGACGATGCCAATGGGGAGATGAACAATCAGAGGGTGGAGACTACCTAGGAAATCGAGGAATTCTGTAAGCATAGTTTTAGGCCAAGACTTCGTTAACCACATTGCCGTGTACATCGGTCAATCGGTATCGTCTTCCTTGGAATTTAAAGGTTAATTTTTCGTGATCAATACCCAAAAGGTGCATCATGGTAGCCTGAAAATCGTGAATGTGAACGGGTCTTTCGGCGATATTGTAGCCAAACTCATCGCTGGCACCAATGGTGATTCCTTTTTTGACCCCTGCTCCAGCCATAAAGATGGTAAAGCAACGTGGGTGATGGTCTCTACCGTAGTTGTCGGGTTTGAGCATCCCTTGGGAATAGTTGGTTCGACCAAATTCTCCTCCCCAGATGACCAAAGTATCCTCGAGTAAACCTCTTTGTTTGAGGTCTTTAATGAGGGCAGCAGTGGCTTGATCGGTTTCTTTGGCTTGCTTTTTGATGTGTTTGGGTAGATTGCCATGTTGGTCCCACCCTCGGTGATAGAGCTGAATGAATTTGACGTCTTTTTCGGCCAATTTTCGTGCGAGTAGGCAGTTGGCAGCAAAGGTTCCGGGATTTTTACTGTCTTCACCGTAGAGGTCAAAAATGTATTCGGGTTCATCGGATACGTCCATGACTTCGGGTACGGAAGTTTGCATGCGGTAGGCCATCTCGTAGTTGGAGATTTTGGTTAAAATTTCGGGATCTCCAATATCGGCATGCTGAATGTTTTGTAGTTTTTTAAGGGATTTTAGTTGTTCTTCCCTAATGTCGCTGGATACGCCCGGAGGGTTGTCGAGATAGAGAACGGCATCTTTTCCTGAGCGGAATTGTACCCCTTGGTGTTGGGAGGGGAGAAAGCCGTTGCCCCAAAGTCGAGAGTACAGGGGTTGTCCGTTTTTACCTTTGGTGACCAAAACGACAAATTCGGGTAGGTTTTTGTTGTCGGTTCCCAAACCATAGCTGAGCCAAGATCCTATGGACGGCCGGCCAGGAAGTTCAGATCCGGTTTGTATCATGGTCATGGCCGGGTCGTGATTGATGGCATCGGTGTACATGGATTTTATAAAGCAGAGTTCATCGACGATTTTTGAGGTATGAGGCATGAGTTCACTCATCCATGCGCCGCTTTGTCCGTGTTGATTGAATTGGAACAAAGACCCAGCCATGGGGAATGAACTTTGTCCAGAGGACATGCCAGTGAGCCGTTGCCCTCCGATGATACTTTTGGGAACTTCTTTACCAAACATTTCATTGAGTTTGGGTTTGTAGTCAAAGAGATCCAATTGTGAAGGGGCACCACTTTGAAAGAGGTAGATGACCCTTTTGGCTTTGGGAACAAAGTGGGGCAACTTCATTTTATTACTTTCCAAAAGATTTAGAAAGTCACTCTTACCATAGGCATTTACGGGACTAATCAGTGATCCCAACGAAAGCGCTCCCAGCCCGAGAGAGGTTTTGGTCAAAAAATCCCTTCGGGAGTAGTTCTTGTTTTCGTGATGATGATCGTTGCAGTGCATCTTATCGTTTGGTATAAGTTTCATTGTGATTGAGCAGTGTATTGGCAACCATGGTCATGGCAGCGGTTTGTACACTGTATATGTTTTTATCTCTGGGCTTTTCGCCAACGCTAATGACCTGATATGCCTTGTCCCTGTTCTGTTTAAAATATTGATATTGGCTGTTGTAGAGATCGACCAATATTTCTAGTTCATTTTCCTTGGGATGGCGTGCGGTGGCCAATCGGAATCCGTGACTGATTTGATCTTCAAGAGTGTCTTTGCTTTTGATGATACGTTCTGCAAAAACCCTAGACGCTTCAAAAAATTGAGGATCATTGAGGAGAACTAATGCTTGCAGTGGGGTGGAGGTAACATCTCTTTTGACGGTACATACCTCTCTGGAAGTGGCATCGAAAGTGACCATATTAGGGGGAGGTGAAGTTCGTCTAATAAAGGTGTAAAGCCCTCTTCGGTAGAGATCTTCTCCTTCAGATTCTTCGTATTCGATGAGGAAGGTGGAAAAGTTGTTTTTTTCTTTCCATAGTCCTTTGGGTTGGTAGGGATGGACACTTTCTCCTCCTACTTTGGGGTTAAGCAGACCACTAACTTTAAGAGCGTTGTCTCGAATGATTTCTGCTGGCAATCGGCTTGAATTGGCACGCGCCAAGAGAAGGTTGTTGGGGTCTTTTTGATCGAGGGTAGGGTTACTCAGTGATTGTTGTTGGTAGGTTTGTGAGAGTACCATTTTTTTGAAGAGTGCTTTTAGGTCCCAGTTTTCGCTAAAGCTGATGGCCAACCAGTCGAGCAGTTCCGGATGGGAGGGCAATTGACCTTGAACACCGAAATCGTTGGGGGTGGCCACCAAACCTGTTCCAAAGATCATCTGCCAATACCGATTGGCAGCCACCCTAGCGGTTAGTGGGTTTTTGGAATTAAAAAGCCACTGGCTGAGACCCAATCGATTTTTGGGTAAATCTTTGTCCATTGCAGGCAGTATTTCTGGTACTTTGGCCTCAACGGTGTAGAGGGGTTCGCTGTAATTCCCACGGTTGTAGAGGTAGGTAGGGCGAGATTCTTCCATTTCACGCATGACCATAATTTCTATTATGGGGGCATAGGTTTCCAAGTACTCTTCGCGGTTTTCCTTAAGTTGCTTTTTGAGCTGGAGGATTTTGGGATCTTTTTCAATGAGGTGTTTTTGAACCACCGGCCATTTTATTTCTTCTTTTTGTTTGGCGTTTTCGGAATAAACTGATTGGACTTCGAATGGGGTGAGTACTCCGTTGAAGAATTTCAATTCGTCGAGTTTACCGCTGAATAAACCGTAGTCCCCTGTGGAGCCTTCATAGGATCTTCCAATGATCATATTCCTTTTGGTCTCCACAAAGCCTTTTTCAATTTCGCGTCTGGTCGGCTTCATGGTTTTGTAGAGGTTGTCGATCACCCCTTCAGTTTGAATCTCTTTACCATTTCTATATACTTGAACCCCTTCTGTTTTTCCACTACCGTCCACTGTAAGGGTAAGGTGGTGCCAGGTATTCAGTTTTAGGGAGTCCACCGATCTTACGTGGATGAGGTTGGAGGGAGCTACATTGATCAGGCGAAGGTTGACTCTATTTTGGTCGTCTAGATAAGATTCCCATCCGCGCCAAAGGTCATTTTTTCCTCCAGAATTGGCCATTAGAGTTTGGGAGGATCCTTCTTTTCTTTTGTTGGTATTCAACCAAATGGAGAGGGAGAAGGGGTCTGTCCATTCGAGGTTGGGGATAAAATTGTTGGTGACATGGAGGTGATCGTGATCTTTACTGAACTGAAAGGCGTTGCCTCTAACACCAGGGACGATTTCGGGCATCTGATCAACTCCGCCATAGAAATCTTTTTTGCCGTCAACACTGTGTCTGCCTTTTTTGATCTTGGCCATTTTTTCGAAAGTACCATGAAAGACCAATTCGGGTTTTGCCTTGGTATTGGAAATAAGATCTTCAGAGTATTGGTAGACTTCTTCGAGTTGTTGGCTGGTAATGGCAATATTTTTTTTGATGGAGTTCAAGCCTTCGTTGAGTTGGTCGAGTTTGCTTTGGGTTTCTTCATCGGATAATGGCAGCAAGGGTCCAAATTCTCCGTCATCACCAGTCATACCGAGTTCTCTAATGTTGTTAAAAAAAGCGGTAAGCTGGAAATAATCTTTTTGAGAAATGGGGTCGAACTTATGGTCATGGCATTTGGCACAGGCTACGGTAAGTCCCAAAAAAGCAGTGGAAAGGGTTTCGGTTCGGTCAAAAACATAATGCAAACGCCATTCTTCGTCTATGATTCCTCCCTCAGCGGTCATGGGACTGTTCCTGTTAAAAGCGGTAGCGAGTTTTTGTTCTTGGGTGGCTTCGGGGAGTAGGTCTCCTGCCAGTTGCCAGGTTACGAATTGGTCGTAGGGCATGTTTTCTTTAAAGGCTTTGAGTACCCAATCTCTCCAAGGCCACATGGTTCTGAGACCATCGGCATGCAAACCGTGGGAATCGGCATAGCGGGACAGATCGAGCCAATCGAGGGTAAGGCGTTCTGCATGGGCATCGGTACTAAGCAGTCGATCTACAAGGTTTTCATAGGCTTTGTCGCTTTTGTCATTGAGAAAAGCATCCAGTTCCTCAACAGAGGGGGGCAACCCTGTCAAATCCAAATAAACCCTTCTTGCTAATATCGATTTGGAAGCCTTTGGAGAAAAATCCAAACCTTCTTGTTCCAATCTCTTTTTGATAAAAGCATCAATGGGGTTTAGGGAGGATTTGTCATTAAATATGGAATTTTGATTTTGGGGGGGGAGAAAAGCCCAGTGCTCTTTCCATTCGGCTCCTTGCTCAATCCATTTAAAAATGATTGCTTTTTCTCTATTGGTCAACTCTAAGTTGGCCTCAGGTGGTGGCATGACCACATCGGGATCATCATGGAGTATCCTATGAGCACTTTCACTTTTGTATAAACTACCAGGGCTGAAAGCGGTTTTACCACTTTCCAGTTTGGAAAATGCAATGGATTCTACATCCAGTCTTAGACCTGCTTTTCGAGTATTTTCGTCCGGCCCGTGGCATTGATAACATCGGTCGGAGAGTATGGGTTTGACGTGGTAATTGAAGTCGATGATCTCTGGTAAAGCAGAGTATTCTTGGGAGACTCCTGTAGGAATTTCCAGTGAGCAAGAGAGTAAAAGCCCAGTCACAAAAACAACAGCGTAAATCTTTTTCATAATCATCAAACGGTTTATTACTGGGGTATAATGATTGCACTAAGTTAATTATTTTTTGTAATAAACGTAGGGAGTCTTATCAGTTGGAAATTGTAGGAATTGCATGACTTCATATTCATTTTGAAGAGCGCTATCGGGTCTGGGGCGTTTGGGGGAAAACACTTGGAGTTTTTCTGGACTTAGAATTTTGATAAAACCCTTTTCAAATTTTTTTTCTTGTGTTGGATTGTTGGGACGCAGTTTTAGGTGTTTTGTGAAAAAAGCATAGGCGGCGATCCTTTTGGAATAACCATAGTCGTGTTTTTCATTGGGTAGATGAACATTTTCAACGCTATCGCTTTTTCCCATGGCTTGGTAAACTTTTTGGATGTAGGGAAATTCGACTTTGGGAGTATTTCGGGTCCAATCGTCTCCGTTGGATATTAATAGCATGGGACGAGGGGCAGCGAGGGCAGCGATCTCAACATTGTTGGTTTGTAAATTGGCTGTTTTGTGAACGGGCATTCCGCTCTCGCAAACACAACCTCCAAAAAAATGAGCAGAGACTTGTACTACAGGAACAGATACTTTGATCCTTTGGTCGATGGCTGTAAGGATAAAAGTTTGGGTACCTCCCCCAGAGCCACCCGTCATGCCTATTCTTTGTGAATCCACCTCGGGTAGACTCAGCAAATAGTCCAGTACACGTTTACTGTTCCATGTCTGTAACAACAAACTGATGGGCATTTTGTGCCTGATTTGATTGCTTTCACCAAAGCCCACCATGTCGTAGGCAAAAACAATGGCGCCTTTGTTGGCCAAATAGGCACTGCGATACTGAACATCTTCTTTTAATCGTTTGTCCTCAAGATGTCCGTGGGGGCTTAATATGGCTGGGTATTTTTCTTGTTTTTCTATGGGTCTGTAGAGGTTTCCTGTTACGTAAAATCCAGGAAAGCTCTCCAAGGCGATGTTTTCTACCGTATAGCCATTCATTCTTTTTTTGGAGTGTTTGATGACCTTGATTTTACCGTCGTACTTGGAGATTTTATCCCATTGCATTCCAGTTAAGAGGTTTTCTCTGATGACTTGTGCTCTTTTTTCCCACGATTGGGCGGTATCCCAAAGGTCTGAGAAACCCTCTAATTTGGCTTTGCCCTCCGCTTCTGTCCAGTGGCGACCATTGCAAACCCTTTCATCAGTTACATATTGAGTGCCTTGATCGGTTTCTATTTTAAAACCTTGGGAAAGGAGTAGGTTGGTGCAGAGGAGTGCCAAAGTGATCCAATTTTTCGAATAGGCTTTCATTTGTTGTATTTTAATTGAATTACAATTTAGAAAACCTTTTTGGAATTAAACGCAAAAATCCTTGAACTGTAAACAGTATCAAGGATTAAAGTTGTGGTACCTCCAGGAATCGAACCAGGGACACAAGGATTTTCAGTCCTTTGCTCTACCAACTGAGCTAAGGTACCCGTTGAAAGTGTGCAAATATAAAATCCTTTTTCATCCCTCCCAAAGGATTTACTCTAAAAATCTTTGATTACTTTTAGCTATTAATTGATTGTGATTTGTATCTGATTGTTGATCTCGGGAATACATTGGTCAAATTTTTCTTATTTAATAAGGATCAGTGCGTTATAAAGCAAAGGGTTGCTGTAGAAAAATTTGATGACATGGCAGAATCTTTAATTTCAAATTATCCAGACATTAAGGGTTTGATTTACAGTGACGTGAGTGATCGATCGGGCGATTTTTTCGAAAAATTCTTGGTTCAATTTCCCGTTATTGGGGTTGATTTTCAGATGCGATTGCCTTTTGAAAATAGCTACGAAAGTCCCAATAGTTTGGGGTCCGATCGAATTGTATTGGTTGCGGCCGCTTGTAAAAATTACCCGAATACCAACGTTTTGATCATCGATTTGGGGAGTTGCATTACCTATGATTTTTTGGATGCGGACAACATTTACCACGGTGGGAGTATATCACCAGGTTTTGAAATGAGGTATAAGTCACTGAACCACTATACCGGAAACCTTCCACTCTTGGAGGTTGAAAAGTCCGAAAACCCTATGGGAAAGAACACACATCAAGCGATTCACTCAGGGATTTATTTTGGAATACTCGACGAAATCAATGGGAGAATTGAATATTACAACAATAAATATGATTCTTTAACGGTTATTTTAACAGGTGGAGATGCTAATAAGTTGCCTAAAACATTAAAAAATAGCATATTTGCCCATTCAAATTTTCTAGCAGAAGGAATGTTCCACTTGTTAAAATTGAATATCGGTTCATGATTAGGAATACATTAAAACTTTTTGCGTTGCTCACGGGTTCTTTTTTATTTTCCCAAACTGGCACCACTTCTCCTTATTCTTATACAGGATTGGGTGAGGTAAATTTTAGGGGAACACAGATCAATCGTTTTATGGGTGGACTCGAAATTTACAATGACTCCATCCACGCCAATCTTTCCAATCCTACTTCTTACGCAAAGCTTAAATTGACCAATTACACCCTGGGCTTGAATTACAGAACCAATAAAATGACAGGGGCAAATGAGAAGAAAAGTATTGCCTCCGCAGGTCTGGACTATATTGGAGTAGCAGTGCCAACCAAGTATTTCGGTTTTGGCTTTGGAATTATTCCTTATACCTCCGTGGGATACAAACTTTCCCATTTGGAGTCCTCCGAAAACGACGATATATTAAATCTGTTTGAAGGAGAGGGCGGGATCAATAAAGTCTTTTTCTCAGTTGGTTTTAAGGCTCTAAAGAATCTTAGCTTTGGAGCTACTTTAAATTACAACTTTGGTCAGATCGTATATGAAACCGGGAGATTTCAAAACGAGGTTACATTGGGAACCGTCTTGGAAAATAGATCAAGTGTTTCCGGTTTAGATTTAAAACTTTCTTCTCATTTAGAAATTCCCGTCAAAGATGATATAGAGCTTCAAGCCATGTTTTCCTATTCTCCTGAAGCAAATTTGACTTCAACCAATTCTCGATTTTTCAATACGCGTCCCTTTTCAGGATCATCAAGTTTTGGTGATCGAGTAGAGATTGCCCTTATCGATTTTGGTTTGAAAAGAACAAATATCAGAATACCACATGTTACATCTTTTGGATTGGGAGTGGGCGAAGAGAGAAAGTGGTTTGCTGGAACCCAATATACTATGAATGCCATGAAAAATTTTAGTCATGAATTCATAAACTTAGCTAATGTTGACTATGAAAATGGATATCAATTCTCGTTAGGAGGTTTTTTTATTCCAGATTTCAGTTCCATAACCAGTTATTGGAAAAGGATTGTTTTTAGGATGGGTTTTCGTCATGAACTGACAGGCACAGTGGTAAATAATTTTGGATTAAAGGAAACTGGCATTAATTTTGGAATTGGTTTACCGTTGTCTGGTTTCTCCAACACCAACATTGGATTTGAGTATGTTAGTAGAGATGGTGGAGAAGGGAGTTCATTTAAAGAAAAATTTTGGTCATTTAGGGTTGGTTTTTCCTTAAACGACAAATGGTTTGTAAAGAGAAAATTTAATTAAATTAAGAGTAATGAAATTTTTTAAAATATTTATTCTAGGTATGGGAGTAATGATAACTCACACCCTAGTAGCACAAGATAGCCAAGAGTGTTTGCAAAATTTATCCATTTTTGCTGAATACGCAAAGGTCAAGAACTATGATGAGGCCTATGCGCCTTGGATGAGTGTAAGGAAAGAGTGTCCATCACTCAATGTTGCAGTTTTTTCTTATGGTGAACGCATCATCAAAGACAGAATTAAAAATGCAACGCCCGAGACGATTGATGCTGAGACGGCAGATTTGATGAATCTCTACGATGAGTGGTTGGAAAATTTCCCTACTAAGAGAAATGTAAGCGTAAGGGGAGACATCATCAGTAGTAAGGCACAAGCCATGTTGGATTACAAAACTGCTGACAAAATGGAGGTGTACAAAACCTTTGACTTGGCCTATCAAACCGATGCCAAAAGCTTTAGTAACCCCAAAGAACTGTACAATTATTTCAAAACTCTATACGACCTATATAAGGAAGGAAATCAAGGGGTAACAATGGAACAATTGTTTAATAAATACGAGGAAGTTTCTGAAAAATTTGAGATAGAATCTGTCAACTTGGCCAAGAAATTGGATGTTATCTTAAAAAAACAGGAAGAAGGTATTCCTTTAAACAGTCGTGATGTAAGAAGCAAAAGAGTTTATGGCATCAATAGCAATGCTATTGGAACCTTTCTATCCAACCTAGACGCTATTATTTCCAAAGAGGCCACTTGTGTCAATCTGGTTCCTTTATACAAAAGAAACTTTGAGGAGTTTAAATCCGACGCTATTTGGTTAAAGCGTGCCGCTTCTCGAATGGACAGTAAGGAATGTTCCGATGACCCCTTTTTCGTAACTCTAGTAGAAGCATTGCACACCTTAGATCCATCAGCTGATTCCGCATATTACCTTGGTATATTAAAAGATAAAGCTGGAGACAGTAATGAAGCTTTAAAATATTACGAAGAGTCTATTTCGCTTCAAAGTGATCCCTACAAAAAGGCCAAAATTCTTTACAAGATTGCCATCAAGTTTAAGAATGCTGGGCGAAAATCTTCTGCCCGCAGTTATGCCAGAAAAGCACTCAGTTTTCAGCCCTCTTTGGGTCGGGCCTATTTGATGATTTCTAATCTCTATGCTGGAAGTGCCAATGATTGTGGGGAAACCCAATTCAATAAAAGAGCGGTTTATTGGTTGGCTGCCCAAATGGCATACAAAGCTGGTGAGGTGGACGCTTCGATCAAAAAACTGGCCCTCAAAACAGCCAGAAGCTATGAAGGTAGAGCACCCTCTAAAACCGAAATATTTACCGAGGGCAATCAAGGAGTTACCATAAAATTCGATTGTTGGATCAAAAGCAGTGTGAAAGTTCCAGAACTATAAATGCAACCGCTACGCTATAAATTTTTAAAAAAAGGGTTTTCAGTTCTTGCTGTGACCCTCTTTTTTTCCTGTGATGACGGTAGCTCAATTCTCAAGCAGATCAACCAATTCAATGAGAATCCCGTAGGTATTGCCTATGATATTCGTATGACCTACACCGATTCGGCAAAGGTGAAAGCAATTCTGACCGCTCCTATCAACTTGGATTATACTCATCTGAGCTTCAAGTACTCCGAATTCCCCGAAGGTTTGAAAATCATATTTTACAACGATAACAACGAGGAAAACACTGTAGTGGCCGATTATGGAATACTTTACAACCAGACGAGAATCGTCGACCTCCAAGGGAATGTAGTGCTTTTGTCTAATAGTGGTTCTCGGTTAGAGACCAGTCAAATGTACTGGGATTCGGAAAAAGAGTGGCTTTTTACCGAACAACCCTTCACTTTTAAAAGTGAGAATGAAGATATGGCTGCCACTCGATTGGATACCAACAAAGAATTTAGTAAATTTCAAACAGGAAAGTTAACTGGTACCATGTTAGTGGAAGAACAAAAAGACTCTTTGACCGTCGATGAAAAGCTATAAAATTTCTGAAATCCTATACTGGATAATTGCAGTAGTGGCCACCTATGAATCTTATAATCAGTGGAGCACTAACCGTCAAAAGGCCTATATTTTTATCGGATTTGCCCTTCTTTCAATCTTTATGGCACTCTTTAGAAGGCACTACCGAAATAAGTTTAACAAAAGGGGAAATTCCTCTAAATGATCATCACTGACCTTGTTATTCTTATTTGTCTGATTCTTTCAGCCTTTTTCTCTGGGATGGAAATTGCCTTTGTTTCCGCCAACAGAATTTATTTGGAAATTGAAAAACAGCAAAGCGGTTTTAATGCCAAGTTTTTAAACTTTATTACCAAAAACCCTTCTCGATTCATTGCCACCATGTTGGTGGGTAACAACATATCATTGGTCATCTATGGAATTTTTATGGGCGACCGTATATTACAATTGTTTTTTCCAGAGACCCTATTGGGAGGAGCGATTAGTATCCAAATAGTTTTTATTCAAACAATCATCTCAACCATCATTATATTGCTTACTGCAGAGTTCCTTCCCAAAGTTTTTTTTCAACAATTCTCCAATGCTTTGATGAAGCTTCTTGCCTTTCCCACTGCTTTTTTCTATGCTTTGTTCTCCCCGATTACTTCCATGATTATCATGTTGTCGGACTTTATTTTGATGAAGTTTTTTAAGACCAAAGGAGATCAAGTTCAACTGACTTTCTCCAAGATTGAATTGGGGAATTATATTGAAGAACAACTGGAATCCACCAAAGACATGGACAGTGTTGATAGTGAAATACAGATTTTCCAAAATGCATTGGACTTTTCGGAGGTAAAAGTCCGAGAGGCCATGGTTCCCCGAACAGAAATTGTTGCCACCGAAATAACCGCTTCCTTGTCAGACATTAAAAAACTATTCACTTCCAGTGGATTGTCTAAAATCCCTGTTTTTGAGGATTCTATCGATGATATTTTGGGCTATATCCACGCCTTTGAAATGTTCAAAAAACCGACAGACCTAAAAAAAATATTGCTTCCTGTGGCTTTTGTTCCAGAAACCATGAAAATCAGTGAGGTATTAAAATTATTGACCAAACAACGGAAGAGTATCGCTGTAGTGTTGGATGAATATGGGGGTACTTCAGGAATAATTACGGTCGAAGACATCATCGAAGAACTCTTTGGTGAAATTGAAGATGAACACGATCATATTGCCCTTTTCGAAAAACAAATTGATGAGGGGATATATGAATTTTCTGCCCGAATGGAAGTCGATTATATCAATCAAAATTATGATCTCAGCCTCCCCGAAAAAGAGTTTTATGAAACGCTGGGTGGACTGATCGTTTACCTGAAAGAGGAAATCCCAACCAAAGGAAGCTTGATTGAAATTAAAAACTATGAGTTCGAAATCAAAGAAGTATCCTCAACAAAAATAGAAAGAGTAATTCTCAGGCTAAAAGATGATTCATAAAAATATTAAATCCCTTACAAGTACAGCAAATGCAGTACTGTAAGTCCCTAAATAACAAAGCGATTCTTTTTTATAATCAAAAAGGAAATCGTATTTTCGCATCCGACTCAAAAAAAATGATATGGCAGTATTAGGTCAAATTAGACAACGATCCGTATTTCTTATTCTGGTAATCGGTATGGCATTATTTGCCTTTGTAATTTCAGGAGTTTTCGATGGGAATTCTGCGTCCACTGGTCCCAGTGACCCCATTGCAGTTGTCAATGATGAAGAGATTGATCTGACTTTTTACAGACAATTGGTTGAAAACACCGAGAGAAGTTATAATCTCTCAACCATGCAGGCCGTAAATTCAGTTTGGGATCAATTGGTGAGGGCCACGATTTTCAGACAAGAATTCGAGCGTTTGGGAATTGATGCTGGAAGAGAACAGATCCAAATGATTTTGATGCAGGACGAAAGAATTGTCCAAGACCCTAGATTCCAAAACGAGACAGGTTTTTTTGATTTTGGAATATTTACAGATTATATCAACCAATTGCGTGTTGAAAATCCTCAAGCTTATAACAGTTGGAAAATCCAAGAGGAAAATATTGTTGGTTTGGCCAAAGAAAATATTTATTACGACTTGATCAAGTCCAGTACCGGATTTACTGAAATGGAAGGTAAAATTGCCTACCACAGCCAGAATGACAAGGTCAATCTAAAGTTTGTAAGGCTTCCCTATCAGGAGGTGCCCGATAGTCTTTTTAAGGTAACTGATGCCGATATCAAGCAATACATTAATAAAAACAAAGAGAATTACGAGACTGAAATGAGTAGAAGTGTTCGTTATGTAATTTTCCCAGAAGTAGCTTCTGAAGCCGATGAAAATCAAATCCGTTCGGATTTGGAAAAACTCAAAACCCAACGAATTGAGTACAATGATGTGTCGAAATTGACCGATACCATTGAAGGCTTGGCCACCACTCAAAATATAACAGATTTCATTGAGCAATATTCCGAAACACCTTTTGACTCGATTTACAAAACGAAAGGGGTTCTGGCCAATGAATATGCAGATATACTTTTCGGATTGAATCCTGGAGATATTTTTGGGCCATACAAAGATGGCAATGCATTGAAAATATCTCGTTTTTTGGATCGAAAAAAGGGAGGTTCAATCAAAGCGAGTCATATTTTAGTTGCTTTTGAAGGAGCAACAAGAGCCAATCCTGAAATCACAAGAAGCAGTGAAGAGGCCAAAAAATTAGCCCAACAACTATACCGCAAAGCGAGAAGAAATCCCGACGATTTTGCCCAGTTGGCGACTGAAAATTCAGATGGACCAACAAAGGCTACGGGGGGAGATTTGGGTTTCTTCCAAGAGGGTATGATGACGGATAAGTTCTTCGATTTTTGTAACCGTTCTAGGGTTGGTAAAATCGGATTGGTGGAAACAGAGTTTGGTTTTCACATCATCAAGGTCACTGACAAGGAGGATGTGGTTTTGACTGCTGATGTAACCAAAGAGATTGTTCCGTCTGAGGAAACTTCAAATGGTGTTTTTCAAAAAACCACACAGTTTGAGATGGAGAGCAGTAAAACCGAACAGTTGGATACGATTGCCAAGAATTACAACTATGATGTAAAATTTGTTCAAAAAGTCAATCTTTTGGACGAAAACCTTCCAGAGTTACCACGCCAAAGAAATTTGGTTCAGTGGTTGTTCAACGATGAAACTGAAATAGGAAATGTCAAACGCTTCAGCCTGACTAACGGGGGATATGTCGTAGCTCAAATGACTGGAATTATTCCCGAGGGAACTGTCAATTTTGAGTCGGTTAAGTTGGAAGTAGTTCAAGAGATCATGAAAGAAAGAAAGGCGGCCCATTTGTTAGAAATACATGCCGATAAAAATTCTTTGGATGCTTTGGCCAGTGCTACGGTTAAGGAAATTGAAACTGCTTCAGCAGTAACTCAAGAAAACACTGTCTTGGCCGGTGCGGGAACGGAACCCTATGTTATCGGTACCGCTTTTGCAATGGATATCAACCAATCCTCAGCTTTGATCGAAGGGAATAATGGCGTTTACATGATTGAAGTGACTTCCAAAGAAATTGCCGAAGAGTTGGAAAGTTACAAGGCTTATGCCAATGCCCTTCAAAATGAGGAGAATACCAGAATTAATAGCTCCATTTATGAAGCGCTACGCTCTAGTGCAGAGATTGAGGACAATCGTCAATTGTACTACTAGCGAAGCATTTCTTCATAGGTCATAACGACCTTAAATCCTTTGTTCTTAAAATACTCTGGTGTATGCTCATTTCCTGTGGCCAAAACAAAGTCACCACCCCAAGCTCCAAGGCTTTTGATTGCTCCCTGAAAATCGGAAAACAGTTTTTCTTTTACAGGGACTAGGCCCAAAATTTTTGAGATAAAATCTTCATGTTCGTTAAGTATTTGCTCAAATTCACTCAAGCGATGAGCTCTGATTACCGCCCTAGTCAGTTTTGAAGCATAAGCGATTTGCTCCTCACCGATGTTTTGTTTTTTAAACGCCTCAATGGCCTCTCTGCTGTTTTTCTTTCTATTGAGATAGACAAAGAATAAGCTGGATTTGAATGGTGGATCAAACTCGCATGTTTCAACATGGGGTTCAAAGGGCTGTTTGCGGAAGATGAGCGGACTTTTGGCCGTTGCACAGGCAATATCATATCCACTTCCTCCAAAGCTATTTTGGAGCAGCTTATAGGGATCGATTTCAGACCAGCGGGCCAAATTGGAGATCAATGTAGAGGAAGTTCCCAAACCCCAATGCCGGTCAAATTCCAAATGGGTTTTTACTGTTCCACCTTTTTCCCTTAAAAAATTACTTTTTTGATCTCGCACGGCTTTTAATATTTGAACCAGACGAATACCAATTTCAGAATCATTGGTGTTTGAGATGCGAAAATCCTCTAGGTTCAAGGTGGCGTTGAACCACAATTGATTGTTAGAATCCCAACTTTCCCATTTCAGTATTTTAGAATCGTTGGATTCAAATTTAAGGGATTGTCCCATTTTGGTGGGAACGGCCAATGCATCACTACCTCTCAAAACCATGTATTCTCCTGTAAGCAAAAGTTTACCGTGGCTGTAGTATTTAGTCATGGGATCAGGGGTTGGATTTTATAAAATCGCTCACAGCACTAAAAGTGACCGTATGGGTTTTAAAAAATTCTAAGGCTTTTTCCTTTTGATCAACTGTTGCTTGATGTTGATTGAGAATGTTGAGCAAGTGCATTTTCATATGACCTTTTTGAATTCCAGAGGTGATCAATGATCTTACGGCAGCAAAGTTTTGCGCCAAACCAGCCACTGCAACGATTTCCATCAGATTTTTGGCGTTGGGATTGCCCAACAATTCCATAGACCATTTCACCAAGGGATGCAATTGGGTAAGTCCTCCTACAGTCCCCAATGAAAGTGGTAATTTGAGTTGGAAAACGAATTCGTCTCCCTCTAAAAATGCATGGCTCAGACTCGAATAAACACCCTCCCTAGCAGCATAGGCATGAACACCGGCCTCAACTGCTCTAAAGTCGTTTCCAGTTGCAATGACCACCGCATCGACACCGTTCATTATCCCTTTGTTGTGGGTTACGGCTCGATAAGGCTCTTTTTGGGCAATTTCTAATGCTCGAATGAATTTTTGGGCAAATTGTATCCCCGACATTTCGGATGAGACTTCTAGTTTTCCTAAAGGGCATCGAACCTCTGCTTGCACTAAGCATTGGGGTACATAATTGGAAAGAATACTCATGATGACCTCTATAGAAAGTTGCTCTTTTAAAAAGTTATCGTGATCTGCTGCCAATGATTGGAATGTTTTGGCGATCTGTTCAAGACAGGAATTGATGAAATTGGCTCCCATAGAGTCCACCGTCTCAAAAGAAAGGTGCAATTGGTAGTAGTCTTCTATTAAATCCGATTTGTCTTTGAGTTCAATCTCCAGTATTCCTCCGCCTCTTTGTCGCATATTGGAAGTAAGTGAGGAGGTGCTGTCGATGAGCAGTTGTTTCTTCTGTTTGAAAAAAGACTGCAATAGTTCTGTTTTCCCATCAAATAAAAAGTGAATTTGTCCAATTTTTTGGGTTCCCAGAATTTGGGTTTTGAATCCCCCTCTAGAAGCCCAGAATTTTGCAGACTTACAGGCGGCAGCCACTACAGAACTTTCCTCTATGGCCATGGGAATGGTATATTCCTTCCCATTGATTACAAAATTGGGAGCGACCCCTAAGGGAAGGTAGAAGTTGGCAATGGAATTTTCAATGAACTCGTCGTGTCGTTTTTGGACCTTCTCATCGTTGTGGTTGTATGTAGAAAGAATCTCTTTTGCCTTTGGGGCATCCTCAAAATGCATTTGGGTAATCCAATTGATTTTTTCTGCTTTGGACAGTTTGGAAAAACCCTCTATTTTCTTTGACATATTCTCCTTTTCAACGGTATACAAAGATACATGATTCTGTATTTACAATTGAATGTCTTATTTAGCCTCCATTCTGTTCTCTTTTATAAATTCAGTAACTTTAGTGCCACAAATCAATGGTCATGACTGAAACCCATTCTAAACTACCCCATCAAAGGACTTTTATGGGACACCCCAATGGATTGTATGTCTTGTTTTTTACGGAACTTTGGGAACGTTTTTCTTACTACGGAATGCGTGCCTTGTTTACCATTTTTTTGGTAGCGGAAACCACAAGTCAAAACCCTGGTTTTGGATGGTCGAATGAGGAGGCCATCTGGCTTTATGGTTGGTACACCATGTTGGTTTATATTGCCGCTATACCCGGTGGATGGATTGCAGATAATTTATTGGGTCAAAAAAAGACGGTCATGCTGGGCGGGCTTTTGCTTTGTTTGGGGCATGGCATCCTGGCCTTCGACAGTGAGTTGAGTTTTTACGTGGGTTGCGCATTTATAATTTTGGGGGTAGGGGGACTCAAACCCAATATTTCCAGTATGGTGGGTGGACTCTACCCCCCAGGAGATGAAAGAAGAGATTTAGGGTTTTATATCTTTTATATGGGGATCAATTTGGGTGCATTTTTTGCTCCGCTATTGTGTGGCTGGGTTGGAGAGACCTATAACTGGCATTATGGCTTTGGTTTGGCAGCCGTTGGTATGGCCATCGGACAAGTCACCTATTTTTATGGTCAAAAATATCTTGTAGGAGTTGGTGATTTGGTTTTTTCCAGTAAGGAAGAAAAAAATCGTCTCAAACAAACAAAATTGACATCTATTGAAAAGGATAGGGTCAAGGTGTTATTGATGTCATTTTTAATGATAATTATTTTCTGGGGCGCTTTTGAACAGGCTGGTGGACTGATGAATTTGTATGCCAAACAAAAGACCGACCGTATGCTCTTAGGATTCGAAATTCCAGCTTCTTGGTTTCAATCATTAAATGCTTTTTTCATTGTTACGCTTGCGGTAATAATAGGTGGTATGTGGATGAGAATAAAAGCCAAAGGAAAAGAAGCTTCCGCTATTTTTAAAATAGCAGTAGGCATTGTGATTATGGGATTTGGATTTTTATTCATGCGTTTTGCAGCCTCAGAATATGAGTTGATGGGACACTCGTCGATGTATTGGTTGGTATTGGCCTATTTGTTTCATACGGTGGGAGAGTTGTGTGCTTCCCCCGTATCTTTGTCCTACATTACCAAGTTGGCTCCTGAAAAATACGCTTCCCTAATCATGGGAGTTTTCTGGGCGGCTACTGGCTTAGGGAACAAGTTGGCAGCTACCATTGGGGAGAATGCAGAAGCTGCAGGAGAAAAGGAAACTTTTACTGGGATTTTTATCTTTTGTACATTATTTGCACTTTTGATAATTGCTATATTGAAACCCCTAAAACGCCTTGCGCATGGGGCGGAGGATTTAAGTGAAAAAACGATTTGATTATTATGAATAGGAGATTTTTATTAATTGTTTTTTGCCTTAGTGGTTTTTGGATTCATGCCCAAGCCATTGAGTGGATGACTTTTGGAGAAGCTATAGAGGCACAGAAAGAAAACCCAAAAAAAATTCTTATTGATGTATATACCGATTGGTGTGGCCCCTGTAAATTGATGGATAAAAAAACCTTTCAAAACCGTGATGTGGCGGCCTATATTTCCGAACATTACTATGCCGTGAAATTCAACGCTGAGGGACAAGAGACCATCAGTTACTTCGGGAATACTTTCACCAATCCCAATTATGACCCGGATAGAAAAGGAAGGAATTCAACCCACCAGTTTACCCAGTTTTTAGGGGTTAAGGGCTATCCAACGGTTATTTTTATCAGTGAAACAGGGGATTTGATTACTCCTTTGGTAGGTTATCAAAAACCACAACAGATCGAGCTTTATCTCAAAATGATCAAGCAAGGGGATTATATGATCTTCAGTAAACCTGATGATTTTGAAAAATACCGTAAAAACTTTAGACCCAAGTTTAGAGGTTGATAGCATAAGCTCCCTGTTCTCTTAGGTTTACAAATGGGACGTTGTGTTTTTGACAACTTATTTTCCATCGCGAGACATTCCAGGGATAATTACTCCCATCGGAGAAAACCATTTTGGGACGAAGATTTTCCAATACGCGATCTAGATTCACCATAGGATTACTGGACATCAACAGATGAGTAGCCTCGAAATCGGGAATATTGTAAATGGCCTTTTCATCCAAAACCAAAAGGTTTAATTCGTTGGTGATAAAAGTGTTTTTGAAAGCTTCGATTTGAATAGTGTCTATTGGATATTCATTTTTAAAATCATTGATTAACCGACCTTCTTCAGTGATTTTTTGTGGACTGTAGAGCACCAGCTTTTTGGGGGTGTGGTGTGCGATTATGGTTTTGTTGTGTTGATACAATAACCACAGTTGATGGACTTTAGAGTTTTCCCAATGTTCAAAAACAACAACCAACTGGAGGATCAACAGGCCAGCAAGGGGTGCTGTTAGATATCGTATTTTTTGGACCTTCATACCCCAATAGATGAAGCCCATAAGAATATATATTGAGATCAAAAGGGTCAGGGACAGCCGCATGTTTCTAAACAAAAAACTTTCTTGATTTGCAACCCACAAAATAACATCATTCATGGTGCTTACTGTTTTGTCATAGCCAATGGTCAGGGGGCGTATTTCCATTTCCATAGCCAAAAGCACAACCAAACCTAGACTCGCTATGAGAAACAAGCCAAAAAAAGGAAGAATCAACCAGTTGGAAAGGAGAAATAGACCCGGAAATTGATGGAAATAAAAGATACTTAAGGGAGCAACGGCAATTTGAGCGGCCAAGCATACGGTAGTAACTTCCCATAATTTTTGGACGATACGATGTCGGGGTTCCCAAAGTTTTTGGAGAAGGGGGTGAATCTTAATGATTCCCAAAACAGCGAGGTAGCTCATTTGGAACCCAACTTGATAAAGAAATGGAGGGTAAAAAACCAATAGTAGAAAAAAACTGACGATCAGCAAGTGAAAGGTACTGTGAATGCGTTGGGAATATTTGGCCAAAGCAAATCCGCTAAACATAGTTACTGCTCTTATTACAGAGGGACTGCCTCCTGTGAAGAAGGCAAAAACCCATAGCAGTAGGACGATGCATACAATATAAATCCATTTTCCCCCAGGTATCGATTGAATGGGTTGGAGCACAAAGCCCAAAAAGAGCATGATGATGCCAATGTGTAGTCCTGAAATGGCCAAAATATGAACCACTCCCGCATCAGCATAAGCTTGAACCAATTCACGATCCAACGCATCCCTTTTTCCAAGCAGTAAGGTTTTGAGGGTGTTTTTTGAGGCCATAGACAGTTGAGATTGATCTAATTTTTTTTCAAGAGAGGCATTCCATTGATTCAGATAATCACTAGGGCCTCTGATTTTGTCTTCAATCAATACAAAATTCTTTTGAGTGAGTTGGAGTTGGTCGTGAATTTTGATTTGACTCAGGTATTTTTTGTAGTCAAACCCACCAGGATTGGTTCGGGACAAGATGGGCTGAGGTAACATAGGGGTGAGAATGAGGTCTCCGGTATTTGGGACTTGTTTTAGGTTATCTCTGTTTATACCGATAAGGATTTTACCCTCTGATTTTTTTTGACCTAGCCGAATAACTTTTCCATAAAATCGATACTGAAAATCATTAAGTTTTAATGTTTCTGTCAATTTGATCAGCAGGGTGTTCTGCTTCTCCTCTTTTTCCAAGTGGCTGTAATGGGAGGAAGGTAGACTATAGTTCTGTTGGTGGTGTATAATACCTAGGGGGAGAAAAATAAGATAAACCCATACACGATATTTTTTTGTCAAGGCCAATAACAGTGGTATGAGAATCAGTGATCCAATGTGAAAATAGTTTTTGATCCAAGGAGAAATTAACATACCGCTGACAAAAAGCAGTGTTACAATATAGATGGGAAATTTGGGGGCTTTCATCCCCTAAATTTATAGTAAAAAATAATTATTGGAGCGCATCTGTGATCAACTGCGCAGTTTTTTTACTGGCACCCCCTGCACCAAGAAGGCCACGGAGTTCTTGGTAATCTTTCTTGAGTTTTTTTTGTCCTTTATCGGAAAGAACATATTCCAGATGGTGAGCTACTTCCTTGACATTAAACGCCCCTTGAATGAGTTCTTTAACGACTTCACGATCCAAAATCAGATTGACTAGGGAGATAAATTTTAACTTTACGAGCCATTTGGCAATCCAATAGGTCAAAAAACTACTGCGGTAGCAAACCACTTGAGGAACATCGAGTAGCCCGGTCTCTAGCGTGGCCGTTCCACTGGACACCAAGGCTGCCCGAGCGTGTAAAAGCAGGTCGTGGGTCTTGTTTTGTATAATTTTGACGTTTTCTTCACCAAAGAATTTTTGATACCACCCTGGGTCTATGCCGGGAGCTCCGGCAAGGACAAATTCAAATTCTGGAAAGAGTTCCGATACCTTTAGAAAAATAGGCAACATTTTTTTAATCTCTTGTTTTCTACTGCCTGGCAATAATGCGATAAGATTATTTTTATCGGACAATTGATTTTGTTTGAGAAAATCGGTTGTTTTTTTTCTTTGGGTGAGGGTGTCCAGTAGGGGATGTCCTACAAATTCCACTTTGAATTGGTGTTTGTTTTCAAAAAAATCTTTTTCAAAGGGAAGGATGACGTAGAGAGCATCCAGATCTTTTTTCATCTGATGTACCCTATTTTCCTTCCACGCCCATACCTGAGGACTGATGTAAAAATGATTTTTAAAGCCTTTTTGCTTGGCCCATTTTGCAATTCTGAGATTGAATCCTGGATAGTCAATATATATGATGACATCAGGCTGAAAGTCGGTGATGTCTTTTTTACAAAATTTGATATTTTTCAGTATGGTTCCCAAGTGGGTGATTACTTCCCAAAAACCCATAAAAGCCAGCATTTTGTAATGCTTTACCAATACTCCACCAGCCTTTTGCATCAAGTCACCTCCCCAAAAGCGAATTTGGGCTTTGTCATCTTTTTCTTTCAAGGCTTCCATCAATTTTGATCCGTGGAGATCACCGGAGGCCTCGCCGGCAATGATGTAATATTTCAATTTAAATAATTTTAAGAATCGCAACCATCATGACAATAATTATAGAGGTAATCATAACACCTTTGGCAAAATTGGTTTTTCTTTTGTGCATCCCCAAAAAGAATAAGGGCAAATTGATTAGGGCACCTATGCTGATGAGCCCTCCTAACTTTTTTTGTTGGAACAAAGAGACAATGGCATCCTCAATAGGCCCCTCCGAAAAATAGAGCAGTATAAAAATCATTGCACTTGAGCTGGCAAAAAAACTGGCAATTACACCCTGAAAAAGTTCTTTATTTCTCAAAATTCCATGTGTTTAATCGTTGGATGGCATGATGTGCCGTAAGGTCAAATTCTATTGGGACTACAGAGATATAGCCTTGACTGAGCGCCCATTCGTCCGTGTCTTCTCCCTTGTCCTCATTGACAAAGTTCCCGGTTAGCCAGTAATAATCGAGCCCCATGGGATTGGTTCTTTTATCAAATTCCTCTACCCAATAGGCTTTGGCCTGACGACAAATTTTGATCCCTTTTATTTCTTCCTCAACCAGTTTTGGGAAATTGACATTCAAAACAACATTGGAGGGGATTTTGTTCTCCAAAGCACTGAGGGTGATTTTTTTGACATAATTTCTGATGGCATCAAAGTCAGCACTCCAACGATAATCTAACAGGGAAAAACCGATGGCTTGTATGCCTTCAATCCCTGCCTCAACGGCTGCACTCATCGTTCCTGAGTAGATGACATTGATGGAAGAATTGGATCCGTGATTGATGCCAGAGACACATAGGTCGGGTTTGCGGTCTAAAATTTCATTAACTGCCAGTTTTACACAGTCTGCTGGGGTTCCGGAACAACTGTATTCTAAATGGGTTCCTTCTTTGACTTTGATCTCAGTACAATGGAGTGTAGAGTTGATGGTTATGGCATGTCCCATTGCTGACTGTGGACTGTCTGGAGCAACAACAACGACCTCTCCGATCTCGTTCATTACTTCAATTAATTTCCTTATGCCAGGGGCTGTAATCCCATCGTCATTGGTTACGAGTATGAGGGGTTTTTTTTCCATGAATTTTTAATACGAAGTAAATTTAAAAAATATTAACCCCTCCAGATCAATTTAGTATCAACAAAAAGTTTTTAGGGTTTGGGCTTTATAGGGGGTTTTTGGTTAAATTTACTCTTTAATAGAAATTTATGAGACTTTTCGGACTATTTGTCGTTGGTATTTTTGCGCTCATTCTAATCGGAAGCTCTAATTCTGGATTAGACAACCCGGATAAGGACAAATTATTGATTGAGGTGATCACTTATGTAATGCAGAAAGGTCACTATGATCCCAAAGACATTGATGATACTTTTTCAGAACGTGTTTTTGAGAACTACATTCAGGGTATTGATGGCCAACGCCGATTTTTCCTTCAATCTGACATCAATAATTTCAAAAGATATAAAGACGAAATAGACGATCAAATTAGGGAAGCTGATGTTTCTTTTTTCAATTTGACCTACGATCGATTGATTGCACGAATGGATCAGGTAAAACAATTTTATGAGGAGTTATTGATTGAACCTTTTGATTTTAGACTGAAGGATTCAATCAATCTAAACTTTGAGGAGGTTCCTTATGCCAGAACTTTAAACGGTCTAAAAGACCTATGGCGAAAAAGGTTTAAACTTTCCACTTTAGAATATTTTTCAGATTTGGTAGAACAGGAAGATTTTGAGAAAGAAAAAGACAGTACCTATCAAATTAGATCAAAAATTGTACTAGAAGAAGAGGCTCGTTCCAAGACCAGAGAAAACATTGAAAATTATTTTGAGATTTTTGATGAGGTTGAACGTAAGGATTGGTTTTCTATTTATGTAAACTCAATAACTCTTGAGTTTGATCCCCACAGCAATTACTTTGCTCCAGATGACAAGGAAAAGTTTGATCAAAATATTTCAGGAAAGTTTGAAGGTATTGGTGCGCGATTGCAAAAGAAAGATCAAGTGGTTGAGATCATAGAGGTGATCGTTGGAGGCCCCGTTTGGAAAGCCAAAGCACTAGAGGTGGGTGACATCATACTTAAAGTGGCTCAAAAAGATGAAGATGCCGTCGAAATTGGACCTATGCGTTTGAGTGATGCAGTTAAACTGATCAAAGGGCCCAAGGGTACTCAGGTGTTTTTGACTGTTAGGAGAGTGAGCGGTGTAATAGAGGAGGTGGTAATCAATCGGGATGTGGTTGAGTTAGAGGAGTCCTATGCAAAATCAACGATCATTCAAAAGAATGGAAAAAATTATGGTCTGATTCAATTGCCGAAATTCTACATTGATTTTAAAGATCAAAAAAGCAGAAATGCTGCCAGTGATGTCAAAAAAGAATTGGAGGCTCTCAAAAAGAGAAATGTCAGTGGTATTATAGTCGACTTGAGAAATAATGGTGGAGGATCACTTAAAACGGTTGTTGATATTACTGGATTTTTTATTGACAAAGGTCCGGTAGTACAAGTAAAAAGTACAGGAGGTGCCAAAGATATATTGTACGATGAAGACCCATCTATTGTTTGGGATGGTTCGTTGGTTGTTATGGTCAACCAATTTTCGGCTTCGGCATCCGAAATTTTGGCTGCTGCACTCCAAGATTATAAAAGAGCTATTATTTTGGGAAGTAAACAAACCTTTGGAAAAGGGACTGTTCAAAATGTAATCGATTTGAATCGTATCATTTCAGGAGGAACTCACGGCGACTTGGGTGCTGTAAAGCTTACAACCGATAAATTTTACCGCATCAACGGAGGCTCTACACAACTGGAGGGGGTGAGAAGTGACATCATCTTCAAGAATCAATACTCTTATATTGATATGGGTGAAAAAGATCAGGAAAATCCTTTGTCTTGGGACAGAATTGAACCTGCTCCTTTTAAGCAGTGGGAAAATCAAACCAATCTTGATTATGCTTTGAATCAGAGTGCCATTAGATTGAAAGAGAATCCCTATATCCAGTTGGTAGAACAACAGGCCAGAAGAATAGAAGACCAACAGGATGATTATGTATATACCCTTAATTATAAGGATTATCTGACAGAGCAGGAGACCAATAAAAAAATATCAGATAAGTTTAGTGTTCTCAAAGATTATAAATCAGATCTCACTTTTAAATGGTTGCAGGATTCCAAAGTTTCTGTTGATGAGGTGGTTAAAGAACGAAAGGAAAGGTGGATAGAAGGGTTAGAAAAAGATTTTTATATTTCAGAGGCAGTGAGTGTTTTGGAAGATTTGAACATCAACCTAGAGAATTATCCAGTAGCTCAGATTAAAAAGTAAAATTGATGTTTTGAGGGAGGCCATTGTCTACAAAAAATTTCTAAAAGACCTGTGGGCAGTTTTCAGTATACTATATATTATTGGCTTGGTTTTTGTCGCCGTTTTTGCCTATCAAATTGCTCCTGACAGTACCTCCAACGCCAATCAAATGCATTTGTCGATTCACTCCAAACCGCCGGGTTTTAAAGTAGAGATGTTGATGCTTCAAGCGGAGAATATCTCTTCAAGCAGTAAGTCTTTTTTATCAGGAGAGGTAAATGGCAATACTGAAATTCCCATACAAGATTACCGATTACAACCTGATGGAGTAGAAATTCAACCCTATGGCTCCCCATCAAATTACTATGAGTTTATTGATGCGTCAAAACTGCAATCTCCACTTTCTGACTCCACTTTTAAAAAGCAATATTTAGAAGAAAAAAAATTCCTATTGGGAACAGACAAATACGGTAGAGATTTGTTGAGTCGGTTGATCGTTGGGTCAAGGATATCACTTTCGATAGGTTTTGTTGCCGTATTTATTTCCCTTTTGATCGGTGTCGTTTTAGGGGCTTTGGGTGGCTTTTTTGGAGGTTATTTGGATAAGGGGATTGTCTGGTTGATCAATGTTTTTTGGTCTATTCCTACCTTGTTGATGGTCATTGCCATTACATTGGCTTTGGGTCGCGGTTTTTGGCAAGTTTTTGTTGCCGTGGGCTTGACCATGTGGGTAGAGGTGGCGCGGGTCGTAAGAGGACAGGTTTTAACCCTAAAAGAGAAAACCTTTATCAAAGCTGCCCAAACGTTGGGTTATGGTAAAGCACGAATCGTTTGGCATCATATTCTTCCTTTGCTTATTCCCCCATTGATTGTCATTTCGGCGGCCAATTTTGCCAGTGCTATACTGATTGAAAGTGGATTGAGTTTTTTGGGAATTGGTGCTCAGCCTCCTGTGCCCAGTTGGGGGGGGATGGTAAAAGACCACTTCAGATATTTATTGCTGGGCAAGCCTTATTTAACCTTATTACCCGGATTGGCCATCATGAGTTTGGTTTTGGCCTTTATGACTTTGGGGAACAGTCTTAGAGATATTTTGGACGTAAAGCATTAAGCTTACCAATCATTGAGTCTATTAGCGTCGAAGTTTAAATGGATAAATACCATTATGCTAAAGGCCAGGATACTGGAACCACCATAACTCACAAAAGGAAGCGGAATCCCAATTGTGGGAACCATGCCCAAAGACATTCCGATATTGATAAAAAAATGGATAAAAATTAACCCAGCTATTCCATAGGAATAAATTCTTCGGAATTTATTGGTTTGTTTTTCAGCTTGTAATATGATTCTTAAAACGAGTAGACAAAAAAGAAAAATCAAAAAGAAACTGCCAGTAAACCCCCACTCCTCACCTATGGTGCTGAAGATATAATCAGTATGTTGTTCGGGAACAAAATCTCCTTTGGTTTGTGTGCCCTCTAAAAACCCCTTTCCTTTTAATCCTCCAGAACCGATTGCGATTTTAGATTGATTAATATTGTAGCCCACCCCTTGTGTATCGACCTCTTTCCCTAAAACAATATTGATCCTATCACGGTGGCGCTGTTGAAAAACATTATCAAAGATGTAGTCTACCGAGAATGAAAATCCGATTGAAATCATCAGGAAAATCAGAAAAGGCCAAATTTTTACTTTTGGATTCAGTTTTTTAAAAATGAAGTAGAGTAAGAAGATCAACATGACGATGATTCCGACGACCACACCAAAGGGAAAACTGAGGGTGACAAAAAATAGAGATAATACAGAGAGGAAAATGATCAAATAGGAATAATTAAGTCCTTCTCTGAATAATGGAAAAAAGAAAGCGCCAAATACCAGAGCTGATCCGGGGTCGGGTTGTACAACGATCAGCAAAAAGGGAAGGAGGACATATGCTCCAATTTTAAACAAAGTTCTTGGGGTTTTGATATCCGATTGAAACTTACTCAATAGGCTTGCAATGATCAATGCAGTAGTAACTTTTGCCAGTTCAGAGGGTTGAAAACTTATCCCGCCAATGTTGTACCAAGAAGTAGCACCAGAGACGGTCTTGCCAAAAACAAAAAGACCCACCAATAATAGTATACTTATAAAGTAGCCCAATGATGCAAATTGTTCAAAAAACTTACTGTTTATAGCCAGAATAATAATGCCAGTAAACAGACTGAATACCAGAAAAAAAACTTGTTTTCCAACGGCTTGAGTGAGGTCAAAAAGCCCTCCGGATGTTTCGCTGAAAGTTGCAGAATAGACATTGACAATACCAAAAGAGACCAATACAAGGTATACAAGTAGTAGCATCCAATCAAGACGGAAAATTATACTTTTATTCATTGATCACAAAGGGTTCTCCGGAATGAGGTTTTTCGTATTCTGCGATCAAACTCCCATTCAACATTCTGTCTTCCAACCATTTTCTTTTTACATTTCCGTTGAGGTATTTTTCAATCATCAAGCTTGCTATAGGAGCAGCCCATCTTGCCCCCCAATAACCGTTTTCCACATAGACTGCAATAGCAATTTTAGGATCATCTTTGGGTGCAAAAGCAATGAAAATGGAGTGATCTGTTAGCTGGGTTTTCACACCTTTTATTTTCATAAAATTTTCAACCGTTCCGGTTTTTCCACAAACTTCAATTCCTTTAATTTTGGCAATTCTCGCAGTACCTCTTTCAACGACCTGATGCATACCATCGATTACCGTTTCAAAGTGAATAGAATCAATAGACGTTTCTTTTTTTTCATATACTTTGTTCAAGGAGTTATTACTGACGCTTTTTAGGAAATGAGGTTGGATAAAATACCCTCTGTTGGCAATGGCGGCGGTAAAGTTGGCCATTTGGATGGGGGTGGTTAATAATTCTCCTTGACCAATGGCATTGGAGACTACCGTAGCGGACTTCCAGCCTCCTTTTTTATACCAATAATTGTAATAATCAGCATCTGGTATAAAACCTTTTTTTCCAACGGGCAAGTCATATCCGAGGTAATTCCCCAAACCAAAACTCTTTAAATGTTCATGCCAAATGTTCATGCCATCCTCAATGTTTTCTCCTGCTCGGTCAATGATCCTTCTGTAAACATTAGCAAAATAAGTATTACAAGATCGGTAAATACCAGAGCGTAAGTTGTTTTTGGTTCCAAGCCTGCAATGACACTCCATAAACATCCTACGGGCATAGAAGTGACCTTTTTGACACAAGTAAGATGTTTCTTTGTCGATGACCCCCTCTTGTAATGCAATCAAAGCATTGAGGGATTTGAAAGGAGACCCAGGAGCATATTGAGCTTGAAGGCTTCTGTCAAAGAGGGGCTTTGCAAAAGTGTCCAATGCTAGTTTTCGATAGTTTTCGGATCGTTTTCTACCCACGAGTATGCTGGGATCATAGCTGGGTGCTGAGACCAGAGAAAGTACCTCCCCCGTTTTGGGTTCTATGGCTACAATACCTCCCCTTTTATTTTGAAACAATTGTTCGCCGTATTGCTGAAGTTCTCTGTCAATGGTTAGATATAGATTTTGTGCACCTTCCATAGGGACATCATATTTCCCATCTTCATAGGATCCTATGATCCGATTAAAGCGGTCTTTTTGATAAAACTTCTTTCCTTTTTTTCCTCTTAAAAAATGTTCATAATATTCTTCTATACCCTGCCTGCCGATCAATTCCCCCAAGCGGTAATAATTATCTTTTTTCATGTCACTTTTGTTGACCTCACTTACATAGCCTAATAGGTTAGAAGCGAGAGAAATAGGATAGTTTCTTACAGAGTTTTTTTGGAGAAAAAAACCAGGATATTTCCATATTTTTTCCTGTATTACAGCATTGCGTTCTCTAGAAATTTTCCCAACAATGATGGAAGGAAGTTTTACAGAAAAAGTTCTTGCGAATTTGATTTTTTCTTTGAGTTCAGCTTTTGAAACATCCAATATTTTTGAGAGTTCCAGGGTATCAAATACGGCGATATTTTCGGGGATGGCCATCAAATCGTAAACAGGTTGGTTGGAAACCAAGAGTTTTTGGTTACGATCATAGATGTATCCACGTTCAGGGTAAATCGAATTTTCAATTACAGCATTTCCATCTGAGAGGAGCTTGTAGGAAGAGTTGAGCAGTTGTAAGCTGATCAGCCTACCAATAAAAATTACAGCGGTTAAAAGAGTTACTACCGGTAAAAAAAATCGCCTAATCATTTTTCTCTTTGAATAATCCCAAGGAAATGTACACCAGTATAAAGGTAAAAAAAGATGTAAAAAGAGTATTTTTTAGAATGGTAATGATATTTTCAAAACTAAAGTAGACAACACTATAGAGCACCAAATGGTGTATTACCACCATCAACGATAGATATAGTAATCTTTGGTTAAGTAAACTTCCCTTAATCATACCCATAGGAACATCATAGTTTACACCAAAAGAGAACCTAATGATAAAAGGCCTTATGAAAGCTATGGTTAAGGTGGCGATGGTATGACCTCCCGATCCTTGTGTCAATAGGTCGAGCAATAGTCCCATCACAAAGCCCAAAATAATCAATAAAGTAGGGTTGCCATCCAAACGATAGACAAGGATGAATAAAAGGTAGAGGTTGGGATTGATGAATCCAAAAAAATTAATGTTGTTCAGCAAAAAGGCCTGCAGTAACAGCAGAAGTAAAAACTGAAAAATTGAAATTATATTATCGCGATTCATTTTTCAATTGATTGAGTTGATCCTTCTTTGTATTCTTTAAGACATAAACGAACTTTTTCTGCGTAAGATTGCTAAATAGCTCAACATCAATATCGTAATACCCTTCGAGTTCGGGTTTTTGAAAATTAAAAACTTTTCCAATTGGGATACCATGAGGGAAATAATCCGACATGCCACCGGTCACTATGGTGTCTCCCTCCATTACGGGGTTTAAGGTGGAAACATCATTCAATTTCATTCTATTGGGGTGTTTGCCTTGCCAAGATAGCGAACCGTATGCACCATTTTTTTTAAAACTAGCATTGATTTTTAAATCTCGGTGTAATATGGAAATCACACTAGAAAAATCGGCAGTAACCTGATTGACAATCCCCACAACGCCATCGCTGGATATTACTCCCATTTCTGTTTCAATTCCATCCTTGTATCCCTGATCTATTATCAAGTAATTTCTCGCACGATTATAACTGTTTTTGATGATTCTTGCACCCATAACCTGAAAAGCGAAAGTATCAATAGCCCTTTTTTTTGGGAATTTCTCTGTAAAATGGATCAATTCTAGAGTCTTGAGTTTAATATTTTCAGCAATTAGCTTTTCATTGTTCTTGGCAAGATCGAGGTAACTAGAAAGATTTTGCCCTGCCATATTGAATTTGCTAGAAAGTGACAGTGCTGTACTACCAAAAACAGATTGGTGGTAAAAGCTTCGTTGGTTTAAAAAAACAAGAGATATGATCAATAAACCCAAGTATATTAGGGTGTTTTTGTACTTAAGTAGGGCATTGATGAGCTGCCGCATAAGTCATTATTTGATCAATATAGTTTTATACCGCTCGATATTTTTTAAGGTGATTCCGGTTCCTCTTACAACGGCTTGCAAGGGGTCTTCTGCAATATAAACAGGTAAATCGGTTTTTCTGGAAAGCCTAACATCCAGTCCCCTGAGGAGCGCTCCGCCTCCCGCCAGATAAATTCCAGTATTATAGATATCGGCCGCCAACTCGGGTGGGGTTTGGGATAAAGCTTCCATGATGGCCTCTTCAATTCTTATAATGGACTTGTCCAGAGCCTTGGCAATTTCAGTATAAGAAATCATTGCTTGTTTGGGTTTTCCGGTAACCAAGTCTCTTCCTTGAACAGACATATCCTCGGGAGGGTTTTCAAGATCCTCAATCACGGAACCGATCAATATTTTTATTTTTTCGGCAGTACGCTCTCCCACGTATAGGTTGTGCTTACTTCTCATGTAGTTGACGATGTCATTGGTAAAAACATCACCCGCAATTTTGACCGATTTGTCGCATACGATCCCAGAAAGGGCAATAACCGCTATTTCGGTTGTTCCTCCACCGATGTCAACGATCATATTTCCTTTGGGTTGCATGATGTCTATACCTATTCCAATGGCCGCTGCCATGGGTTCGTGTATCAAATAGACTTCTTTACCATTGACTCGCTCTGCAGATTCTTTTACTGCTCTCATTTCCACTTCTGTAATTCCCGAAGGAATACAGATCACCATTCTTAGTGAAGGGGTAAAGAATCTTTTCTTGAGTGTGGGTATGCTTTTGATTAAGGTATTGATCATTTGCTCCGAGGCATTAAAATCAGCAATGACACCATCTTTTAAAGGTCTAATGGTCTTGATGTTTTCATGCGTTTTTCCATGCATCATGCTGGCCTCATGACCTATGGCAATGATCTTATTGGTTGTCCTGTCGATGGCCACTATAGACGGACTGTCTACAACTACTTTGTCATTGTGGATGATTAATGTATTTGCAGTGCCTAAATCTATCGCGATTTCCTCGATTAGGAGACCCATAACTTGTTAATTTTATTCGCAATAAAGTTATGAAAATTAATGTTTGAAATGACGTGTACCCGTAAAGACCATTGACAAATTATTTTGGTTGCAATAATCGATGGAAAGTTGGTCTTTGATAGACCCTCCCGGCTGTAGGATACTGTTGACTCCAGCTTTGTGAGCGATCTCCACACAATCAGGGAATGGAAAGAAAGCGTCACTTGCCATTACGGCACCATTCAGATCAAAATTGAAGTGTTTGGCTTTTTCAATGGCATGATTTAATGCGTCTACTCTCGAAGTTTGCCCCGTCCCAGAGGCTAGTAGTTGACCATTTTTCGCCAATACAATGGTATTTGATTTGGTGTGTTTACAAATTTTAGAGGCAAATATCAAATCCTCGATCTGTTGCGAATTGGGTTTGTTGTCAGTGATAAATTCCAGTTCCTCTGTAATATCTGTTTTGGAATCTCTGTCCTGAACCAGTATGCCGTTGAGGCAGCTTCTATAGGTGGTGGAGGGCAGTGGGGTGTCTTTTTGAACCAATAATATTCTGTTCTTTTTTCCTTTCAAAAGCTCCAAGGCATCTTCTTGGTAATGGGGAGCAATTACCACTTCGCAAAACAGGCTGTGGATTTCGTTGGCCGTATCCAAGTCAATGGTTTTATTGGTAATCAATACTCCTCCAAATGCAGACACAGGATCTCCAGCAAGTGCATCGACATAGGCTTCTTTGAGGGTGGAGCGGGTAGCAAATCCACAGGCATTATTGTGTTTAAGAATGGCAAAGCTGCAATTACCGTCATAAAATTCGAGCATGAGATTTACTGCTGCATCGATGTCTAAAAGGTTGTTGTAAGAAATTTCTTTCCCATGAATTTGCTCCAAAAGGTCGGATAATGGACCAAAAAAATGGCCTTTTTGATGAGGGTTTTCTCCATAGCGAAGGGTTTTGGCATCCTTTACACTCAACTTTAATACTTCCTCCTCTTGGTTGAAATGGTTAAAAATGGCAGCGTCGTAATGAGAAGAGGTTTGAAAAGCCTTGACGGAATACCTTTTTCTTTGATCTATATCAGGAGCACCATTAGATTGGATGAGAATATCCAGAAAATCTTTGTAATCGTTTTTGTCAGATACGCAAAAGGTGTCCTTAAAATTTTTTGCGGCAGCTCTTATGAGGGCAATTCCTCCTATATCTATTTTTTCGACAATTTCTTGTTCACTTCCACCTGCAGCAACAGTATCTTCAAATGGATATAAATCAACGATCACTAAATCGATTTGTGGGATTTCAAATTCCTCCAAAGCAGTTTGATCATCCGAAACTTCCTGACGGTTCAAAATTCCCCCAAATACCTTGGGGTGTAATGTTTTTACCCGTCCACCCAAAATGGATGGGTATCCCGTTACATCTTCTACTGCAACTACATCGTAGCCCAAATCGCAAATATATTTTTCCGTACCACCCGTGGAGTAAAAGGTAACCCCTTGAGAGCTTAGTTGATGAATGATGGGGGCCAAACCTGTTTTGTCAAAAACAGAGATGAGAGCAGATGAAATTTGTTTTTTACTCATTTATTTTTCTTAATCGATGAATATTTATTAGGATAAATGGATTTTTTTGATCCGACACAGATGCTTTTTTTAAGTAGTTTTGCATAAAAGAAACTGAACTCTAGGTAGAGACAAAAGTATTAAAAACATCATTGTCTAAAATTTAATTGACCCCTTATTTACAGTGTTTAATTAACCAAAAAAAGCCCACTTTTCAACAATGAAGCAGAATATAAAAATTTCGGGGATGACATGTGAAGGTTGTGTTTCCTCAGTGACCAAAAAATTGATGGGTTTGGATGAGGTTCAAGATCTTAAAATTGATCTCGCCAATGGAAGTGTAGTGATGGACGTTTTAAAAATACTGTCATTAGAAAAAATAACAGCAATTTTACCCCCCAAATACACTCCTTCGCATGAATCGAAATATGATGATAACCTTGCTTTGGAGTCCCCCTCAAAATTAAAACAACTCTTCCCGCTTTTCTTGATTTTTGTTTATCTGATTGCAGGTGCTGTACTCCTTCAAAAAAACATTTTCCGAATCACCAATTTTATGATTGATTTTATGGGACTGTTTTTTATCGTTTTCAGTTTTTTTAAATTTTTGGATTATAGGGGATTTCCCTCCGCTTTTGCGCAGTACGATCCATTGGCCAAAAGAAGCCTTTTTTATGCTAAGGCTTACCCTTTTATTGAGACCCTTTTGGGTTTGATGTTATTGTTGCGTTGGCAAATAAGTTTTGCTTTTATCGCCACCATTATAATCTTATCCATCACCACCGTTGGTGTTGTTTATTCCCTTTTTGATAAAAACAGAATCGATTGTGCCTGTTTGGGAACTGCTCTAAAGTTACCCATGACCGAGGCAACGCTGATAGAAAATATACTCATGCTTGTAATGGCAGTAGCCATGTTGTTTTACCAATTTGGATAAAATCCTTAAATTTGCACTATGAATGTAAGTAACATTAAAGCCTTTTTCTTTGCCTTGATTTTTTTAACTTCAAAAATCGGGCTGGCTTTGAATGTTCACTATTGTGGAGGACATATAGAGGAAATTGTTCTGGCCTGGAATGCCGAGGGTTGTGGAATGCCTTCGGAAAAATCCCAAGACTCGCGTCAGGGTTTTAACCTTGAAAAGAATCACTGCTGTCAGGATCAAACCATTTTTATCCAAAACAATGAACCCCAACAAAATACTGATTACGAAATTCAGCTTGGATATATTGGGATTTTACCAAACGATCCCTTCCAATTTGAAGCCTCAAAAACCATCTTTTTAAAGACGGTTTTTACCCAACCTAAACCTCAAGTACCCAGGAACAAAATCTTCCTGTTACATCAAAGCCTTATTTTTTACGGTTGATCCAAGGTTAAATACGCTTCTTATTTAACGTTGAATCTAACCCTAAAATCATGAAAAAATACATATTTATTGTATGTATTTCGTGGGGCGTGGTCTTTTCTCAAGACCCTCTCAATGGAATTGTACAATATCAAGAAAATAATAAAACATATCCCCTGACCGGAGCCAGTGTTTTTTGGCAAAATACTACCATTGGAACGGTTACGGGTCAGAATGGCACTTTCCAGTTGGAAAGAACACCAGAGACTGATTTATTAATTATCAGTTATGTCGGTTTTAAGACCGATACACTTAAAATACAAACGCCTTTTATCACTCACCAAATGATCCAAAATCAGGATGATGAATTGGACGAGGTTACTCTCACTCAGCGTCGGAAAGCTTCTCAAAAGTCTTTCATCGAGACACAAAACATCCTAAAGGTCAGCAGTGAAGAATTGCTTAAAGCGGCTTGTTGTAATCTTTCAGAAAGTTTTGAAACCAATCCGGCCATAGATGTAAATTTTGCAGATGCACTTACAGGAACCAAACAAATCAAAATGTTGGGTCTTTCGAGTCCTTACTTAATGATTTCGGAAGAAAATATTCCCATGGTTCGCGGAGCATCTCAGGCCTACGGACTGACCTTTACGCCCGGAACTTGGGTTGAAAGTATTCAAATCAGTAAAGGGGCAGGATCGGTAACCAATGGTTTTGAAAGTATTGCAGGACAGATCAATACCGAATTGAAAAAGCCACTGACCGATATCCCTTTCTTTCTTAATCTATTTGGCTCCATCAATGGCCGGTATGAGATGAACACGCATTTCAATCACAAAATAGATAAAAATTGGAGTACTGGCCTCTACCTTCATGGGAATAAAAGAACCCAAAAGTTTGACAACAATAATGATGGTTTTCTCGATCTTCCTGTTTCGGAACAAATCAATGTGATGAACCGTTGGCAATATACGGATATGGAAAAGGGATGGGTCAGTTTTTTGAGTTGGAGGTATATGAATGATGATAAACTATCAGGAACTTTAAACTTTAACCCTGAAATAGATCGGGGAATGAAAAATCGTTGGGGCAGTGAAATTAAAACCAAACGATTGGACGCCTCCTTTAAGTTGGGCTATGTTTTTCCTGAAACTCCCTATCAAAGTTTTGGTTTTCAAACAGCCTATAGCAGTCACGACCAGGATTCCTACTACGGATTACGAATCTATGACATCAATCAGCATAGTTTTTATACCAATTTGATTTTCAACTCGATTATTGGGAATACCCTCAATAAATTTAAAGTGGGGTTAAACTATAGTTTTGATGACTACGTTGAACAGGTCGATGGTGACTTATTCGGTAGGACGGATCGAAATGTGGGTAGCTTTTTTGAGTTTACCCACGATAACAATGATAACTTCAGTTGGATCGCAGGAATCCGAGTGGATTTTCACAATAATTTTGGTAGTTTTTTAACGCCAAGGATTCATTTTAGATACGTTCCGCTTGAGGATCTTGTCATTAGGCTATCGGCGGGGAGCGGGAGAAAGGCGGCCAATATTTTTGCGGAAAATCAAACGCTGTTCGCGACCAATAGAGCGATTAATATTCAATCCTCTCAGGGGAAAATTTACGGCCTTCATCCCGAAAAAGCGTGGAACTACGGATTGGGTCTGTCAAAATCATTTTACATCAGAGATCCCCACCAAATCACTCTTTCTGCCGATTATTACACTACCCATTTTACGGATCAGGTAGTCGTAGATTGGGAAAAGCCTCGTCAAATTTCTTTTTATAACTTAGAGGGACGAAGTTATGCAAAAAGTTTTCAGTTGGAATTGGATTATTACTATCGAAACTTTTTGAATTTCAGAGCGGCATACAAAAATTACGATGTGCAAGTGGACTATAAAAGTGGACTCATGCAAAAACCATTGTTGGCCAAGAATCGCTTTTTTGCCAATTTGGGTTGGGAAAGCAAAACCAGTTCGAGCGGAAAACAGTGGCGATACGATCTAACCCACCATTATGTTGGGGCGCAGCGATTGGTTTCCAATTTGATTGATAATCCCAGAGGTTATTCGCCCAATTATTCACTTTGGAACACCCAGTTGACCCGTGTTTTCTCCAAAAAATTTGAAGTATATTTGGGAGGAGAGAACATAGGAAATTACAGACAATCGTCTCCCATTATTGGATCTGATGATTCTTTTGGAGCCGACTTTGATGCGGCACAGATTTATGCCCCCATTTTTGGCGCGATGGTTTACTCCGGTTTAAGACTCAAAATTTAATCCTAATTATTAATTTAAATATCATGAAAAAAATCCTAATCTTATTGCTTGCCTTACCATTGGGAATGGTGGCTCAAGAAAAACAGAAAAAGAACACCGAAACACAATTTACGGTTCATGGCAATTGTGAAATGTGTGAAAAGAGAATTGAAAAAGCGGCCCTCTCCATCAAGGGAGTCAAATCGGCCAATTGGGACATTCCTTCCAATCAAATCAGTTTGATCTACGATCCAAGAAAAGTTGACTTGAAAACGATTCATATGGGCATCGCAGACCAAGGACACGACACTTCAGAGGCTACAGCCAATGAAGAAGATTATGAAGAACTGCCCAAATGTTGTCAGTATGACAGGAAAGAATGAAAAATAAAAAAACCTGCTTGAAAAAGCAGGTTTTTTTTATTGATGAATAATGGATTACATCATTCCGGGCATTCCGCCACCACCGCCCATGGGGGGCATGGCTGGTGCCTCTTCTTTGATATCGATCAAAGCACATTCTGTTGTTAGAATCATTCCAGCGACTGAAGCTGCATTTTCCAAAGCAACACGAGTTACTTTTTTAGGATCAATGATTCCTTCTTTAAGCATATCTACAAAAGTGCCTTCTTTGGCGTTGAAACCGAAGTTTTCTCCGCCTTCTAGTACTTTGGATACGACCACTGACCCTTCTCCACCGGAGTTTTCAACGATGGTTCTCAACGGAGATTCTATGGCTTTGTGGATGATTTGAACCCCTGTACCTTCATCTGCATTGTCAGATTTAAGTTTAGAGAGACTCTTCTGAGTATTCAAAAGAGCAACTCCACCACCAGCAACAATTCCTTCTTCTACCGCTGCTCTGGTAGCGTGAAGTGCATCGTCCACACGGTCTTTCTTTTCTTTCATTTCCACCTCAGAGGGAGCGCCTACATAAAGTACGGCTACACCTCCTGAGAGTTTGGCCAAACGTTCTTGTAGCTTTTCTCTGTCATAATCAGAGGTTGTGGTTTCAATTTGAGATTTGATTTGATTCACTCTACCTTGGATCATTTCACTTTCACCAGCACCATTAACGACCGTTGTATTGTCTTTGTCGATGGTTACTTTTTCGGCAGAGCCCAACATATCAATGGTGGTGTTTTCGAGTGTAAAACCTCTTTCCTCAGAAATTACCGTTCCGCCAGTCAAAATGGCGATGTCTTCAAGCATTGCTTTTCTGCGGTCACCAAAACCGGGAGCCTTTACAGCTGCGATTTTCAATGCACCTCGTAGTTTATTGACAACTAATGTAGCCAACGCTTCACCATCAACATCCTCTGCAATTACGATTAGGGGTTTTCCGGATTGAGCAACAGGCTCTAGAACAGGTAAAAGATCTTTCATAGCAGAGATCTTCTTATCGTACAATAAGATGTAGGGAGATTCAAGATCGGCCTCCATTTTCTCAGAATCTGTTACAAAGTAAGGAGAGAGGTATCCACGATCAAATTGCATTCCCTCCACAACATCTACATAAGTATCTGTTCCTTTGGCTTCCTCAACAGTGATTACACCTTCTTTACCTACTTTCTCAAATGCTTCGGTAATCAAACTTCCGATGGTATCATCGTTGTTGGCAGATATACTGGCTACTTGTTTTATTTTTTCTGAGGCATTCCCCACTTCTACAGATTGTTTTCCCAAAGAATCTACGATGGCATTTACTGCCTTATCGATTCCTCTTTTCAAGTCAAGTGGATTGGCTCCGGCGGCAACGTTTTTCAAACCTTCCTTGACAATGGCTTGTGCCAAAATGGTTGCGGTAGTGGTACCGTCTCCAGCCAAGTCGTTGGTTTTGGAAGCTACTTCCTTAACCATTTGAGCTCCCATGTTTTCGAGTGCATCCTCTAATTCTATTTCCTTGGCGACAGTCACTCCATCCTTGGTGACTTGAGGAGCACCAAAAGATTTGCCGATGATTACGTTTCTTCCTTTGGGACCTAGGGTGACTTTTACAGCATTTGCCAGTGCGTCAACACCGCGTTTTATGCCATCCCGTGCTTCTAAATCGAATTCTATTTTTTTTGCCATTTTATTTGATTTTTTCTATTAAACAATTGCTAGTATGTCACTTTCTCTCATGATCATATAATCCGAACCGTCGTGTTGAAGTTCGGTACCGGCATATTTGCCATAAAGCACATGATCCCCTACTTTAACTGTTACGGGGTTTTCTGTTGTTCCTGGGCCAACAGCGACCACGGTTCCTTTTTGAGGTTTTTCTTTGGCAGAATCAGGAATAATGATTCCAGAGGATGTTTTGGTTTCTGCAGCAGCAGGCTCTATTAATACGCGATCTGCTAGAGGCTGAATATTTACTTTACTCATCGTTAATTTTTTTTATTTTAATTTTCATATAATTTTCACAAATCATGCCAAGTACAAAAGCTATGACAAATTGTAGGGAAACGGGATTAATGCTGACAGTATGGCACAAAGACTATTCTACAGAATCGTCTTGGGGTACTTCGGGAATGGTTTCGGGTAAGGTTTCAGGGATCACCTCTGGAATAGGTTGTTCTACTGCATTGTCTTGCAAAAGACGGGAATCCGAGCTTCCATTACCAGTTCCTAATGATATATTTGAAAGTAGAATGAGCACTAGCAAAAGACCAGCAAGTAACCAAGTGCTACGATCCAAAAAATCAGAGGTCTTTTGAACTCCCCCCATTTGTTGTCCACCACCACCAAAAGATGAAGACAGCCCACCACCTTTGGGGTTTTGAACCATTACTACTAACACGAGTAGAAAACAAACAAAAATGATTAAAGCGATGAAGATCGAAAAGCTTCCCATAATATTTTATTGTTGTTGCAATTTCCTGATTTTCTGAATTTGCCCTGCAAAGAAAACATTTTTTTCTGGATATTTCAAACTTAAAATCTTGTAGGCACTAATGGCTTTTTTATACTTTTTTTGTTTGACCAGAACTTTGGCCAGCGTCTCGGTCATCAACTCCTCAGAATTAAATTCTTGTTTCAGCACTGATTCAACCGCTTCGGCCTTTGCTACGGGCGATATTTTGGGGTCGGCTTCAATGAATCGATCGATGATGGGTAACTTATCACTCAAAGGATTCTCTTTCTTAGTTTCCTTGTGCTCGATATTTTGATTTTCTTCGGTGAATTGAATCCAGTCTAAAAAATTCATTTTAAGATCTCTAGAGATATCTTCTGATTTTATGGACTGTGATTTTGATTTTATTACCGCTTTTTCTTTTGAGGGTATTTGTGGGTCTTTTTTAATTAATGGAGGTTTTTCTGCCTTTTTAGTTTGCTTTTTTTTGGGTTTTGTTTTTTGCTTCGCAGTATTTTTTGAGAAGACTTTCTCTTTTGGTTCAGTTGCCTTTTTGGGTTTTTCTTCAGGGACTTCTTTATCCTTAGAAGTTGACTCTATTTCCACAACCAAAACATCTCCGTTTTTTATCAATTCAAATTTAGATTCGATATTTTGCTTTAGCACACCTCTGTCTGCGGTATAAAGTGCCAACTGGTTGAGGGCAATATTTAGGTCATTTTTGTTTTGATCTTTAAGGGACTTGGTGTAGAAAAATCGCGGTAGCTGGAAATAGGGATATTTTTCGATAAGGAGTGCCATTTTAGAAACCAAGACCTCATCTTGGGAATCATAATTTTCAACCAACTTATCGAATGTTTCTCTGTTCATTGGGCTTACCACTTGGCCAGTGTTTCATTAAAGATATCTTGAGTAATTCTCTCAAATATTTCGTCGTGCGCTGGACCTTGAATATCATAAAGTTGTTTTTCTGCTGGAAAGTCATAAAAAAATGAAAACTTTCTTTCGAAATCGTCTTCTTCGTTATTGGTATTGAAATAGCGAAGATTAACACTCATGGTCAGTCGGTTCTGTGCGGCTGTTAGATTTGCAGTGGAGGTCATGGGGGTGATACTGTATTGGGTAATTTCTCCCTCATAAACCAAATCACCACCTGAGTTAACCAAATTCAGATTGGTTTGCCCTAAAATAATGTCTTGAAGTGCTAGGGTGAAATCTCTATCCAATCCTGGCTCGACCGTAGAACCTGGCCTACTACCCGCTTGGTTTTCAAAAAAATTGACTTGAAAAGTCGATGCACCAATAGGAATGGATGCACCTGTAAAGGAATAGATTCCGCAAGCTTGCACACCCAAAAGTAATACCGATAGAAGGGGGAGTAATAGTCTATTCATTTTCTTCATCTTGGAGGTCAAACTGTTTGATTTTTCGGTAGAGGGTTCTTTCTGAAATACCCAATTCTTTTGCTGCTATTTTTCTTTTACCATTACTTCTTTTCAAGGCTTGCTTGATCATTTCAATTTCTTTCTCCAATAAAGATAAGGGTTCCTCTTCAATTACCGTTTCGGCATAATCGTATTGGTTGATTGGGGGTGGACTGCTGTGAGTTTGCGGTTTACTCTCTGGAGTGATAAATTCTACCGCTTTATTTTCGTCGTCTAGCTCACCATAAATTTTTTTGATCAGTTCGGGATTATTTTTTTGAACCGATGTCATGTTTTCATTTTCCATCAATTCATGGGTGAGTTTTTTCAAATCATTAAGGTCATTCTTAATGTCAAAGAGAACCTTGTAAAGAATTTCCCTTTCAGAGGAGAAATCAGCCTCTTTGTCCGATCGGTCAATCACTGCTGGTAGTTGTGATCCCATGTTGGGGAGATAGTTTCTCAGAGTATTGGCATTGAGTATTCTGTTTTTTTCTAAAACAGAGACTTGTTCTGCGATGTTTCGTAATTGTCGAATATTACCACTCCATCGGTATTGCTCTAAAACCTTTTGTGCATCATCATCTAGCCTTAGGGTTGGCATTTTGTATTTTTGAGCAAAATCAGCGGCAAATTTTCTGAATAAAAGTGATATGTCTTCCTTTCTTTCTCTTAGTGGAGGTAAGTGGATTTCAACAGTACTTAGTCGATAGTAAAGGTCTTCTCTGAATTTTCCTTTTTTGATGGCTTCATTCATTTTCACGTTGGTGGCTGCAACGATTCTTACATCTGTTTTTTGAACTTTTGAAGATCCCACTTTCATGAATTCACCGTTTTCTAATATTCTCAGAAGCCTAACCTGTGTTGGTAAGGGGAGTTCTCCTACTTCGTCGAGAAAGATGGTTCCACCATCGGCTACTTCAAAATAACCACTTCTGGAAGTAGTGGCTCCTGTAAATGCTCCTTTTTCGTGGCCAAAAAGTTCACTGTCAATGGTGCCCTCAGGAATGGCACCACAGTTTACGGCGATGTATTTGGCGTGTTTTCTGGGTGAAAATTGATGGATTATTTTTGGAATATTTTCTTTCCCTACTCCACTTTCACCGGTCACCAGAACGGTAATTTCCGTTGCAGATACTCGTAAGGCTTTTTCCAGAGCTCTGTTGAGCCCGTCATCGTTGCCGATGATTCCAAAACGCTGTTTGATGTTTTGTACGGATTCCATAATATCAAATTGATGATGAGAGACCCAGTGCGTTTCCGATCAAAGTAGCAGAGGTCACCTCTTCAATCTTTACGTCAACGAAATCTCCTACCTTGTATTTTTCTTTTGGGAAAACAGCTACAGTATTCTGGCTGGTTCTCCCACTCCAAAATTCGTTTGATCTTTTTGAGCTTTTTTCGATCAAAACACAGACTGTTTTTCCTATAAATTGTTGGGTTCTGTATTCACTGTGCACTCTTTGCAAGTCAATGATTTCTTGGAGTCTTCTTTTTTTGGTGGACTCTGGGATGTCGTCTTCAATTTTTTTGGCGGCCAAGGTGCCTGGGCGTTCGGAGTAGGCAAACATAAAACCAAAATCATATTTTACATACTCCATCAAGCTCAATGTATCTTGATGATCTTGCTCTGTTTCTGATGGGAAACCAGCAATCATATCATGAGAAATGCCACAATCGGGGATGCTTTTACGAATGTTGTCGATCAGTTCAAAGTACTCTTCTCTACTGTGTTGTCGATTCATTTTGTTGAGTATAGCGTTGCTTCCAGACTGAACAGGGAGATGAATATAATTACAAATGTTGTCGTATTTGGCCATGGTGTGGATGACATCAATCGACATGTCTTGAGGATTAGAAGTAGAGAAACGAATTCTTATATGGGGTTGGGCTTTGGCTACCAATTCCAAGAGATTGGAGAAGTTGACCGCTGTTTTTTGTTGAAGAGGGCTGGCTTTTGAAAAGTTTTTTTTCAGTCCACCGCCATACCAGAGGTAACTGTCTACATTTTGACCCAATAGTGTAATTTCTTTGTATCCATTTTGCGACAATTGTGTAATTTCCTCCAATATACTTTTAGGATCACGACTTCTTTCTCTTCCCCTAGTAAATGGAACTACACAAAAAGTACACATATTGTCACACCCCCTTGTAATAGTAACAAAAGCGCTTACACCGTTTGTAGCCAATCTCACAGGAGCGATATCACCATAAGTTTCTTCTTTGGATAGGATCACATTCACGGCTTCTCTCTCAGCCTCGGCCTCTTTCAATAAATTAGGAAGGTCTTTATAGGCATCGGGCCCAACAACGATATCGACCATTTTTTCCTCTTCGAGGAATTTGTGTTTTAAGCGTTCTGCCATACAGCCCAATACCCCTATTTTGAGATCTTTGTTCTTTCGTTTAAGTCCATTAAAAAGTTCCAGCCTTTTTCTAACAGTTTGTTCTGCTTTTTCTCTGATAGAGCAGGTGTTTACCAAAACCAAGTTGGCATTTTCCAATTTTTCGGTGAGTTCATAACCTTCTTGACTCAATATGGAAGCGACAATTTCACTATCAGAAAAGTTCATTTGACAACCATAGGATTCGATATAAAATTGCTTTTGAGCTTTGGGTACAGTATCCTTTACATTTGACAAAACACCAGTATTAGCGGACGAATCCTCCTTTGTGAGGGGAACGCCGTTAAAAGCATATGGATCTTTTGTAGATATTTTTGTCATTCTATGTGAGGATCAATTATTCTGATACAAATATAATTAAAACTGCCTTTTTGTCATGTTTAAGTCAGTGTTTAATTTATGAATTTGAAAGCAGAGAGGAGTTTGTTGAAAGTTGGATTCTTTGGGTGTAAATTTCAAAAACGTTGATCATACAGGAGACGGATTTAGACGCATCGAGTGAAACATCATCTTTTGATGAATTTCAAAATTTTACAACAGTTCGGCGTCTTTAATAGGAGTGTTAAAAAAAAACTACATAATTTTGCTTTCGAAAAAAATGAATATATGGCCAGTAATCTTGTAATCGTAGAATCACCTGCAAAAGCAAAAACCATCGAGAAATTTCTCGGGAAAGATTTTAAGGTTGCCTCCAGTTATGGCCATATTGCAGATCTTCCTTCCAATGAGTTGGGGGTTGATGTTGACAAAGATTTTTCTCCAAAATACATTGTTTCCTCAGAGAAAAAGAAAGTAGTCAGTGAATTGAAGTCATTGGTAAAAAAAATGAAAACGGTATGGCTGGCCAGTGATGAAGATCGTGAGGGAGAGGCCATTGCTTGGCATCTGGCCAATACTTTGGACTTGAAATCAGACAACACTAAAAGAATTGTTTTCAATGAAATTACCAAAACTGCTATCCTGGATGCCATTGAAAATCCCAGAGATATCAATTACAATTTGGTAAATGCCCAACAGGCCAGAAGAGTACTCGATCGTTTGGTGGGCTATGAATTGTCCCCTGTTTTGTGGCGTAAGGTCAAAGGAGGCTTGTCCGCAGGGAGAGTTCAGTCAGTTTCCGTAAGACTTATCGTCGAGCGAGAACGCGAGATCAATGCCTTTGTGCCACAACAAACTTTTAAGACACAGGCGATTTTTTCTACCCAACAAAATAAATCGATCAATGCTCTGCTTTCCAAAACTTTTGATTCGTCCGAAGCAACAGAAGCTTTTTTAAACCTGAATAAGTCGGCGACTTTTAAAATTGATGCCATTGAAAAGAAACCGGCATCCAAAAGTCCAACAGCTCCATTTACAACCTCTACGCTTCAGCAAGAGGCGGCTAGAAAACTTTATTTTTCAGTCAGTAAAACCATGAATATGGCACAGCGACTGTATGAAGCTGGTTTGATTACTTACATGAGAACAGACAGTGTGAATTTGTCCAAAGAAGCCCAACAAAGTGCATTAAAGCAGATTGAAAAACACTATGGAGAAGCCTACAAAAAACCCAGAAAATACAAGGTAAAAAGCAAGGGAGCACAAGAGGCTCACGAAGCGATAAGACCCACAGATTTCAGTAAGGCCAAAGTCAATTTAGATTACGACCAATCCCGTTTGTATGAATTGATTTGGAAAAGAGCCATAGCATCGCAAATGAGTGATGCAAGATTGGAGCGCACCCAATATAAAATTGTAGCCAGTACCCATTCTGAAAAATTTGTAGCCAAAGGAGAGGTCATTACATTCGATGGTTTTCTAAAGGTTTATTTGGAAGGGGTAGATGAAGAGTCTGACGAACAAAATGATTTGTTACCAGCGGTGAAAGAAGGGGAGCTACTCCACCTAAAATCCATGGAGGCCAATCAAAGATTTTCACGACCTCCCTACCGTTTTACAGAAGCTTCATTGGTCAAAAAGTTAGAGGAATTAGGGATTGGACGTCCTTCAACTTATGCCCCCACGATTTCAACCATACAAAATAGAAAATATATTGAAAAAGGAACTTCCGAGGGGGAATATCGTTCCTATACTCAATTGCAATTGGTCGACAACGAAGTCATTTCTAAATCTTTGAAAGAGAAGGTAGGAGCCAATAAAGGAAAACTAGTTCCCACGGATGTAGGAATTATTGTCAATGATTTTTTGGTCGCCAACTTTACCAATATTTTGGATTACAGTTTTACAGCCAAAGTAGAGGAAAGTTTTGATCAAATTGCAGATGGGTCAGAAAACTGGACCAGTATGATTAAAGGTTTTTATGATGGTTTTCACAAGACAGTAGATTTTGTAAAGGAAAATGCTACCAGAGAGTCTGGTGAACGAATTTTGGGGAACGATCCCAAGTCGGGTAGGGTGGTTAAAGTAAGATTGGGACGTTTTGGGCCTATCGCTCAAATTGGTGAACCCGAAGATGAGGAAAAACCCATTTTTGTGAGTCTAGCTCCAGGACAGCAATTGGAATCTCTAGAGCTTGAAGATGCACTGGAACTGTTCAAGTTGCCCAAGTCGATAGGAACGTATGAAGATCAAGAAGTTACAGTAAATAACGGAAGATTTGGTCCCTATGTCAAATTTCAGGATATGTACGTTTCCTTACCCAAAGGAGAGGATCCCATGTCAGTCGAATTGGATAGAGCCAAAGCTTTGATTGAAGAAAAAAGAGCCGCAAATGCCCCGATTTATACTTTCGATCAACTACCAGTTATAAAAGGTAAAGGACGTTTTGGACCTTTTTTAAAGTGGAACGGACTCTTTATAAATGTCAATAAGAAATATGATTTCGACAATCTAACAAATGAAGAAATTGAGACCTTGATCAAAGAAAAAATACAAAAAGAAAAAGAAAAGTTGATCAAAGAGTGGCCAGAGGAAGCCATCAGAATCGAAAAGGCAAGATGGGGAAGATCAAATATCATCAAGGGCAGTAAAAAGGTTGAATTGGGAAAAGATATTGATCCCACCAAAATAACCCTTGAAGCCGCAATTAAATATTTAAAGCCCAAAACGGCCAAAAAGAAAAAATGAGCCTTGAATCTTTAGTTCCTGTTTCAGAAGAGGCCCTTGCTTCTATGGTATTACACCCGAAGCAGGCTTTGGGAAAAAATATTGAGATTCACACCGAACAGCAGGGTTTTCCCGAACTGAAAGATTCAAGCATCGCCATTATAGGGATTTCTGAAATCAGAAATGCTTTTTTTGCAACCTCAGCATACAAACTCGAGGATTTTAGAAAGTCATTTTACCAACTTTTTCCAGGAAATTGGAATTTTAAAATCTGTGATTTGGGTAATTTGCCCAATGGTGCCAGCCCGGAGGATACCTATTTCGCTTTAAAAGAAATTTGTATCCATCTTAGACAGTTCAACATTGTCACCATTGTGATTGGAGGGAGTCACGATCTTATTTTTCCTATGTACCAATCCTATCAAGACAATAGTCAACTGGTTAATATCGTATCGGTAGACAATCAATTTGATTTTTCTCAAGAGGAGGAATTGATCTCAGGCAGATCCTACATGAGCCGAATCATTATGGATCAGCCCAATTTCTTGTACAATTTCACCAATTTGGGATTTCAAAGCTACTATATCGCTCAAGAGGAATTGGATTTGATGGAAAAACTTCACTTTGATTCCCTTAGGTTAGGTGTTTTGTTGGATGACGTTGCCCAATCCGAACCCTTTTTTAGAGATGCCAATATCGCTGGATTCGATATGAAATCACTCCGTTGGCAAGCCTCAAACCACCCCTCTGGCCCTCCCAATGGGATCGATGCTAGAACCATTTGTGCTCTTGCTAGATATGCAGGAATTAGTGACCGTATGGAATTATTTGGCGTTTTTGAACTTCTAAACACGACTGTTTCTCATCAATTGTTGGCTCAAATTGTATGGTATTTTATTGAAGGTTTCAGCAGTAGATATGATGAATATCCAGTATTGACCAGTAGTGGCTTTACAAGATATACCGTAGCTTTATCCGATATGGAGATGGTTTTTTATCAAAGTGAGAAAAGTAATCGATGGTGGATTGAAATAATAAATCAAAGCTATCTGAATAATAAAAACAAAACAACTACGTTATTACCTTGCACGCACAAAGATTATTTGGATGCATGCAGTGATAAAATCCCCGATAAATGGTGGAAGGCGACAAAAAGAATTTAGTTAATCGTTTGAAATTTTAATTCTTATTTTTGCCATGTAAGCCTCAGGGGAATGTAGATTTTGATTGAGAAACAATAACATAGTGAAAAAATATTTAGTTTTACACTTATTTAATAAACATCTCCCTTCACCAATTGTGATGAAAAGACTTCTTATACTTTCTTTAGTAGTATTTACTGTTTTCAGCTGTGGTAAGAAAAACAGAGGTGAATTAATAGGGGTAAAACAAAAAAAATGGTTTCCCGAAAAACCATATGGGATGACCCTAATAGATGGAGGAGCATTCATTATGGGTAAGTCTGATGAAGACGTTGCCCGTTTGAACAATGCAGCCGCCAGAACTGTGACGGTTCCTTCTTTCTACATGGACGAGACAGAAATTACCAACGGTGAATATCGGCAGTTCGTGTATTGGGTAAAAGACTCTGTGACTATGGCACTACTTGCAAGAAAAGCAGACGAATTAGAATTGGGAGAGGAAAACAAAGACGGTATAGGAGAATTTTCTTTTAAAGATGCCGACACCTCTAAATTGAGTGAATTTCAGAAGTACATGCGCACTAATTATTACGACTTGAGTGAGGATATGTATGCGGGAAGACCGCTTAACTGGGATAATGACGTTTATTGGGAAACAGGTGATTATCCAGATCAAGCTTATTCAGAAGTCATGGACTCCATGTACCTTCCTCCAGACTTGTGGTACAATGGAGAGATGAAGATAGATGTATCCAAATTAGTATACAAATACACTTGGTTTGATGCCGAGGCAGCGGCAGCTGAATCCAAAAGAACACGTAATAAATTTATTGATCGCAAACCTTATATCAAACAGGAAGAAATTCAAATATATCCTGATACTACAGTTTGGATCAAAGACTTTATATACTCCTACAATGAGCCTATGCACAACGAGTATTTCTCGCATCCAGCATTTCAAGACTATCCCGTCGTTGGAATTTCATGGTCACAAGCCGTTGCATTTTGTAATTGGAGAACACATTTTAAAAACAGTTATCAAAAATCTAAAGGAAAGCCTCTGGTGAATAATTTCAGACTTCCCAGTGAAGCAGAGTGGGAATATGCTGCCCGAGGCGGTATCCCATCAGGAACTTATCCTTGGGGTGGACCATATTTACTTAACGATAGAGCTTGTTTTCTGGCCAATTTCAAGCCTTTACGAGGAGATTATGCAGCTGATCAAGCGGTTTATACCGTTGAAGCCAAATCATATTTGCCTAATGATTTTAATCTTTTCAATATGGCTGGTAATGTTGCAGAGTGGACCAGCTCTTCATACGATTCTGGGGCCTATGAATATGTGGCTTCACTCAATCCAAACATGTCCATAAAAACCGAATCACGAAAAGTTGTTAGGGGTGGATCATGGAAAGATGTCGCTTATTACTTAAGGGTAAGCTCTAGGGATTATGAATATTCCGATACAGCTCGAAGCTATATTGGATTCAGAACTGTTCAAGATTATCTTGGAACTTCCAAGGTTAAGATCAAATAAATTTATATTTTTAAATCATTATAACTATAACACTATATTAAAATGGATGACAAATTATTAAAAAAAAGATTGAAAGGTAAAGTTGCAATGCACATGCTGTTTGGTTTAGGAGGTGCAGTTGTAATTATAGGTGCACTTTTTAAGATTCTTCACCTAGAGATAGGTCCCATTACGGGAGGTTTAGTACTTGGATTGGGTCTTGGAACAGAGGCTTTAATTTTTACCGTTGCCGCATTAAATACGGGTGAGATCAAAGAAGAACACGACGACTATGTTAAGAAAGTCAAAGGTGGTGGTGCCAAAACTGCCTCTAAAGGAGGAGAAGAAGGACTTTCTTCTAAGATTGACGAAATGCTCAAAGAAGCCAAGCTCGACGTAGCATTGATGAACAATCTTACTAAAAGCATCAAAAATCTAGAAGCATCAGCACAGGCATTATCGCCAGCTGCCGAGGCGGCTTCGTCTTCCGAAACTTACAGCCAACAATTGTCTGTTGCTGCCCAAAAATTGGAGCAACTCAATCAAGTTTATGCAATGCAAATAAATTCAGCGGGCAACAATTCGGACTTCAATGATCAAGTTGCTGAAAATGCTGCAAAGCTTAAGCAACAAATGGAAGCATTATCTTCTAATCTTGCAGCTTTGAATCAAGTGTACAACGGTATGCTTAATGCGATGAACAAAAACTAGGATAGGACATGGCTGGAGCAAAAGAAACACCCAGGCAGAAACTCATTAGTTTGATGTATTTGGTATTCATCACCATGCTTGCTTTGAACGTAAGTAAGGAAGTTTTAGATGGATTTGGCCAGATGTATGAAAAAATTAGTGATGCCAATTCTAGGGTGGATGAAAGTAACGATGCAATTTTCGAAAATATCGAGATCAATGCCAAAGAAAAAGGAGGCAAATGGGTCGGTCATTTGAGAACTGCGAAGCAGATCAAAGAAGAATCAGATGCCTTTTATTCAAGGATTACTGAGATCATGACACAGATTACCGAAAAGCAAAGAGAAAAAGATCCTGAGTTGAAAGAATACGCTCAAATGGATAAAGGAGAGGCTCTCGATGTAATCTTTTTTAAGGAAGGATCAGACAAAGAGGCTGCAGAGTTCATTGACATGATCAATGAATACAAAATGCACGTGATTCAAGTATTTGGTAGTCAATATCCCGAATACATTGAGATGGTCGAAGCTCGTTTTTTCACGGGTGACGAAAATGGAAATATTCAAAATAGAGACGGAATCGATGAGAAATGGCTTAATGCTAATTTTCAAGGTTTCCCTCTTGTTTCCTCACTGGCAAAATTTGCCATGATGCAAAACGATATCCGTCAAACCGAACATGATGTGTTTGCAACATTGATGGGTAAGGAGCTTAAAATGTCTTCGAGCGTAAACGAGTCTAACTACATAAGCTTGTTAAAAACCGAGAAAGGTGCTTATTATCAAGGGGAAACTTTTGACGGAAGTATTGTATTGGGTAGAAAAGGTGGAGCACAAAACCCAAATAGTGTAGATTTAAAAATTGATGGGAGAAAACTTCAGGAAAAAGATTATGATCTAATTGCTGGAGGAATCAAGCTTAAGGTTTCTGCTGGGAGTCCCGGTGATCATGAAATCAAAGGTAATTTGATATTCCTTAACGAAGGTGTTGAGTCGAAAATCCCCGTAAATCAATCATTTGCAGTAATATCCAAACCCAATTCTGCAGTTATTTCTGCCGATAAAATGAATGTAGTTTACAGGGGAGTT
>Ga0233438_10000088_pt1 | contig 125196 bp, 118 predicted proteins | sample SI_123_September_FD_182720 | JGI IMG/M metagenome (GOLD analysis project Ga0233438, IMG submission 182720) | Seawater microbial communities from Saanich Inlet, British Columbia, Canada - SI_123_September2016_10_MG | ecosystem: Environmental > Aquatic > Marine > Inlet | place: Canada: British... | reverse complement strand
TGACATAAGCTGCAGGGATATGATTGGTCAAAAACTAACTAAATAGATGTCATGAGGCATGACATCTATCATTACTGTGTATTACAAATAGGCACTTAACGCTTCACTATCACCAATGAACTCACCAGCGCCGGCACGGGGCTGTTATTTAAAGAAAAGGCTTCCCTGAGGGTGAGCCTTTTTATTGCCTGAAATAAAGTATCATCAAACCTTATCTTGTAATAGATCTCGTATCGATTGAGGTAGGAAAGAACGGACCCTTTTAGTGATCATTATTTCATGTTTGTGCCACATAATACCCAGATAAATGACACCCAAACCTAACACGGTAAGTGAAACTGGAAACAGCCAACTATCTTGAAATATGTTCATGGCTAAATATCCAATATAATTACAGCTACCGAATGCGCCGAATATTGTAAATACTTTTCGAACTAAAATAACACCGATGAAAATTAATATTAAATTAACGAAAAAAAATAATAGTTTGTCAAGTTCACCTTCTGACTTTATAGACGCAAATCCGCCCCAAAAAGCAATTACCCCAAATAAATATAACCAGAAAGCTTAGTCAGCTTTAGGATGGGCTTTCACATCAACCCAGAAGGCAACACCAATCATCACTAATCCAGAGTAAAGAGAAACTAAGGAGCGTAATGCTGTATCTTCATCTCCACCGGATAATATAACAGTAAGATCCATACTCAAATACCACAATGTAAACGCTATAGGCATGATTAGAAATGGATATTTGTACTTCACGGCAACTAATATACCAACCACGAGAGTGCCTAATTCCATGTAGAGCCAATGAGTTTTAATCGTTGTGTGGAATTCCTGATAATTATTGTCTGAGGGCCTAAAACCAAGCCTTTGCTGTATTCCATAAATTAATAATGGTGTTATACAGACTACGAAAGTGGCACAAATTCCCGCCGGGATAACAATGTTTTTTAATGCAAAATGATTAGTAAGTAGCATTCCAATGAGCATATAAACCATTGAAATAATGACAATACCTAGGCCACCGAATGACTCCCAAGCTAAATTCATAAACAATGTCATTGCACCAATAGCAATTAATCCACCCATATAATATAAAACATGCGTAAATGAAAAATTGGGTTGATCTTCTGATTGGACATGTAAAAAATCGTACAGACGGTCTGCTTCGATTTGAGTAATGATATTGTGTAAGACTGCCTCATCTAACTGTTTCTTTGAAACATTCATGATAAATCTCGGTAATATAATTGTACTAACAGTATTATTCAGGGATCGGACGAAAAAAATCCCAAGTACAAATACGACTAGCCCATTTCTAGTGTAGTACGTATCACTGATTAGGAATGACTATTATCATTTTAGACAAGGTTTATGAATCGGATAGGTTAACTCACACCAAGACTATTTGTCGTAGGATCTATAAGACCACTTAATACGTCATGGATATCATAGGGCAATAAAAATGTATGTTGTTAGAGCTAGGTTTATTTACTAATAAAAGTATCTACATTATATTTTCAATATTACAATTGGGTTCTCACTCATGTATATTTTGATTTGACGCTCAAACCAAGGAAAACACAATGACTGCCGATGACTTACATGCCCTAAAGATTGCGTTTAGCTATATGCCACAGGCGATTGAAGTAAATAAATATGAATATGGCGATGATTTTCAGAGGATCTTAGACCATATTGAATATGTTCGTGCAACATTACTTGAGCATGGTATCGATCCGGATGAAGTTTCTGGCGATATTAATCCGGATACGACCCCAAATTCTTGTTATTAATTTATTTAATATTTCCCCAATAAAACAGCCGGTTTATTTATAAGCTGGCTTTTTTTGTTTGCATATTTTCAAAAAGTGTTTATAAAGGCGTCTATTATATATACTCAACATTTTTAGATAAATTCAAGGAACATCATGCGAATTGCTATTTTGTCGCGCAACCCAAAATTATACTCAACTCGTCGCCTACAAGAGGCTGGCATTGCTTTAGGTCATGAAGTCGACATCGTAGATACCATGCATTGTTACATGGATATCACTAGTAATCATCCTTCCGTGCGCTATAAAGGTAAACCCTTACCTAAGTATGATGCGGTGATCCCACGAATTGGTGCTTCGGTGACATTCTATGGCACATCGGTTGTGCGTCAATTTGAAATGATGGGCACCTATAGTGTTAATGAATCGGTAGCCATTAGCCGTTCTCGAGATAAACTGCGATCATTACAATTGTTATCCAGAAAAGGCATTGGCATGCCTCGTACCGGTTTTGCTAACCATCCTGATAAAATTGATGATCTCATCAAAAATGTCGGTGGTGCACCGGTGGTGATCAAATTACTTGAGGGGACTCAAGGTATTGGGGTGGTTTTAGCTGAAACATCAAAAACAGCAGAAGCGATTATCGAAGCGTTCATGGGCTTAAATGCTAATATTTTAGTTCAAGAATACATAAAAGAAGCGGGCGGAGCTGATATTCGTTGTTTGGTCGTGGGCGGTAAGGTCATTGCCGCGATGAAACGCCAAGCTGCACCGGGTGAGTTTCGTTCTAATCTACATCGTGGCGGCTCAGCGAGTATTGTTAGATTATCTCCTGAAGAACGTAAGACTGCCGTTGATGCTGCGAAAACAATGGGTTTAGGCATGGCTGGTGTGGATATTTTGCGCTCTAATCATGGTCCAGTCGTCATGGAAGTGAACTCATCTCCAGGTCTTGAGGGCATTGAAAAAGCCACCGGTAAAGATGTGGCAACTATGGTAATTGAACATATAACTAAGTATGCAAAACCCAATAAAACCAAGACCCAAGGTAAAGGTTAATCGATGGAAAAACTGACTATTGGTGGTGTGGATATTCTCCCAGGTGAAACTAAACGGATTGAGTTACCGATGCCACTGTTATATACCAATACCCAGATGTCTATCCCTGTTCATGTACAACGTGGTAAGCGACCCGGCCCGACATTATTTGTTAGCTCTGCTATTCATGGTGATGAGCTGAACGGTATTGAAATAGTCGGTCGTTTATTAAAAAGTCGGTCGATAAAAAATTTACGGGGTACGTTAATCGCAGTACCTATGGTTAATGTGTATGGTGTACTTAACCAATCACGCTATATGCCTGATCGCCGCGATTTAAATCGAAGTTTTCCCGGTAGTAAAAAAGGCTCTTTAGCGGGGCGAATAGCTAATTTATTTTTAAATGAAATTGTCCAACATTGCGACTATGGAATCGACTTACATACAGGAGCGATTCATCGCAGTAATTTACCTCAGATCCGGGGTAACTTAGACGATGAAGGCACCTTGGCTATTGCTAAAGCGTTCGGCATGCCGGTGTTACTCAATGCTGAAGAACGAGATGGTTCATTACGCCAGACTGCCTCTGAGCGTGGTGTGAAAGTAATTTTATATGAAGCCGGTCAAGCGCTGCGTTATGATGAGTTTTCAATCCGAGCAGGAGTGAAAGGCATTATCAATGTGATGCGTGAAATCGGCATGCTAAACAAACGTCAACGTTTAGGTAAACAGGTTAAATTGTTTATTGCTCGTCAAAGTGGCTGGGTACGAGCAAGTGAAAGTGGCTTCGTTAATCATGTCGCACAACTGGGTGATCATGTGAATGAAGGGGACTTATTAGCAACCATCTCCGATCCTTTTGGCACTGTACTTGATACGATTATCTCATTGACTGAAGGTGTGGTAATAGGTAAACAAAATATCCCACTAACACAAGAAGGGGATGCGATGTATCATATTGCTTATTTTAGCAAGCCAGATTCAGTCGCAGAGCACGTCGAATTATTGCAAGACAAACTTGATATGGAAGAAAATCCAAATCCTTTAGCAGATAAACAATCATGAAAAAAATAATTATTGGTTCATTAGAAAAATGTGATTTACCCCTATTAGGGATTGAAGGGCTGCATGTTCGGGTGGATACCGGTGCCAAAACTTCCTCTTTGCATGTAGACAATATTGAAGAATTTAAAAAAGACGACGAATTATGGATTGCGTTTGACATGCATCCAGACGTATATGATATTGAAGAAGTTGTCCGTAAAGAAGCGAAGGTCGTGGATATCAAGCGTGTTAAAAGTTCTACGGCTACACGCCAACGTCGATATGTGATCGTCACCAAGATTAAAATGGCGAATAAAACGTGGAAAATCCGCTTAACACTGACTAACCGTTCCACCATGACATACATGATGTTGCTAGGGCGTGAAGCGATGAAAGGGCGATTTATAGTCGACCCTGAGTGCCAATATCGTTTAGACTAGGCACTCTAGAGACAACTTACTCAGAATAAAACTAATAAAGAGGCCTTTAATTAAATGACACAATATACTGGTGATTTAGCAAAAATGGTTGTAGGTGTAAATGATGCTCATGTTGCACAATACACGTTACCCATTGGTGAACATAAAGTAGCGATGAATGAGCTGATAGGTCGCTCAATTTCGTTAACCAATCATGCTAAAATTACCTGTGTTGGTTGTGGTAGTGCAACCAATAAAAGTTTTAGTCAAGGGTTTTGCTTTTCATGTTTACGTGCGCTAGCACAATGTGATGAATGCATCATGAAACCAGAAAAATGTCATTATGCCCAAGGCACTTGTCGTGAACCACAGTGGGGAGAGGCACATTGCTTTAATACGCATTTTGTTTACTTAGCTAATACCGGACAGTCAAAGGTGGGGATTACGCGTCAAGTTGAAGGAAAAGTTTCTTCACGCTGGTTAGATCAGGGTGCTTCACAAGCCATTGTCCTATACAGAGTGAGTAATCGATTGTTGAGTGGTTTAGTTGAGACCGCTTGTAAATCGTTTATCTCTGATAAGACTAACTGGCGCACTATGCTTAAAGGTCTGCCTGAACCGGTTGATTTATTCAGCCTCAAACAAGAAATGGTGACCTCAATCGCACCACAAATTACTGCGTTACGTGAACAATACGGTTTATTAGCAGTGCAAGATATCGAACATGACAGTGTCGATATTCATTATCCAGTCACTCAATATCCAGAAAAAGTGGTTTCGATTAATTTAGAAAAAACACCATCTTTTACTGGCACCTTACTCGGCATCAAAGGCCAGTATTGGTTATTGGATGATAATCGCGTTATTAATATTCGCAAATATACCGGTTATCAAGCGACACTATCTGTTAATAACTAGGGACTGCTTACAAAAGGTCGTTTGCATTCACGTGGTGAATTACCTTCATGATTTAATATAAATAAATAATGTCAGTTTTATCCTACACAGCCGATACAAAACATAATAATTTATTGTTTATCACAGCTCAGACGGATACTTACTATGTTTCTATCTCCTGTATTGGTTTCAATCTCAATATTGGTTATCATGTTTGGTGGCCAATTTTTACAAATCGATCATCAAATCAATACGTTAGTATCAGCTGTTGTTGCAGCATGCACCAGTCGTATCCGACGCGACTCGAAGCATTGAAACAGTATTAGAAGAAATATCATTTGCAACGGGAGACTCAGTTAAAGCAATTGATGCGGTGTCAGTGTCCGGTCAGAAAATGGCGCATTTGGTTAAAGAGACTTCTGCCGTTGTGAGCAAAAGCGCCCATTCAGCCTATGAAGCGAAAGCGGCGATGGAGCAAGTACATCGTACGGTCAAAGAACACAATGAAACCAATCAAGGGATCAGTCAAAATGTCCGAGATCTGTATGGTTCAACTCAAGAGCTTGAAGATGATTTAGCAGAAGTATCAAAAAAAGTACTGAATTTATGTAATCAAACTGAAGACATCTTCCGTCAATTGCAGAGCATGCGCTGTTTGATTCACAATATAAAGAAGTCCCCAACACCAATCCACAAAAATATACCACGTTGTTTGATAAATTTACGGATCAAGTATTACCCACTATTCAAGAATCCATTTTACAAGGCCATACGTATATTATTTATGAAGGCGCAGTTGATCGTAAAGGATATTTTCCAACACATAACAAAAAATATAGTAAACCGATGACGGGAAATTACGACCAAGATTTAGCCAATAGTCGTACCAAACGTATTTTTAATGATTATACCGGTGCGCGTTGTGGGTCAAATACGCAGAGCTTTTTATTGCAGACTTATAAGCGCGATACAGGCGAAGTCATGCATGATTTATCCGCGCCCATTTATGTCAACGGTAAGCATTGGGGCGGTTTCCGTATCGGTTACCAAGCTCAACAATAATCCTATTAGACTATTGGATATCTAGGCTATTAATTTAGCTTAGATTCCTTTAAACTCCTCGCCATTAAAATTTTCTATTTACGAACCCCTTAGGAGTAGTACAATGTCATCTGATTCTAATTTCAAAGACCCATTCAATGTTTGGTATTTTCTTGCAGCCGTTGCGGTTTTGCTTGCTATGCCTCTATTGAACGCAATTTGCGGTTGGTTCGTATTCTATATCTCTAAGTAAAATAATAATAAAAGGGTGAATTTTGTCAGGCGAATATATCAAATCGGTTATTAAAACTATTCCGGATTACCCTAAACCGGGTATCATGTTTCGTGACGTTACCAGCGTCCTAGAAGATCACGATGCGTTCATGCAATGTATCACTCTACTAGCTGAGCATTTCAAAGACCATAAGTTTGATAAAATCGCAGGCACTGAAGCTCGCGGTTTTCTTTTTGGTGCCCCTTTAGCTTTAGCATTAGGTGTTGGTTTTATTCCAGTGCGTAAGCCTGGTAAATTGCCACGTGAAACTATTTCCGAAGAATATGAGCTCGAATATGGTACGGATAATTTAGAAATTCATACCGATGCCGTCGATCCTGGTGAGCGTGTGTTAATGCTTGATGATTTACTCGCTACCGGTGGAACCATGATTGCCACAGCTAACCTAATCAAGCGTCTTGGTGGTATTGTTGAGCATGCTGGATTTGTTATTTCTTTGCCTGATATTGGTGGTGAGACCCGACTAAAAGAGGCAGGGATTACACCATACGCAATCTGCGAATTTGAAGGCGATTAACTTATTATGAGCTATCAAGTACTGGCAAGGAAGTGGCGCCCAAGTAAGTTTTCTGAGCTTGTAGGGCAAGAGCATGTCGTTACGGCGATATCTAATGCGTTAGATAATAATCGTTTGCACCATGCGTATTTGTTTACCGGTACACGAGGGGTCGGTAAAACGACGATTGCTCGAATATTTGCCAAAAGCTTAAACTGTGAATCAGGCTTAAGCGCCAACCCTTGTGGCCAATGCGGTACTTGTAAAGATATCGAACAAGGTCGATTTGTTGATTTACTCGAAATCGATGCCGCCTCTCGCACCAAAGTGGATGATACTCGAGAACTTCTCGACAATGTACAGTATCGTCCTACTCAAGGTGATTACAAAGTTTATCTGATTGATGAAGTGCATATGCTATCTAAGCATAGTTTTAATGCCCTTTTAAAAACATTGGAAGAGCCACCTCCGCACGTGAAGTTTTTGTTGGCGACGACTGATCCACAAAAGCTTCCAGTAACGATTCTATCCCGTTGTTTGCAATTTAATCTCAAAGCACTATCCAGAGAGCAAATTCAACAGCAGTTATCGTATGTGTTGACCCAAGAGCAAATCAACCATGAACCTGCAGCGTTAGCACAGCTGGCACGTGCCGCGAATGGCTCAATGCGTGATGCCCTGAGCTTGACTGATCAAGCCATTGCCCAAGGTAACAATCAAATCAGTGCGAGTATTGTGACTGATATGCTTGGTTTGATGGATAAAAACCAAATTTTAAAAATGCTGCACAGCCTCATAGAAGGCCACAAAGAAGCCGTATTTGAGCATGTCGAAGCCCTCGCTCAAACCGCACCTAATTATGCGAATGTGTTAGATGAATTGATGAGTCTGTTGCACCAAATTGCAATGACACAGGTTGTCCCTGAAGCATGTAAGCTAGAAACAATATCCGCACGCGCGATTTATAAATTAGCTGGTGCCATCTCCAAAGAACAAGTGCAATTGTTGTATCAAATGGCACTGCAAGGTAAACAAGATTTACCACACAGCATGGATAGTCGCAGCGGTTTTGAAATGGTGTTGTTACGCATGTTAGCGTTTACCCCTGCAATTGAAGTAGAAGATTTTGTAGAAATTATCAAATCTGATATGCACAATCATATTGTTGAAGTGGGTGAAATGGTGACGTTTGCGCCAGCGCCAGGTCTAGCTCCAGCGCCAGTTGCAGCTGTTGTTGAACCAGCCCCTTTACCAGAGCCAACGCCAGAAATTGTTAATATCACAGAGCCAGAGCTTGTAGCTACACCTGAGACAGTCATTGAACCCAGTGTTTCAACTGAACCTGCGGCAGTCATTGAACCTGCGGCAGTAATCGAACCAATCTCAGTGATTGTCGAAGAACCCCAAGAAAATCCTGAAGAAAAAGTTGATTTTTCAGAAGTTATGAACGATATGTTTGCAGAGCCAGAGCCAGAGCCAGAGCCAGAGCCAGAGCCAGAGCCAGAGCCAGAGGCGTCGGCAGAACCGGTGACCCCGGCAGAACCTGAGACACCGGCAGAACTAGAAGCGTCACCTAAAATCGGATCTGACCCTCTTTTATCTGAGATGGTTGATATCATGGATGAGGCGGCAGAAATGCATCCACATCAGTTTGATGACAGTGATTTGCCACCTGAAGCGTATATGGATAATGATGATTATTCAGAAGTCCCTTTAGACGTTCAAGTACAGCAGGATAGTCAACCACAAATCAAAGCGGTCTCGCATGATACGCTTGATGATTTGTTATCTTTGCGTGATGAGTTGTCGGCATCTGACACTGAGCCGCAGAAGATGGCACCAAAAACTGAATCTACCGCTCCAACAATTCCAACGCCTTCCGCGGCAGAAGTTGAGCCTGAAGATGTGCCAGAACTTGCCCTCGAAGAAGAGCCAACTTCAGAACTAAGAGTCGAACCGTTACCTCCTGTAGTGCCTTCTACTTCAGCTGATACTGATGACGGTGATGACCCTTCGATGCCTTTGGCACAGCCAGAGCGTGACCCATCCAAAATGGGCTTAGTTCATCATGGTGATATGCCTGCGGTAAATCTTCAACAAGTACAAGCTGAACAACTGACTGCAATTTTACCTAATGGTGATAAGTTAACGAGCGCAGCACAAATTGATGAATGGGCAAATACCATTTCTAAGCTTAATCTTGGCGGTTTAAATAAACAATTAGCGTTACATTCTGCTTTTCAACGTAATGCCAATACTGTTACATTATTACTTGATGAACAAAAAAGTCACTTACAGAGTGATGCTGCGATTGATGTAGTGCGCACAGCTTTAGCAAATCATTTTGCTGAGCCAATGAGCCTGAATGTTATATGCGGGCAACCTGCGCATACACCGTTTTCATTACAAATGCAGATTAATCAAATTCGTAAAGCGCACGCTGAAGCAATTTTCAATTCTGATCCTGAACTACAAAAGCTCAAAAACACATTTGGTGCTTCAGTGGTCAATGGCTCATTAAAACCAAAACCTTAGAAAGGAAGAATCATTATGTTTAAAGGTGGTATGGGAAATATCATGAAGCAAGCGCAGCAAATGCAAGAGCGCATGCAAAAATCACAAGAAGAACTCGCGACTATTGAAGTCACTGGTGAAGCTGGTGCAGGTATGGTCAAAGTCACTATGACCTGTAATCATAACGTCAAGCGCGTGCATATTGATGAAGCGTTAATGGACGATGATAAAGACATGATCGAAGATCTAGTTGCAGCTGCCTGTAATGATGCGGTTCGTCGTGTAGCAGAGACCACTAAAGATAAAATGGGCGATGTGACTGGTGGGATGAATTTACCACCTGGCTTTAAGATGCCGTTTTAAGTGGGTCTCTATAATTAATTGATATTAATTGATTCCTACCTAGCGCCAGTGTTTATTGTAGAATATTCACTGGCGTTGTTGTTTTCGTGCAGCGATTTATACGCCACTATTAACACGTGATACGCATTTTTTGACGATATAATCATACCCATGACGGGCTGAATCATTCTCACTGATCAGTAATACCGTATAGTCATCCAAAATAACCGATTTTTCGTTTTCAGATTTAATACAAGCGCTGCGCGGATAAGCCTCAAAATAAAAGATAAACTTAGCGATAGCATTTTCAATTAGCCGTTGTTGTTCGGTAACGCTCTCATCCATTATCTTATCATTGGTCTCACTATCATTAACAACTTCATCAGCTGAATCATCTCCAATACTCAGTGAAAAGCCATTCTGCTCACTCAGTACATCTTGACCAATATAGGGCAACATCACATTGATTAAATGCACTAAAACTATTGGGATTAGAATAATGCGCATTAGCATGGTCAGTATTGCACGGTGTTTATCTTCCCAATGGATCTCTAATGGGATCCCAATTAAACGAATAGGAATGGAAATAAGCAACCAAAGATTAGCTAAAATTAAAATCAACATAAACATCACTAGACTAGATAATGCTATCCAGAAGGGCATAAGTACCAGTGTTGTAAAACCTAGTGTAAATATAAATGGCATCGGCTCGACACCAGTGATCAGATTTATCTTTAACGCAGCAAACGCGAGTGCAAGATTGGCAGTGCTAGCATAAGTAATCAGCGTGAAGCTTTTGCCTAAAGTCGTCGACCAAATTCGGTGAAATACATTGATTAGTTCGCGAATTAAACCCACAAAAGCGATGAGGGCCACAAATGGTAAATAACTGCCATCTGTGAATGTCGTTATTAATAATAAAGCACTAGCTGTAAAATAACACCACTGCGAAGGATTGAACTGCTTAGCCCATTGCATCATATGTAATGTGTTGACGCGATTTGAAAATTGCGCAAAACGAATTTGTTGTTGGCGCACAAAATCATGTATTTTAGTACGAAACGTAGCTCGACGTTCCGGAGTTTCCTGAACTGTTTGTGGTTTAGGTAATGCCATAAAGTATTTTCATTATTATCGTATGGGATATCTTAATGAGTATGGTAGCATAATACCTCGCTTGATATATAAACCTTCTTTATGGTATCAGTCATTCCAAAACCGTGCAGTCATTCCAAAATTAGAGTAAAATATACCAATTATTACAGCAGTAAATTATATTGCGATTGGACTTAGAATGACTATGAAATACAGCCCTCTTATTACCGAATTAATCGAAAGTTTTAAATGCTTACCAGGTGTTGGTGCTAAGTCTGCTCAGCGCATGGCGTTTCTTTTACTTGAGCGTAATCGTCCGGGTGCAATGCGTCTAAGCCATGCATTACATGATGCGATGGAGCACGTAACCCATTGTGAATCTTGTCGTACGTTTACTGAAACTCAATTATGCGGGATCTGTGCTAGTCCTTCACGTCAGCAATCACAAATATTATGTATTGTTGAATCTCCGCAAGATATTTTAGCGATTGAACAAACCGCAGAGTTTGGCGGTCAGTATTTTGTGTTAATGGGGCATTTATCACCGATTGATGGCATTGGGCCGAGTGAAATCGGCTTAGATATTTTAGCCAAACGCTTAGCTGAACAAAATATTCAAGAAGTGATTCTCGCTACTAATCCTACCGTAGAAGGTGAGGCAACTGCGCATTACATCGGACAGATGTGTCAAAAGCACGAGATTGTTGCTACCCGAATTGCTCATGGTGTGCCTGTCGGTGGTGAGCTTGAGTATATCGATGGCAATACGCTAACGCATGCTTTTTCAGGTCGCCGTGCAATTTAATTGCAAATGGGTGGCTTTATCACTTTGGTGTTAATAAGTTTTCACATTTATTGACACTCCCCCTTGAAAAAAATAGTTACAACCTTACATATCTAATCATAAAACATAACCTTATTTTGTTTCTGGAGATATGCAAGCATGACTGATACTGTCGATACACAAACTCAAACTCACGGTTTCCAAACGGAAGTAAAGCAACTATTACAGTTGATGATCCATTCTTTATATTCAAACAAAGAAATTTTCTTACGCGAACTTGTTTCTAACGCCGCTGATGCTGCGGACAAACTTCGTTTTAAAGCATTATCAAATGATGCATTGTTTGAAAGTGACGGTGACTTACACGTTAAAGTTTCTTGTAACAAAGAAGCGGGGACAATTACTATTAGTGATAATGGTATTGGCATGAACAAAGATGAAGTTATTGCTAATTTAGGGACGATTGCTAAATCAGGCACCTCTGATTTCTTTTCGCATTTATCTGGCGATCAAGCAAAAGACTCACAATTAATTGGTCAATTTGGTGTTGGTTTTTACTCTGCATTTATTGTAGCCGATAACGTCACGGTTAAAACTCGTGCAGCAGGCGCTCCAGCCTCTGAAGGCGTAATGTGGGAATCTCAAGGTGAAGGTGAGTTCACCACGACCGACATCGTAAAAGATACCCGCGGTACTGAAATTACATTACATATTCGTGAAGACGATAAAGAGTTTTGTGACGATTGGAAACTACGTTCAATTATTACTAAATATTCTGACCATATTAGTATTCCTGTGCAAATGTTCACCGCAGAAGTGCCCGAGTCAGAAGGTCCAGATGGTGAAAAAATTCCAGGTCAGCCAGCCAAGTGGGAGCCAATTAATAAGGCTACTGCGTTATGGACACGCGAAAAATCTGATATTTCTGATGAAGAATATACGGAGTTTTATAAGCATGTATCACATGACTTTGCTGATCCGTTAACCTGGTCGCATAATCGTGTTGAAGGTAAAACTGAATACACGAGTTTATTGTATATACCGTCTAAAGCGCCTTTTGACATGTACAACCGTGATCAAAAGCATGGTCTTAAATTGTTTGTACAGCGCGTCTTTATTATGGATGATGCTGAGCAATTTATGCCGACGTATTTACGCTTTGTAAAAGGATTGTTGGATTCTAATGATTTACCATTAAACGTATCTCGTGAAATTTTGCAAGACAACAAGATCACGCAAGCAATGCGCAATGGTTGTACTAAGAAAGTGCTGCAAATGCTTGAAAAAATGGCCAAGAAAGACGCAGAAACCTATCAAGGATTTTGGTCTGAGTTTGGTAACGTATTAAAAGAAGGTCCAGCAGAAGATTTTGCTAATAAAGAAAAAATTGCCAGCTTATTACGTTTCGCATCGACTCATAATGATTCGGACATTGAAAATGTTTCTTTAGCAGATTACATTGCTCGTATGCAAGAGACCCAAGACAAGATTTATTATGTGACCGCTGATTCGTATCAAGCCGCCAAATCGAGTCCACATTTAGAAATCTTCCGCAAAAAAGGTATCGAAGTGTTATTAATGTCAGAGCGCATTGATGAATGGTTGATGTCTCACTTGAGTGAATTTGAAGAAAAATCATTTCAATCTATTGCCCAAGGTAACTTAGATGAGTTAGATTCAGAAGATGATAAGTCTGCTAAAGAAGAAGCTGAAAAGGCTGTGGAAGGTGTCTTAGCTCGAGTGAAAGAGGCTTTAGGTGACAAAGTGAAAGAAGTCAAATTCACGCACCGTTTAACAGAATCTCCAGCTTGTATCGTGGCGGATGATAATGGCATGACCACACAAATGGTGAAGCTAATGCAAGCCGCGGGTCAACCTGTACCAGAAGTTAAATATAAATTAGAACTTAATCCTGAGCATGCACTAGTAAAACATTTAGCAGATGTACAAGACGAAGATCAGTTTAAGCGTTGGAGTGGCGTGCTGTTTGATCAAGCGGCATTATCGGAACAAGGTAGCTTAAAAGATCCAGCTGCGTTTGTACAAAACCTAAATAGTCTGTTATTAAGCTTATCAAAATAGCTTAACGAGTAGTCAAAAATAAAGGCAGCATTTAGATGCTGCCTTTTTGTTTTTGGCGAGACGTCTATTCTTTGCGCTATTAGTCGTAAAGATCCGATGGTATTACCAATTTAGGTTGAAACAGATTCAATTAATAGGTAACTTAGCCATAGACAAAATTATTAACATTTTAAATATGGAGGATGCACAATGCGCATCATTTTATTAGGTGCACCAGGTGCCGGAAAAGGAACTCAAGCTCAATTTTTAATGGGTAAGTTTGGTATCCCACAAATTTCTACGGGTGATATGCTGCGTGGCGCGATTAAAGCCGGTACCGAGATGGGTATGGCAGCTAAGAAAGTCATGGATGCAGGTCAATTAGTTTCTGATGATATTATCATTGGTTTAGTAAAAGAGCGTATAGCGCAAGCTGATTGTGCTAGTGGTTTTTTACTAGACGGTTTTCCGCGTACTATTCCACAAGCCGATGCGATGAAAGATGCCGGTGTTAAGGTTGATTATTGCTTAGAATTTGATGTCCCTGATGACATCATTGTTGAGCGTATGGGGGGGCGTCGTGTTCATTCTGCGTCAGGTCGTGTTTATCATATCGTTTATAACCCGCCTAAAGTGGAAGGTAAAGATGATGAAACGGGTGATGATTTAAGTATTCGTGATGATGATAAAGAGTCCACAGTGCGTGATCGCTTAGGCATTTATCATACTCAAACTAAGCCGTTAGTTGATTATTATCAAGCTGAAGCTGCTGCTGGTCATTGTGGTTATCATAAATTTGACGGCACTCAACCAGTAGATAACGTCAGTGCACAGTTGGCTGAATTATTAGGTTAATTGCTATAACCAATATTATTAGAAACGCTACTTCTGCAAAGGACTAGCGTTTTTTTGTGACCTCAATGAGAAGCGAATATTTATGCCATCAACCGCCGAGCTGTCCGTAAAATCTTTCGCTCAATTAAGTAATTTTGAACTGTATGCGATGTTGAAACTACGCAGCGATGTGTTTGTGGTAGAACAAAATTGTGTCTATCCTGATTTGGATGATAAAGACCTGCATGCTGATACTGAGCATCTCTTGTACTTTAACGGTGAAGTGTTGGTAGGCTACGCGCGTTGTTTAGCCCCTAATGTATCATTTGCTGATGCTGCAAGTGTTGGTCGTGTGGTGGTTGCCGGAGACGCACGCGGACATGGCTTGGCAACTGCCATTATGCAAGCAGCGATAGCAACATGTCATGCCCAATGGCCGGAGAAGGTTATAGTGATTGGTGCGCAAACCTATCTGCAAGATTTTTATACCCGTCTGGGCTTTAGCCCCATCTCCCCAGCGTATGATGAAGATGGGATTATGCATATTGATATGCGCTTTGGTGGGTGATTAAACGCCGCTACTAGCCTTAGTCTTTAGCACGTGGCTCAAAACCTAAGACGGTGGCATTAATACAGTAGCGTGGTTTGCCGTTAGGGCCATCATCAAAGACATGACCTAAATGTATCCCACTGGTTTTGGCTTTGAGCGCAATTCTACGCATCCCTAAACTATTATCTTCATGATATGTAACACTATCACCTATGGCCTGAGTAAATGACAACCAGCCAGTGCCCGAGTTAAATTGATAATCGGTATCAAATAATGGTTCACCGCTGAGCGTATCGGTAAATACACCAGCTCCGATATTTTTGAACTGTTCGTATTGCTTACAAAATTGTGAATCTGTGCCTTTATTAAACGCAACATTAAATGCTTCAGAATCACCCAGTTTAAATGCACCTAGCAGTTGATAGAATTTCTTTGGCGCCACATAGCCTTGCACGCCGTGTACTTCGATACCATCTTGCATAAACAACAATGTAGGCGTTGCCCAAGTAGGAGAACTGACGCTTAAACCTTGCAATTGTTGGGCTCCGCGAAAATGCATAGGAATGCTACCGGCATAAAAGGTGGCCACATCAGCTTTAAACTTTTCACAATACGGACAATCAGGCGCATCGATGATGACAATGTGCTGTCCGGTTAGCAACGCAGTGTTATCCATTGCGACGACGCGTTCAACCGAACCATCAAAACGAACGCCGGTGGAATGGTCAGGGCAGTAACCATTCGGGTTTTTGGCGATATAGTCTTGGTGGTACTCTTCGGCGGGATAAAACGTGTCTAATGATTTTATTGTTGTGGTAATCGCACCATAACCCTGTTGGGTTAATGCTTGTTGGTAATGCTCAGTTAAAGATTGCGCTGTTTGTGCATGCTCAGGCTGAGAATATAAAATGGTCGAGCGATATTGAGTACCAATATCATTACCTTGGCCGTTGGCTTGAGTCGGATTATGCATTTCGTAAAAAGCAATGATCAAATCTTGGACACTGATCAGCATCGGATTAAAGCTAACTTGAATCACTTCAGCGTAATTATCAGGATTAAAACGCTGTTTGGCTTGAGTAATATTGCGATAGGTTGCATCGAATCCTCGTCCGTCAGCATAACCTGATACGACATCAATGACCCCAGGCAGCGCGGCGAAATTTTTCTCTGCGCCCCAAAAACAGCCTAAACCGAATACAATTTTTTCAGATTTAACGGTTCTAGGTAATTCAGCGCTATCGACTATTGCGCGCATCTTAGCTGCATTGGCGCTGTTATTCGCGCCCTCTGTACTATTCATTGGCATAAACGCAAATATAGGAACATTGTTGGGGTTCAATTTATCCCAATTTAAGGATACGCCTGTCACGACTATTACGCTGATGATCACGAACCAAGAAAATTTTGACATAGGATGACTCCAGAGAATAAGGGGGTTGAGTAATAGATAGACCTGTAATATACGTATTTTCTTTCATTGCAGGTCAATTAATATTATGAATAACCTTACATGCAGACTATTAAAATGGGCTAAATACCACTATGCTATGCATCTCGAATTACAACGTTAAAAAATAACGCATTAAAAAATAACAAAGGTATAGCACTGCTCGTACCATACAAAGGAAATATTATGATCATACCAATTACGGGTTTTTACGTCAGTATTGCAGGACTTATTTTACTGTATTTATCGTTCTTAGTTGTGCAAGTGCGTATTCGTGATAAAGAGATTATCTCAGACGGTAAAGACAGCAATCCTATCTTGTTTAGGAATGTACGTATGTTTGGTAATTTTGTTGAATATACGCCTATCGCGTTATTATTACTAGCGGTTGCCGAACTCAATGATGTGCATGAATACGTGTTACACGGTAGTGCGATGTTATTAATATTTGGCCGTTTAGCTCATGCTTATGGTATTCGTCATTTTGCGGGTGAAAATTGGCAGCGTATGATTGGCATGATTGCTACATATTTATCTATACTCGTTTTGTCTTTGTGTAATTTGTATTTGTTGTACTAATCGAATTCAAATAGTGAACCTACAAAAAAGGCAGCTCACCAGCTGCCTTTATCACACACATAGGTTGGAGATTTGTAACTAGTTTTCGAGTAAACGAGAACCTATTTCAATCTTACGAGGTTTTTTAGCCTCAGGGATAACGCGTTCTAAATCAATGTTTAATAAGCCATTCTGCATATCGGCATTCAGTACTTTGACATGATCACCAAGCTGAAATTTACGTTCAAAGTTTCGTTCAGAAATCCCTTTGTGTAAATATTGTTTCGTGGATTCGTTAGTACTATTGTCAGTATTAACGGTAGGTTTATTCCCGGTGACTACCAGTGTGTTTTCTTGTACTACAATCTCAACATCGGATTCACTGAAGCCGGCGATTGCCATGGTAATACGGTATTTGTCTTCGCTCACCAACTCAATGTTGTATGGCGGATAAGAGGTTTGTTTTTCATTCTTGGCTGCGGCATCTAGCATAGAAGCAAGGTGGTCAGAACCAATGAAAGAACGGTAAAGTGGAGATAGATCGATAGTACGCATAGTCATATCCTAATAAATTTAAGCAATATGTTAATTTAAGTGCCCCGATAATTCGGCGGCGGTTGTATCGGCCTCTATTGAGCACCGATAAAATAGATATAGGACTGACTAAACGCTTTTCAAGTGATAAAATAAAAAAAGTGAATTTTATTTGTGACGCTCGCGTAAAACGCTGACGACATCTTGCATCGATAAACCTGATGCTTGTAAGAGTACTAATAAGTGATACATCAAATCAGCAGACTCATTTTTTAACTCATCTAAGTCAGCAACAGTGGCCGCCAATGCTGTTTCAACACCTTCTTCACCCACTTTTTGCGCCATACGTTTAATGCCACTCGCGTATAAATGAGCCGTGTAGCTCGATTTCGGATCGGCACCTTTACGTGAAGCGATGAGTTTTTCGAGATCAGCGATAAAGGTATAATCGCTCTGTCCATTATCAAACCAACACGCTTCTGCACCTGTATGGCAAGTAGGGCCATTAGGATGGGCTAGTACTAACAAGCTGTCATGATCGCAATCACTTTCTATTTGGATTAAATTTAAGGTGTTACCAGAGGTTTCGCCTTTGGTCCATAAACGTTGTTTGGAGCGACTAAAGAAGGTCACATGTCCAGTCTCTAATGTGTGCGATAGTGCTGCTTGATCCATGTAACCTTGCATAAGGACTTTGCCAGTGATGGCATCTTGAACAATAGCTGGAACCAGATTATCCATTTTTGCCCAAGCAACTTGAGCGGTGTTTTCGGTGGTAATGATCATACAGTTCTCATACAAATAGTTTCGTTATGCAAATACGTTTTCAATTCAGCAATATTGATAATCGCTTTGTGAAATACTGATGCAGCTAATGCGCCATCAACGTCGGCTTCTTTAAATACATCTGCAAAATGGTGGATTTTACCCGCACCACCTGATGCGATTAGAGGAACATGGCAAATTTTGCGAATCGCTCTAAGTTGCGTCAGATCATATCCTTGACGCACGCCATCTTGGTTCATGCAGTTTAAGACAATTTCACCCGCGCCTCGTTTTTGTACTTCTGTTACCCAATCTGCTGTTTCCCAACTCGTTTGTTGGGTGCGAGTTTCATCACCAGTAAATTGGTAGACTTCATACTTGCCGCTGGCTTCATTAAAATGACTATCAATACCAATAACAATACATTGTTGGCCGTATGCATCATGTAATTGTGTAATCAGATCAGGGTTAGCAAGCGCAGGGGAGTTGATGGATATTTTATCCGCGCCCATTGCTAATATTTTACCTGCATCTTCCACCGACTTGATACCGCCTGCAACACAAAATGGAATATCAATGACTTGGGCGATACGTTCTACCCAGCTTTTATCAACAACTCGCGCATCACTGGACGCAGTGATGTCATAAAACACCAATTCATCAGCGCCAGCTTCAGCATACTGTTGTGCAAGTGGCACAATGTCACCAATGATTTCATGGTTACGGAATTTGACGCCTTTGACGACTTTACCATCGCGGACATCTAAACAGGGAATAATACGTCTTGCTAACATAATTTCTCTAAACAAACAGAATTAATCAAATTATATCCTATGCAAGATCCTAAGCAAAGGGTAATAATTACTTGTACTTTACTGCCAAACAGCCAGTGCTTCTGCTAACGTAAATTTACCCTCTAGCAAGGCGCGACCTAAAATAACACCATCGACATGAGTTGGTTTTAGTCGTTCAATATCATCCAATGAACCGATACCACCGGATGCCTGCCATACCACACTTGGGAATGCTGCTTTCATTTCAGCATATAGCTCAGCGTTAGCCCCTTGAAGTGTGCCATCACGACTAATATCGGTGCACAAAACATGCTTTGCACCAACGGATAACATCTCATCAAGTAGCCCTTCGATTTCTACCCCCGAGTCTTCTTGCCAGCCATGAGTCGCGATACACTTTTTGCCTTCGCTATTAATGTTGACATCTAGCGCTAATACGATCGCTTCTGGGCCATATTTTACGATCCATGATTTAACCAATTCTGGCTCTTTTACGGCTAATGAACCAATGACGACACGTTTGACACCGATATCTAATAGTCCTTTAACGTCATCTTCAGTACGAATGCCACCACCCGCTTGAAAAGACATACGACCGGTATCAACCATTGCTTTAATTAAGGTCAATTGACGTTTTTGTACATCTTTGGCACCTGTTAAATCGACAATGTGTAACCACTGAGCGCCGGCGTCGGCATAATCATGCACGACTTGAACAGGATCTAATTGGTATTGGGTTTTTTGGTCATAGTCGCCTTGATAAAGACGAACGACTGAGCCATCAATGAGGTCAATAGCAGGTATAATCATGATTAGTATTAATAATAGAAAGTGGATTAGGGAGGGGATTATACGTCAAAGTGTTATTGAGATCATCCTCCCGTACGCGCTGATTGCTTGCTAGAGCATGTTATCGTATGATTTAGCCAATGTTTACTATTATGAGACTCACAAAATGAGTGCCGACTATAACCATATTTTTAATCAGCATTGGACTATTTATCAAAAAATACTCCAACATGATTACATGGGGCATCAAGCTGTTTTTGGACTGCTTGAGGGTTCTTTAGTGACGCATTTTGCTGACCAGTCACTTGATTTACTTGATATAGGTTGTGGTGATGCACAAACCTTAGCGGCTTTTTTGCAAACATCTAACCTATGTTCTTACACCGGTATCGACTTATCAAAAGAGGCCTTGGAGTTAGTGCCTAAGAATGTGGGGTCATTAAATTGTGCTGTGACGTTGATGAATGATGATTTCGTCGCGGCGATTGAGCAATTAACTCTGGAACAAGCAGAGCAGTTTGATGTTATTTTTTCAGGGTTTGCGTTGCATCATGTGCAAGATGACATGAAAGCGGCTTTGTTTGCCAATATCAAGCAATTGCTCAAACCCCATGGGCGATTTTATTTGATAGATGTTTATCAGCAGGAGGGGGAATCTCGTGCAGCTTATTTGGATAGATACTTAGCCCCGACTTTTACCCATTGGCATGCCTTGGACGAGCATGAAATTGAATTATTAAACACCCATGTACGCAGTAGTGATTATCCTAGCACGCGCACTAAACTTGAAAGCATGGCGGGTGATGCCAGCTTTACGGATTGTGAGTGTTTATTGGCAGATCCTACTCATTCGAATATTTTGTTGAGTATGGGTAAATACTAGAATTTAACTATTTCACGTCGCGGTAGAAATTTTCATGAGACCTATAAGTTATTAACTCTAAGACTACTGAGCCATCTTCATAGCTATATCCTATCAAAGATAGCTGTTTAACCATTTTGAATTTGTATACTCGCATAAAAGAAAGGTCGCCCTTTTTTTGCTCTCCCAGAAGAGGGTTTTAACTAGGGATTTAACGGCTTTATCAAGCTCTAGTTTTTGGCCCAATGTTCGATTTGTTTGGGTGTTGTTCGATTAAGTGCTTTACCCATGATTGTGGCTTTTTCTACCAATGCTTCATCTAATCTTATGCTTGCAGTTGCCATATTATTCCCCTTTATTTGATGATAATTGTAGCAACCCGCCACAAATGTGGCGATGTTTCTAAAACAATTAATAGCTTGAGGTTGTTTTAGCGACTTTTACAACAATCGGAGTATTTGTCTTATATCTACAATCTCTAATAATCATCTCAGGGTAGAAATAGACTCAAAGATTAACAAAGTTCTCTAACAGATGCGCCCCAGCATCCCCGCTGCGCTCAGGGTGAAACTGCACGCCATAGAAATTATCTTTGTGAATAGCCGCGCTAAACGCCGTACCATACTCACAAGCTGCTAACGTGTGCTCATAAACTGGCACAGCGTAACCATGCACAAAGTAAAAATACGTACCATTACCAATCCCTTTAAACAAGGGATTATTAGCCGGGTTAACGGGATTAACGGTATTCCAACCCATGTGAGGCAAACGTAAATCGCCCACTTGCATACGCTTTACTGTACCAGGGATAAGATCTAAACACGACACGTTATCGGTGCTATGTAGGCCACTTTCTTGGGACATTGTCGTCATTAGCTGCATACCTAAGCATACCCCTAATACGGGCTGAGATAAGCCTTGAATGGTCTCAATTAAGCCTTTGTTAGCGATGGAAGCAATTGCATTTTGTGCTGAACCGACACCAGGCAAAAAAGCTTTGTCAGAGGCGTTTATCACCGCGGGATCATCAGATACGGTGACGGCGACATGTAAGCGTTCTAATGCAAATTTAACCGAAGAGATATTGGCGCAGCCCGTATCAATAATGACAATGTTTTGTCGTTTTACCGCTGCCGAAGAACCTGCTGACATTATAAGGCTCCTTTTGAACTAGGTAAGGTATCGCCGTCTTTCTTGATAGCCATTTTAAATGCTCGAGAAAAGGCTTTGAATAGCCCTTCTACTTGATGATGTGCATTCCCATCTGACACCGACAGGTGTAATGACAATCCTAAACTTTGCGCCAAAGAAAAGAAAAAGTGTTCTACCATTTGCGTTGCCAGTTCGCCGACTTTTGCTTCAGTGAAGTTAGCATCAAATTTTAATATTGGGCGATTAGAAATGTCCATTAGACACTCTGCTCGGCACTCATCCATCGGTAAAGCAAAGCCATAACGACCAATGCCGCGTTTATTACCTATCGCTTGTTTTAAACATGCACCTAATGCCAATGCGGTATCTTCAACGGTATGATGGTCATCAATGTGCAAGTCACCTTGCACTTGGACTTTGAGATAAATACCACCATGTGTCGCTATTTGATCGAGCATATGGTCAAAAAAGCCAATCCCAGTAGTGATCTCAGAAGGACGTTGTTGGTCGAGGTTGACTTCGACTAAAATTTTGGTTTCAGACGTATTGCGCTCAACAGTGGCGATGCGATCATTGAATAACAACGCACGTTCAATATCATTCCAGTTAAGCGTCTGAGGGTGATATTGAAAACTCTTAATTCCCATATTCTCTGCTAACTGTACATCGGTAATCCGATCACCAATGACATACGAACGCGTAAAATCAATGCGACCTTGTTGCAGGTAGTCTTTGACCAATCCTAGGTGAGGTTTGCGACAGGTGCAATTGTCTTCAGGGAAATGTGGACAAATCAACACATCATCAAATGTAACCCCTTGCGTAGCAAAAATGTTCATCATCGCATTATGCGGTAAATCAAAATCTGCTTGCGGGAAACTATCTGTTCCCAAACCATCCTGGTTTGACACCATCACCAAACGAAACCCTGCAGCTTGTAAACGCAATAAAACAGGAATGACATTCGGCTCAAAGACGAGTTTAGCTAATGTGTCGAGTTGTTTATCTACGGGTGGCTCTTCAACCAATGTTCCATCACGGTCAATAAATAAAATCGGTTGTGCTAAGCTTGAGTTACTCATAATGCGGTAGCTTCCTGAATTTGATAAAACTGGGTAATGAGTTCTAATAAACGCGCATTTTCAGCGGCATTACCAGTACTAATGCGTAAACAGTTTTCCAATTGTTGTTGTTTGGATTGGTCCCGTATAAAGACCTTGTGATGTACCAAAAATTGCATCAGTGCATCTTTGTGAATCGTACGGAATAAGATAAAATTACCGGTTTGTGCACCGACTAATTCAATATCTCCAATACTCGCAAGGTCATCAACCAGTGCGACTTGTTCGTGTAAAATAGAGGCGACTTGCTCACGCATCCGTTTTAACCCTTCAGCTGATAAAGCTTGTGCAGCAATATCTGCAACGGGGGCTGAGAGTGGGTAGGGGGCAATGACTTTGAGCAGTTCATGGATGATATCCGGTTGTGCTAACGTAAAACCACAACGCAAACCTGCTAATGCAAAGGCTTTGGATAATGTGCGTAACACGACGACATTGGGATATTGGGCCAATAAGGATAAATGCGGCTCATCAGTAAATTCGATGTAGGCTTCATCAATGACCACTAAGGCTGTCTGCGCATAATGTTGAATAATCGTTTCAATATCTGAGCGCGATGGCAACGTGCCCGTTGGATTATTGGGTGCACAGATGAATACCAATTTCACATTGGCACTGGCAGCAGTAATATTAGCAACATCAAGTTGGAAGTCGCCTAAGTCATTATTAATCAAAGGCACGCTTTTGACGCCGACATTACAGGTACGCGCACTGATAGCATACATACCATAAGTCGGTGGACAAATAAGTACACTATCGGTTACAGGATCACAAAATGCGCGGATCAATAGTTCAATACCTTCATCTGCGCCGCGTGACACTAATAATTGGTCTTTGTTAACGCCTGCATATTGCACATAAGCACTGATAACCGCATCAGGCTGACAATCCGGATATCGGTTATATAATGAGGTATCCAACTCGTATTGAGCACTAGTTGGCGCTTCATTCGCATTTAGCCATATAGGAACTTGGCTATCGTTGCTTTGTGCTGAAGCAGCAAACAATCGACGAGCAGACGCATACGGGACTAAATCTTTAACGTGCTTGGCAATGTTGTTGGCGATAAATGTAGTTATGCTCATGTCGGTGTTCCAGCAAGTTTGTTATCTTTAGCCAGTTTTGCGAGGCGGATCGCCACAGCATTAGCATGCGCATCTAAGCCTTCTGCATCTGCGATACGAATAATATCCGGCCCTAAATCCTGTAAACCTTGGGCAGATAAAGTTTGCACTGTATAACGACGCATAAAATCCATTAGGCCTAAGCTGGAATAATTACGTGAATAACCATAAGTTGGTAACACATGGTTAGTGCCACTAGCATAATCACCTGCTGATTCAGGTGAATACGCACCGACAAAAATCGAACCAGCGTATTTAAGCTTTGCTAGGGCAGCATCCGTATCCGCGACTTGGACAATTAAATGCTCAGGGGCATATTGATTGCTCACCGCAATCGCTTCATCAATGGAATCACACACAATATAACGTGCATATTGCATTGCATGTTCAGCAATTTCTTTACGTGATAATTGCGTTAATTGCTTTGCAACCGCTGCTTGCACAGCATGGGCAAAGGCCAATGATTCGGTGACTAAAATGGCTTGAGAATCTTTGCCATGTTCGGCTTGGGATAGTAAATCAGACGCTACAAAATCGGCATCCGCGTCAGCATCGGCTAATACTAATACCTCTGATGGACCTGCCGGCATATCAATCGCAGGACCGCCAGGCAGCATCACGACTTGTTGCTTTGCTTCGGTGACATAGCTATTGCCAGGGCCAAAGATTTTATCGACTTTGGCAATACTCTCAGTTCCGAGAGCTAAAGCCGCAATGGCTTGAGCGCCGCCACACAAGTAAATCTCATCAATATCACATAAGCTCGCAGCGTATAAAATTTCTGGAGCAAGTGATTGCTGTGCATTGGGAGGACTGACTAATACTTTTCGTGGACAGCCTGCAACTTGCGCTGTTGTACCTAACATTAATACGGTAGAGGGCAAAGGCGCACTGCCACCAGGGATGTACAAACCCACGGCATCTAATGCGACATGCTTTAGTTCACAGACTACACCAGGTTGAGTTTCTAACAACACATCATTAGGCATTTGTGCCGTATGAAATGCTTTGATATTGCGATATGCCACATCAATAGAGGCTTTAACCGCAGGATCAAGCAAGGCTAGTGAGCTGGCCTTGTTTGCTTCTGTTAACGCGACCTGCGTTAAGTTAATACCATCAAAGCGAGACGTATAATCTAATACTGCCGCATCACCGTTAGTCTCGATGCGACCAATAATATCACTAACCTGTTCTGACAACTGCGGATTGTTGGTTTGCGCAGGGCGCGCCAAACTTTGCACTTGTTGTTCATCGTTTAGTGTGGACCATTGTATGAGCATGTGTTGCGCCTCTTAACCCATCATTTTTTCAATTGGCATCACTAGGATTGAACTACAACCTAGCGCTTTAAGTTTTTCCATCGTTGTCCAGAATAACGTTTCTGTGCTCACAACATGGATTGCAACCGTTTCATCATTTTGTGCTAGCGGTAAAACGGTTGGGTTTTCTGCACCGGGTAATAAACTTTTAACTTGTTCTAAGTATGCTTTAGGCGCATGTAACATGATGTATTTACTTTCTTTGGCTTGCATCACGCCATCCATGCGCGGTAAGAAACGATTGATCATGGCTTGCTTTTCGTCGCTTAATGGCGCTGATTTTTGGATCAAGACCGCTTTAGATTCAAAAATAACATCGGCTTCTTGTAAACCATTGGCTTCAAGCGTTGCACCCGTTGACACTAAATCACAGATGGCATCGGCAATGCCTGCGCGCGGAGCAACTTCAACCGAACCCGTTAACATGACAGCTTGGGCATTGACATTCTTTTCTTTAAAAAAGCGTTCTAATAAATACGGGTAAGTGGTGGCGACTTTTTTACCTTCTAAAGAAGCGACACCGGTGTATTCCATTTCATTAGGAATAGCCAGTGATAAACGACAACCGCCGTAATCTAAACGACGTAAAGTCACAAATTCACTTGGTTTATTAGATGCTTGACGTTCTAACATTTTTTCTTCAAGTTCATTTTCACCAATAAAACCTAAATCAGCGACACCATCCATGACAAGACCTGGAATATCGTCATCGCGTACGCGCAATAAATCAATCGGTTCGTTGGTTGAGTGAGCAATTAATAGACGATCACGGATCTGTAATTTTACGCCAATCGCTTTTAATAGTGCGATGCTGTCGTCAGATAAACGACCTGATTTTTGAATAGCAATTCGAAGCCTACGTGTATCACTCATGCGATGTTTCCTCTCGCGTTAACTATGAAAATAGATAAAACTAACAACCTTTAAAACGAAAAACCCCCGAAAGTATGCCTTCCGGGGGTCAATTCTTTAAAATCTACGCCTCTGGAAGGAACACACCCTTCCAGCACGAACCTGAAAGGTTATGCACTATGATGATGGTGATGATTTGCGTAGATAAAATTCATTAATTTCTTTGGATAAAATTTGATGTACGAATTCTAGCTAAAAATGGCGGGGTATGCAACGGTCAAGTACTTAAAATAAAGAGTTATTGTTGATTGCCGATATACTATTTGGGTCGTAGATAGAGCATTTATCTATACTTAATTTACACAAAAAATTGCAATTTATAACTAACGTTATTTAATTGAGGGAGATAATTGATGAGCGATGCTATGTTGCCATTTTTACCACGTCCTTCTACTTCGTTGTATACACGATATTTACGTAATAAAGTCGAGCGGCACACATCTGTGCGTAAATCAGGCGAAGATGAACCTGATCTTGCCGAAGAGACGTATCACCCTATAAATGAGGTGATACATCAAAAAACATACAATTTGAAACAAAATAATCACCCTGAACATCAGGATGATGATGATTCAGATACTGAGAGATTTGATTTTTTTGTGTAGACTAGAGTTAGTCAACACAGGAATGAACCGTGAATCCATTTGTAACCATTAAAGAAAAAACCCATCAAGCCATTAGAGATAAGGCAATTGAAAACGCACAAGTGCGTATTTTGCTGTGCGAACGAGCATTAGAAGATTTCTCTGAAGATGAGCTTGAGATTATTGTCGCCGAAGAAGAACGTAAAATTTATTCTGCGATAAAAGAAAAAGGCATTCTGGCTGTCTTAGCGGTATTAGGTATTGGAGTGTTTGGTTAATATGAACAAACTCATCAATCTGATTCTGACTGCGGCATTATGGCGTAATTATAAATTTATGATCATCTCGGTGGTGGTGCTCATTGTGGGTGTGTTTGTTGTGGGGTTAATCCATGATGATTATTTACAGTGGGCGCAGTATCAGTTGTCTCAAGGTGATGGCAGTGTCCCAGTCTCGGTGGGGTGGTCGTTTATTATCAAGTATGCGGTGTATATTGCTGGTATGACGTTATGTTTTTATGCCAATAAATGGGTCAATAACAAAAAAGCCTTAGAAAAAGCACAAGCAGGCGAGGACAATTCAGCACTAAAAAACATTTTGTCTTTTAAAACTAAGTCTTCCCCCGCAGCACCAAAGGCTAAAGCAAATGATGCTTTTGCCAATATTAGAGCTAAAAAATCCTTGCGCATGCAAGCTGATATTTTAATTGATAAAAAAAATAAACAGCCTGCGCACAAATAACCAAATTATGCTGGCTGTAATGTGATTGTCACACCAGCATGTTGTGCTAATCGAGCCGTTAATGCATCGTTTAGTGCTGCGGCTGGTGTCCAGAATCCACCTGGAACATCAGGTATATCATTGGCTATACAAAGTGCGGCTTGAGTCAGCATTTTTGCCGTTGAACCATACCCAGGGTCGCGGTCGCCTTTGACCTGAACCTGTGCTTTATCTCCATTATTCAACGTAGCATAAAAACGCATATCGAACAGACCGGTTAATTGTTCCTGTTTGCTGGGGCCTTCACCTGGTTTGGGTAATACATGCTTTGCGAGTAAGTTACGAATAGGCTTAATACTTGCGCCAACCATAAATGCACCCAATCCTAATGTCATACCCCAAGCTTGCAGGCCTTTTTTGGCAGACATGGCTTCGTCATATAAAAAATGCTCGCCATAACGGTTGCCTAGTAATGAATTGGTACGATGCACAATTCGTTCATTAATCGCTGCCATAATAAATGGCATGATCCACATTTGTGTGTCTTCTTCAAATTGCGCTTTTTTGTGATTGGTTTGACGTTGTTTAAAAGGGTGATCTTCAGGACATAATACATATGGGTTTACAAGGAGCTTACGTAAAGCTGGGTTGTTACTCGCTTCTTCAACCACATTCAGCATGCTTGCTATGGTACCGCCAGATGCCCCACCTTTAATTTTTCGAACGCGCATTTTAATTTGAGAGGCCGGTTTGCCGGTGGTTTCAATGGCATGTTGTTGTAATGCATACACCCCTAAATCCGATGGGATTGAATCAAAACCAGCACTGTTGATAATACGTGCGCCAGAGGCTTTGGCCGACGTTTCGTACTTGTCTAGCATCGCTTTGATCCACTGCGGTTCACCGGTCAAATCACAATAATCCGTACCAGATTCGGCGCAGACTTTGATCAAGGTTTCACCATATAAGGCATAGGGACCTACAGTTGAAATAACGACCTTGGTTTGTGCACACATGTTAGTTAAGGCTGCTTCATCATTGGCATCCGCGATAATATGTTCAATATGGGATAAATGGTTTTGAGCTTTGACTTCGAGGAGTTTTTGTTCGCTGCGCCCAGCGATAGCCCATTTTATCGGCTCTGCATCTTGCTCCGTGGTGTATTCTGCAAGGTATTCCAGCATGATTTGACCTACAAAAGAGGTTGCGCCGTAAATAATTATATCGAAAGAGGGTGTCGACTCGGACATATGTTTTCCTTAATACCCAGTAAAGTTAATGACAATATGGGCTAAGTGTACAATACTCATGGACAGATAAAATAAGTATGCGTTTGATTGTCCATCATTTATTTGAATATATACAACGGAGTTTGACTAATGACACAAAGCAATCGCGCGTTTGCGCTTTGGGTAGACAAACAGAACATCAATGATATTCGAGTCGTAGAGATGGATTTTGAGCCATTGCTACCCGGACAAATTCGTATCCAAATTGCGCGATTTGGATTGTCAGCAAACAATATTACGTATGCGGTGACAGGTAATACGTTCGGGTATTGGGGCTTTTTCCCCGCGGATGATATGAATGGTACATATGGAATTGTGCCTTTATGGGGATTTGCTGATGTGGTTGAGTCGGCTCACTCGGACGTGCCTGTTGGTCGCCGGATCTTTGGTTATTTACCCATGGCATCACATTGGATTCTGCAGGCTGATAAGCTCAATGACCAAGGTTTTGTTGATACGCTACCTAGCCGTAAAAGTAATTCACCGGTCTACGATAGTTATTTATATTGTGGATCTGACCCTAATTATGATCCTGCGAGAGAAGTGTGGCAAGCGAACTTTCGGCCGTTGTTTTTAACCTCGTTTGCGTTAGCACACTATATAGCGAGTGAAACGGTGGAAACGGCGTCTACGATAGTGTTGACCAGTGCATCGAGTAAAACGGCTATCGGCTGTGCGATGTTGTTAGCTAAAATGCCGCATATAGATGTGGTGGGATTAACGTCTTCAGATAATGTTGCGTTCGTCGAAAATCTGGATTGCTATGATGAAGTATTAGAGTACGGTCAAGTGCCTAACATGCGCTATAAAACCCCAGTTTGGGTATTAGATTTTGCTGGCAATAAAGCCTTGTTACAACAACTCCAAGAAATCTTTGATCATCTACACCATACTTCTTTATTTATTGGTATTACTGACGTTGAAGCCCAACAAAATAAACCAGCAGGTAAGCTTAAAGGTGAGGTGTTTTTTGCGCCTGAACACATCAAGTTACTCATTAAATTATGGGGGCATGAGCGATTTATGCGCGAATACGGTCATGCTTGGCAACAGGTTGTTCAAGGCATTGAGGCACAGTATTGTATCGACGAGTTTTCTGGTGTTGATGCACTGATACAACGCTATCAACAACTTGTAAAAGGTGAGATCCTACCCAATCAACTCCTCTTTGGTGAATTTTAAGGAATCCGCATCATTGACTCTAAGACTCTTTCCACCAGTGTGTGCGGGATAAAGGCAGTCCTGAATTTTGTAACGCATCTTTAAGTAATATGCGGTCATCCTGATTAAGAAACTCACCAATACTTAATCGATAATTATCCAAGCACAACACAATATCAGGTAAATGCCAATCACGTTCGGTTTCTTTGACTTCAAAACTCAGTAACTCTCTGTGATAGGTTCTAGCTACTTCGCGTCTTTGTATGCCGGATTCTATTAATACTTGGTCTGCGGTGATCGTAATGATTTGTTGCGCAAACCCTTGGCGGCAAATACGGTACATAAAATAGGCAAATAAGCCAACTTCAAGACCCGCAAAAGGTAAAATAATCCACGCACCAGCCATACTCCAGCCTATTGCAATACTCATGACAAGTAGCACCATGATAGTAATGACTATCTTAGTTTCTCGCCAGGTAGCCGATTGATTGGGTGATAGTTTAATCACTGTGAACAGGGGTGTTTGTTTAATCGTTACCATATTTTTTAATTGTGTTGTTAACTCAGTTAGGGATAATGCCTGTGTTGGTAAGGCTAGCGATATTCTAATAATACATTAAACCGTTAAATATTTAATTTTCATTCACTATAACAAGAATAAAAAGCAACATGCGCATAAAAAAACGCTTAATAATATTGTTGATACTCTTAATAAGCTTGATCGGTTTGCTTTTACAGCAACCTGAACCTATTACTGTTTTTATCGAGCAGAGTCGCTTTGTCCTACTAGGCGTCGTCGGTGCAATATTTGCTAATGCTACTGGTGCCGGTGGTGGGGTGATTTTTGTACCCATTTTTAATCAACTTAATCTTGCTTCAACGGAGATTGTTGCGACAAGTTTTGCTATTCAGTGTTTTGGCATGGTCGCTGGTAGTATTGCATGGCGTGATCACTATCTAAAATCAAAATACGCAAATACGCATACTCATTCTATTTGGGCGGTGCTACCTAAATTATTACTGCTTACCGTTCCGTATGCCATTGCAGGCATTTGGACAGTGCAATATAGTCCGTTGCATACGTGGATAAGCTCTGCAGAAGACTCGTTACATTGGGTCTTTGGTTCTTTTTCTATATTCTTAGCATGCGCTATATTCGCATCATTAAGTCGTCTCAAAGCAAAAGAACAAGCACAAAAAATCACAACATTTGATTGCATTGCTTTAGCGATAATTGCGTATATAGGCGGGCTGATTACAGCGTGGTTATCAGTGGGTGTTGGCGAATTGATTGCGGTATATTTGATTCTACGCCGCTACAGCGTGACGTTGAGTATTGCGGTTGCTGTTATGCTCAGTGCAATCTCGGTATGGGGTGGGGTATTGTATTATGTTGTTTCTGATGTTGTTACCGGTGCTTTTTTCAATGTGTTAATGTTAGGTGATACACATAGCCTATTCGATGTGTTTAGCGGTAATAGTATGATTATCTATCCGATTGCTTGTTTTGCTGGCATAGGCGCGATTATTGGGGGGAGTGTCGCGAAATACATCGTGTTATGGCTCAACCCTTATCAGGTTAAAGTATTTTTTGCAGGATGGGTCATGTTGATGGGCATTGTTAATATGCCCATATTTAGTTAATGATTAAGACGTTATTCGCGTTCGTCCTCATTGATATTTTCATTTTCGCTGTGACTCTCGACCTCAGCATCATTGGGTTGTGCTAACGGCCAGCCGCCTAAGTGTTTATAGCGATTCATCATAAAACAAAATAACTCTGCAGTACGCTGTGCATCATATAATGCGCCATGCGCTTGTTGTTGATCAAACGGAATTTGTGCCGCTTCACAAGCTTTTATTAATACCGTTTGACCCAACGTTAACGCAGCCAAAGACGTCGTATCAAACGAGACAAACGGATGAAATGGAGGGCGTTTTACTTTCGTGCGGGCCAAGGCGGCATTAATAAAGCCCATATCAAAACTTGCATTGTGTGCCACGATGACCGAGCGCTGACAGTCTACTGCTTTTTGGCTTTTGCTGATGGCTTTACATAAGCCTTTCATCGCTTCGCTTTCACTTACTGCACCACGTAATGCACAGTCGAGTTTGATGCCATTAAAATCTAATGCTGCTTGTTCAATGTTAGCTCCTGCAAAGGGTTCAACGTGATAGTGAAATTCTTTATCTGGATGCATTATCCCATGTTCATCCATACGGATAGTCACTGCACCGATTTCTAATAATGCATCGGTTTGAGCATTAAAACCCGCAGTTTCAACATCAATGATGACAGGAAAGTAATGACGAAATCGATCTTTTAATTCTGGATGAGACAACACGTGGCCTTAATTCAAATATCTAAGCCGCTATTATCGCAATTTCTGTCACGAAGTTCTAGCAAAGCTTAGTCGCGATTATTAAACCTTTTTCGTAAATTGACGATAATAGAGTATGTTGTTTGATAGATTGCCTGTGATTAGAGCATTACATGTATTGGTATTATTAAGTCTGACTGTGGTTTTCCCCAGTTATGCGGATCGGGCTGTCCGTCAATATGCTGCTAAAGTTGAGACTTCTTCTTGGACATTAGATCCGCATTCAAACCGGCTTGAGTGTCGATTAATCCATCAGATTGATCGCTTTGGTGAGGCGCAATTTAGTTCAGCCGCGTCAAATCAACTTAATCTACATTTTGGCATGGACATTATTGACCGAGCTTGAAAAAGGGCTGTGGCCAACGTTTCAATATCAAGCCTGGTATAATCAAAATGATACCGTGATGGTCAGCCTCAATACTGCGAATTTTATGCCAGCTTATCAAGATTTTGTAGATTGCACTGCACAGTTATTGCCATATAGCCTGGAAGATATTGCGTTTACTATTTTGACATTTCAGCCAAATAGCCACAAATTAACACCGCATGCACAAGGCCGGTTAGACCAAGTAGCAGAATATTTAAAATATGATAATGAGTTGAGTTTGGTATTGGTTGATAGTCATACTGACGCCGTTTTAGGTCAAACCTCTAGTTTAAATATAACCCAAGCGCGAGCGGATAAAATTAAATCATTTTTTACCGAAAATGGCATAGATGATAGCCGCATTGAAGTCACAGCGTATAGTGAAAAGCGCAGTATCGCGCCGGATAAGAAACTTCTGCAAGGATTCAATCGACGGGTTGTTTTGCAGTTGTTTAAAGCACTATAGTTTTAGCTAACACTTCGATAAATAATAAAAACGGCTCTGCGTAATCAACAGGTATTTGCCGCAAATGCCCCTCAAACCCTTACTACTAGTAGTAATAATTCTCAAGTTAGTTAATATTAGCATCAACTGCCAAACAATCTACCGTATAAATCCATCATATATGTTCACACAACAATCTGGATACACTGATGTCCACACATTTATGTTAATGATTAAATATCAATTCTTATGATTGCTTATGGCTGCTATTGACTGAAAGTGTTTAATGGTGAGATAGTATGCTTTTGTCAAAATCATAACAAATAAAAACATATAGTGACGGTTTCTTAAGGAAGTATCGATGTATCAACTATTAACAGGCATACATAAAAAATTTTATTGGGGTGTTTAGTTATTACCACTCTTGGTTTTAAGACATTCATGGTAGAACCGCAACTCACTGCACGCCTAAATAACCTAGAAGGTAGTGTATCGACTATTAATGGTGATATTAAGGTGAGTTGGTCGATTAATGAACGTCAATTAGCTATGTCTTTGCAAGTACCCAACAATAGTTTAGCGCATTTGTTATTGCCGGATGTGAATGACCTATTAGTCACACAGCAAGGTATAGCGGTAACTGATATTTCGGCATTAACGCCAGGTGAATACAACATAAGCGGAATAGTCTCCTTTTAGCAGATTACATAGGTAAGTAAATATTATGAACATAAAAATGACTCTCAGAAAAGTAACATTGATGATGTCGCTCCCATTATTGTTAGCAGCGCCTAGTGCTATTGGGGAAAAACTATCTGCGGATGATTTTGCTAGCCCAGCTAAAAACTATTTACCCAAAACGTGGATGCACGCTATGAATGGCAATCTCAGTAAACCCGGTTTTACTGAAGATTTTAAAGCGATGAAAGACGCCGGTATTGGTGGCGCGATCTTCTTCCATGTACATCGGCGTAACAAGCCATTTTCGTCACGGGGCCCAATACGATTTGGTAGCGAAGCCTTTTTTGACACGTTGGTTCATGCGGCAAGCGAAGCGGATAAAAACGACATTGAATTTGGTGTGCATAATGCTGATGGCTGGACATCGAGTGGCGGCCCTTGGGTGACCCCTGAAATGTCAATGAAACGCATCACTTGGTCAGAGCAAGCAGTACAAGTAAGCGAAGATGAAAAAATGTTTACACCACCACAACCTGGTTATGCTGAAGGTTTGTATCATGATGTCGCGGTTATAGCACTACCGGCTAATACGTTTAATCAAAGCAATGCCTTTGCCAATGCTAGCTATTCAAGTTCTGATCCAAGTATCGATGTAAGTGTGTTAACCGATGCAGACTGGGACACTGAATTTGAATTTACACAAAACAAAGCGGACAATTATTGGATTCAAATTGAATTAGATGAGCCTACCCCATTACGTAGCTTACAAATCGAAACAGAAAATCGCCATGGAGATGGGGCATTACAAGTATCCGACGATGGTGAAAATTTTACGACTGTCGTTGAAAAATTAAGACGGCCTCGAACCGGCGCAAGAATGTGGGCACTTAGCCCGCAACTGGTAAATGACGAACAAGACGGTTTTAAGGCAAAATATTTCCGTATTGTGTTTTCTAAGCCCATCGCGATTAAACGTTTTGACCTTTGGTCTGTTCCCAGAATAGATGACTGGTTATCAATGAACTCCATGGAGCGTGGCCGAGTAAGTTTAACACCACAGATAGCCCCGCAAGCGATAACCCGTGCAGATGATGTGTTGGTATTAAATCGTGGCGAGTTACCCCAAAACGGAATATCACTACCACAAGGTGATTGGCGTGTTTTACGTTTTGGATACACCAGTACCGGCGCATTTAATGTTCCAGCTACAGTAGAAGGTGAAGGTTTAGAAGTCGATAAATTTGATGCTAATGCCTTACGATTTCATTTTGATGCGTTTGTCGGTAAATTAGCAAAAAAAGTCGCAGCTAAGGGGATTGACTCACTCAAAACCACCGAAATTGACAGTTACGAAGTCGGTGGACAAAACTGGACTAAGGGCATAGACGAGACTTTTAAGGACAAATTTAATTATGACCTCATCCCGTGGTTACCCTTAATGACAGGACGAGTCATTGAGTCACCCGAACATACAGGCGCGATTTTACAAGAACTTCGTCAGCATCAATCAGATCTTATGGTAGAAAACTATTTTGGAGAATTTACTCGTCTGTCCCATCAATATGGCTTAGAGGCATATATTGAACCCTATGGTTGGGGACCGTTTGATGAATTAGCTTCAGGTGGTAAAGCAGATCGCGTTATGGGCGAGTTTTGGGTAAAGCCACCTTTTGCAAATAAGGGTAAAATTTATCATGGACGCACCAGTGCTGCTATCTCATCAGGCCATATTTACGGTATAAAGATCATTTCAGCTGAGTCGTTTACTTCAATTAATACTTTACATTGGTCGGGACATCCGTATTTTTATAAGCATCATGGTGATCATATGTGGGCACGGGGTATTAACGAAACGATGTTCCATCGTTTTGCCCATCAGCCCAATAACCATATTAAACCTGGTATGACGATGGACTCCATTGGTTCACATTTTGATCGCACCCAAACATGGTGGAGTAACGGTGGCGCTGCCTGGTTCACATACTTAGCTCGCGGTTCATACTTATTACAACAAGGTGTGCCAGATGCTGACTTTTTAGTGCATGTCGGAGATGTAGCACCGGTTCGTGGTAATAGCAGTGCTAAGATCCCTGCCGGTTTTACCCATGATCTCACTAATACCGATGTATTACTTAACCGTCTCAGCGTAAAAGATGGCTATTTAGTGCTGCCTGAAGGGACACGTTATACCGCGTTATACTTATCCAAAAATAAGTACCTCCATTTAAAAACATTAAAGAAGATACAATCTTTAGTCGCTGCTGGTGCAACTGTAATTGGTCAAAAAACCGAAGCCGTAATTGGTTTTAGCGAATGGGCTGACAAAGCAGAATTTGCTCGTATCGCCGATGCACTTTGGGGTGACATGAATACAGATACTGCCAAGACTATTACTCCCTATCAAAAAGGGTTTGTCAGTAGCAGTAGCCTTGCAGATACAATCGCGGAACTTAATATAGAGCCCGGTTTGTTAGTGAATAATGAGCCGGTTAAGGTGTTTGCTAAACGTCGCATAGATGGCAACGATCTGTACTTTTTCCATAGTGAAAAACCAGAATTTCAACAAGTTAATGTCGATATTCGTGATGGCGATGGCATCCCTGAAATCTGGAATAATTCCGATGGCACAATTGAAAAAATCCATGATTACCGCCGCAATGGCAATCGTATTACGTTTGACTTAGCACTGGAACCTTATGCGAGTAGGTTTATAGTCATTCGCCGTGATAATCAAGTACCGCAATACAACGGAACACATTCGCAGTTAGTTAAAGATATATATTTAAATGAGGTCAAGCCATCACAAGTCAATGAACTGACTGGCCCATGGAATATTAGTTTTGATCAAGCGTGGTCTGGACCTGGTGATGTTACTTTTGATAGCTTACAGGATTGGAGCACACGTCCAGAAGAAGGCATTAAACATTATTCAGGTACAGCTAATTACGCCAAAACTTTTATGGTCACTGAAAAACAAGTAGCGAGTAATGAGCCTATTTACTTAGATCTAGGTGAAGTACAACAAATTGCTGAAGTAAGTATAAATGGCAAAAAATTGGGTACGTTATGGAAGCCACCATTTGTTCTAGATATAAGTTCAGCGCTCAAAGCCGGTAAGAATCAATTGGATATTGCTGTCACTAACACTTGGGTAAATCGTTTAATTGGTGACGAAGCTCTACCTGATACCAGTGGTTACAGCATGGTTGGTGATACCGTGCCGTGGTTGAACGCTAACCAAAAACCACCCAAGAGTGAACGAGTGACTTTTACTGGCTTTAACTTTTTTACCAAAGAAAAAAGTAAGGTGTTACAGCCATCTGGTTTACTTGGACCCGTGCGCTTGATTCATCAACAGGATGCAAGATAAACACTTATGAAAACACATTTACACATGCCAACTCGATACCTATTAATGTGTCTAATGTGTCTAGTTCATATTTCAGCCCTAGCACATACAGAGGGGGAAGATAGTGTCGACTATTTTGCCAATAACGGGTTAGGTAATTCAGTTGCTATTATACAGCATCCCGCAGGCGTCTATGCGAACGGGGTGACATATGTCAGTTACCAAGGTCCGGAAGTGGCGCCCTATGTGGCATCTTACCATCACAGCAGCAAACAGTGGACGGGTCCATTCAAAGCAGGTAATAGTGACTTAAATCAAGTCCTCATTGATAAGGGGCGGGTAAACAGTCACGGTAAACCTACTATGCTAATTGATGATTTAGGTTACATTCATCTTTTTTATGGCGGTCATGGTGGAGGGGCTAAGTTTGGTGTTAACCCTTATGGCAGAGGCGGTTTAGCGCGCAACAAACATGCGGTATCGAAGAAGCCCTACGATATTAGTGAGTGGCAAGACTTAGATAACATCTCTATTTTTGGTACCTATAATCAAGCCATCAAAATGGACAATGGTGATATCTATTTGTTCTATCGCCATGGGGCACACAGAAGTGATTGGGTATATCAAAAATCCAGCGATCATGGACGTACCTTTTCGCCTGCAATTCCTTTCTTAAAAACCAAAGAACGGACTGACATCAAGGCGTCTGACAGTTGGTACATTTGGGCTACCAAAGGTCAGGGTGATGATATTATTTTGTCCTATGATTACCATGTATGTTGGTTTAAAGGTGAAGGTCCAAGAGGTAGAGGCCACATTACACAAAGGCATGATTTGTATTATATGGTACTTGATACCAAAAGTGGTCAATTACGCAATGTGCAAAACGAACCCATACCCTTTCCTGTCACTAAAAAAATAGCTGATAAACAGACATTGGTGGCCCGCACAGGTAAAGATTGGACTTTTAATGGTTCATCTCATCTGGATAGCAACGGCTTTCCGCATATTGCATTAAATATAGGTAAAGACTTAGGTCGGAATACCGGCGGCCCTAAACAAACATATTACTTTCAATGGAATGGTGAAAAATGGTCAGCAGCTAAACCTGTCGATATAGTGTCAAATCAGAAAAACACCGATACACGCGGCGATTTTTTCATCGATAAAGCCTCGGGAAACGTGACCTTTTTGTTAGGGTATCAAGATGGCAAAGACGGCGTTATTGGCACATTTACCAATGAAGGTAAGCAACAATCGTTTGTTAAAAAACAAGAATTATTACGTCGACCCAATGCAACCTGGTCAGTAACAGCAAAAATAAGTCATGCTCACCCTGATGCTAGGATCATTGTGGCCGAAAAGATAAAAGGACAACAATGGCATAACATGTATTTGCTTGGGGACAATGGCGCAATTACCCGTCCAATGTCTGAACTCGCACCTCTTAATAAATAGGCAATAAAATGCGCTGCTGCAAGAAAAAGTGGCTCTAGCGCCTAAACGTCATAAAGCGGCAACGGTTAAGCTAACGTTGCCTGCTATTAGCATCGTTAATGTTGCTAACCCCAAACCAGGCGTTGTAATTTTTGATATGGGACAAAATATGGTGGGGGTACCTGAATTATCACTACCGGCAATAGCCAATCAAACGGTAACCGTTCGCTTTGCAGAAGCGTTAGATAGCAATACTTTTACCTTTCATGGCTATCGATATGTTGAAGTATCGGGCTTTGACCAATCAAAAAAGCCTAAATTAAGTTGGGTAAAAGGTAAAGTGTTACATTCAAATTTCACCATGAACGCTAATTTTGAAAGCTCACACGCAAAGTTGAATAAACTTTCAGAAAATGTGGTGTGGGGGTTACGTGGCAACTTTCTCGATATTCCAACAGACTGTCCTCAACTAGATGAGCGTTTAGGGTGGACTGGCGATGCACAAGTTTTTGCCGCACCTTCTACGTACATGGCGGATGTTTATGGTTTTTGGGCAGCATGGTTACAATCGGTAAGAGAAGCGCAAGCACAGGACTGAGGTATTCCAAATTTTGTGCACCACAAAGAGCATAGTTTTGGAAAATTGGCGTCCTCAGGATGGGGGGATGTTGCTGTGATCATTCCTTGGGAGCTTTATTTATTGAACGGTGACACGCAATTTTTGCAAGACAACTATGCCATGATACAACGTTGGATTGATTTTCACGCACTTAAGGCTGACAAGTACATCTCAAGTATGCGCGGGTTTGGTGATTGGTTACAACCAAACGAGCAAAATGACATAACGCCAAAACCCCTCATTTCGACTGCTTATTATGCTAGCTCGTTAGATTATGCTAGTAAAATAGCTACCGTTTTGGGCAAAGACGATGATGCAATTAGATATACCGACACATTGAATAAAGTGAAACACGCCTTTCGCAAAGAGTTTTACGATGAAAATACTAAAGTAAAAAGCGCAGCAACACAAACCAGTTACTTGTTACCGCTCGCTTTTGATATATTGTTCAAAGAGACTTACCCATCCTGGTTTCACTCTATTAATAACGGTGCAACCACCACGTGGGAGCGCTGGAATTCATATCCACTAAAAGATGGTTTTAGCAAAGAGAAGATGAACTCTCTTAATCATTTCGCTTATGGCGCAGTCGCTAAATGGTTTTATGAAGGTATTTTAGGGATAAATGCGGCAAACCCGGGTTTTAAAGAAATTAATATCGAACCGCAATTTAATCAACGTTTAGATAATGCCTCAGGTAGTTACAAAACACCGCAAGGAGAAGTTAAAGTCAGTTGGCGTATTAGTCAAGGGCAGCTTGATATGCAGGTCACTAAGTTTTGTTTCATTATTCATCAATCTTGTCTTTAAACTCACACAAATCTTCGATCATGCACGAGCCGCAGCGAGGCTTGCGCGCAATACAGGTATAGCGTCCGTGCAAGATCAACCAATGATGCACATCCACTTTAAACTCTGCGGGGATGACTTTTATCAGTTTTTCTTCGACTTTTTCGACAGTTTTACCCATGGCGAGTTTAGTACGGTTGCTTACACGGTAAATATGCGTGTCTACCGCTATTACAGGCCAACCAAAAGATAATGATAGCAGATGATTTTTTTATCAGCGGATAATATTAAGTTAACCCTTTTGGCAGCTATTACGACAAACCAGCCGTAGCTTTTGTTAAATCATAGACATAATAGGGGCAATTTGAATCAAAATTTACTCATGTGTGTTGCTGCGATCCATTGAATTCACCGTTTAAAGTAGAAGTTAGTCTGCGAATTAAACTGCCAACCCCTTCGACTGTATAAAGAACTCAATAAACGCTCATTCAAACCACGTTACAAGATAACAAAAATAATATGTACTCACGCTCTTTATTTCTAATTATCACCTTCTGAATAGGCAGTTTAACTTTTAACTCTAGAAATTACTTTTGTTATGTTATAACATATATTTTTTGTTACCAGAATTGAGAGTGTCAGTGAACAAGCAGTTATTATTTTCATTATTCGCCATATCTAATAGTGCCTTAGCACAAGATAATATTAATCAAACTTCAGAAGCCACAGAAGATATTGAACGTATTGAAGTGAAAAGATTATGGCAGCCTTATCGTGGCAACGTGCTACTTGTAGAAACACCACAAGCAGTTGATAGAATTAATGCGGATACGTTAGAAATTGAGGGCATCACCCGCTTTATGGAAGCATTAGAATTATCACCGAGCATTGTTAGACAAAATAACTCTGGCGGCATGTTTGATAGCTTTGCAATTCGTGGCTTTTCTGGTGATGAAAACAATCCAACCGGTTATCTAGTTAATGGTTTCAACTCTCGTGGTTATAACGGTAATCGTAGTACTGCAAATGTTGAAACGATTGAAGTGATGAAAGGGCCAGGTTCAGCTTTATATGGTCAAGGTGAGCCAGGTGGTACTATTAATATTATCACTAAGAAACCACAATTTGATAAACAAGGTTATATCCAAGGCACCATTGGCAACTACGATAAAAAGCAATTTGAATTTGATTATACAAATGGCTTGAATGATGAAATGGCATACCGCTTAAATGGTTCGTATGAAAATTCTGATACCTATCGTGATCATGTTTTCATAGAAAGCTTACATTTAAATCCATCATTCTTATGGAACATTTCTGATGACACTAGTTTTAGCTATGAAATGGAAGTGCTTGATCAGAAAAAACCTTTAGATCGCGGTGTATATATTTTAGATAGCGATTTTGATTCCGTTGACGCTGAAGATTTTTATGGAGATGTTCGAGATGGCGCTCATGTTGTTGACGCGTTAGGGCATCAGTTACTTTTAAATCACAAGCTAAACAATGACTGGCACTTATTGGCAGGTTTAGCCTACCGAGATTCATCATTTAAAGGTCAATCATCAGATACTGAACTGTCTGGTGGTCGTCAGCTAGTTTATACCAACCCGAACTTACTATCTCGCCAACGAAGAGAGCGTGACTATCAAGCAGAAGATTTATCCACTCGTTTTGAACTAAGTGGTGAACTAGAGTTTGGAGGTTTCAAAAATAATATTTTAATTGGTTTAGATTATTATCAATTTGATTTAAATACTGATTATAGCATTTGGCGTACAGCTTGGGGTTCAGGCGATACAACCTATGCGATTGATCCAAATAACCCTGATTATACGCTGGAACAACCAGCAACATCTCCGAAAACACAAACAGTGGAAGAACAGGAAGGTTTAGGTTTATATGCTCAAAACCTGATCGAACTTACCGAAAAAGCAAAACTTTTGGTTGGTTTCAGAGTTGATAATTTTAAGCAAGATATCTTGAATAAAATGAACAATGAAGCTCAAGATCAAGAGCAAACACAAGTAACGCCTCGTATTGGTTTTGTTTATAGCTTAAATGACTCTATAAACTTGTATTCAAGCTATGCAGAAGGTTTCAGGCCAAATCCAGGCCTTGACGCTGATCGAAATGCCTTTGATCCAGAAGAAACTACAGCTTTTGAAGTTGGTGCAAAATGGGAAAACATTGCTGATCGCTTTTCAGGCAGCATTGCTCTATTTGATACAGAAAAATCTAATATGTTGACATCTGAGCCTGATACAGGCCTTTCAGCAACGCTAGGTGAAGTTGAAAGCCAAGGTATTGAGTTTAACTTAATCACAGAGTTGACTGATAATACGAGTATGGAGTTAGCCTATTCTTATACTGATGCTCGCACTGCTAATGATGTGATTAATTCTGATTGGGGCGTGCCCATTCCAAAAGGTTCTCGTCTAATTAATGTTGCTGATCATATCGGTCATCTCTCATTAAGATACCAGACTAACTTTATGGGTAAAGAAACATATTTAGCAACGACAGTAAGCTATGTAGGCGATCGTTTAGGTGAAACTACCGATGCCAATTATATTTTACCTTCATATACCTTAGTGAATGTATCTGCGGTAATGGATTTCAATAGTCAGCTAAGTTTGAAACTAGATATCAATAACTTGTTTGATGAAGAGTACTTTGAAAATTCATATCATAAACTTTGGACGATGCCTGGTTCACCTATTAACTATACTGCGAGTATTAAATATCAGTTCTAAACTATGGCGTTAGTTTCGTAAAATAGCAAAATAGCCTGAATATTCAGGCTGTTTTTTCGTTAATATTGCATAATGGTTAATGATGACAAATTTACAACATCTTAAAAAACGTATTCCTTCAATCGATATTCTACGCGGCCTAGTGATACTATTTATGTTGGTAGATCATGTGCGTGAGCGTGTTTTTCTTCATCAGCAAGTTGAAGATCCAATGATTATTGACGAAACAAGTTCTACGCTGTTTTTTACCAGGTTTATGGCTCACTTTTGTGCCCCTGTTTTTATTTTACTAGCAGGGTTAAGTGCTTGGTTATACGCAAATCCACAGGATAAACCTCAGCGAAATGTACATTCATTTCTTCTTAAACGAGGCTTGTTTATTATTTTTCTTGAAATAACCTTGGTCAATTTCTCTTGGTTTGGGAATTATAACGCCTTGTATTTACAGGTTATGTGGGCCATTGGCTTAAGTATGATAGCTTTAGCTGCTTTAACTTACTTACCTCACCGTGCTATCGGCCTTATAGGTATCACTATTATCTTTGGCCACAATGCTCTTGATTTCATCTCTTTTGCACCGGATGAATTTGGCTATTCTCTATGGACGATTTTACATGACCGAGGTTATTTATTTACGAGTGATACCTTTAAAATTAAAGTCTCTTATCCTACATTGCCTTGGGTTGGGGTAATTTGTTTAGGGTACTTTATTGCCCCCATCTTCTCTTCAAAATTTGAAATTAATAATAGAATACGCATACTTTTCCGCTTAGGGGCGTTTAGTTTACTTACACTATTTATCATTCGCCTAGTTAATGTTTATGTCGAACCCGTAATGTGGACTAGCTTTGATAACTGGCTACTAACGGTGCAATCGTTTATTAATTTTACAAAATATCCACCATCATTAGGCTTTTTGCTGATTACTTTAAGTGTAGCCTTTATCGCGTTAGCGCTGTTAGAAAAGAGCAGTGCCGATAATTTTACCTTCCTAATACATTATGGCTCAGCACCCTTGTTTTTCTACTTATTGCACTTATATGTACTGCTGATTTTATACTGGGTACTAGTGAGTATATTCGGTGCTAATAAAGGAATTTATTATGGAGTAGATAATGTATGGCAAGTATGGTCTATTTCAATTGTGCTTAGTTTAGTGCTGTATTTACCCACGAAAAAGTTTTCTAATTTCAAGAAAATCACTCACCAAGCTTGGGTGAAATACATGTAACTTTGTAATGATTATTGACTTTTCAATACCTCCGCTTCTGGCACGAAATTGTCTTTTGAGGCGGTTTTTATTTCTGACTTACCTCTGCAATGATGGCCTTGTTCTTATTCAGGTTTAATTAATCATTGACAAAAGTCATCATCAAAAGGCTCATTTGTTTAGCTATGGTGAAACGTCCGCTATCGTATCGAAGACCACATTAGTAGAAGTGCATTTTCACCATGATTTTTGTCGGCTTAGGCTCTGAGTAGTCAAAGCCTACTCAGTTTTATCTTTAAACTCACACAAATCTTCGATCATGCACGAGCCGCAGCGAGGCTTGCGCGCAATACAGGTATAGCGTCCGTGCAAGATCAACCAATGATGCACATCCACTTTAAACTCTGCGGGGATGACTTTTATCAGTTTTTCTTCGACTTTTTCGACAGTTTTACCCATGGCGAGTTTAGTACGGTTGCTTACACGGTAAATATGCGTGTCTACCGCTATGACAGGCCAGCCAAACGCGGTATTTAATACAACGTTGGCTGTTTTACGACCTACGCCAGGTAACGCTTCTAGGGCCTCACGATTTTCTGGAACAACAGAGCCATGTAAATCAATCAACATTTTACAGGCTTTGTGAACATTCTCCGCCTTGCTGTTAAACAAACCAATGGTTTTGATATAGCTTTTTAGCCCATCAACGCCTAAGGCATAGATTGCTTCAGGTGTATTCGCGACGGGAAATAATTTATCTGTGGCTTTATTTACGCCAACATCGGTAGCTTGTGCAGAGAGTGTGACTGCGACAAGTAATTCAAATGGTGAGCTATAATTGAGCTCTGTTTTTGGATGAGGATTTTCGTTACGTAAGCGAGTTAGGATCTCGCGACGTTTAGCGTTATTCATAAGACAATCCTGAGTTAACTCGCTTCAGTCGTTACGCGAGCTCGGGCAACCACTTTTTCTTTTTTCGGGGCAAACCAACGTGCCATACGCGTATCCATAATATTTTTAAGCGCTATAATCAGACCCATGCCGATAAACGCACCGGGAGGAAGTATCGCTAATAAAAATGGTTGCTCTGGCGTAAATAGCTGGATTTTCAAATCAACAGCCCACGCGCCTAGTAATAAATCGGCACCACTAAAGAGACTGCCACTACCAATTAACTCACGCATTCCACCTAAAAATACTAAGACCAATGCAAATCCCGCACCCATGATAAAACCATCATAAGCAGATTCTTTGACCGGGTTTTTGGAGGCATACGCCTCAGCTCGGCCGATAATGGCACAGTTAGTGACTATCAAAGGGATAAAAATCCCCAAAGCAAGATACAGCTCATAGGTATAAGCATTCATGACTAATTGTACGATCGTCACAAAGGCAGCGATAACCATAACAAAAATCGGAATACGGATTTCATTGGGGACGAAGTTACGTACCAATGACACCGTAATATTAGAGCCAACCAAGACCAATAATGTCGCTAAGCCTAAACCAAGACCATTAATCGCTGTAGTCGTCACCGCGAGTAAAGGGCAAAGTCCTAATAATTGTACCAAGGCTGGGTTGTTATTCCACAATCCTTGCCAAGTTAGCTCTTTAAACTCATTCATGCTCCTCTCCTAGTGTCTCCGATTCGTCCAGTTGCTGGATCAATGCGCATTGATTTGGTGCTAGGGCAATATCACGTTGATGAGTTTGAACATAGAGCACGGCGTTTAATACGGCATTGACAACAGCTCTAGGCGTAATCGTTGCACCGGTAAACGCATCAAATTGGCCACCGTCTTTTTTCACTGCCCAATTATCTTCGCGTCCAGGTACATAGGTTTGTTGGTTAAAACTTAATATCCAATCATTAATCCGTAAATCAATTTTATCACCCAACCCTGGGGTTTCTTTATGTGCAAGGACACGCACACCTGTCACGGTTCGTAGATATGGTCCAGCGATCCCCACAATTAAGCGAATATCACCGCTGTAACCATCAGGCGCTATGGTTTCTATGGCAACGCTAGTTAGCGACAGCTGTGACTTATCTATGTTATCTCCAGTCACTGTATCACTGAAGCCTCTATAAGCTTTTAAATCCGTGCCATCGCCTAACTGTGAGTCTATCGGTAATGCCGCGCAATCATGCTGGATATCGTTACTAAAGCTACCACTAGGTACAACATCATTTATGACACGTAACAGCATGCGTTGTTGTTGTTCGGCTATGGTGTCTTTGGTGCCAAGATAGGTAATGGCAATTAATAGCGTAGTAACTAGTGCAAATGCCCCTAATATTAACGCGTTTTTTTTCGTGTTAGTTATTGAATCAGAATTCATGATTTATGCCCATAAACACGAGGTTGTGTGTAGTAGTCAATTAATGGGACTGCAATATTCATAATTACGACAGCAAAAGCGACCGCATCCGGGTAACCGCCATAGGTGCGAATGATAACTGTCCAAAATCCGATGAGAAGCCCAAAAATAATACGTCCTTTGTCCGTTGTTGAGCCAGAAACAGGATCGGTCACGATAAAAAATGCGCCGAACATGACAGCCCCAGAAAACAAATGATAGATAATTGAGCCAGTTTGATCGGGTGCGAGCATGCTTAAAAATCCTGCGGTTAAGATCACACCAAGCAGCATACTAAATGGCATTTGCCAATTAATGATCCGTTGCTTTAATAACACCAAACCACCGAATAAATAGGCGAGGGCAACACTACTCCAACCATATGACCAACCCCAATCGGAGCTAAAAATAGTTGCGCTTAAGGTTTCAGAGTAAGTCATTCCGCTAAGTAAGCCCGTACGCACAGCATCTAGCGGGGTTGCTTGGGTGATGCCATCAATCCCTAATTGTAATTGTGCTAAGTTATATCCGGTTTGGGTGAAGCCGGTGAAAATCAAACTTAAAGCATCAATAAATTCATACGGGGTTTGCGCCATAGTTTGCACTGGCAGCCAAGCTGACATGGAGATAGGAAATGATATCAATAACACCACATAGCCTGTCATGGCAGGATTGAACATATTAAAACCCAATCCACCATAAAGCTGTTTGACGATAGCGATAGAGAAAAAGGTACCAATGACCACTAACCACCAAGGTGCCAACGGCGGTAAACAAATACCCAGTAACAGCGCAGTTAACACCGCAGAATAATCACGGATCCCACGTGATACGTTTTTCTTACGCAGTTCTAATATCGTCGCTTCAGTAACAACCGCAGTAAGCATTGCAAGAGTAATTTGAATGATGGTGCCCCAACCAAAAAACCAAGTTTGTGCTAGCACACCAGGAATACAGGCGTAACAAACCATTCGCATGACTTGACCCGTATCACGACGAACACGGTTATGAGGTGAACTTGATAACGAAAACTGCATGAAATTATTTATCCGAATCAGTAGGTGGGTTGTTTTGCGCAGCAGCACGCTTAGCTTTCGCGCGCGCTAGTGCCGCAGCAATTTTATCCTTGGCGTCATTGCCTTTATTATCCATGGTCTTTTTGCGTGCCTCAGCAGCTAGACGATGTTTTTCTTCACGGGCTTGTTTGTCGGCTAATAGACGAGCTTGGCGCGTCTCAAACCGTTCCCGCGCTTTTTCAGATTTTTCTTTTTCTAGGGCAATATGTTTTATATCTGTTTTAGCTTTACGATAGTAATGTACCAACGGAATTTCTGATGGACACACATAGGCACACGCACCGCATTCAATACACGCATCGAGATTATAAGCTTGGGCTTTGTCGTATTCTTTGGCTTTACTATGCCAAAATAACTGTTGTGGTAATAAGCCAGCTGGACATGCTTCAGCACATAAACCACAACGTATACAAGCACGTTCATCTTCGATGTCAGGGAGTTCTTGTTTGTCTGGAACCAACAAGCAATTAGTGATTTTAACCACAGGAACCGTATCGTTCACTGCAGTAAACCCCATCATAGGTCCGCCCATAATGACTTTTTTTACCAACTGTTTACTCGGGTCATAATGAGCTATGTCGAGTAAATGACTAATGGGTGTGCCAAGTAATGCCCACACATTTTGCGGCTGAGCCAAAGCTTGACCGGTCAGTGTCACGACACGTTGAACCAACGCTTTACCGTGTAAAACGGCATCAGCAATTGAAAAACAGGTACCTACGTTATACATCAAACAGCCAATATCAATCGGTAAACCATCATGTGGGACTTCTTCACCCGTGAGTATTTGGATCAGTTGCTTTTCGCCACCGGATGGATATTTAGTAGGCACACTCGTAATGGTAATGCCATTGTCTTGTAAACAGGCCGTTTTCAGTGCATTCAGTGCTTGGGGCTTATTGTCTTCGACAGCAATAATAATCTGTTTGGGCTTCACGATATGGCGTAAAATATCAATCCCTTGTTTAATTTGCCACGCATGTTCGCGCATGATGCGATCATCGCTACTAATGTATGGCTCACACTCAACCCCATTGATGATTAAACATTCAACGGGTTTTTGTGGATTACTTTTTAGATGCGTAGGAAACCCGGCTCCGCCGAGACCGGTTATGCCAGCTTGGCAAATGCGCTCGAGCAGCACAACCTGCTCGACCTTAGTGTAGTCGGTTAGTAATGGCATTAATTGCCATTGTGCTTGGCCATCAGGCTCAAGGGTAATGGTCATTTCAGGAATACCTGAAGGATGCGCACTCGGGTGTTGAGTGATCGCTTTAATGATACCGGAGGTCGATGCATGCACGGGCACGGAAAATGGATTACTTGATTGCGTTAACGCCTCTCCCTTAGCGACATGCTGACCGACAACAACACAGATGTTACCTTGGGTACCAATATGCTGTTTAATGGGGATATACAATACAGGCGGCTCTTGAATCGTATTGATTGGAGTCGTGTTGGATAACGATTTTTGTTGTGGCGGGTGAACACCACCAGAAAAATCAAATAGTCTACCTTGGTTTAATTGGGCGACAACATGTTCAGCATCAATCATATATTTATTAACCATCACAGTACCTGTTTGATTGGGATGTCACCGACCCCTTTTCCTAATTCCCACTGCCAAGTTTGTGGTGTCGGTTTTACTGGCACCATATCTATGCAATCAACGGGGCAGGGTGCGACACAGAGATCACAGCCGGTACATTCATCGATAATCACCGTATGCATTTGTTTTGATGCACCAATAATGGCATCGACAGGGCAGGCTTGGATACACTTAGTGCAGCCAATGCATTCAGCTTCACGGATATAGGCAACTTTTTTGACATCCTCAACACCGTGATCGCCATCTAATGGTTTGGGTTCAACCCCCATTAAATCAGCTAGTTTTTTAATCGTTGCATCGCCACCTGGGGGACATTTATTAATTTCGTCTCCGTTTGCAATCGCTTGAGCGTAAGGTTTACAACCTGGGTAACCACATTGACCACATTGAGTTTGAGGTAGCAGCGCATCGATTTGTTCGACGAGCGGGTCGGCTTCAACTTTAAATTTAATCGCGGAATACCCCAAAATCGAACCGAATATGAGCGCTAAGGTACCAATAATAAGGAGAGCAGTGAGTAAGGTCATTAGAGTTTTACCAAGCCAGTAAAGCCCATAAAGGCTAATGACATTAAACCGGCAGTGATCATTGCAATGGACGCACCTTTAAATGGCGAAGGTACATCTGCTGCGGCAAGCCGTTCACGCATGGCTGAAAACAAAATCAATACTAAGGAAAACCCAACCGCAGCGCCAAATCCATATATAGCCGACTCCATTAAAGAGTGTTGCTCTTTTATATTTAATAAAGCGACACCAAGTACTGCACAGTTAGTCGTAATCAACGGCAAGAATATGCCGAGTAAACGGTACAGAGTAGGGCTGGTCTTTTGCACAACCATTTCTGTAAACTGCACCACAACCGCAATGACTAAAATAAAACTTAACGTACGTAAATATTCTAATCCGAATGCGGCTAGTAAATAGGTCTCTATAAGATAACTGCAAACCGAGGCTAGCGTAAGTACGAAGGTCGTGGCCATTGACATGCCGATAGCCGTTTCTAATTTGCCTGACACTCCCATAAAAGGGCATAGACCAAGAAATTGAACTAGCACGAAATTGTTCACCAGCACGGTACTTATCAACAATAGGATAAATTCAGTAAGCATAATTATTGGGTATCATTCATGAAAATGTGTTAAGAAAAATAATGTTGTAAACAACAAAAAGCATTATCTGATGAAATGGCTTAAGAAACAATGGATAAAGTATGATTAGAGGGTGAAACTAGGATATTAATAAGATTAGGTGTAAAGATTGTGCGTGAGCCAATGAAGATGGCTCCCCCTCCCCGACTCGAACGGGGGACCTGCGGATTAACAGTCCGTCGCTCTAACCAGCTGAGCTAAGGGGGAAACGCATACCTTACACTCGATGAACCTGGCTCCCCCTCCCCGACTCGAACGGGGGACCTGCGGATTAACAGTCCGTCGCTCTAACCAGCTGAGCTAAGGGGGAAGCGAAGATTTCAACGAGCGCGAATATTAAATATCGCGAGCGATTCTGTCAACTAAAAACATTAATTATTTTTACTTTTCTTTTTATTCCTAAAAAGAATATATATAGCCCCATTGGTGATTAAAAACTCTTGTATACTGTTCAAAAGTACAGTTGTTAATGTGGGTCCATAATAAAATAAGCGCTTATGGGTTTGCGCTTACTAACTTTAAATTTTAATAAAAGGAGTCAATACTCTGTCATATAAGGTTTTTTTTACTTATCCACCAAAACTGTGGATAAGTATGTGCATGACTTTGTAAATGGTGATTAATGAACCAAATAAGCAGGTCAATAGGGTTTTGCGAAAATATTACAGTTGACAGAGAAAAATATTTATATTTCAATTGTTTACTGTTTTTTAAGATAATGTTTTACTCTTTGATGTTGTTTTTTAAGCGTAATTTTATTTTGAACCAAGAGATGTGTATAACGTTACTAAAATGATTGTATCTGCTTAAGTTGATCGCTTTTTAGTCAAAAAATTGACGCCGATGTAAGAAAAAATAGAGACACCTACTAAAGCGAGCCATCCCTTTGCATACAATTACGACAAAAAGGGTGAGGGGATTAACTCCGCGAATAAAACAAATCATGATATCCTGCTACTCGAAACGACAAAAATGGCAATGACTAAGTAAAAATGACTCAATCCACGACCCCTGCAAATCGTATGCTCGAAGGAAATATCAAAAAAACATTAATGGATATGACGATCCCTATGATTTTTGGCATGATCATGTTAATGACATTTGGTTTAGTCGATACGTTTTTTGTTAGTTTATTAGGTACACAAGAACTAGCAGCAATCAGTTTTACGTTTCCAGTGACGTTTACGGTTATTAGTTTAAATATTGGACTCGGCATTGGGACTTCAGCTGTTATCGGCAGGCTTTTAGGCGCCAATGAACATGCCAAAGCGCGTTTAGTGGCAACGACAGCATTAATGACTGTTGTTTGTTTAGTCGGTATTTTATCCATTGTTGGTATCAATACCATTGATCCTATCTTTACGTTACTTGGTGCAAGCCCTGAATTATTAGTCCATATCACAGATTATATGAGTGTGTGGTATGTGGCAGGTATATTTTTAGCATTGCCAATGGTTGGCAATAGCGTTTTACGTGCAGCTGGAGACACCAAAACACCGAGTGTAATCATGGCTGTCGGTGGCGCAATTAATGTCGCATTGGATCCTCTATTAATATTTGGCTATGGTCCTATGCCTGGATTAGGTATACAAGGTGCAGCTATCGCAACTGCGATTGCATGGGGCGTCGGCGTCATTTGGATTATTGTCCTGCTGATTAAGCGTGAGTTAATGACGCCTCGTTTATTGACTATGAGCGAATTTACCCAAAACGTACAAGGTATATTCAAAATTGGTTTACCTGCAGCCGGAGCGAATATGCTTACGCCAATGGCGGCGGGTGTTGTCACTGCTATTGTTGCCGGTTATGGTGATGCTGCCGTTGCTGCATGGGGAGTGGGTGGACGTCTAGAATCAATCGCCTGTATTGTACTGCTCGCAATGTCAATGACGTTACCGCCTTTAATATCACAAAATATGGGTGCGAATAATATCGCTCGTGTCAAAGCCGCTTATAAACTTGCGATAACTTTTGTGCTTGGATTTCAGTTGTTAGTGTTCGGGTTAATGTATCTGACATCAGATTACATTGCACAGGTGTTTGCTAAAGAAGAAAATGTTGCGACATTAATTGCACTATTCTTAATGATTGTCCCATTAGGCTATGGCGTTCAAGGCGTCGTCGTTCTCACTAATTCGGCATTCAATGCGCTGCACCAACCCATGGCTGCATTAACCTTAAATACATTGCGATTATTTTTATTTTTTGTGCCTTTTTGTTACTTGGGCAGTATATGGTATGGGTTGATTGGATTATTCATTGGTGCGGTGTTGGCAAATTTTGTTATGGCCGGTATTTCTTTCTTTTGGTTCCGTCTACAAATTCACACCCTTACCGATTCATCTACTATTGGCGATTAAAGCAGTTATGACAAAAATGTTCGAGTTACAATCTAAGTATTCACCTGCAGGGGACCAACCCAAAGCCATTGCAAGTTTAGTCGAAGGGATTAATGACGGTTTAGCCTGCCAAACATTACTTGGGGTAACAGGGTCAGGTAAAACCTTTACGATGGCGAATGTCATAAATAGTGTGCAGCGTCCGACGTTGATCATGGCACATAACAAAACCTTAGCTGCACAATTATATGGAGAGATGAAAGAGTTTTTTCCAAACAATGCTGTTGAATATTTCGTGTCATATTACGATTATTATCAGCCTGAGGCGTATGTACCAAGCACTGATACCTTCATAGAAAAAGATTTCTCTATTAATGACCACATAGAACAGATGCGTCTGTCTGCTACTAAAGCGTTGATGGAACGTCGCGACGTTATTATAATTGCCAGTGTTTCAGCCATATATGGTTTGGGGGATCCAGAATCGTATATGAAAATGCTGTTACATTTTCGCCAAGGCGATACGATGGACCAACGTGATATTTTACGCCGTCTAGCCGAATTACAATATAAGCGTAATGATGTTGCCTTTGAACGAGGCACCTTTCGTGTGCGCGGGGATGTGATTGATATTTTTCCTGCGGATAGTGAAAAACAAGCTGTACGGGTAGAATTGTTCGATGAAGAAATTGATCAAATAAGCTTATTTGATCCTCTTACGGGCGCAGTCGATAAAAAAGTTGCGCGAGCAACCGTATTTCCAAAAACGCATTATGTTACTCCGCGTGAAAAAATCGTTGAAGCGATTGAACGGATCAAAACCGAACTCACCTCTCGCAAAGCACAGCTGCTGGGCGCGAATAAACTCATAGAAGAGCAGCGTATTTCCCAGCGTACCCAATTTGATATAGAAATGATGCTTGAACTTGGTTATTGCTCCGGGATTGAAAACTATTCGCGTTATTTATCTGGTCGAGCTCCGGGTGAGCCGCCTCCCACATTAATTGATTATTTCCCTAAAGATGGGCTGTTAATGATAGATGAATCGCATGTCACGGTGTCACAAATTGGTGCTATGTACAAAGGCGATCGGTCACGCAAAGAAACCCTGGTGGAATATGGTTTTCGCTTGCCTTCAGCGTTAGATAATCGACCGTTAAAATTTGATGAATTTGAACATATTGCACCGCAAACGATCTACGTATCTGCAACACCAGCTAAATACGAATTAGAACGCAGTGATGGTGATGTCGTCGAGCAATTAGTGCGGCCTACAGGATTACTCGATCCACAAATTGAAATCCGGCCTGTAGGAACACAAGTGGATGATGTTCTTTCGGAAATTCATAAACGGGTTGCCTTAAATGAGCGTGTACTAATTACTACGTTGACTAAACGCATGGCGGAGGATTTATCCGAATACCTCAATGAGAATGGGGTCAAAGTTCGTTATATTCACTCTGACATTGATACGGTTGAACGGATTGAAATTATTCGTGATTTACGTATTGGTATTTTTGACGTGATTGTCGGTATTAACCTGTTGCGTGAAGGATTGGATATGCCAGAAGTATCTTTAGTTGCTATTTTAGATGCAGACAAAGAGGGTTTTTTGCGGGCAGACAAAGCGTTAATCCAAACAATTGGGCGGGCAGCTCGTCACTTGAATGGGCGCGCAATACTCTATGCTGACCGCATTACCGGATCAATGCAGCGAGCCATGGACGAAACGGATCGTCGTCGTAATATACAAATAGCCCACAATAAAGCTAACGGCATCGTGCCTCAAGCATTGAATAAACCGATTACCGATATCATGGATATCGGAGATGATTCGGCGCATCCTGCGTCAGGCAAAGTGCGTTTACGAAAAATTGCTGAGAAGGAAAAAACGTACCAGAAAATGACGGCGACACAAATGATGGCCAAAGTAGCTGAGTTGGAGAAAACTATGTTTGAAGCAGCACGGGAACTGGAGTTTGAAAAGGCAGCGTCACTGCGTGATGATATTGAAACGCTCCGTCGTGAAATTGTCAAAATTTCGTAATTGTGTTCACTAAGCTATTCGTATAATACGGGTAGGTGATAAAGTAATAAACTTGCACACTAGGTAATCTAGACTAAGCTTTATGGTATTGCAATTCATACCTAAACAATAGAGTTAATCGAAGGTACATTTATGCTTAGTCGCTTGCAAGAATCCGATATTAAATTACTTCGGGTTTTTTATGCGGTAGCTTCATGTAACGGATTTACAGCCGCTGAGCCAGTTTTACGGATGCAACGCCCTAATATCAGCGCAGCTATCAAAAAATTAGAAGAACGCCTCGATTTGATCTTATGTCACCGCGGTCGCGGCGGCTTTCAAATCACGAAAGAAGGTGAGGTCGTTTACCAAGAAACCAAACGTATTTTTAATGCGTTTGATAACTTTGTTTTCAATCTGAAAAACCTCCATGATGATTATTCGGGTCATGTGACATTGGTCTTGATGTCAGGTTTACCTCTGTCTGTGCACTTAGGCGTTAGTAGAGCCGTCAAATCAACGATGAAAAAATTCGATGATATCCATATTAATATCCAAAATCGTTTATACAATGAAGTGGAGCATGTTGCTTTGTCGGGCGAGTGCCACTTAGTGCTCGCAACGTATGACATGGTGAAGCCTGAATCGGTGGTTTTTCATCCTACAGGGACAACGTTTAATGGTCGTTTATATTGTGCACCGTCTCATCCCTTAGCTAAGTATAAAGACAAGTTACCCAGTTCGATCAATATTGAAGACTATCCTGCGATCGGTATTTCAGGTTTGTCTTCCTCAAATTATATTAATGATAACGCGCGCATGACGATCCAAACATTTTCTGATTCATTTTATGTCTGTATGGCGGCGATCATGACGGGCGAATATGTCGGTTTACTACCCGATTATATGGCAAAAGAACAAGGTGTGGCATTAGGATTAGTGCCAATTGGGGGAGGAGAACTATTTCCGTTTCAACATGAGTTGTTTGTCATGAATGGAAAAAACACGCGACTCAATCCCGTATTGCGGCATTTAATCAAAGAATTAAGTCATTTTGTTTCTGAATCACAAAGGCGCTAATGCACAAAGTAAAATGCATTAGCGTAATGATTTGCTACTCGTAAGGGATAGGATCGACCTGTTGATTGCAGCTAAACGCTTCAAGTCGTTCAACGCAAGCACCGCATTTACCACATGCTTTATCCCGACCGTTATAGCAGGTCCAAGTATGCGTGTAATCTAAACCGAGCGTCATACCTCGGGCCAAGATATCAATTTTACTCATAGCAACAAAAGGCGTACTGATTGCAACAGGTTGAAAGTTAGCGATGCGACTGACTTCATCCATTTTTTGTACAAACTCAGGTCGACAATCTGGATAAATCGCATGATCACCACTATGCGCGCCGTAATACACCGTGTCGGCTTCAAGTGACACTGCATAGGCAATGGCAAGGGATAGTAAAATCATATTTCGGTTAGGCACGACGGTGGATTTCATATTATCAGCTTCATAATGCCCTTCAGGGATCGCTATGTCGTCAGTTAATGATGAGCCGCCTAACAATGAATTAATCGCGCTGATATCAACAACCTGATGTTCGATACCTAACTCAGCACACACATGCTTTGCATATTCGACTTCTTTGACATGTTTTTGGCCATAGTTAAAGGTCAATGCGGCAATATCTGAACGCGCTAAACCTGAAGCCAAAATATGATGCAATAAGGTAAAAGAATCCATTCCACCGGAATAAATGAGTACTGCTTTTTTCTTAATTGAAGGGATTGTCGTCGTCATAAATCGCCATGTGTAGTGAATGATTTTTTAATGCTGCTATTTTAATGTATTATGCTCACTTCTCCAATCCCAGTGTTACGTTTTCTAATATTTAAGGGGCTACTATGTCAGCAACCGTTCAATACCCGGTCAATGAAATCTTTGAATCTATTCAAGGAGAAGGTCGATTTACTGGTGTGCCTTCGGTCTTTATAAGGCTACAAGGTTGTCCTGTCGGTTGTCCATGGTGTGATACGCAACATACTTGGACTGTGGCGAATGAAGATATCATTACGGTGACGCAGTTGCGTGAAAAAAATGCAGAAGCACCCACGCATGCTTATATGAGCGTTGCTGGATTCTTAGACGAGTATAGTAAACGTGGTTATCAAGCTAGGCATATTGTGATTACCGGAGGGGAGCCGGCGATGCATGATTTACTGCCGTTAACCACTGAATTACTGGCACAAGGTTGGAGTGTGCAAATTGAAACTAGCGGAACCTTTGCATTATCATGCCACAAAGAGGTATTTGTTACGGTTTCACCGAAAATTAATATGCCAGGTAAATTCCCCATATTGCCAAAGGTGATGGCGCGTGCGAATGAAATCAAACATGCGATTGCCATGCAAAAACACGTGGATGAATTGCAGACGCTATTGGTCGAATGTCCAGTAATGGATGATACCTTGATTTATTTACAGCCCATTTCGCAACAGGCACGAGCAACAGAATTAGCCGTCGCTACCTGTATCAAACATAACTGGCGCTTATCTTTACAGACCCATAAATTTATTGGCATTGAATAAATTACGATTACTGTTACAGTTAACTTACTTTACCTTTGTCTTGAGTTAGGTTCCTATGCGCAGTTTTTATTCATGTTGTCAGTTTACATGTCGCCGTATCTTCGTGATAAGCACTGTCTTACTCGGGTTTTTCTCTACCTTCAGTTTTGCCGCGGTCTGGACCATTAACTACCCTAAACAACCGGTACAAAATAGTATTCATTCTCAATATATCGTTGATGTATTAGAGCTAGTTTTACAAAAAACCGGTGTGCGCTATGAGCTGGTTGAATCTACTGATGTGTTATTGCAGGGGAAAGCGTTTAAGTTGCTCAGTAATAACCGAACGGTCAACGTTGTGTGGGCGATGACGGATGATAAACGCGAGGAAGACTTTTTACCCATCCGGATCCCACTGTATAAAGGCTTGATTGGATGGCGCGTATTATTAGTTAATCCGGAAAAATTGTCGCAACTCGAAAGCTCAAAATTACGAGATAACTATGCTGTGCAAGGTATGGATTGGCCGGATCTGAAAATTTTACAAGCAAATGGATTTAATGTTGTCAGTGCGACAAATTATGATGAAGCCTTTACCATTATGCATCGTAAACAAGCGGATATGTTTCCGCGTTCTATTATTGAAGTATTTGGCGAGCTAGCTCAACCTGAACTCACTAAAGCATTGGTGATTGAACCCAACTTTGTCCTACAATACCCTGCGGCAACGTACTTTTTTGTGAATCAGCGTGATGTGATATTAGGGAGGTTATTAACGACAGGATTGGAGATGGCTGTAGCAGATGGTTCGTTTGATAAACTATTTAATGCAACGTATCTAGATATGTTGCAGCAGTTGGGGCTAAATAAGCGTACATTGCTGACGCTTAAAAACCCTTTACTACCAATCCACACGCCATTGGCTGATAAGGCATTGTGGTATCAAATCAACCCATGAGTGTTTAAGCAATTATTGCTCTTGGTTTTTATGTACGTCTTTCATCGAACGACCAGAAGGATCGGCGTTGTTTTTAAAGCTTGCATCCCATTCTAGTGCCTCAACGGTTGAACAAGCGATAGATTTACCACTAGGCACACATTGAGCCGCTGACTCTTGCGGGAAGTAACCTTCGAAAATAGTACGGTAGAAGTAACCTTCTTTCGTATCTGGCGTATTAATTGGGAAACGGAAACCCGCATTGGCTAACTGTTGATCGCTTACTTGCTCTTCAACAAAATCACGAATTGAGTCGATCCAAGAGTACCCAACACCGTCACCAAATTGTTCTTTTTGACGCCATAAGACTTCATCCGGTAGGTAAGTGTTGTCATCAAACGCTTTACGTAAGATCCATTTCTCCATCTTACCATCAACACACATCTTATCTTTTGGATTAAGACGCATAGCAACATCGATAAATTCTTTATCTAAGAATGGAACACGTGCTTCAACACCCCATGCGGAAGTTGATTTGTTGGCACGAGCACAATCAAACATATGCAAGCGGTCAAGTTTACGCACTGTTTCTTCGTGGAATTCTTTTGCGTTTGGCGCTTTGTGGAAGTATAAGTAACCACCAAAGATTTCATCAGCACCTTCACCCGACAATACCATTTTGATGCCCATCGCTTTGATTTTGCGTGTCATTAGATACATAGGGGTTGCAGCACGGATAGTCGTCGTGTCATATGTTTCTAAATAATAGATAACATCACGGATCGCATCCAAGCCTTCTTGAATAGTAAAGTTGATTTCATGATGTACAGTACCAATCATATCAGCGACTTTTTTGGCAGCAAGTAAATCCGGTGCACCTTCAAGACCCACTGCGAAAGAGTGCAGACGAGGCCACCATGCATCACTTTGATCGCCATCTTCAACACGTTTTGCTACGTATTGAGCGGCAACAGCAGAGACTAATGACGAATCTAATCCACCTGATAGTAATACCGCATAAGGTACATCAGACATCAGGTGAGATTTAACTGATTTTTCAAATGCGGCTTTTAAATCTTCTAAGTTGGTTTCATTATCTTTTACATTGTCGTAACTCATCCAGTCACGTTGATAATATTTGACTAATTGACCAGATGAACTATCTAAATAATGTCCAGGTGGGAATTCTGAAACTGTTTTACAAACAGGTACCAAGGCTTTCATTTCTGAAGCGACATAGAAATTACCATGCTCATCGTAACCTGTGTATAACGGAATAATACCGATATGGTCACGTGCAATAAGGTATGTGTTATTTGTTTCATCATAAATGACAAACGCAAACATACCTTCAAGTTTATCAATAAACTCCGGTCCAAAACGCTGATATAACGGTATGATTACTTCACAATCTGATTTAGTTGCAAAGTCATAATCTGCTGCATATTCGGCAGCTAGCGCTTTGTGATTATAGATTTCGCCATTGACCGCTAGGGCTTGTTTGCCATTACTGGAGATGAGTGGCTGAGCACCGGTATCGACGTCTACAATCGCAAGACGTTCGTGGCACAAAATTGCATTATCATTATTCCAAATCCCAGACCAATCTGGGCCGCGATGACGAAGTAATTTGGAAAGCTCTAGGGCTTGCGTGCGTAATTCTGCAACATCTGATTTGATGTCCAGGATCCCGAAAATACCACACATATAATTGGTTCTCTCTGTTGACTAGTTTTAAATGGCTTACACTGTCTGTCGTTTCTCTGAATTTAAAATAAAAAGAGAGAGGGAGGTGCATTTAGGTGTGCGAAATATGTTGGTTTTATTTTTTAATTCGCTACGAGGCTAACTGTGCCATTTTACATGGAAATTGCAAGCATAAATGAGTCTAAGATATAAAAAAGCACCGGAAAAACTTCATTACCGATGCTTTTTTTAAATCAAGCATGCCAAATATTCATTTTTGGTGATAAAAACAGCACATTATGGCTGACGTTGGAACTCGCTGGTGACAGACCATTGTGGCCATTTATCTCCATTAGCGACTTGATAACCGACATCAAATAATAAACGTGCGTCTTGTTCAATGCCTGAAAAATCAAAACTATCTCGATACTGATCACAGACTTGATGGTAACAACCTCGGACGATCACGTTAATTCTTTTACGATATGCAGCCGTTGCTTCATCAAAGGGTATATTTCCACCATCAGCATATAACGCAGGTACACCTTGCTTGGCGAAACTAAAATGATCTGAACGATAATAATATCCCGCCTCAGGGCTTCCTTCTTGAGCTAATACACGTCCTTGTTTGTCTGCTGCAATTTTCAGATTTGCTTCCAGATCGGATTTACCCATGCCAACGACCGCGATGTCTTTGGTTTTACCAAGTACGTTCAGTGCATCCATATTAATGTTTGCAACGGTTTTATTTAGTGGAATGATAGGGTTGTTAGCATAGTACTTAGAACCAAGTAAGCCTTGTTCCTCTGCTGTAACAATCAAAAAGCTCACTGAACGTTTCGGTGCCGGTGTGGATTGTGCAAATGCTCTAGCCATTTCCAATGCCGCAGCAGTGCCGGTCGCATTATCATGAAAACCATTATAGATTTGATCACCGTCAAGCGTTTCGTCTTTACCTAAGTGATCCCAGTGAGCGGTGAAAATGACATGTTCGTCAGGTAATTCAGAGCCTTTCACTGTCGCTAGTACATTGTAGCTTTTGGACTTTTCAAACTCGTTGTTAACGGTAGTTGAAGCGGTAATCCCCATCGCAGTATGATAAGGTCCTTGTAGTGCTTTGGCTTTTTCGCTTGCAAAATCTCTACCGGCAGAGGCAAAGACCTGTTGCGCCGCTTCTAATGTTAACCAGCCCTCTACAGCAACGCGCGATGTACCTTGGTCATCTGAAACTAAGCCGTATTGTGGACCCGACCAGCTATTCGCAACAACTGACCAGCCATAAGATGCTGGGGCGGTTTCATGCACGATTAATGCTGCTGCTGCACCTTGGCGACTGGCTTCTTCATATTTATAACTCCAACGGCCATAATACGTCATGGTTGAACCTTGGAATTTGCCACTATCTGGATTTTCAAAACCTGGATCGTTAACTAAGATCACGACAGTTTTACCGGCCACATCCAGTCCGGCGTAATCATTCCAGTCATATTCAGGTGCATTTACGCCATAGCCAACAAACACCAGCTCTGAATCAGTGAGATCAATTTGCGCTTGTTCACGTTTAGAGCTGACGACCATATCCGTTTTGTAGTCAAAGGTATGCTCAGCTATTTGTAATTGTGCATCTGGTGATGCGGTGATCTGCATTAACGCCACTTCTTGTAAGTAACTATCACCATTGCCTGGTTCCACACCAAACTTTTTTAAGTTGTTAATGATGTAATCGAGTGTCTTTTTCTCACCGATGGTTGTCGGTAAACGTCCTTCAAATTCATCTGATGCGAGTATTTTTGCATGCTGTTTAATCACATCGCCATTTAGGCTAGCATAGATGTCGGCAAAATTATCAGCAGCTACCGGCGTGTTTTTAGTCGCAGCGGTGGTCACTGTCTGCTGTGTCGGTTGGACGCAGCCGAGTAGAGTAAATGCAGCACAGGCTGCTAGGCTTCCAGCCCAATATTTTTTATTCATGTTATGACTCTTATTGTTGTAAAATACCATCCTAGTATAAGCAAACCATAAATAGATGCAACGACCCCTTAATTATGTCTGTAGATTCATTATCACAACTGTACTCATACCGTCATCACCCTGTCTTTACTTCGTTGTTTAGCGTCGTACCGTTTAACGAATTATCGTCATGGCCAACAGCTGATGATTTAAATGAATTGGCGCCAGGTCCTATGCGCTTTATTACTGATCCTGAGACCGCAAGTGAAGCAGGAATGTTACTCGAGACATTAGGTTATGAAGGGTTTATTTATCAAACTCAGTCGATTCCGACTCGACGTAATTGGCATGATGCGTTTAATGCTGCCATTTGGCATCAATTTCCGCGCACTAAGCAACGCTTAAATCAATTGCATATTGCCTATATCGCAAAACATGGCGCACTGCCAAGAGGAAAGGTCCGAGATCACATCACGCATTTTGATGAATGTGGTGTCATTATTGCGCATACCGCCAATAGTCCGGTTCCGCAGCAATTACTGCAACATCAATGGCAATCGGCATTAGTGGAAAATAAACAGCTGTGGGGACATCAAGTTGATGCATTTGTATTTGGGCATGCTAATTTGGAAATGCTGCTTACTCCGCATATTGGGTTAACCGGTAAATGGGTAGGGATTGAAGTGCCAGATGGTTTTTTTGTACAACGACCCAGTTTGCAAGTCGCATTACTTGATGCATTGTTAGCACGACGTGTTGATGACGCTTTTTTTGCGCACAAATTACCGCCCATACCTTTTTTAGGGATCCCCGGTTGGTGGGACAAGCAAGACGCAGGTTTTTATGCCAATCCTGAATATTTTAGACCTAAGCGTATAAACAAGAATAAGTAAATGGTGTGTGATAAAACAACCACGTCCTAGCATAATTAAGACTCAGCGCAATTAGGGCGGCTGAGTCTACATTTCATTACCTATGATTAACCAATAACAATCACCACAGACCAAATGCTGTAGATAATCATCGTCGGTAGTGCCGACAACAATAAGCTTTTGTTCCACGCAAAATTAGTCCATGACCCTATTGCAGCAGCGCCAATATAGATAGATAGAAGTGATTCTAATCTAAAGGCATTGGCTAAACCAAACCATGTTGATGAGATATCTAAACCAAAAATATGTGCCAGAGAAGTCGATGAAACGATACTGAGTGGTATTTGATTGGTGCCATCATTACTTAATAAAATCATGACAATGGAAATCAAAGAGCCAATTACTACCGGCATGCCCATCCACCAAGTAGCGCCATACCAATCGGTAAAGCCATTGAGGTTTTCTTCATCTGATTTGGTAACAAGATTAAAATACACAGCAATGATTGCGTTGATAATAGTTAAACCAACTAGACCACCTAACGCGCCCCAAGTACCCATTGATTCAACGGGAATAAGATCGCGCATCCCGTCTAATTCTGCAGGACTTAGGTCGGCAAAATCAGGCGAATTAGCTAATAAATGTTCGACATACCAGACAGGATCAACCGTCGTAAAATATAAATAGTTTGGTAAGACCGCCATCACAACCACAATGATAAACGGTAGCCAAGACCAATTGTTATGTTGTTTTAGTGCCTCAAACACACTACCGGGTCGAAAAAATACGTCATTACACGCTTGTAATGGATTCGTCACTGTACTCATGCGTTTTCCTTTATCGTTATTTTGATTCCTAATTAATGGCTATAGTATTTGATAAAAAGGGCAGTTGCACAAACAAATTGTATATAAATGTGTCAAATCTGATCTTTAGTACAGGTTCAATACATCTTTTAACAATTAAATGGTGTAAAAGTAGGTGCATCTTGCTGATATTTGGCTATTATAACTATTGCTTATAATTCAATGGAATAATTATCAAGGAAGTCATGCATGATTGAAATCAAGCAATTAGCCAAGAAATTCAAGGTTGAGAATCCTAAAAAACTCTCCGAACAAGAGAAAAAAGACCCTAGATTAAAAGGGCGTTTTTTCCATTCAGTACAAAACGTCAATTTTATTTGCGATACGGGGCAAGTATTGGGTTTACTCGGTCCTAACGGAGCCGGGAAAACAACGACACTACGAATGTTATCTAGTGCGTTAAAACCCGATTCAGGTTCGATTTTAATTGATGGGGTGGATGTGTTGGCTAATCCTATTGTTGCGCGCCAAAAAATTGGATTTTTATCCGGTTCAACCGGATTATATGGCCGTTTGTCCGGACGCGAAAATATTGAATATTTTGGCAAATTACACGGTATGTCCAAATCCGCAATTCAGCAAAAAATTGAAGAGTTAGCACAATTACTCGATTTATATTCTTTTTTAGATCGTCGCTGCGAAAACTATTCTACGGGCATGAAACAACGCGTTTCTATTGCCCGAGCCGTTGTTCATTCACCCAAAGTAGTGGTGCTCGATGAGCCGACTACGGGTTTAGATATAATGGCAACACAAACAGTGCTTGAATTTATTCGTACGCTCAAAAAGCAACAAATCCCGGTTATTTTTTCTACTCATCATCTTGATGAAGTAAATGAATTATGCGATACAGTGACGGTCATTGATGAAGGTGAAACCAAGTATAATGGCGATCTGCATTCATTTAGAGCGCTATCGAATGGTTCGTTGCACAATTCATTTATGACCAGTATTGAAAAAGGATAACGACCTATGTGGTTAGTGTTTCAAAAAGAAATCAAAGAATTATTGCGTGATCGTAAAACCTTGTTTTTTATGGTGGCGTTACCGTTATTATTGTTTCCGTTAATTTTTGGCGGGGTGGCGTATTTTTCAGGTAAAGCCATAGAGAAAGCGCAGTCTCGAGTCTTAACCTATGCGATCATTGGCGGCGAATACGCACCAACATTGACGACAAAGATTACAGAGTCAGAAGGTTTAAAACGCTATGTAACAAAAGTTCAGTCTGATAACGTATCAGCAATAACTAATTTAGTGAAATCAGAGAAAGTCGATTTTGTTCTAGTGATCCCAAATACCTTTAACGACGATATCTTGAAAATTGGACAAAATAAACTGACCTTATATCTCAACGATGCCGGTCTCAATATGGTACAACGACGCTTAAATAAAATTATTGATAATTTAGCTGAATCTAATCGAGATAAAGCCTTTATTTCGCTTGGTATTGCTGAAGAAATCCAGCAAGGTCTGCTTGAGCCGATTGTGATTGATAAAATATCAACCGCAGATAAACGCGAAGATCTAGGCGAAAAAATCGGTGGGTTAATTCCTTACATGATTTTTATTTTATGTTTGCAAGGCGCGATGTTACCGGCAACAGATATTGGCGCGGGAGAAAAAGAGCGCGGCACCTTAGAGACCTTATTAATCTCTCCAATTTCTCGCAATCAGTTAGTACTGGGTAAATTTTTCACGATCGCGTTTGCAGGAGTCACATCGGCAATGGTGACCGTTGGTAGCTTATTTGTGTGGGGAGTCTTGCTCTCACAAGGCATGGCCATTGAATTGATTACAGAGTTTATGGGGGCGATTAGCGCGTTAGATTTTGTGTTGATGTTTGCGATGTTGATCCCCGTCGTCGCTATTTTCTCCGCGGTATTATTGAGCATGTCTATATATGCCAAAAGCTTCAAAGAAGCGCAGGGTTATATGACGCCATTGGTCTTTATTGTGATTATTCCTATTATTTTAGCGATGCTACCAGGGATCAAGTTAGAAGGGATCTATGCATGGGTACCGTTAATGAATGTCGCATTAGCGATTAAAGAATTGATTAAAGGCACGATGGATTATATGGCATTAATTCCTATCTTTTTATCGACCACAGCGATTGCAGGTTTGTTATTAACATTTTGTATTTACTGGTTTAACCGTGAGAAAGTGCTATTCAGGTAAGTGCCAAGAAACGAAGCTTAAAGCATGAACCGATAAGGCAAACGGTTACAGATAAACCCAATTCAACATGCCTATCACGATGGTGGAATACACGATTGAGATAGGCAATCCCATCTTTACAAAATGCTTATATTGATAATCACCGGCATTATGTACCAATAAATTCGTTTGATAGCCGTAAGGACTAATGAAGCTTGCGCTGGCTGCAAAAGCAACCGCTAACGCAAATGGCATCACTGGTAAGCCCATCGTTTCTATTAATGCCCACGCAAACGGGAACATTAAGGCTGCAGCCGCGTTATTGGTAACAAACTCGGTGAGGAGTAAAGTGCAAACATAAATGGCGATTAAGGCCATTAACGGCGAGGTCTGCATCAATGTACTACTGAGTTCATCGGTCAATAAAGCAATGACGCCGGAGTTGACTAACCCAGATGATAAACTCAATGCACCCACGATAACGAGCAACAGATTAAGAGGAAGGTTACGTTTGACCTCAGCGTAAGAGGTCACATCGAGCATCACTAACAACGCTAAGAAAAACAACAAGCCAATAATTAACGGAACGATATTCGCAGCAGCTAAGGTGACAACTGTTAAAAAGCCCCCAATGGTGAACCAGTCTTGTTTGCTGGAGAGTTTGCGTGAGATTTTTTGTTCAGAGACAATAAAAAAGTGTTTAGCTATATTATTGCGTTGCTGAAAATCTTTGCCTGTGGCTAGGATTAAAAAATCACCGGATTGTAGGGTGATTTCACCGAGCTTTCCCGATAAGGTTTCACCATCACGTTTAATTGCCACCACTGCCGCATCAAATAATGCGCGAAAGCCCACTTTTTTCAATGTCTTGCCAATGATAGATGAACGATTAGAAATAACGACTTCGGTTAACTCTTCGCGCATTAAACCGTTGTATTCAGCAAATAAACACAACCCTTTGATATGTGATAACGCTTCTACTTTTTGTACGTTACCACTAAAGAGCAGTTTGTCTCCGGCATAAATCACTTCATCAGGCGTAACGGGAGAGATGATTTGGTCATTGCGTACGATTTCAGCCAAGAACAGCTCTGGCAGATTACGCAGGTGGTTTTGTTCAACGGTATTACCTATTAACTCCGATTCAGGGGCGACTTCGGCTTCGAGTAAATAGCCACTGTCAGCTTGTTGGCCAGGGCTGATAGTGGGCAACCAGTCTTTGAGTAAAAACAAAACGCCACCACAAACCAAGCCGGCGGTTAAACCAAACATGGTAAAGTCAAAAAATGCAAAACCTGGATGACCTTGCTCAATTAAAAAACTATCTACAATCAAGTTGGTTGATGTACCAATCAGCGTAACAGTCCCCCCTAATATCGCAGCATAGGAGAGGGGGATTAATAACTTAGACGCTGCATGATGTTGGTTTTGCTTCACTGAGCCAATGAGGCTGGCAACAATCGCAGTGTTATTTAGTAAGGCTGAGGCAAAAAACGAGATACCAAATAAACGTAAAAAGGATTGGGTGTAATTTTGCGTAATGAGTTTGCGGGCAACGCGCTTGAGTAAGGCTGTTTTGTCAATCGCATGACTGATAATTAACAGCAATAATAAGGTAATAAGGCCTTGGTTAGTCGCATTATCTAGGACGGTGTCAATATCCACCGCCCCACATAATAATAGCGCTAAGGTTGTTAAACTAAAGATAAACGATGGCCGTTTATGGCTGACAATTAGTGCACCAATTGTCAGCAAAAACACACCGATTACAACAAATTGTAATACATCTGGACTCAACATGTTTCCACCGTTTACTGAAGCTACTCGTTTACTTTAATTGCGTAATATCGGCGGCACCCCAATGTGGGAAATGCTTACGAACTAGCGTATTAAACTCGACTTCAAACTCAGAGTAGGCATGTTGCTGGGCACGGCTTTCGGCTTGTAAATCGATGATCATTCCCGCACCAACTGTTGCATTAGTTAGTCGGTCAATCATGATAAAGGCGCCGGTTTGACGATTACGAGTATACGCATCACAGGCAACAGATTGGGTCAGTTTAATGCCAACTTTTGCGATTTCATTCAGTTGCATGTGCACCGCGTCTTTTTGCTCAAGCGTGTTTACATCAATTAAATAATCAATGTTACTGACACCACCAGCAACGGTTTGCGTTGCAAACTTAAAGTTGTATTGCTTGTTTGGAATCAATGCTGCTTCATCCATCCACACTAAATGCGAACTAAATTGCGCGCCTTGTAGCGGCAAATTATCCGATTTAACAATCATATCGCCACGAGAAATATCAATTTCATCTTCGAGGGTGATGGTAATTGCAGATTGTGGACCCGCTCGTTCTAATTCGCCTTCAAACGTGACAATCGATTTTATCTTAGACGTTTTACCCGATGGTAAAGTGGTAACAGCATCACCTACGCTGATTTCGCCTGACACAACGGTTCCCGAAAATCCACGAAAATTGAGGTTAGGGCGGTTAACATATTGTACAGGGAAGCGAAAGTCATTCCGGTTTACGGTTCGTTTGACCTCAATGTTTTCTAACAATGACATCAAAGACGGTCCTGTGTACCAAGGCGTTTGGCTCGATAAATTGACTACGTTGTCACCTTCAAGCGCCGACAACGGAATAAATTGAATATCATCAATATTGAGTTGTTGAGAAAACTCTAAGTATTGTGCTTTGATATTGGCATAGACCGCTTCTGAATATTCCATTAAATCCATTTTGTTGACCGCTACGATAACGTGTTTGATACCGAGTAACGAAGCCAAAAATGAATGACGTTTAGTTTGGGTTTTGACGCCTTCACGTGCATCCACCAAAATGATTGCTAAGTCACAGGTCGACGCACCCGTTACCATGTTGCGGGTATACTGTTCGTGTCCAGGGGTATCGGCGATGATAAATTTACGCTTGTCCGTCGAGAAATACCGATAGGCCACATCGATTGTGATCCCTTGTTCACGTTCAGATTGCAAGCCATCAACTAATAGCGCTAAATCGACTTTTTCACCGGTCGTACCGCTTTTCTTACTGTCTTTAGTAATAGCGGCTAATTGGTCTTCATAAATCATTTTTGAATCATGCAATAAGCGACCGATTAAAGTACTTTTACCATCATCTACACTGCCACACGTTAAAAAGCGTAGCATATCTTTGTTTTCATGCTGGGCTAAATAACCCAGAATATCATTTTCAAGTAACGTATTTTTATGTTCCATGGATTAACAACTCACTAAGAAAAAGGGGTTCAAGACCGATTCGCGTTGGTTATAACGCAGTGGTGTTTGGGTCTGTGGGGATTGGGCTGATGCGACGATTGACTCTAGTGATAGTTCAGTGACACTCGCGCCAGCAGCTAATGCGACAGCATGGGCGGCACCGGTATCCCATTCACATGTTGGACCTAAGCGTGGATAAAAATGTGCGGCGCCCTCTGCGACTAAGCAAAGCTTTAATGAACTGCCCATAGATACCAGTTCTGCAGGCTTGTTTAACGCTGCGATAAACTGTTGTATCTCAGGGCTTTGGTGTGAGCGACTACCAACAACCTGATAAGTACTTGCACTATCACGTGGAGCGGGCGTCATTGCTGAGGCTGTGCCTGCAACAGTTTTGATGGCACCGACACCAACAATGCCTGAGTACAATGTCTCTAATACGGGGGCGTATACCACACCAAAGACAGGCATACCGTCTTGTATCAGGGCGATGTTGACCGTGAACTCACCATTTTTCTTGATAAATTCTTTGGTGCCATCAAGTGGATCAACTAACCAATAACTCGTCCATGTGCTGCGTTCAGACCAAGGTATATTCGCAGATTCTTCAGATAAAATCGGTAAATCACTGATGGCTTCTAACCCTGAGACAATCACATTGTGCGCAGCTAAATCGGCATCAGTTAACGGGCTTTCATCTTGCTTAGTATAGACATCAAAATCACGTTGATAGATATCCATGATCGCCAGACCTGCGTCTTTTGCGATGGCCTCAACTTGTGGTTGTAAGGCTTTGATGCGAGAAATATCAAGGATATCAGACATTACACGTATCCTTTTGCCACGAGTAAATCATACAAGCGCTGTGTAGTCTCAACCGGAGACTCATCTTGATAGCTCAACGTTATCTCAGGCGCTTCAGGTGCTTGATATTCTGAGTCAATACCCGTGAAATGAGGAATGTCACCGCTGCGTGCTTTTTTATATAAGCCTTTAGGATCGCGAGCTTCACACACTTCTAATGGTGTATCGACATGAATTTCAATAAACTCTTGTGGTGCTAAAATCTCGCGGCAATAGTTACGATCAGCCTTAAATGGCGAAATAAATGCAGTAATAACGAGTGTGCCGCTATCTACAAATAATTTAGCGACTTCCGAGATCCGACGAATATTTTCAACCCGATCTTTATCACTAAAACCCAAATCACCACATAAGCCATGACGAATATTATCGCCATCGAGTAAGTAGGTGTGCTTGTGCTGAGCTACAAGTTTTTGTTCGAGTAAATTAGCAATGGTGGATTTACCTGAGCCACTTAAACCCGTTAGCCACAATACCCGTGGTGTTTGATTTTTTTGAGCGGCGCGCACTGCTTTATCAGTGTGATGCTCATGCCAAACGATATCAGTACTCATGCTTAAAAGTATCCTTCCATTTTTTTCTTTTCCATAGAGCCTGAAGAATCATGGTCAATGACGCGACCTTGACGTTCAGATGTTGTGGTTAATAACATCTCTTGAATAACTTCAGGTAAGGTGTCAGCAGTTGATTCAACTGCGCCAGTAAGTGGGTAGCAACCTAAGGTTCTAAAGCGTACCGATTTCATCATCGGCGTTTCGCCTTCGGCTAATGGCATGCGCTCATCATCGACCATAAATAAGGTACCGTCACGTTCGACAACTGGACGAGGTTTAGCTAAATATAGTGAAGGGATCTCAATGTTTTCTAGGTAAATATATTGCCATATATCGAGCTCTGTCCAGTTCGACATAGGGAAAACTCGAATGCTTTCGCCTTTGTTCACTTGTGAATTATAAATATTCCAAAGCTCTGGGCGTTGGTTTTTTGGATCCCAACGGTGATGTTCGTCACGAAACGAGTAAACACGTTCCTTGGCGCGAGATTTTTCTTCATCACGACGTGCGCCACCAAAAGCGGCATCAAATTTATACTTGTTTAACGCTTGTTTTAATGAATTCGTTTTCATGATGTCGGTGTGTTTAGCACTACCATGTGAAAAGGGTCCTACACCCGCATCCACCCCTTCTTGGTTGATATGCACGAGTAAATCAAGATTATGCTTGTCTGCCATACGGTCACGAAATTCAATCATTTCACGAAATTTCCATGTGGTATCAACATGTAATAATGGAAAGGGGATTTTACCTGGGGCAAAAGCTTTGCGCGCAAGATGCAATAACACAGATGAATCTTTACCGACAGAGTAAAGCATCACAGGGTTATCAAATTCTGCTGCGACTTCACGGAATATATGAATACTTTCCGCTTCAAGTTGTTTCAAATGGGTGATGGTATCAGTCATTACAATTTCCCTTAATGTTATGCTAATTAGTTCTATACTTACAATAGCACAATATATAAAAAAAGAAGTATGCCGTTTAGCTATTAGAAAGAGTGTTAATTTATTACAAATAAATTGAGGGGGGGAGAAATGTATTCAGGCAGTAAAAAAAGCCCCTAAGATAGGGGCTTTAAAGTTGAGATATGGTTTTTATCGAGACACACCCGTGCTAATCGATGATGATTATTTTATTCATTTTTCAGCTTAGCGTTCATGGTTTTAAAGTGCTCTGCTACCATTGGTTCTGAATTGGGATACAATTTGGTGAACAATAAGATCATCAGGGTGCTAATTACGAAGCCTGGGAGCAATTCAAACATCCAAGCTGAGAGTGTTTGACCGTCACCATAGGGAATGTTCATCCATATTAAAATCGTTACGGTACCGGATATGATCCCAGCTAGTGCCGCAATTTTGGAGATATCTTGGCGATATAGACTGAGTAAAATAAGTGGTCCAAAAGCGGCGCCAAATCCAGCCCATGCATTACTGACTAAGCTTAATATCGATTTGTTTTCACCCAAAGCAAGTAAGATAGCGACAATAGCAACAGCTAATACTGCCAGTCGGCTGGCCAACACCAGTTCTCGTTGTGTCGCATCTTTGCGTAAGACAACTTCATAAATATCGTTAACCAATGAACTAGATGTTACTAAAAGCTGCGATGAAATCGTACTCATTATCGCAGCTAAAATAGCTGCAAGTAAAAAGCCGGCAATTAAAGGGTGGAACAATAACTGTGAGAGCATAATAAATATGGTTTCTGGATCATCTACTTGGAGGTTATTTTCGGTGGCATACACCATACCAAATAGTCCAGTGGCAAACGCTCCAAATAACGCAATAATCATCCAGCTCATACCAATACGTCGCGCAACTGGCATGTCTTTTACATCTCTTAACGCCATAAAGCGCACAATGATGTGAGGTTGACCAAAATAGCCTAACCCCCATGCCATCAATGAAATGATCGCAATAATGCCGATGCTATCCATACTGCCAACAGCATTAAACAGAGAAAAATAATTGGGGTCGATAGCATTTATCGCAGTGATCGTGTGGTTAATTCCACCTAGTTCAAAAACAACGACGGTAGGGACTAAAATCAGGGCGATAAACATGATACACCCTTGTACAAAATCAGTCAGGCTCACGGCCATAAACCCACCAAATAAGGTATATGCAACCACCACACCTGCAGTAATAAACACGCCGAGTTGATAATCTAAACCAAATGATGATTCAAATAATTTTCCGCCTGCAACGACGCCAGATGACGTGTAAAGTGTGAAAAATAAAATAATAACTAATGCAGAGATGATCCGTAAAACGTGACTGGTGTCGATAAAACGTTCAGAAAAGTAATCAGGGATGGTAATGGCGTTGTTCGCCACTTCGGTATACACTCGTAATCGCGGAGCGACATATTTATAATTACACCATGCACCAATGACGAGTCCAATGCCAATCCAGCTTGATGACATACCGGCGATGAACATCGCGCCCGGAACACCCATTAACATCCAACCGCTCATGTCCGATGCACCAGCTGAAAGGGCTGTTACGGCAGGGGAGAGCTGTCTACCACCAAGTAAATAGCCTTCAACATTAGCTTCACTATTGCGATAAGCAAATAAGCCTATACCGAGCATAACGGCAAAATATAGCCCTAGTGAAATGAAAACGCCCGTATCCATAAAATTGCCTTTGTTTTTATTGTTTTAATTAACAACAGTGTAACAAAGGCATTCGTTAGTTACTAGCTTAACGAGAAAAGGCTAAGTGTTCGACGAGCTGCTCAGTAATCTGCGAAAAGGTCTGTGATACTGTACCTATGATTAATACATTAGCGGATTGATACTCTAAAATTTCACCTTGAATATGATTTGTCGAGAGTGCTTCGGTGACAGTCACGTCCTTGGGCAAAATAAACACGGATGTAGGGTTATCAGGATCACCCAATTGCACATGTAATGACTCAACGCCATCGATGACACAATAATTAGCCGATAAGATCTTACCTAAGGCAGCATTGATCACACCACCAAACTTGGCTAATTTACTATTTAATGCTGCTAAAGTAATGACATCACCGGTAATTTCATGCGTCGATACGTGCTCGATATGGGCAATAACATCATCATAAAACTTGTGTTCTTTGCTGTTAAAATTAACCCAGCCGATCGATATAGATAGGAGCACTGACGCTGCTATAGCAAACCACAATGGACGCCTGGGTGGTGTTGGGTGACTGAAGTTAGCGGTGTCTGTCTGACTGACTTGTTCCCACAATAATTTGTCTGCCAAATCATGAGGAACGTCAATTTGCAATGCCTGTTGTAATGCTAATTCTTGCTGTTTCAAGTCATGCCAAAACTGCTGTTTGACCGGATCTTGATGCGCTGCTTGTATTACTTGTGCATCCTGAGAAAAAGGATTGGCGAGTACATGACGACGAAAAGTAAGCTCATCCATTTGCGAATCCTCCTGTTTGTTTATCTTGGCTCATAATGTGTTTGAGTTGGCTACGCGCACGAAATAATCGCGTCATCACCGTATTTTTGTTTAATTGTAATTGTTGGGCTATTTCTTCACCCGAAAACCCGAGTAAAACTTGCATGATTAATGGCTCTTTATATTCATCAGCTAATTGATCGATGGCGGCGTGCAAGGCATGAGTGTCTGCATGCCCATCACTCGTGGCGCGCTCGTCAACTGTGACTACGTCATCAATATCAACTAAATCAAGTTGTTTTCGTTCAAATCGGCGGGCATTTTCACGGCGTAAAATTGTAATTAACCAAGCCTTAGCGGCATGTTCGTCTTGTAGGCTATCTAAAGATTTCCACGCCCGTAAAAAGGTTTCTTGCACAACATCTTCCGCAATGCTTTTATCGCGGATTAACCACACCGCATAACGATAAATATCGGCATGAAAGGCACGAACTAAGGTTTCGTATTTGTATTGTTTACTCATCATAAATAAAAAGACCCTTGTCGCACGATAAAAATTTCACGACAAGGGTCTTTTTTTCCTTTTTGTTCCGTAACGTTGTTACGCAATAACGGTTATTGTTGTTGTGCTATCCATGCATCAATTTTGTTTTCGAGTAATGATAAGGGTACTGGGCCGTCTTTCAATACTTCATCATGGAATCCACGTATATCAAACTTATCGCCCAGAGCAGTACGCGCTTTATCCCGAAGATCCATTATTTTTAATTTACCAATCATGTAAGCGGTGGCCTGTCCTGGCATTGCAATATAACGCTCGATAGCTTTTACTGCGTCATACCGAGCATTCGGCGTGTTGTCGACAAGATATTCGATCGCCTCTTCACGACTCCAGCGTTTAGCATGTAGCCCAGTATCAACCACTAAGCGACATGCGCGCCATAATTCCATCGCTAGACGTCCAAAATCAGAGTAGGGGTCTTGGTAAAAGCCCATATCTTTACCGAGCTCTTCGGTATATAAACCCCAACCTTCGGTATAAGCTGTAAAGCTAGCGTATTTTTGAAAATCCGGAATGCCTTTGAGCTCTTGAGTGATCGCGCGTTGCATATGATGGCCAGGGATCCCTTCGTGATAAGCCAGAGCTTCCATTTGATAGGTTGGCATCGCGCTCATATCATATAAATTGGCATAATAAATACCAGGACGTGAACCATCAATTGCAGGTGATTGATAAAAAGCTTTGCCAGCTGATTTTTCACGAAACGCTTCAACTCGTTTTACCACCATGCGAGCTTCTGGTGTTAGACCAAAATACTCTGGGATCTTGGCTTCCATCGTATCGATATAAGCTTTGGCATCCGCCATATAGTCCTCACGTCCTTGGTCACTATCAGGATAATAAAACTGTGGGTCGGTACGCATAAATTCAAAAAATTCAGGTAACGTACCCGTAAAGTTGACTTGTTGCATGATACCGCGCATCGCGTTATGAATGCGCTCTACATTTTCAATACCAATCTGATGTACTTCCTCTGCATTTAATGTAGTCGTAGTAAACCATTCCAAGCGGTTTTGATACCACTTATCACCTTCTGGTAAGCGCCATACACCATCACCTTCAGGACTCAGTAAACGTTGCTTTATTAGTTCGGCGATGAGTTTTTCGTATGCAGGTTGAACGCTTTGGGTTAATGCGGTATTAAGCTTACTCATGTAGCCCGCTTGTTCGGCGTTAGATAAACCTAATGCAGTGATTTTTTGTACAAAGTCAGCATAAATAGTCGAATCCGTCGCGCTTTCAGTAAAAGGGGTCCCAGAGATAACATTATGTGATGCTTGGATCATTTGATCATACGCCCATTTAGGCGGGTAAACGCCTAGCTTTTCACGAATGCGTAACTGATCGATAACTTGGTCAAACATGCTGTCCACACCATGCAAGCGTTGAATATACGCATCAGCATCTGACACGTCGCTAATCCTGTGGATATTGATTAAGAAGCTTGGGACAAAAGTATGTGCTGCGCGAAACTGATGCATGATATACGTATGATGGCGAAACGCATCATTGGCTAATTGACGCTGAATATCTTGTTGGTAAATTTCTAAGCTTAACTGCTCTTGAGCATTGAGTTGGCTAATATCAAACTGTTTAGCTTGAGCAATACGCAGAGTAATATTATCAATTTCTGCTTGGGCTGCCGCATCCGACATGTCATCCCATTTATCATAGTCATCTTTAATGCCTAAATAGGATTGCCATACGGGTGAGTTGGCAACATCGTCATCAAAACTTTGTTGAAAAAATTCAGCGAGTCGTGTGCTTTCCGTTGCTGCAGCGATGGGCGCGGCGGAGATTGTTTCACTGGCTACAGTCGGATTTGTCGTGTTGCTAGATGCATCAGTGGACGGCGCATCTGAACAGCCACCTAAAAATACACTTGTACCAAGTGCCGCAGCGATAGCTAGGGCTAGAGCCCGAGAACGATTGGTTTGCATGATATATTTCCTGTCGTGTTATTTTATTATTTTTAATTTGTACTAATGAGTTTTATTAGTACGTTTTTAAACGTTAGTTATCTGGGTAGAAAGACGCTAATGAGGTTTTAGCATGTTTCTCGTTTGCTTGTAAATATGTCAGCGCCAACTTCAGTTGTGCTCGCACCTCTAATTCATCCCCTTGATTGTCATACATGTAAGCATACATGGCAGTAACAGCATCACTAAAACCAATATTTTTTAATGTTTGAGTATAACCGTATAAGGTTGCTTGATGAGGGTAGTGTTGACTGAGCCATTGCTTGCAATCTTGTTCAATATATTTAAATGCACGCTTATCTACTGTCTGTAACAGAGTGTTAAATGAAATAGCCTTATGGGTATTGTTTGCTTGAGGCTTACCTAAGGGGATTGTTTTTGGCGCGAACCAAATACTGCAGCCCCAAAGTACCAGTACGAGTAAAGTCGAAATTTGCCATGGTAATGCTTGTTGGTACCAAGGACGCTCAACCCAATCAGTAGCTTGAACAGGCACGGGTAAGCTTGTGTTGTCACCGAGATTATTTTGGACGGGGTTGATGGCGGAGCTAGGATTTAATATTGCGGGTTGCACTAATATTGCTTGAGCCGGAATAATTGCATATTCAGTGGTTTGGGTCAGTGTATTAAACCAAGGGACTTTGATTTCAGGTAATACGAAGTTTCCTTCTCTAGAGGGGACTAAAGCCATGTTCGTGACTTTTTGCGCGATCAACGTATTGTCTTTGTTTACAGTGTTAAGCTGAGGCTGATCAGGATATGCTTTAATGCTAGGCGGTAAGCGGTCATCAATAGATGGCAGTACTGAATCATCGACACCAATCGCGCTAAGCGTTATGGTGCGTGTAATTGGCTCACCCACCGTAAAGTTACTCAGATCAGTTGACCAAGATTCATTAATTTGTACAAATTCACTTGGCAACCATGCTTCATTGTAGCCTTGAGGAATTGGCTTTATATCGATAGTGACTTCAGGGCCTATTTGATTGACGGCTTTGCTTGGATTAAATAGACCACCAAAACTCCCTCGATTGCGAGTACGTATACTACCTTCAAAAATTGGACTCGGGAGCCGTAACACGCCTGACTCTTGCGGGATAATGGAAAAGTTTCGTTCAATGACTCGGTAGCGTTTACCATTTTGAATGGCTGTTGTTTCTAGATCCTCACCCATTTGTTGCATCATGACGTTATCGACAGTCGGGACTTGTAGAGAGCCTCGTTCTAGTTCAACGGCTAAGAACAATTTAACTTGATAGGTGAGCTGTTGTTGCACATAGCCTTGCTCTGGTAATACCTCAGCACTCATAAAAATATCACGGGTTTGTGCACTCGCTTGTGATACGGGGACAACAAGAATATCAATGGGTGCAGATTGTATACTGTGGATCTTAATTGCAGGTATCCGCAAGCGTCCAGTGGTGCGCGGAAACAATATCGTTGTCCAAGTTGTACTGACGGATTCACGTAAATTAATTTTACGCATTTGATTGCTGACGGATGTGCGCACTACTTTAAAATCTTGTTCTAATACGGAGGTATCAAATGCGTCACGCGGTAAAGCGGCATTAGCTTCTAAGGTCAACGTAATAGATTCATCCAGCATAGCGGGGTTTTTATCCACTGTTGCAGTGAGTTTATCAAAGGCCAATGCGTTCGAGCTGGCGATAAAGGTTAATAATAACGCACTGTATAGAGTGAATTGAGAGATATTTCTTACCATTGTTTAGTCCTTGAACGTGGCGCCTGTTGACGTTTACGTTGTTGATACTCTAGCTCCATTTTGCGTTTCAGCAGGTAGCCTGGATCATTGGGTACTTTATTCATCAACGCTTGCATGCGTTGCATTTTTTCTTGTTCTTCCGGTGTCATCGGTTGTTCTTGTTGCTGCGCTTGGACTTCTTGCGATTCTTGAGGCTCATCCGGTTGCGTAGGCTCTTTAGGTTGTTGTTTATCTTGCTGCTTTTGTTGATCATCGCCTTGTTCTTGATCGTCTTTAGACTCTTCTGGTGAGGGTTGTTCTGTTTGATCCGCTGATTGCTGTTGATCTTGCTGTGATTGTTCATCTTGGGATTGTTGTTGCTGAGACTGCTGGTCTTGAGATTGTTGCTCATCAGAGGCCGATTCTTGATTGTCTTGAGATTGGCTTTGTTGATCTTGTTGCTCTTGATCGTTTTGCTCATCATTCTGGTCTTGATCTTGTTTACTTTGATCCTGAGAAGAGTCTTGTGGTGGTTGATTTTGCAAAAACAACTCTAATGCGGCTTGGTTTTCTTGGGCTTCAATAAAAGCATTGTCGAGTGCATTGGCGCGCTGATACGCCTCTAAAGCTTTTTCGTATTGACCTAACTTGGCGAGCGAATTACCTGCATTGTATTGACTTAAGGCATCGTCAGTTTGTGCAAAATGCGCTAGCGCCTCTGCATATTCACCTTGCGCATATTGTGCTTGAGCTTGCCATTCTGGATCGGTAAACAATGACTGTGAGGTTGCATAGTCTCCGTTTTGAAAGGCGCGTAACCCCTTTTGGTTATTATTTTGTAGTGCTGGTGGTAAAAAATCCAGTGGTGTTCGAATGGATTGAGTGGCATTTAGTTCTAAGGAAGGGGGGGACGGCAAATCGGCTGATGACTTCTGAGGCATCGCTTGTGCAAAAGCCGGTTGCTGTAGGGTTAACCCGATCAGTGGTAGTAAAACTATCGTCAGTAGTAAAACCCAATGTTTGCGTGAGTATAATAATACGATAAATATAACGGGTAATAATAAATACGGACCGAGTTCGTACCAATCATCACCTTGCAAGGTATTAAGTTTAGTCGCGTCGGCTAACAAGGTGTCAGCCACTTGCATAATGATTTTAATATCTTGTTCATCTGCGGTTATCGGCGTAAACGCTCCATTAGTGATTCTAGCTAAGGTTTGTAAACTCGCGTTGTCGAGGCGGGGAATGACAATCGCGCCAGAACTATCTTTGAGTAACTGACCATTAGTCAGCTTAATCGGTGCGCCATCTGATGTGCCTACAGATAATATAGATATTCGATGGGGCATACTTTGCAGTAAGGAGGTTAATCCTGGCATTTGATCATAATCGACGCCATCAGTAAACCAAATGATATCCCCGTTTAAATAACCGGCTTGCTCTAGCATCAATGCGGCTTTTTCTAAAGCCAATTCAGGTTCACTGCCAAATTCAGGCATGATCTCAGGTCGTAAACCAGGGATCAGCGCATTAAGATTAGTACCGTCCGTCGTAATCGGGCTGATGACAAAGGCATCACCGGCATAGGCGATTAAACCGATTTCTCCACCATTATTAGCATTAATTAAATCAATGGCTTTGTAACTCATGCGTGATAATCGATCCGGAGCAATATCCGTTGCACGCATGGATAAACTCATATCCATTACTATGACCTTGGCTTGAGCAATATCATAAACAGGTTTAGGGATCTTTTGCGTCGTAGGACCGGCCATAGCAACAATCGCTAATACTGCGCCAAGCAACAGCGGCCATAACCGCTGCGTTGATTGGGTTTGCGAGCCACCTTGGGTTAAATAATGATAAAGCACATCATTAATCATATTGGTAGCTTGATTTTGACGATGTTTGACACTGCGTATTAACCCATAAATAACAGCGGCAGGAATGAGCGCCCATAGCCACTGGGGACGAAGAAAATGCAACTGCAACTGCATAGCATGTTGCGTCATTTGATTGACGAGCATTTCAAGCCATTCCATTTACACCTCCACACGCCAGTTAAATTGACGATTCGCCCAATTTAGTACGGTTAACAATCCGCTAGCACATAGTGCCACTAGCAACGCCCAATAAAACATTGCATGCTGTGGGCGCAATGTTTGTTGATTATCTTCTACAGGTTCAATTTTATCTAAAATACGGTAAATCTGTTGCAGCTCATCGGTATCACGGGCACGAAAATATTGCCCCCCTGTATCTTTAGCAAGTCGGGTTAATAATGATTCATCTAAATCCGCAGACGGATTAACTTGGCGCTGACCAAATAAACTATTTACGACCATCGAATCTGCACCTACTCCAATCGGGTAGATTTTTATTTGTTGATCAACGGCTAACGTCAGGGCTTGGTCAGGTGTAATATTACCTGCCGTATTTTGCCCATCAGTCAACAAAATCAGCACTTTATTAACGTTGGGTTTATCGGTGAAACGTTTCGCTGCTAAGCCGATTGCATCGCCGATAGCAGTTGAATCACCGACTAATCCAATCACAGTCTCTGATAACAGTTGTTCTACAGTGGTGCGGTCAAAGGTTAACGGAGCTTGTAAATACGCGGTGTCAGCAAATAAGATTAAGCCAATACGATCACCGATCCGGCGTTGAATAAAATCACCTAAGACTGTTTTGACCATGACTAAACGATCGACTTCTTGACCATTCACGATCATGTCTTGGGTTTGCATTGAACCGGATAAATCAACGGCGACCATTAAATCGCGTCCTTCGTTAGGGATTGAGATAGGCTCTCCGTAGTAAACGGGTCGGGTAACACTAATAACAAATGCACTCCATGCAATGACCAATAAGATACTGCGCACAGGGGAGCGCCGTTTTGTTTGTGACGCAGCTTGGGTGAGCTGGCGATAAAAAGGCATATAAATAGGTTTAGTTTGCTGCGTGTTGGCTTTGCCAAACAGGAGTTGAATGATCCACGGAAATGGATATACCGCAGCCAACCACCACCATGAAAAGGATAAGTTATCCCAAATCGTCAATATATTATCCATGTTCGACTGCTCCTGTTGGCAATACAGAACGCGGAGCAGTCAGTTTCATCGTAACAAGATTAAAGCGCGGCAGGCCTTTTTTACACCAAGTTTGAACAATGTCGATTGCCGCAGGTACGGTGATTACATTGGGCAGTTGTGTTGCGGATTGATAAATACTTTGATTGAGTAATAACAACGAAGCAGCATAATCATTTTCTGGTTTTAGGGCTATTTTATTGCGCACTTTTCTGCGAATTTTACTACATAGCCAAACACTCCATTCTTGTCCGTGTAGGATTGTAATCGAAGATTTTTCTTGAGGGTAATAATGCAAGGCTACCCGTTTCAAAATTTGATTAATAGTAGTGAGTTGTGCACTGGTATCATTGTTATTGTTTTCATGTTGAGCTAATAATAATTGTAACTCAGAGACAGCTTGTCGCTGGGCAGCAAAGGTACGTCGATAACGACGAATGACGATGACGAGCCAAAAGCAAAATGCAATAACGGCAAGGATCAGCCCTATTAACGCCAATGAGGGCGGCCACCAATTAATGCTATCTGGCAGAATGACCTCGTGCGGAGGGTTAAAAATAAGTGGTTCCATATTACATCTCCACTTTTGCTACGTTGCGTGTAGGATCGATTAACCCTGCGGTTAACTGTGTCACTAACGGCATGGATGCGCATAACCAATGCTGCATGATGCCTAATGAAGCTATTTGTGCTTGAATATCCGCATAGCGCGAACCTGCAGCGTGTGATTTGACCACTCGTAATGCTGTTTCAATACCATCAGTGACTAAAATAGGTGGACTGTTGTGATGTTGTTGTGCAGTTTCTAATGGGTCTGAAATACCAAAAACGCGCACCTCACAGTGCTTGGTGAGTTGTCGTAAATGTTGTTTTATTTCTGGATTGAAATGTTGAAAATCACTGATGATGCAGACTAGGCTGCCAGGTTTAGCCAGTCTTCTCAACCTTTTAACAGCCTCTAATAGCGGGTTTTCATTGCCACTCATGTGTAAAGGTTGAGATTGTTGTAACTGACATGTCGCGGTTAACAAATGTAAAATGGCACTGTCTTGGCTTTTCGGTTTAATCTCGCGATGCCCTTGAGAATTAAACGCTACCCCCCCAACACGATCACCTCGTGCTTTTGCTGACCACGCTAAGACGGAGGCTAAGTGTCCGGCAAGGACTGATTTTAGTTGCAATTGTGTGCCAAATTGCATGGTAGCACTGACATCCGTGGCAATAAATACAGGGCGTTCGCGTTCTTCTCTAAAGATCTTAGTATGAGTTTTACCGGTACGAGCCGTCACGCGCCAGTCTATAGCACGAATGTCGTCGCCCGCTTGATAGTGTCGTGCTTCGTCGAATTCCATCCCGCGACCTTTCATTTTACTGATATACGTTCCAGCAAGCCGCGCTTGTGGTGTACGTTTAGGATGTAAGGTTATTAATTTGTGGGCGAGCTTATATTGCATTAACTTTTTGATCGTTAATGCGACAGCATCCTCGGCATTAAGTTGACTAAGTGATTGTAATATAGACATCTAGGCACTCAATATAACAAGTTCAGCGTGAGTCAACGCTAAGGCACAGGAACAATTGCTAGGATATTATCGAGTACGGCATTCACCGTCACACCGTCAGCTTCGGCTTCATACGTGAGTGGTAAGCGATGACGTAGGACATTATGAAAAACAGCATGGATATTATCAGGTCCAACAAAGTCTCGTCCCATTAGCCAAGCATGTGCTCGAGCACACTTATCTAGAGCAATCGTAGCACGCGGTGAAACACCTAGCGCAATATACTGGGCTAATTTTTCATCGTATTGTTGCGGCTGACGAGTCGCCATGACGAGTTGCACGATATATTCTTGCAGTGCATCACTCATGTGCATAGATAAAATATCTTTGCGTGCCGCAAAAATAGCGGTTTGTTTAAGCGGAGTCGGCGGTGCAATGGTTTGCGATAAACCTTCATTACGGGTTAATTGTAAAATAGACAGCTCTGTTTTCGCATCGGGATAATCAATTTCTACATGCATTAAAAAACGGTCAAGTTGTGCTTCGGGCAGGGGATAAGTCCCTTCTTGCTCCAGAGGGTTTTGAGTCGCCATGACCAAAAATAACTCAGGCAGCGTGTAGGTTTTGTTACCTACTGTAATTTGGCGTTCAGCCATTGCTTCAAGCAAGGCCGATTGGACCTTCGCGGGGGCGCGGTTAATTTCATCCGCTAACACTAGATTATGAAACAACGGACCGGATTGAAATACAAACTCGCCAGTTTCAGGGCGATAGATATCCGTGCCTGTTAAATCGGCCGGGAGTAAATCTGGGGTAAATTGGACGCGATGAAAGTCGCCTTCAACACCATCAGCTAAGGCATTAATCGCTCTAGTTTTAGCTAATCCAGGAGGACCTTCTACAAGCAAATGTCCATCGGCGAGTAAAGCGATGAGCATATTTTCGGTTAATGCGTGTTGCCCGATGACTTGTGCATTGAGATAGTCACGGATAGGGGCAAAATCTGTCGATGCCATAAGTTCATGCTTCCTTAATGATTTTGTTAGAGTTTTTTATTAAACATTACAAGCTACGTTAAAACGAACTTGCTAAAAAGACAGTACTTAGGAAGTAAGGTTCAGATTTTATATTACAAGGTTTGTGCAACAAATTTTGTGTTTTTTCGGAATTTAACTAGATAATACGTAAAAGTTTTGTCACAATGCATTTTAAGAGCTAGAGGTCTGACCACTGGTGTATTTATTATTAATAGGATTATGACGACTGATGGCTAAATTACAAACAGTAAAAACAGCAAATGGCGAACGTGTCGCTATCGTTGCTGGATTACGTACTCCATTTACTAAAATGGCGACTGATTTTCACGGTGTACCCGCTGTTGACCTAGGTAAAATGGTAGTCAATGAACTATTAGCGCGCCATGATTTATCACCATTAGAAATTGATCAGTTAGTCTATGGTCAAGTTGTGCAAATGCCGGCGGCGCCAAATATCGCCCGCGAGATAGTGCTAGGTACTGGCATGAACGTGCATACCGACGCTTACAGTGTGTCGCGAGCGTGTGCAACGAGCTTTCAATCGACGGTAAATGTTATGGAGTCGATTTTATTAGGCAATGCGGATGTGGGGATTGCCGGTGGAGCAGATTCAACGTCCGTGTCACCGATTCAAGTGTCTAAAAACCTTGCTCGCGCCTTAGTTGATTTGCAGAAAACTAAAACCCTCGGGCAAAAATGGCAAGTATTGAAACATTTAGGATTAAAAGACTTAGTCCCTGTTCCGCCAGCTGTAGCAGAATATTCGACTGGTTTATCAATGGGTAATACTGCGGAACAAATGGCTAAGACGCATGGGATTACCCGTGCAGAACAAGATGCGTTGGCGCATCGTTCACATACCTTAGCGGCGCAAAATTGGAATGACGGGCACATGGCTCATGAAGTCATGACGGCTTACCCAGAACCTTACAGAAAAGCAGTCGAAAGAGACAATAACATCCGCTTTGACTCTACGTTAGATGGATATGCACGTTTGCGTCCTGCATTTGATCGCAAATTTGGAACCGTCACGGCAGCGAATGCCACACCGCTAACAGATGGTGCCTCGGCAGTCATATTAATGAACGAAGCGAAAGCCAAAGCCTTAGGTTATACCCCCCTTGGCTATATTAAATCGTATGCGTTTGCTGCCATCGATGTGTGGGAAGATATGTTAATGGGACCGAGTTATGCAACGCCTTTAGCGTTAGAGCGAGCGGGTATGAGTTTATCGGATCTGACCCTAATTGAAATGCACGAAGCGTTTGCCGCACAAACCTTATCAAATGTGAAAATGTTTGGCAGTGATAAGTTTGCTCAAGAAAAACTAGGTCGCAGTAAAGCTACCGGAGAGATTGATATGGATAAATTTAATGTACAAGGCTCTTCGATTGCTTATGGACATCCATTTGCCGCGACAGGTACCAGAATGATTACGCAAATGTTGAATGAACTCAATCGTCGTGGCGGAGGGACTGGCTTGTTGACTGCTTGTGCTGCCGGTGGTCTTGGTGCCGCGATGATAGTGGAGACAGAATAATGAATAACCCAGCATTTACATTAACCAAACAAGATTCAGGTATTGCCATCTTAACGATGGACGTACCCAATGAAACCATGAATATCTTAAAAGCAGAATTTTCGGCTGAGATCGATGCTTTGCTAACGCAAATCGAACAAGATAATGATATTAAAGGCATCGTATTAACGTCGGCAAAAGACAACTCTTTTATGGCGGGAGCCGATGTGAGTATGCTTGAAGCCTGTGATTCAGCCGAAAGTGCCACGGCAATTGCAGCTTCAGGTCAACACATGTTTTGTCGTATTACTGACCTAACAAAACCAGTTATTGCCGCGATCCACGGACCTGCATTAGGCGGTGGTTTAGAACTTGCGTTAGCATGTCATGCCCGCGTATGTTCAGATGATGCGAGCACGGTGTTAGGTTTGCCTGAAGTACAACTTGGTTTATTGCCAGGCAGTACAGGCACACAACGTTTACCGCGTTTAATTAGTTTACAACAAGCCATTAAAATGATGCTAACAGGGGCGTCAGTTAGAGCGCAACAAGCCCTCAAGTATGGCATCGTAGATGCGGTAGTACCTCGAAGTATTTTACTCGCTGAAGCTGAAAGAATGGCATTAACAGCTAAACCTAAGCGACGTTCTATCAAGAAAACATGGATGAATCGCGCTTTGGAAAATACGAGCATCGGGCGTTCTATATTGTTTGGGCAAGCCAAAAAACAAATGTTGCGTCAAACTCATGGTAATTATCCCGCTCCGGTCGCCATACTGGAATGTATCGAAACAGGATTAAATCAAGGCTTAGAAAAGGGCTTGGCGCTAGAAGCACAGCGTTTTGGTGAATTAGTCATGACACCCGAATCAAAAAGTTTACGAAGCTTATTCTTTGCTACCACTGATATGAAAAAAGAATCAGGTGTAGCCGGTGTTTTAGCTAGTCCTATTGCTAAAGTCGGTGTATTGGGTGGTGGCTTAATGGGTGGAGGGATTGCTTTTGTCAGTGCAACTAAAGCCAAAGTACCAGTGCGGATAAAAGATATACAGGCGCAGGGGATCAAGAATGCATTGCAAACGGCGTACAGTATTTTACATAAACGCGTTAAACGCCGTATAGTTAGCCATTCGCAAATGCAGCAACAACTCAGCTTAATTACTGGAACCACAGATTATAGCGGCTTTAAGCACGTGGATATGGTAATCGAAGCAGTATTTGAAGATTTGACGTTAAAGCAAAATATGGTCGCCGATGTTGAAGCTAACTGTCAATCTGATACGATTTTTGCGTCGAATACCTCGTCTATTCCGATTGGACAGATTGCAGCGAAGGCTGCGCGTCCTGAAAATGTCATTGGTCTACATTATTTTTCTCCGGTAGATAAAATGCCATTAGCAGAAGTCATCGCACATGCAGGAACATCAGAACAGACGATTTCTACTACGGTGGCGTTTGCCAAAAAACAAGGTAAAACCCCAATCGTTGTTAAGGATGGTGCTGGATTCTATGTTAACCGTATTTTGGCGCCTTATATGAATGAAGCGGCGCAAATGCTATTAGCGGGCGAGCCCATTGATAAATTAGACAAAACCTTAGTCAAGTTTGGTTTTCCGGTTGGTCCTGTGAAGTTACTGGATGAAGTCGGGATTGATGTGGGTACTAAAATCATTCCTATACTCCAAGCTGAATTTGGTGGGCGTTTTGCTGCGCCAGATGCGTTCGACAAAGTGCTACAAGATGATCGTAAAGGTAAGAAAAACGGTCGAGGTTTTTACGATTACTCAAGTAAACACAAAGGTAAAATGGTCGATGAGTCGATTTACACATTGTTAAATGTGACGCCAAATGCACAGTTAAGTAGTGACCAAATTATCCAACGTTCTGTATATATAATGCTTAACGAAGCCGCCCGTTGCTTAGATGAGGGGGTGATCCGTAGTGCACGTGATGGCGACATTGGTGCAATCTTCGGCATCGGCTTCCCACCATTCTTAGGTGGACCGTTTAGATACATGGATACGATTGGTATCCAAACGTTGGTAGACAGACTGAGTGAATTTGCAGTCAAACAGGGCGATAAGTTTACCCCTGCGCCCATTTTAGTCACCATGGCTAAGGAAAATCGCACGTTTTACTAACATCACGTTAATTGATTGAATAAAACCGGGCTTCTGCAGTGAAATAAGTCCCGGCTTTATTGATTATAACGATTATAAATAGTCGTTACCTCTCTCCGGTAAGCTATTATAATATTTGTAATATTCGTCAATAACACAAGGGAGCACCATGATCGGGTTATTGTTATTAGCATTTATTTGTAGTGTGTTTTATTTTGTTGAAGCGACGTTACATGCTATGCCTGCAAAGCGTTGGGCATTCATAGGTATTTGTCTTGGACCGATGGCATTACCCTTATTTTCGGTCTCAAAAAAAGTGGCAATGCGCAAATCGTCAGGCTTTAATTCGGTGAAATTTCTCGCTTAAGTTCGTGGACACTAGGATCGGCAATATGTGAACTGATGCTGTAAATGCAATGTTCCCCGGTAATATCGAGCAAGTCTAAGCTAAACCTCAAAAATTCCTCAAATTCAGTGTCATGTAGTAGTGAAACTAATTGTGCATCATGCTCAATACCGCCCAGTCTACCCATCTGCATCCATAAATATTGCGCCTGCTGTGAAAACCCTAGATGCTGGAGTGTGAGCTGATGGGTTAAGCTTTGTTTCACCATTGGCCAATGCGGTGCAAATTGATGTAAAGCACGCCTCATTTCGGTAAAAAACGCCACTTGATGTTGATAAATACTCATGGCTGAATGCTGGGTGTAGTTGAGATAAAAGCTTACCCCAGGGTGTTGTTGATGTGTGATAAACCCAGATCCAATATCATAACCAATTTGTAATTCTTGACGGAAACGTTCAAAGAATGGTTCTGCGAGTACTTCTGCTAATATCATTGCTAACAGGGTTGCTTTTAACGTTTTGTATTTGGTTAGTAATAATGTGACAAAGCAAGCATTAGGATAATTTGATTGTGTCACCAACACGCGTTCACTAGGTTGATGTATTGCAGTATTGAGTGTCGGCTTAGGGACTCGGGTTAGAGTCTGGATCAACGTGTTAATTTGTGTACGTTCTTGGTCACTTAAATGACCATATATCAAAGCTTCACCATAACATGCCGCAAAAAATCCTTGATGATAGGCAGATACCTGTTGCAGATCAAGCGCATGAATGGCTTCCATTTGCTCACATTCGTAAAAAGTAGGTTGTTGGCACAGAGTTTCACTGAGTTGTGAAAACGCAGCTTGGTATGCTGTTAGAGGTCGACGTTGGGCTATGTTCTGAAGGTGCTGTTCGTGCAAAGAAGCAAAATTACCGATTAAAAGTAACGGTTCTTGTATGAGCGCCAATACTTCAGTTAATAACGGGATGAGCAACGGACGTGGACTAGCCACACTTAACGTCAACCCCGTTTGGTTTGGGTAAATTTTGATATTCCCACCAATCATCGTAAACGGATATCTGAGAATGTTTAATTTATCCTTGATACCTGATACCCAAATTCGTTTGGCGATGATAGATGGCGCATCGGGACGTATATATTCCAATGCTAAAAACACTTCAACAATAGGCTTGTCCGTCCCGCTAACATACTCATGATACACATCATGATGCGCAGAGCTTAGGTGTTGTCGCAGAGAGTCATTTTGTGCCATGGCTTGTGATTCAAGCATGGGTAAGCGTGCAATAAAACGATTGAGAACAAACAAATCAAAACTAAAACCATTAAGTAGGGGATCGGCTAATGTGGGCAATAGGACAAATGGTCGGGATTGATATTGTGTTTCATACCAGCGCGTGCGCATCATAGTACCAGTATATTCTGGTAATAGAGACTCGGGAGCAAGTAATAAAACTCGCATTTGTCTAAGCTGACATTGCGCCAATAGACTGCGGATCCCGTGATCTGAATATTGTGTTGTTTGCGGCTTTAATGGATTAGGTAAATGTTCAAACCATTGCGCCCAGGGTATTGCGACATCATCACTAAAGCATTCTCGCCATGCCATTGCAACATCGAGTTGGTGAATAATAATATCTGCAATGGGCTGTGTATGTTGACTGCCTAAAAAGCCCAGCCATAACCTCACAATTCGCTGATATTGCCTCAAACCTAACTCAGACAATGCAATATTCACATTCACTTCTAATGTCTGGTTGACCTGTAATCCCGTATCTGCATGATATTGCTTCACTAAGCCATGTTCAATCAGTTGTTGAGGTAATGCCGTGAGAGGCGGATAGTTTAGAACAAACAATAATAATGCCACATCATGTGCCGCAATATCAGTTACATCAACAGCAAAACTAAGAATTAATCTTGGCTGGGTAGTCGGTGCACTAATTAATAGTTCAACGCCTTGCTGCACATCGAGATATAGAGGGAGTGCTGAAGGGCTTATTTTGTTATTGATCACTTGTTGCGCCGGAGGAGGACACCGTGGCAATAGAGTGTGAAAGGTGGATACGTCGATTGGTGGTAAAGGCTTACCACAAATGATATGGATATCGATATTGTCTTGGTGTATGTGCGTATCTAGCCATAATTGGACTGCTTTCGTTAAGCTTTCTTCGCTATGTTCAGCAAACGTGTGAGCGTTACCTGTCGGAAATTTAGCAAACGGGTGGGCTGGGTTACAGGTTTCTCGAGATACTTCTTGAACAGCCCTAATTGCATCGCTTTTGATTGCAGAAAACTCTTCTGCAATAGTCACTATTTCTGTCGCTACAGCGGCTAATGTAGCGTTAAATTGACACATGCTATGCAGCATATTAGCAATAATCATCAATGGGTCGGTAGTGATGTACGATACTGTAAATAAGAGCTTTTCGGCACTAGTATGGGCATCCAGACGCAAGTGTTGTTGATTCATTGTATGCTGTAAACCACCTTGCTTGGTGGTGCCTCGCATCAACACATGTTCGACTAAATGCGCTAGTCCAGGGATTGTAACTGGATCATCAAAGTAGCCCGTTTTTATTGTAATGTTTACAACATGTTGGGGTAAATCATGTGCTAATATATGGACCGACCAATCATTGATTGATAAGTTATTGACGGCTTGAGGTTGAATGCTGAGTATCCTAATTTACTGCTTATTAATAAACATAGCCAAAGAAAGGACTGTCGTCACTTTTTATTATTGGTTATGACATTGACCAATATGGATTAGAAAATACTTATCTACCTTAGTATATAGTATTAAAGTATCACCGTAATTTGCAGATTTACCTATTATAATGCTTTGGTCAGAAGTGAGTCATACTGAGAAATATATGAAATTATTAATAATGCGGCACGGTGAAGCTCAATTAGTGGCTGACTCAGATAGGCAGCGTCCATTGACTAAGGCCGGAATTAACCAAGTAAAGCAAACTGCAGCTTGGTTGATTGATAACCAGTTAATACCCAAACAAGGTATCGATTTTGCGTTTGTTAGCCCATACTTACGAACCCGTCAGACATTTGCAGCGTTAAATGAGCTATTACCGATTAATGATGTAGAGTACTCACAAGATATTCTGCCTAGCAGTGTGACAAGCATTGCGCATGATTATTTAGATACGAAGTTATCGTTTTTAGAACAACCTGAGTGCGTCTTACTGGTATCGCATATGCCGTTTGTGAGTTATTTTGTGGATACTATTTGTAAGCAACATCTTTCACCTCTATTTGCTACGGCTTCAGTTGTGGTAATTGAATATGACCTGAAACGTTCGCAAGGGAAATTAATCACGCATTATCAAGGAATTTAGTATTAAGGAAAATGCTTTTTGACCGATATAAATTAGGTTAAACCACAACGCAGTCAAGGATGATGGCGAAAAAAAAATCTCTACCAACCAATTTAAACGAAGCGCTGAGTTATCATTTATTCCATAATGATATTGCACCCGACGCTGAATTAAAAACATTGATGACCGACTTAAATAAGTTGGACAGACTCGTGGCTGAAGTTAAGCGTGAAATAATGCGGAACCGAAAAACTCGCGAAAAAGCGCTTAAACAAGCACAATCATTTTCTGATAGTTTGCCACCTTAATATCAATCGACGCCTCTCATGCGTCCTCGTCGCAGCGATAAGACGTATTAATCATCCGAGCGGTTAAGCGGTCGATAGTGCTGTGGCATGACTCTGACGGTTGTGATCATGTTATCACTCCATTCTACGATTTCTACCGGATAACCGGCTAAACGTAAAGAGATATTGTTTTCTGGAATATCTTGTAACTCTTCTAAAATTAATCCGTTTAATGTTTTGGGACCTTCAATCGGAAACGACCAATTCATTTCTTTGTTTAAATCGCGAATATTGGTACTGCCATCAACCAAAACACTCCCATCTTGCTGCGCATTCGTTGATTTGTGATGGTCGGGGATCATGTTAGTAGTGAAGTCACCGATGATTTCTTCTAAGATATCTTCTAACGTCACCAATCCTTGTATATCACCATATTCATCCACCACTAAACCAATGCGTTCTCGGGCTTTTTGGAACTGATACATCAATACATGTAACGATGTCGAATCGGGCGAGTAAAAAATTTCACGTACTGCGCGTAATAAGCTCGCTTTAGAAAACTCATCTTTAGATAACAAACGCAGTGCATCTCTGACGTGTACAAAGCCAACCGCGTCGTCAATTGAGTCACGATACAATAGGACGCGAGTATGTTGTGAATTGACTAGTAGGCGTTGAATATCTTTCCATTCTTGGTTGATATCAATCGCAACGATTTCATTGCGCGGGATCATGATATCTTCGGCGGTCATATTTTCTAATTCTAAAATACTGACCAACATATCTTGGTGTTCTTTGGGGATCAATGAACCGGCTTCATACACCACGGTACGTAATTCTTCAGGGCTCAATTCATCGCCTTGATTATTGGTAGGACTGATTTTAAACAAGGCTAAAAGGATATTGGTGATGCCGTTTACAAAAATTACAAATGGATACAGCACTACGCCTAGTGGTTTAAGTAGATAAGAACTCGGAAAGGCGATTTTTTCAGGATATAGCGCTGCAATCGTTTTAGGGGTGACTTCTGCAAACACTAAAATGATAAACGTTAAGGCAAAAGTGGCAATGGCAATACCAACATCGCCATATAAACGTAATCCGATAACTGTTGCGATGGCTGACGCGCCGATATTTACTAGGTTGTTACCAATCAATATAAGACCAATCAGTCGGTCTGGGCGGTCGAGCATTTTTTGCACGCGCCGTGCCGTGCGATTTCCTTCATTATTGAGATGTTTTAGACGATATCGGTTAAGCGACATCATGCCGGTTTCAGAACTAGAGAAATAGGCAGAGCAAAGTATCAACACACCCAGAATAATAAACAAGGTGGTAGTAGAGATAGCGTCCAAAAAGAAGTTTCCTGTATGTACAAAAATAAATTCGAATCAGCTAAGTTCGAACGGATAAGGTTCGGATGATAGCGAATTGCACATAGGATGCAAGGTTATATTAAGATCAATTCACGCACGATGCGGGTGCCAAAGTAGCCAATCGTCAGTATAATCACACCGATACTCGTCAATGTTAAGATCATCGTCGTCGATAAACCCCACTTAGTATGGATGACCAGGAGACTAACAAACACAGCAAGCGCAATGATACTCAACACGGTTTTGTGTGCATGTTGGTGTGAGAGCATCGTATCAATCGTTAAAAAACCACTCACTAAAGCGAGAGCAAGTAAAATACTGCCCAATAGGACTAACTTCAATACCCAAGCTTCCACACCAAGTAGTGGTGGTAGGGATTGTTGGGTTAATAATAAAGGATTGTATTTAAGCTGTTTATGGATATAGCGCATTTGTAGCGCATATAATAATGCCACCACAACACATCCATAAGCGGAAAGTGATAGCATAATATGGATAACCATTGGTGCAGCTTGGTAATCCGTTAATGTGTAAGATGATGGATTGATCAACATTAACAGTACACATACCGCAGCAAATGCGAAACTAACCGGCACTAAAATGGTGTAGCGCATAAAAATGCTGGTGAGCAATAACGTCACAACCATTAACCATGATAACAATGATGCGACATTGACCATGCTCAAATCAGGATTACCAGGTTGCGTAAATAAGGTCAAAAGTAAAAAGCCATGCGCCGCAATGGCGCCAATACCCATTACTACTGGCAGCCAAGAGTGAGCAATGCGATCCGCCCATGTGTGCAGATGATCCTGAATCGAGATAAAGCGTCGCGACAACAGTCCAGATGCAATGGCATAAGCAATCAGAGCGATAATTTCAATAACGACGATCATGACACTCCCTAAATATTTTGACTAACTCGCAAAAGGTTAGCTCGACATGATGTTATTAAATAATGATATTTGTTAATATACCCCTAACACGCTGTGACGTAAAACAGTATAATCGAGTTTATTGTGACATAGAGTAATTTATAGGGATTGACAACGATGTTTGAAAGCTTAACGGATCGCCTCTCTTCGACCTTAAAGAATATCAGTGGGAAAGGGCGTTTAACCGAAGATAATATCAAAGATACATTACGTGAAGTGCGCATGGCGTTGCTTGAGGCGGATGTTGCATTGCCAGTGGTCAAAGCCTTTGTCAATCAGGTAAAAGAACGAGCGTTAGGGACTGAAGTTAGCAAAAGTCTTCAGCCTGGCCAGATGTTTATCAAAGTCGTCCAGTCAGAACTTGAATCTGTGATGGGTACTGCTAATGAATCGTTAAACCTTGCAGCGCAACCGCCCGCAGTCGTGCTGATGGCCGGTTTACAAGGTGCAGGTAAAACCACCAGTGTGGGTAAATTAGCGAAATTATTGATCGAGCGTGAAAAGAAAAAGGTTTTAGTCGTGAGCGCCGATGTTTATCGGCCTGCTGCGATTGAGCAGCTTAAAACACTCGCTAATGATGTTGGTGTGGAGTTTTTTCCATCGAATATTATGGAAAAACCCATTGATATTGTGAATGCCGCGATTGCGCATGCGAAAAAGCAATTTGTTGATGTGTTAATTGTCGATACTGCCGGTCGTTTGCACATTGATGGTGAGATGATGGGCGAAATCAAGGCATTACATGCAGCGGTTAAACCCGTTGAAACCTTGTTTGTCGTTGATGCGATGACGGGGCAAGATGCCGCCAATACCGCCAAGGCCTTTGATGAGGCGTTACCGTTAACCGGTGTGATCTTAACCAAAGCCGATGGTGATGCGCGAGGTGGTGCAGCGTTATCGGTACGTCATATCACCGGAAAACCGATTAAATTTATTGGTATGGGTGAAAAGCTCGATGCCTTAGAACCATTCCATCCTGAGCGTATGGCATCACGTATCCTTGGTATGGGAGATGTCTTAAGTTTAATTGAAGAAGTTGAGCGTAAGGTTGATAAAACCAAAGCCGAAAAGCTTGCCAAGAAAGTGCAAAAGGGCAAAGGCTTTGACTTACAAGACTTTAAAGAACAATTAGAACAAATGCGTGATATGGGCGGGATGATGTCGTTAATGGACAAAATGCCTGGCATGGGCAATATGTCCACACAGATCAAAGAAAAAGCCAACGATAAGCAATTTAATCAATTTGAAGCCATCATTAATTCGATGACATTTAAAGAGCGTGAACGCCCTGAGTTAATTAAAGGTTCACGTAAAAAACGGATTGCAGCAGGCTCTGGTACACAAATTCAAGATGTGAACCGCTTATTAAAACAATTTACCCAAATGCAAAAAATGATGAAGAAAATGACCGGTGGTGGCATGGGTAAAATGATGAACAAAATGAAAGGCATGATGCCTCCTGGCGGCGGTATGCCACCGGGAATAGGTGGCCCTGATGGCATGCCTGGTGGATTACCACCTGGTTTAGGTGGTGGTTCAAGTGCAGGTGGTACTGGTGGTCTTGCCAATATGTTCAAAAAGCGCAAATAACCCCTGATAATACCTTGCTTTTTACCCCAGTAAGCGTATAATTCGGCGTCCTTCAAATATGAGAGTTTTGTATTACATAACATTCATAGGCAAGGATAAATAAGTTAATAGGTAACGCTACAACGAGTTTAGAGGCACATTTATGGTTACTATTCGTTTACAGCGTGGTGGCGCGAAAAAGCGTCCATTTTATCAAGTAGTTGTTGCAGACAGTCGTCGTGCACGCAACGGTAAGTTCATTGAAAACTTAGGTTTCTTCAATCCAACTGCACAAGGTCAAGCAGAGCGTTTACGCTTAGACCTAGAGCGTGTTGCATATTGGACAAGCGTAGGCGCTTCAATGTCTGACCGTGTAGCTAGCTTGGTAAAAGAAGCTAACAAAACAGCGGCTTAATCACTAGATTTCGCAACTGAATTAAAGAGGTATAGATGAGTCAAGCATCTGAGACAATGATTATTGGAACGATTGGTGCACCTTATGGTGTTAAAGGTTGGGTCAAGATCAACAGCTATACTGATGAAAAAGCTGGTATTTTTGGTTATGTACCGTGGATTATCGGTACAGATAGAACTTATCAGGTTGCCGAATGGCGGACACACAGTAAAACATTGGTTGCAAAGTTAACTGGTATAGATAGCCGAGACGATGCTGAAAGCATCAAAAACTTGGATATTTCAATTGAGGCAGCTCAATTACCTGAACTGAGCGATGATGAATTTTATTGGCGTGATCTCGTTGGGATGCAAGTAGTGACCGATAAGGGCTACTCGCTAGGTAAGATTAAAGAGATTTTTGCCACTGGTGCAAATGATGTCATGTTAGTCAAAGCCAATACCAATGATGCCTTTGGGCAAAAGGAGAGGATGTTACCGATTTTATTTGATCAAGTGGTCAAAAATATCGATAAAACCTCAGCAACCATCACTGTGGATTGGGATCCAGCATTCTAATGACACAGCGATTTAGCATCGTCACCTTGTTTCCTGACATGTTTGCAGGATGCCTGGCTGAAGGTGTGATGGGACGTGCGGTTAAATCTGGATTAGTAGAAGTTGACTTCTTTAATCCTCGTGATTATACCCACGATAAACATCGCACTGTGGATGACCGACCTTATGGCGGTGGTCCTGGGATGTTAATGATGGTGCAACCTCTAACAGATGCAATCAACGCCGCGAAAGCTGGCGCTGATGAAACACATACCGTGGTGTACTTATCCCCACAAGGGCGCAAGTTAGACCATCAAGGTGTAGCGAGTTTAACGCAAGCAGGTCACTTAATATTAGTGGCTGGTCGCTATGAAGGTATTGATGAACGAGTGATTCATTCGTTAGTCGATGCAGAATGGTCGGTCGGAGATTTTGTGTTAAGCGGGGGAGAAATTCCAGCGATGCTGATGATGGATGCTATCACAAGGTTGGTGCCTGGCGTATTAGGTCATGTTCAATCTGCACAACAAGATTCCTTTGTTGACGGATTGCTCGATTGTCCTCATTACACTAGACCAGAATTGTTAGATGGGCAACAAGTGCCTGCCGTGTTGTTAAGTGGCAATCACGAAAAAATTAGGCAGTGGCGGTTACAACAGTCGTTAGGTAGGACCTGGCAACGACGCCCTGATTTATTAAATTTGCTAGCTCTGACTGAGGAGCAGCGTCAGTTATTAAAGTCTTATCAAGATAAGCAATCTGACCTGCAGCGAAATGACAGTTAACTACATAATGAGGATATGATGAAGAAAGTAAATCAAGACATCATCAAAAAAATTGAGCAAGAACAGCTTAAAACTGACGTCCCAGCATTTGGTCCTGGTGACACAGTAGTGGTTAAAGTCCGTGTTAAAGAAGGCGAAAAAGAACGTCTTCAGGCTTACGAAGGTGTTGTAATCGCCAAGCGTAACCGTGGCCTACACTCAGCTTTTACCGTACGTAAAATTTCTTCTGGCGAAGGTGTGGAACGTGTATTCCAGACTCACTCACCGCAAATCTCTTCAATTGAAGTGAAACGTCGTGGTGCAGTTCGTCGTGCGAAATTGTATTATCTACGTGAGCGTTCAGGTAAATCTGCACGTATCAGAGAAAAGCTTAATTAATTTTAATTTTTGCGTTACTCACTAACTTATTTTTAAAAACCCGCTCTTGTAGCGGGTTTTTTTGTACTTATTGTTGGATATCCGTACTATTGCAGATTAAGACTTGCATCGAGCTTTAAAAATTGTTAAAAAGTCAATAGTCATGCAGTGTGTAGCTATTTTAGTGTACAGTTAAGTTTACATCATCTCGCGCCATCACCAATAACAATAAATGACACATTAGCGGCGTACCCTCGCACACGTTGCAGTTTTTTAAGCTGTGTATATAAGTTTTACTATGAGAAATACAATTCATGCCAAATCAAGTAACCGACAATCTCCACGTATCTTCAGAAGAAGTCCTGATTACTCCACAAGCATTAGCTGAAAAATTACCTGTCAGTGATGCATCATTAGAAGTTATTCGCCAATCTCGTCAAATTATTTCAGATATTGTGCATGGCAAGGATCACCGTTTACTTGTGGTCTGTGGCCCATGTTCTATTCACGATATTGAAGCGGCTAAAGAATACGCCCTAAAACTGAAAGAATTACATGAATCATGCAAAGACACCTTATATATTGTGATGCGTGTATATTTCGAAAAACCGCGAACCACTACCGGTTGGAAAGGATTAATCAATGACCCCAACATCAACGATACTTTTGATATCGAAACCGGCTTAGCAAAAGCGCGTGAATTATTAATCTGGTTAGCCGAATTAGAAATACCCGTCGCGACTGAAGCGCTCGATCCTATTTCACCACAGTACTTAGCAGAGTTGTTTGCTTGGTCTGCCATTGGAGCTCGTACGTCTGAATCACAAACTCACCGTGAGATGGCAAGTGGCTTATCCATGCCTGTGGGCTTTAAAAATGGCACGGATGGTTCATTAGGTATTGCGATTAATGCGTTACAATCAGCTGCGTCAGGTCATAGTTTTATGGGCATAAATAAACAAGGCCAAGTGAGTATTATCAAAACTCAAGGCAACCCAGATGGTCATATCATATTACGTGGCGGTAAGAACCCTAACTATGATTCTGTTTGTATTGCTGATTGTGAAGCCGAACTAGAAAAAGCCAAGTTACCAGCGAGTTTAGTTGTCGATTGTTCGCATGCTAACTCATCTAAAGATTACCGTCGTCAGACTCTCGTGGCACAAAATGTCGTGAATCAAATCCTAGAGGGTAACCAATCAATCATTGGCATCATGCTTGAAAGTCACCTCAATGCGGGTAATCAATCGAGTAACGGTAAGACACCAGCGGAGCTTGAATACGGTGTATCTATTACCGATGGGTGTATTAACTGGGATACAACAGCACAGTTGATTAATCAAGCGCGTGATAAATTAATTACGGTGCTCCCAATGCGTCTTAAAAAACGTGAACAAAATTAGTCTACTATGACTGATCCGCAAACACAATTAGAGACGCTGCGCGGGCAAATTGACGAGCTGGATCAACAGCTTGTTGAGTTGTTAGCTAAACGTGCAGCCGTTACTACCCAAGTAGGGAAAATTAAATCCCAAACGGGAATGCCAACCTATGTCCCAGAACGAGAGGCGCAATTAATTGCTTCTCGTCGGGCGCAAGCTCAACAGCAAAGTGTACCGCCTGATTTAGTTGAAGACTTACTGCGTCGGATTATGCGTGAATCGTATTTAACGCAAAATGTACAATATCGCTGTGCGACATTGCCGGGCACAAAGGTTGCTGTAATTGGTGGACGTGGTGCGCTAGGTAAGTTGATTGTGAGTTTATTTGAGCGCAGTCATTATGATGTGATTGTTATTGATCAAGCTGAATGGCCGCAAGCTAAGGCTCTATTAGCTGGCGTAAAATTATGTATTGTCGCGGTGCCGATTAAGCAGACAATCGATATTATTAATACCCTCGATTATCTTGATGATGATTGTGTTTTAGCGGATGTAACCAGTATTAAGCAAGCTCCACTTGATGCCATGTTAGCGGTCCATAAGGGGCCAGTCGTAGGTTTGCATCCTATGTTTGGACCTGATGCGCCAGGGATGGTCAAACAAGTTGTCATTATTTGTCATGGCCGCCAAAATGAGCAGTATCAGTGGTTTTTAGAACAGATGATTACATGGGGCGCTCAGTTAACAGTGTCTAAAGCTTCAGAACATGATGCCGATATGGCATATATCCAGGTAATGAGGCATTTTACCAGTTTTGTTTATGGTGCTCACTTGCATGCAGAAGATCCTGACTTAAGTTCATTGATTGCCCACAGTTCACCTATTTATCGTCTCGAACTAGCTATGGTAGGGCGATTATTCGCTCAAGATCCTAATTTATATGCTGATATCATCTTTAATAATGCAGAGAACTTGGCATTATTGAAACGTTTTCGGACTCGGTTTGATGAAGCGATTCATTTATTTGAAACGAATGACAAAGCACAATTTATTGAACAATTTACGCAAATAAGTAAATGGTTTGGTGATTATGCAAAAACTTGTTTAGTGGATAGTAAGCAACTGCTGTTAAAAGCGGATGATGATCGGATGTTACGTAAAAAATAACTTAAAATTGACCGATTTCATGAACAATGAACGTAATGGGTCTAACCATGCCATTGATAAATCTGTGATGCCCTTGTGTAAAAGCAAGGGCTTTTTTGTCAGGTTACTTGATGTCGTTCAACGCTTGTACTGCAGATACTGCAGTCGGCTTGATTTCTTCTGAAGGGTAACAACCTAACACTTTACAAAAACGAGTCGCAGCCGTGAGTTGTTTAACGGTTTCTTGCATTTTACCATCTTGTAAATTACCTTCGACATCTAGATAAAACATCTCTTCCCAAGGGTTACCGTTGATTGGACGCGACTCAAGCTTAGTCATGTTAATACCGTTATCTTTTAGTACTAATAATGCGTTTACCAAGGCACCAGGAGTCTGTGTTGTAGCCATAACTAGAGTTGTCTTGGCTGGAATTTGTAGCGGTACATCAACCGGGTTTTGGGCAACAACGATAAAACGACTGTGGTTTTCTTTTTGGTTTGCTAGGTTTGATTCAATGGCATGCAAGCCATACAATTTACCACCTGCTTCACTACCAATCGCAGCAACATCATCACGTTTTAGCTCATTCACTATGAGCATTGCTGCAGAAGTACTATCCGCAGGTTTAACTTCTATATCGGTCAGGTTCGCTAAAAAATGCGAGCACTGGGAAAACACTTGAGGGTGTGCGTACAATACTTTGATTTTGCTGATATCGCTGCTATTGGTATCACTTTTGGCCACTAACAGCGCATGTTTAATTGGATGCGTTAGTTCGCCAATAATACTCAAACGAGTATGCTGTAGCTGGTCGTAGACTTCATTAATACTACCAGATGAGGTATTTTCGATAGGTAACACCGCGTAATCGGCTTGATTGGATTCTACTTTTTGGATGATTTGCGCAAAACTGTCACAGCCTATCTCGTGTAATTCACCGTCACGACGAGAAAAATATTTTTGCGTTGCCAAATAGCTATATGAGCCTTTATCACCTAAAAATGCAACACGATTTAATGGTGTTACATTATTGGGATTAGCTTGAGCAGATAACATAGCTTGTTGGTTTAAGACTGAATCTTCAATCACCACATGAAAAAGTTTGGTAATGTAATGCGCATTTAGCCCGAGCTTTTGCCCTTCTTGGATTAAACGCACCAATAATTGTTCTTCGCGCTGCGGATCTCGAACGTCAATTTTATTCTGGATCTTAGTCCGTGCAACTTCATTAGTAAGCTGCTGACGTTGTGCTAGTAATTCTAATAATTTTACATCTAATTCGCTGATTGCTACGCGAACGGATGAAAGTGGAGCGCTGGCCATTGATGTCCCTAAAACATAAAAAAACCTCCTAAAGGAGGTTTATTAGTAAACTTACTCGACTTTAAAACTCACGACCTTAAAAGTCAATCAGAACATGGTCTTATCAGTGATTTTAATCTGCTAATAAAGCGATTAACATACGTTTGACTTCTTCGATTTTTTTTAAGCCCATGCCTTGTAACACTCGAACAATATGCTTACGTGCCATCAATGAGTCATCCACCACTAATACACGTACATCAACGATGTCATACGATGAGAGTTCGACTTCTTCGGAATTAATCATTTGCAAGCTGGCATTTAAGGCGCGTTTTAAATGAATCAATTCAAAAGGCTTTGGTAATATTGCGACCACGCCGGCTTGTTTAAATGCTTCAAGTTTTTCTAATCGGTCTTCACTGGATACTAGCATGAATGAGATGTCAGCCGTATCTGGATGGCTCAATCAACAGAATGTGTAAGTCGCTGGTACTTAAATTGTGCATGATGTTCAGATATTCCTATTATTTACTTGCTGAAGGCACCTTGATGAACATATCAAAAAATCAAAGCATTACCCGCCTGCTAATTTCACGGTAAAGCCTTGTGCGGTTAACAACATATTGAGTTTATCGCGCACATCGCCTTGGATTTCAATGGTGTTGTTTTTTACTGAACCACCGCAGCCACATTGTTTTTTTAATTGTTTGCAGAGTTTGGCCAAATCGTGTTCTAAGGGGTTGATGCCATCTACGATAGACATGCCTTTCCCTTTACGACCTTTGGTTTCTCTTCGCAGTCGCACAATTCCATCACCGGTGAAAGATTTTGGTGGTGTGTTATCTTGCTTAATGCGGCCCGTTTCGGTGCTGTATACTAATTTATCGCTCATATTGTTTTTTTCATGAATAAAAATCGTTATTAACGAATAATCTAGCATAGTTTTGTGTAAATCAATACTTAAGATGGGCAATCTGAAGTTTAGTCAAACACGGATGTAAAGGGGTTAAGGATACGTGTTCTGTGAGCATCAAAACGTAAATTAATAAAAAAATAAACAAATAATACCTATATGCTATTGAGAATTATTCTCAATAGCATTATTATCTGGGTCGTCAATTATTGAAGGAATAAACGAGTGAGAAAAATTGTATTCGGTCTTATGGCTAGTATGTTGTGCATGTCTATTGCTACGACCTATGCAAGCGCCAATCCAACTGTTGCGAACCCAGAGTCCCTTAATATCTATTCAGCGCGAAATGAAGCCTTGATTAAGCCGTTGTTAGATCAATTTGCGTCGCAACACAATGTCACCATCAACCTTGTGACTGGAAAAGCGGATGCGTTATTAGCCCGAGCTAAGAGTGAAGGGCAATTTTCTCCTGTCGATATTATTATCACGACTGATGTCGGACGATTAGCTCGAGCTAAATCGCAAGGATTAACCCAGCCTATTACCGCCACATTACCTGCGTTTGCGACGTTACAAGATCCACAACAGCATTGGGTCGCTCTTACCACGCGTAATCGTCCTATTATTATCAATCCTAGCAATATTGCGGAAGGTGAAATAACGCGCTATGAAGATCTCATCAAGCCTGAATATAAAGGTCGTGTGTGCGTGCGTTCTTCAACTAATATTTATAATCAATCGATGGTTGCAGCCATGCTGATGCAACAAGGTGAGGCCGCAACGTTAGCTTGGGCTAAAGGCCTAGTTAATAATTTTGCGCGTCGCCCTAAAGGCGGTGATCGTGACCAGATTAAAGCAATCGTCGCAGGAGTCTGTGATATTGCTCTAGCAAATACTTATTATCTAGCGGCGTTGCGCAATGCCGATGCTGATTCGGTCGCTATCGCAAATCAAGTCAAAGTGGTCTGGCCGAACCAATCTGACCGTGGTGTGCACCTGAATATATCTGGTATAGCTGTCGCTAAATATGCCAAAAATACCAAGATGGCTAATCAGTTAATTACGTTTATGCTTGGTCGAGAGGCACAAGATTGGTATGCAAAGACCAACCATGAATATCCGGTTGACCCGGCAATTGAATGGTCTAGTACGCTACAAGCTATGGGCACATTTAAAGCTGAAAGTGTAGAATTAAACGAAGTGGGTGAGCTCAATGCGAAAGCCTTACAGATCATGGACAAAGCCGGTTGGCAATAACTGCTGTGTTTACCTCGTTAGGTCACTCTTTCGTCACTTCGATATTTGCTGTACTGCGTGATACGTGGTTTGTCAGTGCGCTATGTTTATGCGCGCTGCTTGGCGTACCCATTATTGCGATCTTATGGAGCTTTACTGATATTTCAGTGCCTTTGTGGACACATTTGATTGAAACCAATTTAAGCTTGTATATTGGCAATAGTTTACTGTTAGCGCTTGGTGTAGGTATAGGTAGTGGGGTGTTAGGTGTCAGCTTAGCTTGGTGCGTAACACAATATGAATTTTGGGGACGTAGTTGGTTCCAATGGGCGTTATTGTTACCTTTAGCCATGCCCGCATATATTATGGCATATACGTATACGGGATTATTTGATGACTTGGGATGGTTTGACAGTCGTTCATTAATCGGTGCAATTGCCTTTATGTCACTAGTGTTGTACCCCTATGTCTTCATGCTTGCAAAAACGGCCTTTTCTGGGCAACAACAACAATATCAAGAAGTCGCAGCGACATTAGGTGTTACACGTTCGGCTTATTTTCTTAAAATCGCGTTACCCATCGCCCGACCTGCAGTATTAACGGGTGTGGCACTGGCTATGATGGAAGCGTTAGCTGATTATGGTACCGTCGCATTTTTTGGCATCTCCACGTTTACTACGGGGATATTTCGAACTTGGTTTGGCATGGGCGAAATGCAATTGGCTAGTCAACTTGCTGGCGGTTTGGCATTATTTGTATTAGTTGTGTTAGGTTTAGAAAAACATAGCCGTCGTAATATGCGATTTTATCAGACCCAAGATCTACCAGTGAATAAAGACACCAGTGCCCGTGCTCGATCCACGAAGTCTGCCTCGGTACAGTCTTCACTCAGTCGTTACGCATTAAGTGCGTATTGTTTGAGCGTGTTGTTACTGGCCTTTATCATCCCCGTCACACAGTTATGTGTGTGGGCATTGAGTACCTTAGAGCACATTGACGTCACTGAGTACTGGACACTGTTGCTGAACAGCTTTTCGTTAGCCTTGTTTAGTAGTATTTTGATTGTGTTAATCGCGCTATGTCTGTCTTATGCGCAGCGTTTTGCTAAAACCAAGTCCGTCGGATATTTGACCCAGTTCGCTGCGTTAGGCTACGCAATCCCCGGTACTGTTCTAGCAATAGGTATATTGCAACCGTTCGGGTGGCTTGATGAGCAGCTTAACTATTTATGGTATCAATGGTTTGGCGAATACATTGGTTTAGTGTTTTCGGGGACGTTTGTTGCGTTGTTTTTTGCATATTGTGTTCGATTTTTAAGTGTTGCTGTGCATAACACCCAAACAGGGTTAGAGCGGATCAAGCCGCATATCGATGATGCGGTATTAACTCTAGGACGAGGGCGATTGAGTTTAATACGTCGTATCCATTTCCCGTTACTGCGCAAGAGCCTTCTGGCAGCGAGTATTTTAGTGTTTGTTGATGTGTTAAAAGAACTACCTGCAACATTAATTTTACGTCCGTTTAATTTTAATACACTCGCTGTTAAAGCCTTTGAGTACGCAGCTGATGAACGATTGATTGCCGCTGCGATGCCATCCGTCACCATCGTTATTATCGGTATTATACCGGTTATCATGTTAACCCGAGCGATGCAGCAAAATTAATTGCGTGTGACTGACCCCTGTTTAAATAAATGAGCCAAGTATTATGTTGAAATTAGAGAATATTCAAATTGCATTGGGTGAAAAACAAATTATCCATGATGTATCTTTGTCTTTGGCGAGTGGGGATATTGGCTGCTTATTAGGTCCTTCTGGTTGTGGCAAAACTACTTTGTTACGTGCAATAGCAGGGTTTATTCCGCTCGTGGCTGGTACAATCCGAATTCAGGGCGAAACCGTCAGTAGTTCGCAACAACATATTGATGTGACGCAGCGAAAAGTAGGCGTGGTATTTCAAGATTTTGCTTTATTTCCGCATTTAACGGTCGGTCAAAATATTGTGTTTGGTTTACATAAGCAAACAACACAACAGCAACAAGCTCGGTTGACTGAGTTATTGGATTTAACCCAATTAACCGACTATGCTGACCAATACCCTCACCAGTTATCAGGTGGACAACAGCAACGTGTCGCGATCGCTCGTGCATTAGCGCCTCGACCTGAAATATTATTACTTGATGAGCCATTTTCTGCACTTGATCCTTCGTTACGAGAATCGTTAGCGCTGGACATTAAAACACTGCTTAAATATGAGGGCGTCACGGCGTTATTGATTACACATGACCAAACTGAAGCGTTTACCATTGCGGATAAAATCGCCGTGATGAATGACGGTCATATTGAACAATACGCCAGTGCTTACGATTTATATCACGAACCGAAAACGTATTTTGTCGCTAATTTTGTCGGAGAAGGGCGTTTTATCCAAGGGCGAGTGGTCGTTGCACCCAACACTCATGGTGGGATTCAGACTGCGTTGGGCGAGTTTGCTGTCCATGAAGAACCCGCTCTTGCAGAATATGAAAAGCAAGCATTGTTGTTGGTACGTCCTGATGATTTTGTTGTTGAGCCGACGAGTCAATATCAAGTGACTGTAATTGGTCGCGCGTTTCGTGGCGCACACATATTGTATACGTTTAGACATGCCGATAGCGGGCAAGATGTCTTGTGTTTATTACCTAGTCACCATGACTATCAAGTCGGTACCGCTGTGGGTATCCGACTTGAATTAGAGCATGTTATTTATTTTTAAGCTAACGGCGCTAACTTAAAAGTTAACGCGGTAGCCGATTTGAATGGTACGTGGTTTACCCGTTTGGATTGCACCGTGTTGGCGAGTAGCAATGTAAGTTTTATCTAATACATTATCCATGACAGCATATATCTGCTGCGTATTATCAATACTATATTGTGCCGAGAGATTGACCACGGTGCGACGAGCAATACCATTACTCGCGTCGATAACGCCAGTGCCTGCTTGAGTGCGCATTTCGTCTAACATTTGCACTGAAGCGAGCACTTGCCAGTTATACCCTTTGACACCGGATTCAACTTGTATCACTGTTTGTGGCAGATAAGGCAAGTCGTCCCCACGAGATACTGAACCCCATGATGCTAAATCTGACTCAAAACTTTCATCAAAAGTGGCGTTAGAATAAGTGTAATTAATATTCAATGGAATTTGTACTGCGCCAACTTGCCATGCCTGTTGTAAGCTGAGTTCAATCCCATCTATGCTGACTTTACCGGCATTATATTGATTGCCAATTAAAGAATCATCGCAACCTTGGCTTGCGGTACAGTTACCGTGTAAGTTGTCTAAACGAGTAGAAAACGCAATCGCTTCAATCTGTAAATCTTTGTCATTAAAACGCACACCAGATTCAGCATTCCAACCATCTTCATTTTCAGCATTTTGATTCCCCGGTGCTGGGGGGGCAAATGACCGTTGCACACCTGCTAGAAAGACCCAATCATCATTTAACTGGTACGTTACGCCTAGCGCTGGTAATAACGCATCGACAGTATTACTGCGAACCATTGGCGCTGAACTGCGCTGTGGATCCGCAGTACCCCATTCCTCTCTGGTTAACTCGACATCTTCATAGCGTAATCCACCTTTGAATATCAGATCGGCTATTTCCCACGTGTCATGGATAAACAAACTCGTTGCGGTAGCGCTATCAATGCGATTGGAATCAGTACCAGGAATACCTTTACTGCTAAGTAACATGGTTTGGTCGGTATTGAGAGTGAATTTATCGACCCATTGATAGCGGTCCATGTCATCTTTATGCAAGCGCAGTCCAAAACGTATATCATGATCGCCAGTGCGATAAGCGAGTTCACCCTGGATCCCTTGGGCGCTGTAACTTCGGTTATTTGCTTTAATTTGTACTTCGGGTAGCTCGCTGTTAGTGTAAGTACCATTATCTATTTGTGCTGCAATGGATTCGGCACCATTGCCTAAACTAAAACCACCAACCTTACTCGTTTTGTACCAATTACGGGCAAAGTCATTGCTGTACGCAATAATACTCACGTCACTGTTAGCTGAAATGATGTAATCATAATGCACTGATAGATGGGTGTGGTCCGTTGTCATTTCATCGAGTTGCGACGCACTGTAACGTTGATATGAATTTTCAGCGTAGTCATCGTCTAATAACCCTAAATACGTTTCGTCTGAGGTTTCTTCAGAGTACTTAGCTTTGAATTCTAAATGGTGTTGTTGCTCGGTACCTAAATAAGTATCCAATTTAACCATTGCATCGGTTTTTTCAAATCCAGTGTCTTGACCGGAATTTAGATCTTTAAAGCCATCAGCGCCATAATGAAATACTTCAGCTATTGCACCACTAGAATCATTCCGACCGCCGACAACGCCATGTACTTTACGGTAAGCATCACTGCCTAAGGCAACATCGAACTTACCCGCGAACGGGGCATCAGGTGTTGCTGTGGATAGTAAATTAATGACACCTCCAGAAGTGCGCGGGCCATATTTGACACTTGAAGACCCTTTTAAAATTTCAATGGCACTCATGCGTCCAATCGTTGGAAAATAATATGCTGCAGGGGAGGCATAGGGAGCCGGGGCTGCTAATACACCATCTTCGAGTACGGTGATTTTTTCTGAACGGTCTGCTGAGTTTCCGCGCATGCCAATATTAGGTCGCAAGCCATACCCGTCTTCTTCTATAAAATACACACCTGGCGCTTTGGCTAAGATGCGATTGATATCGGTAATGGCGTAATTATTTAATGTGTCCTGGTCAATATAACTGCCTGAACCCGGTGTCGAATTAATTGCCGCTTTTGAGCCGAGGATAGAAATTTGCTCAATTGTGTCATTACTTTTCTGCGTATCGGTAATAGCTGCATTGGCATACCCTAGAGTGAATGAACAAAGAGAAGAAATAGCAATAGCGAGGGTAGTACGTTTCATTTTCATCCTTATGAAGAACAATTAATAGAGAGTAATTAAGTCAAGATTGCGCAATTTAAACATTAATCTAAATGAGAATCAATCTCAATTGCGTTTATTTTTTTGAGAAGGGGATTTTGTAACCAAAAGTTAATAAATTCAATTTGCTGCCGTTAAGTATGTAATTGTATTTGCATTCATGGACGGTATGCATGTTTTCTAGCGTTAAATCATCAGTGGTGACAATTATCTTGTTGTTGGTTGTGAGCTTGACCGCAGTGGTAATGGGATTTGTGTTAATCGAATATGAAAAATTATATTCCGATGTGGTTGAGGATAATCTGTCTGGTTTAAGCCAAAATTTTTCCCAAGAATTATTACCTATTCTCACATCCACCCAATCTGAAAAAGCCAAACAGATCAGTATCAAAGATACATTAATGAATTTAGATGCGTATAAAAGTGTATTTAAAGCGAAAGTATTCGGGATTGATACTGCCATAATACAAAGCTATGTAGGACCCGCGGGTAAACAAGATATTTTACGACTAAACAAAATCGATCAAATCGATATGCCCCTCACGGCTGACGGTATTAAGATCGCTGATGGATTTATGTTTGCAACAAAAAGAATCGGCGAATCTCCCTTTGCACTTGGCTATATACAAGTGGTGGTTGATCTGCGAGGTCCTTTATCAGCGAGTAAATTGAGCTTGCTATCACAAACCTTATCGACCATATTTATTGCTACTGCAGTAGTCATGACCATTGTTATTTTGTTATTCAACCGACTACTCCAACCATTATCGAGGCTCTCCTCTTTTACAAAGCAAATTGATTCGGCAAAAAATTATTCGTTGAGGTTTAGTAAGGCCGGCAATAACGAAGTCGTGCTGTTAGGTAAAAATATCAACAGCATGCTCGACACAATCAATCTTGAACTAGAAAAAAACAAATCACACACCAAGACATTAGAAGCACAGCAAGAAACGATGACTAAACTGGCAAACTATGATGCCTTAACGGGACTCCCTAATCGCCGTTTTATTATGGATACACTGCGCTATAAGTTAGCCGAAGCACGCCGCAATAATCTTGACGTCGCTTTGTTGTTTTTTGATTTGGATGGATTTAAAAGCATTAACGACTCTTTAGGACATGAAGCGGGCGATCATGTGTTAGTTGAAGTGGCTAAACGAGTGAACGATTTGATGCGCGATGGCGACTTAGTATCGCGTTTAGGTGGCGATGAGTTTTTAATTGTGCCTGAATCCGAACCGACGAAAAGTGAATTAACAGCAATATGTCAGCGCATTTTAAAAACAGTCGATCAACCGATCGTGATAAAAGGAGTTGAACTCAGGGTAGGCTTAAGTATTGGCATTGCTAAAGCTATCGATGTTAACTATGACCTAACGGATTTAGTTGGTAATGCCGATGTTGCTATGTACCGATCGAAAACGAATGGACGTGGAACTTATACGATGTTTAGCAGTGACTTGATTGAAGACTACAAACGTAAATTATTAATCACTAACAGCATCGCGAGGGCAATTGAAGAGCAAGAGTTTACATTATATTACCAAGCCAAAATTAATCGTGATGGTTTATTAATGGGCTTTGAAGCACTGATTCGGTGGTTGCATCCCTCTCTGGGGATGATTTCTCCTGGAGAGTTTATTCCAATAGCTGAACAAGGTGGTAAAGTTCACGTGATTTCGCGTTGGGTTATTACCCAAGTATGCAAAGAAATGCAGGTTATCCAAACGCTGACAAACCGAGATTTACGGATATCTTTGAACCTCTCAGCGCACGATTTACATGCTGCTGATCTCTATGATTTTGTCAAAAAAGAAATCGATCATTATTGTATTAATCCTAAATTGTTAGAATTTGAAATCACTGAATTTGCCTATTTGGAAAGCTTTCAATCTTCGAATAAGTGCTTGAAAAAATTGGGTGACTTAGGCTGTTCGATTGCGTTGGATGATTTTGGTACTGGGTATTCAAGTTTGAGTTATTTGACACAAATAAAAATCGACACCTTAAAAATCGACCAACAATTTGTCAAAGAAATTGATTACTCAAGTCGAAGTCGCTTAGTCACCAGTACGATCATTGATTTAGCCAAAAGCTTAAACTTAACGATTTGCGCTGAAGGGATAGAAAGTCGAATTCAACAATCTTATTTGACCGAGCTTGGTTGTGATTATTATCAAGGTTTTTTGTATAGCAAACCACTCCCATTAGAAGAGTTATTTGCGGTTGACTTTAACTTTACTGCTAAGTTTGTGGAAGACTCGGAAGTTAACTTGACTAAGGTTGAAAACGTGTATACGTTTTAATTGTGATTAATTGGCGTGATTGCTGTTTATATGCTTAGATTACAAGACTATTTAAGGGATTAATTAGCTTGTCACGACTCACGTTGAATCAAATGCTGATCATTATGACGCTTATCACTAGCTCCTGCATTTGGGGAGTGTTAGTTGTGGATAAACAACAGCGCGAAATCAATTACCAAAATTTAGTAAAAAAACAACTTAATGTACAATCAAAATTATTACTTGTCTTTGCCTTTACCAAAGATACTGCCGCACTAAACATACGTCTGTCCGAGCATTTTAATACCACTAATACCAAATCGAATAATAGAATTGATAGTGATCTAGACAAATTATTCTACCAATTAGATTTTCTATGTTTAGACTTATTGTTTTCGGAAAGCTGTAAACAAATCAGACTTATCTTAACGAATCTGCAAAGTTATCCGATAGTCCTAGAATCTCGTTATATTGAACAGCAGGTAAAGATGCTGAGCAACCAAAATGACTTGCTGGTGAACAACATCATCGAGTTACTTGAGATACATCGTAGTAATTATCATAAATCTGAGTTGCTACTCGATCATGAAAGAACCCAATATTTTGTGTTTATTTTGATTGCAGTAGCGTTACTCATGATGCTTATTAACCATTGGTTTGTTAGTCCTTTGCAATATATTTCAGGATTAATTCAGAATGTTGAAAACTCAGCGAAATTTCACAGCCTCAAACAGCCAAATAAACCATTGCCCGAAATGTATCAATCCGTTGAAGCGGATATTAAAAAATTACAGAAAAAATACCATAAGCTCGATGATTTACGTAATGCGATGTTACGTCATGCTGCGCATGAATTAAAAATCCCGTTAGCGAGTGTCAACGAAGGCTGTGCATTGTTAGGGGAGGAGGTGGTAGGGCGCTTATCTCCGGAGCAAAGAGAAGTCGTAATGCTACTCAGTGCGAGTGCTAAACGGTTAAATATTTTAGTGGAGCGATTACTTGATTACAATACGTTACTGCAACAAATCTCACCTCAGTACGAACAGGTTAATTTAGCTTTAGTGGTCGAAGAATGTTTGCGTGATAACCGTTTGGCGTTAGATCAAGGCGGGATCTATCCTATTGTTGAATTGACTCAGTTAACAGCGTTTAGTGATAGTGAGTTAATTCGACGGATGCTGGATAATTTAGTGTCAAATGCATTAGCGCATGGCACGAACCAAAATCCCATTTACATTAAAATCTATGCATTAAAAGGAAAGGTAGCCATCGAAGTGGCAAATAATGGACCTGCGTTATCCCAAGAATCAGTTGCTAATTTATTTCAGCCATTTTCACGAGGCAATACTCAGCGTAATGATAAAGTTATTGGCGCGGGCTTGGGATTATCGATAGTGGATGAGTGTGCCAGATTACTCAATGGCAATGTGTCATTAGTTGATGTGGATTATGCCGATGTATGTTTTCGAGTGGTATTACCCTCACAAGGAGTGAATATTGAATAATGACAATAATATGAGTATCTTATTGGTCGACGATGACCAGGCTTTATTGCGTTTGTTGACCATACGATTGGAACAACAGGGTTATCAAATCATCAGTACCGATGATGGGGCAAAAGCGTTGCAATTGTTGCAGCAATTCCCCGTCGATGTTGTGATCAGTGATTTACGCATGCCAAATATTGACGGGATGATGCTGTTTGATCAAATTAAAGCGTCATTTCCGACAATGCCTGTGATTTTAATCACTGCACATGGCACCATTCAAGATGCGATTGCGGCAACTAAATTAGGGATGTATGGATTTATTACCAAACCGATTGATCACCAAGAGTTACAAAAAATTCTAAGCAGTATTGCAACTCAAAAACCGCTAGCAAACGAAAGTCATTGGGCAAAAAATATCATTACACGCAATGATAAAATGTTAAGCCTGTTAGATAAAGCTGGGCGTATTGCCCTTCGCGATGTGAGTGTGTTAATTACTGGCGCGAGTGGCACCGGAAAAGAAGTGTTAGCGCAAGCGATTCATTCAGCCAGCCCTCGAGCTAAGCGCCCGTTTATCGCAATTAACTGTGGCGCGATTCCTGAAAACTTACTCGAATCCGAATTGTTTGGTCACACTAAAGGGGCGTTCACCGGAGCAGTACTTGCTTCACCTGGTTTATTTAAAGAGGCTGACGGTGGTACGTTGTTTTTGGATGAAATCGGTGATATGCCAATGTCTTTGCAAGTTAAATTATTACGTGCACTTCAGGAGCAACAAATTCGTCCCGTAGGCTCAAGTCAATCTGTCAATATTGATGTCAGAGTAATATCCGCTACTCACAAAGATTTACAACAGGCGATGCATGAACATCAATTTAGGGAAGATTTATATTACCGACTCAATGTGGTGAATTTTACGTTGCCACCGTTACAAGAAAGATCGGATGATATACCGCTGTTAGCGCGAGAATTATTACGTCAAAGTGCGGCTAAACATCAGGTCGATGTCATCGCATTTTCAGATGATGCCATTCAATTATTAGTGACTAGTAATTGGCCGGGAAATGTACGCCAATTAGTCAATGTGATTGAACAATGTGTCGCCCTAGCTTAAACTACCATTATACCAAAACACCTTGTTGAGCAGGCGCTGTCGGCGAATCGTTCTACTTGGCCAAATTTAAGTGATGCCCGCGATGCATTTGAGCATACATATTTACGCAAATTATTGAATATGACTGATGGCAATGTAACTCGAGCTGCGTTTTTAGCTGGCAGAAATCGCAGTGATTTACACAAATTACTCAAAAAACATGAATTAGATGCGGCGAATTTTCGGCATTCATAATCTTTTTATCGTAATCACTAGGCATCTGTACTCAATAGTTTATAATACGCGCATTGTTTTTTAGCGCGTTTTTTACGCTTAGTTTTTGAGGTTTACCGATCCATGCGCACAGATTATTGCGGCAACATTGATGCATCATTCATCGACCAAACGGTCACCATTAACGGTTGGGTCAACAAGCGCCGTGACCTCGGTGGCGTTATTTTCTTAGATATCCGTGATCGCGCAGGGATCGTGCAAGTTGTGTTCGATCCGGATGTAGCGGATGTTTTTGCCACTGCTAACAGTGTTCGTAACGAATTTTGTGTGTCTATTACCGGTCGAGTTAGAGCGCGTCCTGATTCACAAATCAATGCTGACATGAACACGGGGGCGATTGAGATCTTAGGCAAAGGGCTCGAGATATTTAACAAATCGGCTCCGTTACCGCTAGATTGGAACCAAGAAAACTCAGAAGAACAGCGTCTAAAATATCGTTATTTAGATTTACGTCGTCCAGTCATGACCGAGCGTTTAATATTCCGTTCGAAAGTCACCGGTGCAGTGCGTCGCTTCCTTGAAGATCAAGATTTCTTAGATATTGAAACGCCCATTTTGACCAAAGCCACCCCTGAAGGTGCCCGTGATTATTTGGTACCATCGCGTACTCACAAAGGTCAATTTTTTGCTCTGCCGCAGTCTCCTCAGTTGTTTAAGCAATTGTTGATGATGTCAGGTATGGACAAGTATTATCAAATTGTTAAATGTTTCCGTGATGAAGATTTACGCGCTGACCGTCAGCCCGAATTTACGCAAATCGATATTGAAACCACATTCTTAGATGCAGATGGCGTAATGGCGATTGCTGAGCGCATGATCCGCGAGTTATTCGTGACGATGCTTGACGTTGATTTAGGTGATTTTCCACGTATGACCTATGCTGATGCAATGCGTTTATATGGTTCGGATAAGCCTGATTTACGTAACCCGCTTCAATTGATTGATGTTGCTGGGATTATGGCTGACGTTGAATTTAAAGTATTCTCTGGTCCGGCGAATGATCCAAAAGGTCGTGTCGCGATGATATGTGTACCAGGCGGTGCCAGCCTGTCACGTAAACAGTTAGATGAGTATGGTAATTTTGTTGGCATATATGGCGCGAAAGGTCTTGCTTGGATGAAGATCAACGATGTGTCTAAAGGCGCTGAAGGCGTACAATCACCTATCGCTAAATTTTTAACACCAGACGTCATTGCACAATTATTAACTGCTGCAAATGCGCAAGACGGTGATATTTTACTATTTGGTTCTGATACCTATTCGGTAGTCACCGAAGCATTAGGCGCGTTACGTTTAAAAGTCGGCAATGACTTTGAACTTAATCAAGGCGAATGGAAGCCTTTATGGGTCGTTGATTTTCCTATGTTTGAGGAATTTGACGGTCAGTATCACGCACTACATCATCCATTTACTGCGCCGCGTGATTTATCACCAGAAGAGTTGCAAGCCGATCCAGCGAATGCCTTATCCAATGCGTATGACATGGTCTTAAATGGTTGTGAGTTAGGCGGCGGTTCGGTGCGTATCCATCAACAAGATATGCAAGCGACGGTGTTTGACATTCTAGGGATCAGCAAAGAAGAAGCGCAAAGTAAATTTGGTTTCTTACTTGAAGCATTACAATACGGTACCCCTCCGCATGCAGGATTAGCATTTGGTTTAGACCGTCTAGTCATGCTAATGACTAATACCACTTCTATCCGTGATGTCATGGCTTTTCCTAAAACAGCGACGGCAGCCTGTCCATTAACGTCTGCACCGGGTGTTGCTAGTGCGGAGCAATTAGCTGAGTTGGCGATTGCATCGACAGTAAAATCAGAACCAGAAGCTGAATAAGGCGAAAATGTCGCTAAAACGACCCGAGTCTGTATTAGTTGTGATTTATGACCAGCATCATCGTGTGCTGGTCATGCAACGCGACGATGATGCTGAGTTTTGGCAATCGGTGACCGGTACTATCGAAGTTCATGAGCAACCGATAGAAACGGCCTATCGTGAAGTCGCTGAAGAAACGGGCTTAATATTAGAGCCGCGTTTACACACCATTCAAAATTGCCGTCACATCAACCAATTTGTTATCCGTGAACAGTGGTTATATCGCTATCCTGAAGGAACGAAATTTAACTTTGAACACGTATTTTGTGTACAAGTGGATTCTCAACTTCCTATTACGTTAACTGAACATACGGATTATGTCTGGCTGACCAAAGCCGCCGCGGTGGATAAAGTCTGGTCTAAAACCAATGCCCAAGCAATTGCTAAATTCGTCCCTGAACAAGCAGGTGAGATATGATTCTATTGGGGATTGATCCTGGTTCAAGGGTAACCGGATATGGCGTCATTGAACAAACCGGCAATAAGTTTACTTACGTCGCCAGTGGTTGCATTCGCTTATCCGGTGATGAATTAGCAGGTCGCTTGCAGCAAATATTTCAAGGGGTGAGTGAAATCATTTCGCAATACCAACCCAAAGAATTTGCCATTGAACAAGTATTTATGGCTAAAAATCCAGACTCTGCATTAAAGCTAGGTCAAGCACGTGGTGCAGCCATCGTTGCAGCAACACAATTTGATTTACCGGTAAGCGAGTATGCAGCCCGACAAATCAAACAATCAGTTGTTGGTAATGGCGGTGCGGATAAAACTCAAGTCCAACATATGGTAAAGTATTTATTAAAACTGCCTGGTACACCACAAGCTGATGCCGCCGATGCCTTAGCCGTTGCGCTATGTCATGGGCACACGCGACAAAGTTTGGTGGCCATGGCGGGTAAAGCAACCCGTATCGCTCGTGGCAGATTACGCTAGATTTAACGATATATAAAAATCAACAATTGATAAAACAAACAATGAGAGCACGATGATTGGATTAATTACCGGTACATTATTAGCTAAACAACCTCCTGAGATCATGATCCAAGCCGGTGGTATAGGCTATGAGATCAGTATGTCGATGCATAGTATCTATGGTTTACCTGCTGAAGGTGAGACGGTCACCGTGTTTACCCATTTTGTGGTGCGCGAAGATGCACAGTTGTTGTTTGGCTTTATTGAAAAACAAGAGCGCTTAGTTTTTCGTGAGTTAATTAAAGCTAATGGCGTAGGACCTAAACTTGCGATTACGATATTATCAGGCATGAGTGTGCAAGACTTGATCCGTGCCGTAGGTTATGAAGATGTCACTTCATTGGTCAAAATACCCGGAGTGGGAAAAAAGACCGCCGAGCGTTTAGTCGTGGAGCTCAAAGACCGATTAGCCAAATTAACGTTAAACAATCCTGGCGCAGCAATGAATTTACCGGTTTCGGCATCTGCCGAACAAGGCAGTATGTTTATACAAACCAATGATACGCGCGAAGAAGCATTAAGCGCATTAGTGGCGTTGGGTTACAAACCCCCAGTCGCCAGCAAAATCATTCAGTCAGTGTATCAAGATGATATGACCAGTGAACAACTGATCCGTGAAACTTTACGAGCTATGGTATAGTGTCGTTAAACGGCTATTGATAAATAATAAGAGTGTGTATGATTGAAGAAGATCGTTTGATCCAAGCCACAGTGAGTCGAGATGATGAGGCTGTTGACCGTGCCATTCGTCCTAAGACGTTAGCTGATTACACGGGACAAGATACCGTCTGTGAGCAAATGTCGATTTTTATCGAGGCGGCGCGAAAGCGAGAAGATGCCCTTGACCATGTATTGATTTTTGGTCCTCCTGGTCTAGGTAAAACGACATTGGCCAACATCATTGCCAATGAGATGGATGTGAACATCAAAACCACATCGGGTCCAGTATTAGAAAAAGCCGGTGATTTAGCGGCACTGTTAACCAATTTAGAAGAAAACGATGTGTTATTTATTGATGAAATACATCGTTTAAGCCCCGTAGTTGAAGAAATCCTTTATCCTGCAATGGAAGATTACCAAATTGATATTATGATTGGCGAGGGGCCCGCTGCGCGTTCAATTAAACTCGATTTAGCCCCGTTTACATTGGTAGGAGCCACAACTCGCGCCGGTTCATTGACATCGCCATTACGTGACCGCTTTGGCATAGTGCAGCGTTTAGAGTTCTATAATATTACCGATTTGACGGATATTATTATGCGTTCTGCTAAATACTTGAACGTCGAAATGGTACAAGACGGTGCATTAGAAATTGCTAAGCGAGCACGTGGGACACCGCGTATTGCTAATCGATTATTACGCCGAGTTAGAGATTACGCTGAGATTAAATCGGATGGTCGTGTTGATGAAATTACCGCCGGTTTAGCATTAGATATGTTAGATGTTGATAAAGTCGGCTTTGACTTTATGGATCGAAAATTACTCGATGCGATTATTGATAAGTTTGATGGTGGTCCGGTTGGATTAGATAATTTGGCTGCAGCGATTGGCGAAGAAAAAGAAACCATTGAAGATGTGATTGAACCGTTTTTGATCCAACAAGGTTTTTTACAGCGTACGCCTCGCGGACGTATTGCATCAGCTCGAGCCTATGAGCACTTAGGTTTTCAGCCAAAAAAAAGCCCACAATGAAGTGGGCTAAAAGTCATAAAATAACAACTGAAAGGAATACAAATTGAACAAACACTCAATCTATGTCATTTATTTTACTGCGATTGAGAATTTATTCAATTGAATTAATTTGCACTAATAGGATTAGTTTTTCTAATGGATGATATATTATTGAAACCGTTGCCAATTCGTATATATTACGAGGATACTGATGCCGGTGGTATTGTGTATTATGCTAATTATTTAAAGTTTTTTGAACGAGCTCGGACAGAATGGTTGCGTGAGTTAGGTTTTTCTCAACACGCATTACTTGAGCATGGAATTGCGTTTGTCGTGCGTCATGTTGATATGCATTATCATATGCCAGCGCAATTTGATGATGAAATCACTGTTTATAGTAACTTGAGTGAACTAAAAAAAGCCTCGATGGTCTTTACACAAACTGTTAAAAAACAAGACAGCGTCTTGGTTTCAGCTACGATTCAGGTAGCGTGCGTCAAACTTGCACACATGAAACCTTGCGCTATCCCCAAAGATATTTATAAGGAATGTATACGTGTCGCATGATATGTCATTTATAGGCTTGTTTTTACAAGCAAGTTTAGTCGTTAAATTAGTCATGATTTTATTGTTAGCTGCGTCTGTTGTCTCTTGGGCGTTTATTGTGCAACGAACCCGAGCACTTAATTCAGCTAAAGCTACGTTATTGCAGTTTGAAGAGCAATTTTGGTCTGGTACAGATTTAAACAAATTATTTCAAGAACTCAGTGCACAAGCCAGAGTGAGTGGTATTCATAGTATTTTTGTGGCAGGTTTTCGTGAATTTGTCCGCTTGCGTAAATCTGAAGCGCAAGGGGATATTGTCGTTGAAGGCAGTAGCCGAGCAATGCGGGTTGCCTTATCCAGAGAAGTGGATAGCCTCGAATCTAAATTGCCGTTTTTAGCGACGGTCGGTTCTATTTCTCCGTATATCGGATTATTCGGTACGGTATGGGGCATTATGAACGCGTTTATTGCTTTAGGCCAAGTGCAACAAGCGACATTGGCGATGGTGGCACCGGGTATTGCTGAAGCCCTTATTGCGACAGCAATAGGATTATTCGCGGCGATCCCAGCGGTCATTGCCTATAACCGCTTTAGTCATCAAGTTGAAAAAATTGAAAACGGGTACATCAACTTTATGGAAGAATTTGCTGCAATATTGCAACGTCAAGCGATTACAAAAGAGTCTTAAGCATGTATCAACGTAAAAGACGTAAGCCTGTTTCTGAAATTAATGTCGTCCCTTATATTGATGTGATGCTGGTGCTGTTGATTATTTTTATGGTGACAGCACCGTTGGTGACTCAAGGGGTCAAAGTGGACTTGCCACAAGCGGATGCCCAACCGATTGAGCAAGAAGAGATTCCACCATTAATTGCATCGATGGATAAAAGTGGTCTGTATTATCTAAATATCGGGGATACACCCAAACAAGCTTTAACACGCCCGGACATTCAAGCATTAGTAAAAGCGGAGATGGCAAATAATCCAACCCGTCCGGTAGTGATTAAGGCGGATGGGGCGGTATCCTATAACCAAATTATCCAACTGATGGTTATATTGCAAAACGCGGGAGTACCGTCAGTCGGGTTAATGACCGAGCCTTCTGCCGAGCCAACAGCATAACGATGAAGATATTTCTGCACTCGCTATGGCGACGCTTTGTTGAATCAGAGTTTGCGCTATCCATTACATTTCATGCTTTGCTATTGGTAGGGTTAGTCGTAAGTGTCAGTATTACGCCGCCACAGCAATTAACAATGGATATGACGCCGTTAACCGAGCAAATGCCGGTAATTAATGCGACTTTCATTGATCCTGCTGTCACCCAAGCTAAGTTTGACGAAGCCCGTGCTCGTGAGCAGCAAGTGCAACGTGAACAGCGTGAAGCGGCTAAACGAAAAGCTGCCGCGGAGCGAAAAAAGCGCGATGCTGCCGCTAAACGTCTAGCGGATAAGCGTGCCGCAGAAAAAAAGAAACAACAAGAACAAGATCAAGCGCAGCGAAAGCAACGTGAGCTTGAGCGCAAAGCACAAGAAGAGATTGCAAAAAAAGACGCGCAAGCCAAAAAAGAAGAGGCAGAGCGTGTTGAAAAATTAAAACGTGACGCTGAGGCACAAGCTAAACGAGATAGACAGCAGCGAGATTTAGAAGAGCAATTAGCCCAAGAGCAAGCCCAAATTGAAGCACAAGAAACGCAACGGGTCATGTCCGAAAAGCAACGCTATAGCGTGTTAATTAAATCGACAATCCAGCGCAACTTAATAACGAATGAGGCATTTAAAGGAAAAAAATGTCAGTTAAACATACGCTTAGGGATTGGTGGAGTGGTATTGAAAGTGGACAAGATAGCGGGTGATGAGGCATTATGTCGAGCTGCGATCAGCGCTGTATATAAACCATCTCAATTACCGGTTTCGCGCGATCCAAAAGTATTTGCCCAATTACGAGACATTAATTTAACGGTTGAACAATGAAAAAATTCTTAGCATCCAGTATCTTCTTTTTTGCTTGTCTAGCGATGAGTGTGTCCAGCAGTGCGTATGCGCAGTTAAATATTGTCATTACTGAAGGTGTGGATAATGCCACGCCTATTGCAGTAGTGCCATTTGGCTGGGAAGGCGAAGGCATGCTGCCGGGGGCTATTTCGGATGTCATTAATCATGATTTGCGTCGAAGTGGACGTTTTAATCCAATGACGATGTCTAAGATGCCACAGTTTCCACGTGATATCAGTGCGGTTAATTATCAGCAATGGGTCGATAAAGGGATCAATACCATTGTGGTTGGGAAGGTTAAAGAGCTAGGAAATGATCGTTATCAAATTGATTTTCAACTGATTGATACCCTTGCGGGAAGTCAGTTAGCCGATGCGCCACAAGTACTACAAAATGGTCAGTTAGTCGCCGGTCAGTCGCAATTAATTGCGGGTCGTACGTTAACCGTTACAGGTCAAGATTTTCGTCAATTTGCGCATCGTATTTCAGATATTGTTTATGAAAAATTAACCGGGCAAAAAGGGGCGTTTTTAACTCGTATTGCCTATGTAGTGGTGCGCGATACCAAAACAGTCGCGCGTCCTTACCAGTTGGTTATTGCCGATTATGATGGTGAAAATGAATTGGCATTATTGTCATCAAAAGAGCCGTTAATGTCACCGTCATGGTCGCCAGATGGTAATAAATTAGCCTATGTCTCGTTTGAAAGCGGTAAGCCGCAAATATTCATTCAAGATATTTATACAATGAGTCGAATTAAATTGACTGATTTCCCTGGGATTAACGGAGCGCCAAATTTTTCTCCAGATGGCAAACAAATAGCAATGGTGTTATCCAAAGATGGTAATCCAGATATTTATATTATGGAGATTGCCACGCGAAAACTGACTCGTATTACTCGTCATCGAGCCATTGATACCGAGCCATCTTGGGCTCCAAACGGAAAAGAATTGATATTTAGTTCAGAGAGGGGTGGTAAACCTCAGATTTATAGAGTAAATTTAAGTAATAAGCGGATAAAACGCTTAACTTTTGAAGGCGATATGAACCTCGGTGGTACAATTACTCCTGATGGTTCTGAATTAGTGATAGTCAACCGCACTAACGGTAACTACCATATCGCCCGACAAAATTTAGCCGATGGTGCTATGCAGGTATTAACGACGACCTTTTTGGATGAGTCGCCTAGCATCGCTCCAAACGGTAGTATGATTATATACAGTACACTCCATGAAGGGACGCAAGTGTTATCATTAGTATCTCTTGATGGTCGATTTAAGGCTAGATTACCAGGTGTAGCGGGGCAGATTAAAGCGCCTAGCTGGTCACCATTTTTACGTTAAGACATACTTTTTATAACAAGGAAAATTCATGAAAACTTCTACTTCACTTCGTTCTTTACTTATTGCTGTGCCAGTGATGACATTAATGGCATGTTCTTCAGGTCCATCTGAAACTGAACTTGCAGCTGAACGTAACCGTGTAGCAGCAGAGCAAGCCGCAGCACAACAAGCGGCGCAACAAGCTACTCAAGAACAAGTTCGTATGGAAGCTGCTCAACGCTTACAACAAGCCCAAGAAATGGCACAACAAGAACGGGATTCTTTAGTGTCTATGCAAACCATCTATTTTGACTTTGACCGTTCTACGATTAAGTCTGATTTTTATAGTGTACTTGACCAACATGCGACATTTTTAGTTAAGAATTCATCACAAACGGTCGTTATAGAAGGACATACCGATAGTCGTGGTACACCTGAGTATAATATTGCACTAGGTGAGCGTCGTGCCCAGGCTGTTGAAACTTACTTATTAAATGCTGGTGTGTCTGCAGCGCAAATTTCAGTGGTTTCTTTTGGCGAAGAAAAGCCTGCAGTAGCAGGTACTTCTGAATACGCATTTGCACAAAGCAGACGTGCAGTGGTGGTTTACAAATAATGATGAAACCGTTTACGAAATCATTGAGTTGTGCCATGGTTGGCGCTTCTTTGTTGTTGGTATCGGGTGCACAGGCCGCGCAAGCGCCTGTGTATAATTTGAGTAACGAAAGTGTTGCAGAAAAATTAGCTAACCTTGAGCGAATCGTGAATTCACGCACTCGCAATCAACAACGAGTTCAAGAACAGATTGATGGAATGCAATCTGAGATTAGTGAAATTCGTGGTCGAATTGAAGAGCAAAATTATCAAATTGAGAAAATTTTGCAACGTCAACGTGAGCTGCTGCTTGCGTTTGACATTCAATCACAACAATTACAAGACGCATCAGAGTTATCTAACGATGAGTTGGCGAAACGGTCTTTGGTGACCGGGCGAGTAACGAATACCAATGCGGCTTCTGCTGGCTCACCGACGACAAAAACGTCAGTGTCAGCCGTTATTAGTTCGACGCCAAGCGCAGCGACAGGAAATGATGAAGCGGCTTACAAAGCGGCAGTGGATTTGATCCTTAAGCAACGAGATACCAAAGCTGCTATTCCTGCATTAGAAGAGTTTGTAACAACCTATCCGCAATCGAAGTTTACATCGAATGCGCATTATTGGTTGGGGCAAATTTTTTATAATGAACAAAACTGGGAACAAGCACGTGTCCAATTTGACACGTTGCACACGCAATATCCAAGTTCTAGTAAAGTACCAGATGCAACACTTAAGCTTGGCATAATTGCTAAAAATTTAAGTGATAGAACGAAAGCACGAGAATATTTTGAAAGTGTGGTTGCGAATCATGCCAACACAACCTCTGCAAAGCTGGCTCAAGAACAAATTAACCTGCTGTAATTTTCAGCAGGTTTTTTCTTTTTAAATTTCTATATAGTATTAAAAATAGTCATTTCAGCACTATTCTTCAACGAAATTAGTTTTTTTGAATTAATTTAAGAAATAGGGTTGATTAACCCTGATAATTGAGTATTATATGCGCCCTGTTACCAAGCAAGGCAACGGGATTGAAGATTAGGGTCGTTAGCTCAGCTGGTAGAGCAGTTGACTTTTAATCAATTGGTCGCTGGTTCGAATCCAGCACGACCCACCATTTTCTTCAATCATGCAGTTCCGCTTCTTAAGCACAATAGATGGGTCGTTAGCTCAGTTGGTAGAGCAGTTGACTTTTAATCAATTGGTCGCTGGTTCGAATCCAGCACGACCCACCATCTATTTAATTCAGAACAACCCACCGTTCATTTCAAATATTGTTATTTATTACACGCTAGTAGTATAATCCCATTACACTTATCAAGCTCAAATGACCACTATGACTGACGCATTACGTATTGCCCCGATTGATTATCCTTTTCCTGAAAAACCAGCCATTTTGTCTGCTGAGCGTAGTAAATTTTTAACGCAAGAAATTAAGCGTTTGTTAGTCGCAAATAATGCGACGCTCATTGCGCATTATTACACTGATCCAATTATTCAGGCGTTAGCAGAAGAAACTGGTGGTTGTGTGTCTGATTCTTTGGAAATGGCGCGATTTGGGCGTGATGCCCAAGCGGAAACATTAATTGTTGCTGGTGTGCGCTTCATGGGCGAGACCGCTAAAATCCTTTCTCCAGAAAAGAAAGTCTTAATGCCAACGTTAGAGGCCACCTGTTCATTGGACCTAGGATGCCCTGATAAAGAGTTTAGTGCGTTTTGTGATGCTCACCCTGACCATACGGTTGTGGTCTACGCGAATACGTCAGCAGCGGTTAAGGCGCGTGCAGATTGGGTAGTGACATCTTCTATTGCTTTAGAAATTGTGGAGCACCTTGATAGTGAAGGTCATAAAATTATATGGGCACCGGATCGTCACCTAGGTCATTACATTGCCAAAGAAACCGGCGCAGATATGTTGATGTGGCAAGGTGAGTGTATTGTTCATGATGAGTTTTCAAGTAAAGCATTGTTAGATCTGAAAAACGTGTATCCAGATGCGGCGATTCTTGTCCACCCTGAATCACCGGCCAGTGTCGTAGATCTAGCGGATGCAGTAGGCAGTACGTCACAGCTTATTGCTGCAGCACGCACATTGCCTAATAAGCAGCTAATTGTTGCAACCGATCGCGGTATTTTTTATAAAATGCAGCAACAAGTTCCAGACAAAGAATTACTCGAAGCTCCGACAGGTGGTAATGGAGCGACGTGTAAGAGTTGTGCACATTGTCCTTGGATGGCAATGAATGGCCTTGAATCGATTTATGCTGCGTTATCTAACGGAAATGGTCATAATATACAAGTTGATGAGAATACGCGTACAGGTGCGTTAATATCGCTTAATCGTATGTTAGATTTTTCAGCGCAGTTGCGCGCAAATGCATCGATGAATGCGTAATCATTAATTAGAAAAGGATGTTTTATCGCTTTTTGACGTTGTTTTGTTTAAAAAGTGGCTAAAAAAGACATTTATTGTATAAATCCCTTGTTATTTAGGGCATGTTTTTCTACTATACGCGCCGCAATCGACAAGATTGATTAGCATAGAATTTGGAGAGGTGGCTGAGTGGCTGAAGGCGCACGCCTGGAAAGTGTGTTTAGGGTTAAACCTAACGAGGGTTCGAATCCCTCTCTCTCCGCCA
>Ga0233438_10000087_pt1 | contig 126349 bp, 123 predicted proteins | sample SI_123_September_FD_182720 | JGI IMG/M metagenome (GOLD analysis project Ga0233438, IMG submission 182720) | Seawater microbial communities from Saanich Inlet, British Columbia, Canada - SI_123_September2016_10_MG | ecosystem: Environmental > Aquatic > Marine > Inlet | place: Canada: British... | reverse complement strand
TCATCCCTTGGTGGTCTTGCGACGTATCCTTCAGGTTTTTCTAATAGAGCTTTACGTGATACTTTTTCTTTTCGAGTTCTTGGATCTTGTCCAAAATACTTAACATCAAAAATATCTCCCATGTTCACAACATCAGTTACATTTTCAGTACGTTCCCATGCTAATTCACTAACGTGTAGTAACACTTCATTTCCTGGTGCATCCATATATTCTACAACTGCTCCAAAGTCAAGGATTTTTATTACTTTAACTTGGTAGCTATTTCCTACAGTTGGCTTAAATAATAAAGAGTCAATTTTGGTTAACACAGCATCTATTCCGGTTTGATCCGTTCCAAGTATTTCTACAATACCTTCCTCAGTAACTGGATCTTCGTTTATTACTATTGTAGTTCCAGTTGTTTTTTGAAGTTCTTGTATAACTTTACCTCCTGGACCAATTAGTGCCCCGATAAATTCATTTGGAATAGTTCGTGTTACCATTTTTGGAGAGTGTGGTTTAACGTCTTCAGCAGGAACAGCTATTGTATCAGTCAATTTTTCAAGAATGTGTAAACGTCCTGCACGTGCTTGCTTCAAGGCATTTACAAGAATCTCGTATGAAAGTCCTTTTATTTTTATATCCATTTGACATGCTGTGATTCCTTCGGAAGTACCTGTTACCTTAAAATCCATATCACCTAAGTGATCTTCGTCACCTAAAATATCAGAAAGTACAGCGTAACGATCACCATCAGAAATTAAACCCATAGCAATACCAGAAACTGGTCTTTGTATTTTAACCCCTGCATCCATCAGTGCCATAGTACCAGCGCAAACTGTAGCCATTGAAGAAGATCCATTTGATTCTAATACTTCGGATACAACTCTAACTGTATAAGGACAGTCTTCAGGAATCATTCCTTTTAATCCCCTTTGTGCAAGATTTCCGTGGCCAACTTCACGCCGTGAAGTACCTCTTAATGGTCTAGCTTCACCGGTACAAAAAGGTGGAAAGTTGTAGTGTAAATAAAAATTTTCTTCACCTTCGTGTGAAGGCATGTCAATTTTGTTTGAATCTCTTGAAGTTCCAAGTGTAACTGTAGCTAATGCCTGAGTCTCTCCACGCGTAAATACAGCTGAGCCATGTGTTGAAGGTAAGTAATCAATCTCACACCAAATTGGTCTGATTTCGTCTGTCTTACGTCCATCTAAACGAACACCTTCACTTAGTGTAAGTTCACGCACAGCCTCTTTTTCGGCTTTGCTGTAATATCCACTAATAAGATGCCCAAACTCTTCATTCTCTTCGTCGGTAAATGAGGCTTTTACTTCTTCTTTAACTTCAGCAAATGCAGTACCACGTTCTGATTTTGAAGTTCCTTTTTTAGCTATAGCATAACATTTATCATAAGCTAAGTCGTGAATACGTTTTTCTAGTTTTTCATTTACTTCAGCAGTTTCATATTCGCGAACTTCTTTTTTACCAAATGCTTCTGCAAGACGTATTTGCGCTGCGACTTGAATTTTAATAGCTTCGTGAGCAAATTTTATAGCATCTGCCATTTCTTCTTCAGAAATTTCATCCATTTCCCCTTCAACCATCATTACTGAATCTGCAGAAGCCCCAATCATCATTTCTAAATCAGAATCAGCTAATTGAGCACGACTTGGATTTATTACCAATTCACCGTTGACCCTAGCAACACGAACTTCAGAAATTGGACATTCAAATGGGAAATCACTTAACTGAATAGCTGCAGATGCTGCTAAACCAGCTAAAGAATCGGGCATTACATCTTCGTCATGAGACATAAGTTGAATCATAACTTGTGTCTCTGCATGGTAATCTTTTGGGAATAATGGACGTAACACTCGGTCCACTAATCGCATTGTTAATACTTCGCCATCGCTAGGACGGGCTTCTCTTTTAAAAAATCCACCTGGATAACGTCCTGCTGCTGCAAATTTTTCACGATAATCTACAGTTAGGGGTAAAAAGTTAACATCCGATTGTTTGTAGTTTGAAACTACCGTACACAATAGCATAGCTTTGCCCATTTGTACTACTACGGATCCATGGGCTTGTTTTGCAAGTTTACCTGTTTCGATAGATATTTCTCTTCCATCGCCGAGGTCTATAACCTCTTTAAATACTTTTGGTATCATAATTTTTTTATTCTAATTAAACATTGGTGTTGTGTTGTTGTCGTTGTGGTGTGACCAATGAAAAACTCTAATTAGCTTCTTCTATTGTTTATGAATTTTAAAAGTTTTTGAACTTAAATAAAAACCACGCGGAGGGCGTGGTTTTTGTTATTATTTTCTTAATCCTAATTCCTTTACTATAGCACGATACCTTAAAATATCAGACTTCATTAAGTAATCAAGTAATGAGCGACGTTTTCCAACGAGCTTTACTAATGAACGTTCTGTGTTGTAATCTTTACGGTTTTTCTTCAGGTGACTAGTCAAATGGTTTATTCTTTCAGTGAATAAAGCAATTTGCCCTTCGGAAGACCCCGTATCTTTGGCATCTTTTCCGTGCTTTTTAAAGAGATTCTCTTTAGCTTCTTTTGTTAAATACATTCCAATATTATTTAAATAATTTTTATGCGTTTGATTGCGTTTATCGCAATTCAGACGCCAAATATAATAATTTTGTTTGAATTTATGATTTATTGTGATTATTAATTAGGCTCTCAGGGGTAGGTTTAAAATTAAATCAATGTATTGATTAACTTTATTTTTTAGTTCTTTTCGTTGTGTAATAAAGTCTAGAAAGCCATGTTCCATCACAAACTCTGCAGTTTGGAAACCTTTAGGAAGTTCTTTTCCAGTAGTATCGCGTACAACTCGAGGTCCAGCAAATCCGATAAGAGCTCCTGGTTCGCTAATATTTATATCTCCCAGCATTGCGAATGAAGCAGTAGTTCCGCCTGTTGTTGGATCTGTGCAAAGAGAGATATAAGGAATATTTGCTTCTGCCAGTTGGGCTAATTTAGCAGATGTTTTAGCAAGTTGCATCAAAGACAAGGCTGCTTCCATCATTCTAGCACCACCAGATTTTGAAATAATCATAAATGGCAGTTTTTTATCCAAAGCATGATCAGCTGCTCGTGCAATTTTTTCACCCACAACAGATCCCATTGACCCTCCTATAAAGCTAAAATCCATACATGCTATTACTATTTTTCTTCCTTTGGACTTACCAACTGCTGTACGAATAGCATCGTTTAGATTAGTTTTGGATTGTGCTGTTTTTAGTCGATCCATATACCCTTTCTTATCTGTAAATTTTAAAGGGTCTTTAGAAGTTATTTTGCTATCTAGTTCAGTAAACTTATTATTGTCAAAAAGCATTTTAAAGTATTCTTTACTACCAATGCGAACATGATAACCGTCTTCAGGACTGACATAGAAATTTTTTTCTAATTCATCCGTTTCAATTACTTTTCCAGTTGGAGATTTATACCAAAGTCCTTTTGGTGTATCTCGTTTAGCTTCCGTTGGAGTTTGAATCCCTTTATCTTTTCTTTGAAACCAAGCCATATTTATTATATATAAATGATAAATTTATATTACGAAAATAAACAATTTTATAACGTATTTACATTATTTAAATCCTCAAAGGCCTTTTTGAGTCTATTTATGAATGCTTTTTCTCCTTCGCGCAACCATCTCCTTGGATCATAATATTTTTTATTTGGTATGTCATTCCCCTCAGGGTTACCAATTTGTGATGATAAATAGGCTTCATTTGCCATAAAATCGTCGCGAACTCCGCACATGAAAGCATATTGCATATCAGTATCAATATTCATTTTGATCACGCCATAAGAAATTCCTTCTCTAATTTCTTCAACAGTTGAGCCTGACCCTCCGTGAAATACAAAGTCTATATGGTTTTTTGATACACCATATTTTTTTGTGATATGTGATTGAGAATTTTTAAGAATCTTTGGAGTTAGCTTTACATTACCAGGTTTGTATACTCCATGAACATTACCAAATGCAGCTGCTATTGTAAATTGGTCACTTATCTTACTTAGTTCTTCATAGGCATAAGCGACCTCTTCTGGCTGAGTATATAATTTAGAAACATCTACGTCGCTGTTATCTACTCCGTCTTCTTCACCGCCTGTTATTCCTAATTCTATTTCTAACGTCATACCCATCTTGGACATACGTTCTAAATATGTTTTACAAATTTCTATATTTTCGTGTATTGGCTCTTCTGATAAATCTATCATGTGAGAGCTGTATAGAGATTTTCCTGTTTGAGCATAATGATCTTCACTCGCATCTAGCAAGCCATCGATCCATGGAAGTAGTTTTTTAGCACAATGGTCTGTATGTAATATTACAGGTACTCCGTATGCTAATGCCATTTGATGTACGTGTTTAGCTCCGGCAATTGAACCAGCTATCGCTGCTTTTTGACCTTCGTTAGAAAGACCTTTTCCTGCATTAAAAACGCCACCTCCGTTTGAAAATTGAATTATTACGGGGGCATTTAACTCTTTTGCAGTTTCTAATACTCCATTGATAGTATTTGATCCAATTACATTGACTGCTGGAAGTGCAAAACCTTTATCTTTGGCAAGTTTAAAAATTTCTTGTACTTCCCTTCCAGTGGCTACGCCAGGTTTGATATTGTGATTCATTTCTATTTTTTTATATTGCCGTAAAAGTAATGATTTTAAATAGCTGCATAAAGTTAAACTTACATGATTCTTATTTTTGTACGAAAACGATATCGCATAGTTTGGTACTTAGAAAGGGTAATTTATTCCAATATTATACACTGCATTATTAAAATTGAAGTCTTTAAGCCATCGGTTATTTAATTCGTATGATGGATTGTAGGCTTTAAATCCAGTATCTAGTCGTAAGATAAAAAAGTCAAAGTCATAACGTAATCCAAAACCAGCCCCTAATCCAAGATCTTTTAATGCTTCTATATTATCAAAATTTGCTTTAGAGTCAGACACATCATCTAATACATTCCAAATATTTCCAGCATCAGTAAATAAAGCCCCATTAAACTTTCCAATTAGTCTAAATCTATACTCAAGGCTAAAAGCAAGTTTCATGTTAGCTTCGTTAAATTCGTTATTGTTATTTGAACTTCCTGGTCCAAGGTCATAGGCTGTCCATGCTCTATTATCATTTGATCCTCCAGCGAAAAAACTTTTAGAGAATGGAATACTTGAAGCATTTTTTAAAGGAATTGCAATTCCAAAAAAGCTCCTTAATGCCAATACGTTGTTACGCCCAAAATCCCAAAGTTTGATATAGTCAATTTCAGTCTTGATGTATTGGGAAAATGGCACTCCTCTTACTTTATATGCTCCATCTGAGTTGCTTTCAAGATTTAGTAATTTAGAAAAATTGTAAAGTAAGTTCCCAGCAAGCTCAAGCTTGGTTCTAAAAATTGAAAAATTAGTGTCAAAAGGATTTTCTCGACTATCACGGACGTAATTAAAGTTACTTGCTAGAATAAAATTATCTTGTGTCAACCGATTTTTTCTCTCCTTAATATCTCTGACAGTTTGATAGATGTTTGGGCTTAAGTTTTGAAATGTGTCGTCTGAATTAACTAAGTCAATAAACTCATCAGCCATAGAAATTATTAGTTCTGATTGTCCATTTGAATTTGTAACAATAAAGTTTGATGGGGTATTATAAATTTCAGTAGCAATATTATTAAGACGACTAAAAGAATTTTGATAAACACTGAAATAGTTCCCTGGATTTAAATTTCTTACATACTGAAAATTAATAAGATCAAGAGAGTTAGTTGTTTTTTCAGATGGAAACCAGTTGTAACTTAGGATTCCATTAAAAGTTTGTTTGTCCAGTCCAATATTAGTTTGCCCAGTGAAACCTGTGCTAATTCGTGTAGTTGGAGACATGTATTTTGGAATTATTCTATCTGTTTTAATTGGAAAAAACAGACGAGGTATGTTAAGTTTAATATCAGCTCCTAATTCATTAATATCAAAAAATTTGTCAGTAGTCTTTGCTCCATCTTTGGAAGCTCCTATGGCTCCAAGAATCGATAATTGTAGAGTTTCTGCTCCTTTAAAGATATTTCTTACAAAAATCCCAGACGAGAACGAAAGCCCTACTTTTTGGATATTACTCTGAGATATATTTACATCAAAACCTAATCCATATTTTTTCTTAGGGATTAAGAAGATGTTTGCTGTCAGAGTTGAGTCCCCAGGGTTTTCTGTATATTCAATGTTTGGATATTTGAATGACTTAAGTTCATTTAAATATCTATAGGTTCTAGTTCTATCAATGTCTCTAAATAGACTATTGTTGGATATCAATATAGCGTTTGTTAATGCTTTAGGCTTATATTTTAGCTTTTCAAAAGCAAATATATTATAATCGTCAAAACGCACAGAGTCATTAATCTTTTTTGAACGATTTTCATATGTTGCATCAGTGAAAATATTAACTTCTTTGATTTTGTATGTTTTGAATGGAACCCTTACAATAGAATCATCATTTCGAATAATTCTATTTTGCATTTGTATTGATACATTTACCTTTTTTTTTGTTCCGATAGTATCATTTTCAAAACGAATATAGTCTTGACTGAAATGATATACTCCTAAGTTTCTCAGAGATGTTGTGAGTCTATTCCGTTCCTCTTCAAAGTTAGATATTAAAAATTGCTCCCCTTTTTTTATATTGGATTTAGATTTTATGTTTTTGTATAGAGAATCAATAACTGGAGACTCTATTTTTTCAGAAATATTTCCGATTATATATGGATTTCCTGTTTGTATTTCAAATGTTAGCCTGGCCTTATTTAAATCTAAAGAATCTACTTTAAAATTAATTTTTCTATCAAACCATCCATTTGAAAAATAGTAGCGTTCAAGATTAGTTAATGTTTTGTTTATTTTTAATGAATCTATCAAACTTGGCTTTTCTCCAACATCTTTGAACCATTGATTAAATCTAATTGATGAAGTCTTTAGTTGAATAAGTTGTTTTTTAGAAAGTTTTGAAATTAATTTTCTCTCTCTGTTAGGTTTTTTTTTAAGCCATACTTCAAAAAGGGAGTCTTTGTTAGGTTTAGCTAGATTATACAAATGAAGTTGAATAGGAATACCAAATAGTTTGGTGTTATTTTTCTGAAATGAGAGTTTGTTTAGCTCATCTGACTTTCTTTTTTTACCATTTACATAGAAGCTACTTTCAGTCAACAAATATTCTGTTGACTTAACTCGTTTTACTGCATTACATGAAGTAAAAAAAGTTATCAGTACGCATATGGCTATTATTTTTGTCAGAGTTTCTTTCAACAATTAATAAATAAAATTTAGCTTTACTGTTCAAACTAATAATAACCAAAAATACATTTTTTAGATGTTAACTAAAAACCAAATAAAGTTAATCCATAGTCTGAAACAAAAAAAATTCCGAATATCACACAAGATGTTTGTAGTTGAAGGAGTTAAAGTGGTTGGGGAGTTTTTAAATTCAAAATATGAGCTGGTAAAGGTCTTCTCATGTGATGAAGTATACAGAAAGTATGGTTCAAATTTCATTGAAGTTAGTTTTGAAGAATTATCTAAAATAAGTAATTTTGCAGCTGCTAGTAAAGTGTTGGCAATCTTTAAAATACCGTCCTCTATTCCAGTTGATTGGACTGGTCTTGTGTTGGCCCTGGATTCTATAAATGATCCAGGAAATTTGGGAACTATTATTCGTCTTTGTGATTGGTTTGGAATTAACGATTTAGTTTGCAACGAAACTACGGTAGATTGTTATAACCCCAAGGTAGTGCAGTCTAGTGTGGGGTCTCACACTCGTGTGAATATAACTTATTTAGATTTAGAATCGGTCTTGAGCGAATTAAAACCTTGTTATGGTACTTTTATGGATGGTAATTCAGTATATGACCACAAACTTTCTGAAAAAGGTGTAGTTGTTCTTGGCAATGAAGCTAATGGAATTTCAAAGGAAATTGAAGCTTTAATTGATATTCGTCTATCTATCCCAAGATTTGGTGATAACAAAAAAACAGAAAGTTTAAATGTTGCTAATGCAGCAGCAATTATTTTAAGTGAATTTAAAAGAAAATCTACTGAAAAGTGAAATTAATGAACAAACCTCTTGTTTCCATTTGTGTGATATTTTTGGTCCATCGACTATTGGGGTCAATGTCATTAATTAATTCATTTTGAATTGAAAAAATTCCTCTCAAAGAAGGAGTGAATTTGAACCACGTCAAGTATAGATCAATTCCAATTCCAAGCTCATAGTATAAATTATTTTTTGTAACTCTGAATGTATTACTGCTATTGTCATCAGGGTTGTTTTCTTGGCTAGATAAGTTTAAAGCAGTTGAAAAACCACAAAGGATAAACGGTTTAAAATTATTAATTCTTTTTGTTGAAAATTTTATTAACAATGGAATATGTACAAAAGTTGATTGAATCTCTCTGATTAAATCTTTTTCTTGATATGATATCCCATTAAAATAGGAATTACTGTAATTTAATTCTCTCTTTGAAATTACTAGCCCTGGCTCAAGTCGTATATCAATGAAGTCATTTACTCTAAAATTCCCCACCAAACCAACATTAAGTCCAGCAGATTTAAGTACTTGGATGTCCTTAATATTTGAAACATAATCAATATTATAATCATAAACGTTAAACCCTAAAAAATAAGCATAAGATAACATTGGCTTGTCAAAGTTCTCATTGTTTAAAATACGTTCTTTAGAAAAAAGTTGAGCCATGACTAAATGTCCACACATGAAAATAATTAATATTGATAATGTTTTCTTCATCTTTACTATTTAGTAGCTTTGTAAATTGTAGCAACTCCAAAAGTTTGAGGCAGTGCCTTAGTATTTATAAACCCTGTATTTTTTAAAATATTGTTGAAGGCTTCACCATAAGGAAATTTTGAGGCAGATTCGCTGAGATAGCTGTACGCTGATTTGTCTCTCGAAAACAATCTACCAATAAGCGGAAGTATAGCTTTAGTGTAAACATAATAACCTTGTTTAAAAGGGAATTTTACAGGGACAGAAGTTTCTAATACAACGAAGATTCCATTTGGTTTTAAAACTCTATAAATTTCAGCTAATCCCAAGTCTAAGTTTTCAAAATTTCGGACTCCAAATGCAACTGTAATAGCATCAAATGAATTATTCTCGAAAGGCAATTTCTCTGAATCTCCAACAACCATTTTAATAGTTGTTTCAAGTTGTTTCTTTAGTATTTTTTCGTTAGCTACTTCAAGCATCCCTTTACTAATATCCAGTCCAATAATTTCTGAAGCTTTGGTTTGGGTCAAATTAATAGCAAGGTCTCCAGTTCCCGTAGCAATATCAAGAATATTGTTAGGGTTTTTTTTTGAAATAATATTAACTACTTTTTCACGCCATTTAATATCAATTCCAAATGAAATGACCCTATTAAGATTGTCATATTCATTAGAGATCGTATCAAACATTTTAGCAATCTGTTGTTTTTTTCCAAGTTCACTATCTTTGTATGGTATTATTTTTTTTGACATATAATTTGAGATAATTTCTTAATAAAAAATCAATGCAAAGAAATACAATTCATAAACAAATCCCTAAAAATAACGTATATTTACTACCTTATTAAATGACAAATAATGAAGATTATTATAGCAGGTGCTGGTGAAGTTGGATTTCATTTAGCAAAGCTTTTATCTTACGAATCACAAGAAATTACTCTTATAGATCTTGATAAAGAAGGCCTTGCTTATGCAGACAATCATTTAGATATTAAAGTCATTATAGGAGATGCTACTTCAATTTCAACTCTTAAAGACGCTAGAGTTTTAAATTCTGACTTATTTATTTCAGTAACTTCATCAGAAACCTCTAACATAACTTCTTGTGTTTTAGCGAAGCAGTTGGGTGCTAGACGTACTATTGCTAGGATATCCAATCCAGAATTTATTAACCACAAAGAAGAAGTTGGATTCACTCAATTTGGTATTGATGAACTTATCTCTCCAGAGTCTCTAGCGGCTTCAGAAATTGAATTGTTACTTAGTAAATCAGTTTTTAACGATAGCTACGAATTTGAAGATGGCGCCTTAACTATGCTTGGGCTATCACTTTCTAGTAATGCCAAAATAATTAATAAATCAGTTAAAGTTGCTGCCCAGTTACTTTCTGATATTCATTTTATTCCCATAGCTATTCAGCGCTCGGGATCACCGCTAACTATTATTCCAAGAGGTGATACTGTTTTTAAAGAAGGAGATAGAGTTGTTTTTATCACTTCTAAAGGGGGAGATGAAGAGCTTTGCAAGCTAACTGGTAAACAAAGAACTAAAATAAAAAATTTGATGATTTTAGGGGGTGGTAAGATTGGATTTAAAACAGCTTCAGATCTTTCCAAAAACTTTAATATCAAGCTTGTCGAGAAGATAAAAAATAGAGCGTTTGACTTAGCTGAGAAATTGCCAAATTCTTTGATCATTCATGCAGATGGTAGAAATGTGGAGCTTTTAGAAGAAGAAAATATAAAGGATATGGATGCTTTTATTGCTGTCACAGGTAATTCAGAGGCCAATATAATGTCTTGTTTAGTCGCTAAGTCCAAAGGAGTTAAAAAAACAATAGCTCTTGTTGATAATATGGATTATTATGAGTTGTCTCAATCTATTGGGATAGACACGCTAATAAATAAAAAGATATTAGCTGCCAACAGTATCTTTAGATATATCAGAAGAGGTGAAGTTGTAGCAATGACTAAATTAAGTAATATGGAAGCAGAATTGCTTGAATTTGTTGTTAAGCCAACCTCAAAAATATGCAACCAATTTATAAAGAAAATTGACTTCCCGCTTTCTGCTATTATTGGAGGGGTCATAAGAGATGAACAAGGGTTTATAGCTTTAGGTGACTTTAAAATTGTGTCTGGTGACCGAGTAGTTGTTTGTTGTTTGCCACAATCTATTAAAAAAATAGAGAGTTATTTTGACTAAAACCTTTAGGGATAATGAAACTCAATCATAAAATTATTTTTCACTTCTTTGGACTCCTATTATTATTTAACGGCGGTTTTATTCTCTTGGCAACTTTACTTAGTTTTTGTTACAAGGATGGCGTAACAATAGAACTATTCCTTTCAGGTCTATCTGTTTTAGCTGTTGGAGTCTTTATGATGTTGTGTACTAAAAGTCATACAAAGGAGATGAACAAACGAGAAGGTTACTTAGTTGTAACTTTTGGATGGATTGTAATGACGTTATCAGGAACTTTACCTTATCTTTTTACAGGCTCTATCCCAAATTTCTCCAGTGCTATATTTGAAACAATATCTGGATACACTACTACCGGCTCTACAATTTTAAATGATGTAGAAATTCTTCCTGAAGGAGTTTTATTTTGGCGCAGTCTAACTCATTGGATAGGAGGTATGGGAATTATTGTTTTAGCTATTGCCATATTACCCCTTTTAGGTATTGGAGGTATGCAGCTTTTTGCAGCTGAAGCTCCTGGCTTAAGCGCAGATAAATTACATCCAAGGATAACAGATACAGCTAAAAGATTATGGCTAATTTATTTTGGATATACTGCTGCAGAAACATTATTGCTTTGTGCAGCAGGTATGTCTTTTTTCGATGCCCTCAATCACTCCATGAGCACATTATCTACAGGTGGATTTTCTACTAAAAACATAAGTGTTTCTTACTGGAATGATAACCCATTGGTACAGTATATTATTATTTTATTTATGTTTTTGGCAGGTACAAACTTTGTACTAAGTTATTTTGCATTTAAAGGTAAGATCTCCAAAATAATACAAGATGAAGAGTTCAAGTTGTATTGTAAATTTATTATTATTTTTACTTTTATTGTAGCAGGAATAATATATTTTAATTCCTACCTTGCTGATTCAATTATATTTTATCACCCTGTGGTTCTAGGGGAATTAGAAGCATCAATTCGGCATTCGTTTTTCCAAGTTGTTGCAATTGTTACAACTACTGGATTTGTAACAGCCGACTACACGATTTGGTCACCATTTTTATTAGTTTTCTTTTTTGGATTAATGTTTCTTGGAGGTTCTGCTGGAAGTACATCGGGCGGCGTCAAAGTTGTTCGGCATCTAGTTCTCATTAAAAATGGTTTTTTAGAATTTAAGCGTACTCTACATCCGAGCGCAATTTTACCTTTACGTTACAATAATAAATCAGTTTCAGGTCAAATTGTTTTTAATGTTTTAGGTTTCTTTATACTTTATATGTTATCTTTTATTTTGGGATCTTTAGGCTTTGCTATATTAGGACTAGACTTTGAATCTTCTATTGGAGTTGCAGCTTCAAGTTTAGGAAATGTAGGGCCGGCTTTGGGTAACTTCGGGCCTGCTAACAGTTTTATTGAAATGCCAACTCTAGGTAAGTGGTGGGCTGCTTTCTTAATGCTAATTGGAAGATTAGAATTATTCACAGTTCTTATTATATTTACACCTTTTTTCTGGAGAAACCGTTGAGACAGTGATTAACTCACCGCCTTTTGAATTCGACTTATAGCCTCTAATATTTGATCTTGTGAAGCAGCATAAGATATACGAATACAGTTTGGATTTCCAAATGCGTCTCCAGTAACTGTGGCGACTAGAGCGGCTTGTAATAGATATAATGAAAAATCGGTGGCGTTATTTATTAAGTTTCCGTTAAGTGTTTTTCCATAAAAGGCAGACACGTCTGGGAAGACATAAAAGGCACCCTCAGGTATATTACAACTAAAGCCTTCAATGTTATTCAGTAACTTTAAAATTAAATCCCTACGAACTTTAAATTCATCAACCATATACTGAATTTTTGAAGGGTCTGCTTCTAATGCAGTTATGACAGCACGTTGAGCAATACAGTTTGCACCGCTAGTAATTTGCCCCTGCATTTTGTTACAAGCACGAGCAATGGGTTCAGGTCCTCCAAGGAATCCAATACGCCATCCCGTCATCGCAAATGCTTTAGAAACGCCATTGATAGTTATAGTCCTGTCATACATATCGTTGAACTCCGCCATACTTGCATGACCTCCTATAAAATTAATATGCTCATAAATCTCGTCAGACACTACATAAATATTAGGGTATTTAACCAAGACATCTGCCAAAGCTCTGAGCTCTGATTTGCTGTAAACAGATCCACTTGGGTTACAAGGCGAACTAAACCAAATCATTTTTGTTTTTGGAGTTATGGCCGCTTCTAGCTGATGGGGTGTCATTTTAAAGTCGTTCTCTATTGAAGTTACAACTTCCACAGGGATACCATCAGAGAGCTTTACAATGTCAGAATAGCTAACCCAATATGGACAAGGTAATATAACTTCGTCTCCTTCATCAAGTAGTACCAAAGCAACATTTGCCAAGCACTGTTTTGCACCTGTTGAAACTACAATTTGTTTTGGGTTATATTCTAAATTATTATCTCTTTTAAACTTAGTGATGATTGCTTGTTTCAGTTCGGCATATCCATCTACAGGAGTATAAGAATTGTAATTTTCATCAATAGCTTTTTTTGCGGCATCTTTGATAAAGTCAGGAGTGTTAAAATCAGGTTCTCCCAGACTAAGGCCTATTATATCTTTGCCTTCCGTTTTTAATTCTCTTGCTTTTGCCGCCATTGCTAGTGTAGCAGAAGTGGCCATATTTAAAATTCTTTCAGAAAGTAATTGACTCATTATATTTTTTAAGTTTGGAGCGCGGGTTTCATCCCCATCTCTTTAAGGTATGTAAAATGGGCTATGATCGCTTTTCTGGTTGTTTTGTATTCGTTGTAGGGTAAGTTAAATTCAAGTGTTGTTTTCTTAACGATCTCTGCTATTTTTTTGTAATGAATGTGAGATATATTAGGAAATATATGATGCTCGACTTGATGATTAAGCCCTCCAGTGAACCAGTTAATTAGTTTATTTTTGGGAGAAAAGTTTACAGTAGTTCTAAGCTGATGTATGGCCCATGTATTTTTTAGAGTACCATTTTCTTCAGGAAGTGGCATTTCAGCATCTTCCATTACATGTGCTAATTGAAACACTACACTAAGTATGAGCCCCGCTGTATAATGCATCAAAAAGAAACCTAACAAGACTTTGTACCAAGCCATATCTAATATAATTATTGGGAGAACTATCCACACGATCCAATATAAGACTTTTGATATCACAAGCTTACTCCAGTTCAAAAAAGGGTTAGGAAATTTTCCATAAGCTAATTTACGTTTCATGTAGCGTTTCATTTGGAGGTAGTCCGTAGTTACAGCCCAATTAATTGTTAGCAAACCATACAATAGTAAAGAGTAAATGTGTTGAAATCTATGATGACTTCTCCATTCAGCATGTTTTGTAAATCTCAGAATCCGACCAGCATCTAGATCTTCATCGTGACCATGAATATTGGTGTATGTGTGGTGTAAAACGTTGTGCTGTACTTTCCAATTGTATACATTTCCTGCTAAAATATATATACTGCTACCCATAAATTTATTCACCCAAGCCTTGGTTGAAAATGATCCATGATTTCCGTCATGCATTACATTCATGCCAACCCCAGCCATTCCAATGCCCATTATAAATGATAATAGTAACTGAATCCATCCAGATAAATTCAATGAAAGAATTAAAAAGTAAGGCGCTAGAAACAATGAAAATAAAACAATGGTTTTTAGCCATAATTGCCAATTCCCTGTACGTTTGAGATTGTTTACTCTAAAGTACTCATTAACACGGCTATTTAAAGTTTTAAAAAACTTAGCTGAATCCACACGAGAAAAAGATAATTGTTTGTTTGGCATACAATTGATATTAAAGTTACTATCAAATATAATTAATTATTAAGTTTCAAAGAGAGTAAATTTTCAATTTTAACAGATTTATACTTATTTTTGTGTAAAAGTAGTTTTAAATGAATTTATTATCTAAATATTTTCCAGAACTATCCGATGTTCAGTTTGACCAGTTCAAAGAATTACAGGGGCTTTATGAAGATTGGAATTCAAAAATTAATGTGATTTCAAGGAAAGACATTGAATCACTTTATTTACGTCATGTACTTCATTCTCTGTCGATTGCGAAGTTAATTGAGTTTAATACAGGTTCGGAAATTTTAGATGTTGGAACTGGTGGTGGTTTCCCAGGAATTCCTCTAGCAATCTTATTTCCAAACGTTAAATTTCATTTAGTAGATAGCATCAATAAAAAACTAAAGGTCGTAAATGGGGTAGCAGAAAGTTTAGGCCTAGAAAATATTAAAACTACTCACACTAGAGCAGAATTAGTTAAAGGGAATTACGATTTCATTATTAGCCGTGCAGTTACGACAATGCCTGATTTTGTAAGTTGGATTAAAACAAAAATAGCCAAAGACAGTAGTCATTTACTGAAAAATGGTATACTGTATTTAAAGGGTGGAGATTTGACTAAAGAACTAGAATCATATAAGACCGTCAAAGTTTATAACCTAAGTTCTTATTTTGATGAGGATTTTTTTAGAACTAAAAAAATTGTTTATTTACCTCTAAAGTATAAAGGTTAGCTAAATTATTAGGATTAATTAATTAAAATGACATAGTTAAATTGGCAGTCAGTCCAGTAGCCTCAGCAACAAACCTACAAACCCCTCCTACGCACAATAAACCAGCTCTTTGGCGTCCATAGTTTAGTCCTAATCTAGTTGCTCCTTTTGTATAACTACCTCCTAGATTAAAAAAATGTGTTTTTTCGGTATTACTGTCCGATCCATTGTTGTAAATGTCATTAACATAAACAGAAAACTTAGAATTTATATTGTACTCAATAGTTCCACCAGTCCAGTCATGTTTGGTTGAGTCTGAGTTTAATTTTTGTATCTCTAATCGGAGAGATTTTCCATTACTAAGTTTGTGAGTGGACTCAATTACTCCAATATTTGAATTTATCATAATTCCACTGCCCTCTATTACTTTTTTATTGTAAGATTGATTTACAAAGTAAAAAATTGATCGCCACTTTGGAGTCCATTTTTTTCTAATTTCTATGCTAAAGTCTGAAAAATATTTATCACCAAATCCAAGTAAATTTACCTCATAGTTAGGAAGAATGCCTGCATCAGGATTGTCTTGTGTGTAATTTCCATCTAAACCAGCCCAATAAGAAAAGTTTAATGCGAATTTCGCACCATACTTTCCGCCAAGAAAAGTTTCTTTTTTAATTTTGTAAAATAAATCTATTTGTCCTCCAATCTCACCTGACTGAGAAGTATCAAGGTTCACGACAGATTGAGCTTGATACACAAAAATATTAGTTAGAAGATAATCATGTTGTTTGGTAAGTCCAGGAATATAATTAATAGAACTCTCGTTAAAAACATTACCAGCATCATTTCTTTCTGAAAAGAAGTTCATGTTTTCTAAACGCCTGAAAGTCGCGTCTATCCCAAATCCTCTTTTTGAATAACCAGTGTTAAATAGTAAAGCATTTCCTGGCTTAACCAACCTATTAGACAACTGCCCACCTTGTTTGATAGCATCTTCACTTTTTATCACGTATTCTGCATTTGAGTAAAAGTTGTTGTGATAATAATCGATTCGACCAGACAGGGAATTGGTTAACTCATTAAAAGATGGCTCTAGAAAAGTAGTTTCTTCTTTTCGGCCAACATAGCTTAAACCAATATCTAAAGAGGTATTCTTAAAGTTAAAAATTGATGCAGCATCAATTTCAGAATTAAACCCATATATTTCTCCTGCAGATGTAGTGAATCCAACACGCTGCTTTCCATACAAAGCTGTAAGTGAAATAAAACTAAAAGGATCATAAACGATTTTACCCCCTTGTAAGGCATTGTTAATTCCTAGTTGTCTGTCTTCCCAATTTCTCAAAATAAGTCCACTTCCAAACTGACTGTAAAAGTGACCAGCTGTGATATTTAATTTTGAATCTCTGTAATTTAAACTATATATTCCAAGGTTTGTCCCCTCATAGTTTTTTGAATAGTTTAATAAAGCAAAAGGCTCATAAGATTCAATTTGAACAGATGCCGTTAGATTTTCTAAAAAGTTGTAATCTATTTTTAAATAGCTGTTTGATCGGATATGTTTATCACTATCATTATTAGCTGTATCGAAAAAGTCACCTGTTTCATTATCGTCATTGTACCAAACTGTATTACTTTCTAAGCCAATTGATAAATTATCTAAAACCTGTGAATTTGAAATTAAACTAATAAAAATAAAGGTTAATGAAATTACTGATCTTTTCATTTTTTATATATAATGTTAGTTAGCATATTTTTGTATGATTTCATAAAGTTCATCTTCACTTCCAGGTGTATAACTTGTTTTTCGGTAAACAATTTTTCCGTTTTTTACAACCAATAAATGTGGTAAAACAGATATATTTAAGGCACGTTTTAAATCTTGATTGTCGTCTAGAAGAATTTCGTATTCCCAATCTTTTCCATTTACTAAAGGTCTAATTCTTTTTTTTGTTCTTGAGTCATCAGTTGATATAGCGATTAATTCTACATTAGTTTCGTCTTGCCAATCTTCGTATACTTCGCTAATAGCATCCAATTCATTAATGCATGGAACACACCAAGTAGCCCAAAAAGCTAATACTTTAATATTTTTGGACTTTGATATTTTTTGAATATTAATAGATTTACCATTTAAATTTTTTAAATTAATATTAGGTACGTTTTGTGCAAGTAACAATCCGCTCGTTAATATAAGTGTAATTAAAATCGTAGTTTTTTTCATTTTTTTAAGTTGTGTTTTGCAATTATGAATAATGCAATAATTCTGCCTTTTTCTTCTTTAATTTAAAATATAATCATTAATATTGCGATAATATTTACAATAATAAAACTATTTCTTAATGTATCCTAAATCAAATTACTTTTTAAAACTATTATCTATCTTTTTGTTATTAACTTTAGGTTGTGAAAATGAGCCAATAGGCGGAGTAGGGTCTAACAGCAATGACGACACAACCGATCCCGTTGTTACATCAATAACCATTACATCCAGTGCTGAAGAGCCAAGTATTGGGGATAATATTAATTTTAATGTTGTTACAAATAATGGTGATAATGTCACATTGTCTTCAGACTTTTACTTGAACGGAACTCTTTTGACATCTAACTCTCATGTTTTTTTAGCTGAAGGAGACTATTTATTTACAGCCGTATATGAAGGAATAACTAGTAATGAACTTTCTTTCACAATTTCAGATGAGAATACTAATGAATTGTCAAGTATCACTCTCACATCAAATATGTCATCATATTATCTAAGTGAAGTTGCTACATTTATAGTAGTTGGGAATGACGGTATTGATTATACTGATCAAGCATCGATAACAATGGGTGATGGTTCTGTTTTAACAGATAATACCTATACTACAATTACAGAAGGCTCGTTTACTTTTACAGCTAGTTACGGTTCTTTTGTTAGCAATGAAGTTCAAATCGAAGTTTTAGCTCCTCCGGCTAGATTTCAAAAAAATGTTTTGCTTGAAGACTACACAGGGACTTGGTGCGGCTATTGTCCTCGAGTTTCTTACGGAATCGAATTAGTTCTAGCTGAAACAGACAGAGTCGTTCCTGTGGCAATTCACAGACAAGATGAGTATAACTTTAATGCCCAAGCTTTAGAGAATTTAATTGGTCTAACAGGTTACCCTACAGCTATGTTAAAAAGATCTATTTCTTGGAACTACCCTGAGCCAAATAACGTCAATCAAGTACTAAACATGACTAATGGAGACGCTGATTTAGGATTATCCATAAATCCAACAATTGATGGTAATACCATGGATATTGCTATTGAGGTCAAGTTTGGTATAGATTATTCTTTGGCTGATTTATCACTGGTAGTTTATGTGTTGGAGGATGACTTATTTTCAAATCAAGAAAATTATACAAGCTATTACGGAGGTGCATCTGTACTAACAAATTTTGAACATGATCATGTTTTAAGAGCCTCATTAACTGATTTGTTAGGTGATCCAATTCCTGAATCCTCTACAACAGCTGATAATATTTTTACTCAAACAATTACGACTAACGTTCCATCAAATGTGAGTAATAGCGATAATTTATCTGTAGTTGCTTTTGTTGTTAACGCTTCAGGAAATGGCACTCCTGGAAGCTCTAATCAAGCTATTAATGTTAGATCAGCTCATTTTGGAGATACCCAAACTTTGCAGGAATTGTAGTCTCAATCATAAAAACTAAAAAAACCACTCATTTGAGTGGTTTTTTTGGTTTTATAATATTTTTTTATTCCTCTAAAAAGGGATAACGATAATCAGTTGGAGTCACAAATGTTTCTTTAATCATTCGTGGTGAGACCCATCTCAATAAGTTTTGTGCTGAACCAGCTTTATCGTTAGTTCCAGAAGCACGAGCACCTCCAAAAGGCTGTTGGCCAACAACTGCTCCAGATGGTTTATCATTTATATAAAAATTTCCAGCAGCATTTTCTAAGGCCTTTGTAGCCACATTCGCAGCGAAGCGATCATTGGAGAATATAGCTCCAGTCAACGCGTATTCGCTTGTTTCATCAACTATTTTTAAAGTTGCTTCAAACTCATTATCTTCATATACAAAAACAGTCATCACAGGGCCAAAAAGTTCAGTACTCATTGTTGCGTACTTAGGGTTGGTAGTCACGATAAGGGTAGGTTCAATAAAGTACCCCTTGCTTTTATCATATCCACCACCAGCTATTATATTAGCATCAGAATCTTTTTTAGCCTGATCTATAAAACCTGCAAGTTTGTCAAATGATCCCTCATGAATGACCGCTGTTATAAAGTTACTAAAATCAACAGGAGAGCCTATTTTGAAAGTTTTCATTTCTTTAATTAAAAATGATTTAATCTCGGACCAGAGGCTCTGGGGGATGTATGCTCTTGAAGCAGCACTACATTTTTGGCCTTGAAATTCAAATGCACCTCGTAACATTCCAGTAGCTACTTGTTCGGGATTCGCCGAGGAGTGAGCTATAATAAAATCTTTACCACCAGTTTCGCCAACAATTCGTGGATACGTTTTATAGTTATGTATATTATCTCCTATTTGTTTCCAAAGATCTTTAAATATATGTGTAGATCCAGTAAAGTGCAGTCCTGAAAAATCAGGACTTGCCAAAATTGTATCCGTAATCATTACTGGATCTCCAAAAACAACATTAATGACCCCAGGAGGGATTCCAGCTTCTTTAAAAATGTCCATAATAACTTTAGCAGAATATACTTGGCTATCACTTGGTTTCCAAACAACTACATTTCCCATTAATGCCATACAAGCTGGAAGATTTCCCGCAATGGATGTGAAATTAAAAGGAGATACAGCATAAGTAAATCCTTCCAAAGGACGATACTCTATTCGATTCCATGCAGCACTTGTGCTCTCAGGTTGGTCTCTATATATATCCGTCATGAATTGAACATTGAATCTTAAAAAGTCAACAAACTCACAAGCAGCATCGATTTCTGCCTGAAATACAGTTTTTGACTGCGCAATCATTGTAGAGGCATTTATTTTTGCACGGTACGGACCTGCTATCAATTCAGCAGCTCTAAGGAAAATTCCAGCCCGTTGTTCCCATGGTAATTGCGACCAGGATTTACGTGCTTCTAAAGCTGTTGAAATAGCTGTTTTTATGTGCTCTTTGCTAGCTGTATGATAGGCCCCAAGTAAGTGTTTATGATTGTGTGGAGGATGCATCGTCTGGGTATTTCCAGTTCTAATATTTTCTCCATTTATGTACATTGGAACGTCAATAGTTTGTTGAAGCATTTTATTATAAGCTGACAGAACTTCATTGCGTTCTGTTGAACCTTTTTTATAAGATTTGACAGGTTCATTAATTGCGATTGGAACTTTATAAAAACCTTTTCCCATGTGTAAATTATTATTAAAATTGATCTTCAAAATTACAATTTAAAACTCAAATTCAAGAGCTTATCATGAGTTTAATTTTGAGCATACGTTGCGCTTAATTTGAACAGAGGGATTTTAACTTTGAACTGGCTTGACGTTGAATGATTTTTCATAATATAAAACCCCTTCATAGCACCATTGGGAGAACTTAACACACAACCAGATTTGTACTTATGCAATTTACCAGGTTCGATAATAGGAGTTTTTCCGACAACGCCTTCTCCATAAATTATTTCGTTGTCATTAAGTGCATCTAGAATAGTCCATTTTCTTGATAATAATTGGGTGGTATCCACGCTTAAGTTTTTAATGGAAATTTCATAGCTAAAAGCATAACGAATAAGTTCATTTTTGTAAAAAGTACCTTCAAACTTAGTTTCCACTGAAATTTTAATACCTTTTGTAACTTGCTCTGTCATAATAATGATAAAATTAATTGCTTATTTGTGTAGATGTACCTTCTCCAAATCCTACAATTCTATCAAATCTCGCCCCTAAGTCTCTGTAGTAAACAACAACTTTATAGTTATTTTCAGTTTCATAAAAATTGCCACTTATACTCCCTTCATCTAATTCATTTTTGTCATTTACAACTACATATTTGTAGTTGTAAAATCCTTGCTTCAGTTTCATTGTAAGTTCATAAGTTTTGCTTTTTGAATTATAGCTCATTTTGTTTAGGACGTTTAGAGCAAAGTTGTTGAAGCTCCCATAAACATATATGGATTTTGTTTGTATATCAGGATGTCTAAGAGAAAAATGTACAAAAGTGTAGTCAGCTTCAACCGATGGATTTTCACGATCAAGAACCGTCACTTGATAACCTCCATTTATATCGGGGTTATAGGTGTATCTAGTTTTAGATCGGTTAATGTCAACATACAAGTAGCTATGATATATCTCTTGAAGATCTGTGTATTGAACACCTAAATTTGTCCCTCTAACGTCTTTATTTTCAAAATATAAATATTCATTTCCGCCTGAGAAAGCTGTCTCCATATTGTATCTATAAATCAGTTCATTCCCAAGAGTATATTGTGGTTTTAGCCCTGATATTGCAGTTTTTAGATTATTGTTTTGAAGGATCACGGTATTTACTGTCTGTATGGGATTAATAAAACGAAAATTATTACCACTTGTTTTAATAACGAAATCTACAGTTTGTTTACTGCTTATATCATTAACATTTCTAGAACGTTTTATTTGTAGTTTAACGTTAGCCAAATTTTCATAAACCATAAATTTTCGGCTAAAAACGATTTCATTGTACTCATTGAGAATTTTGATTAAATAATTTCCAGAAACTTTTAGGCGAGTTTGTTTGTTAGGAATTTGAAGCTTATAATTTGAATAGATTTGGTATGTATTGAAGGAATTCTCGTAATTAAATATTCTAAGGTTATCCAGTCCTTCTAAAAATTCAGATTTCATTAGTCTAGACTTTGTCCAATCAAAATTATAGTGTTCAATTACATAATAATAATCGTCTTCATTTGAGTTTAAAACATCAAACTCTATGTACAAACGTTCATTAAGACTTAATAATGGTAATCCGGATTTACTAATATTACTTTTTAATGAAATAGATTTAATTTCATCAGTATTATCCATTTCTTGGACTTGTGAATTGCCCAAAAATAAACTCATTAAAAAGGAAATAGTAATTTGAATTTTAATCATGAACTCGCAATAATTTAATAGGTAAAGATAAACATTTTTTTACCCTTGATAAAAAACTTATATTTTATAAAAAAAATGTGATTAATTATTGTGATGTCTGTGCAATTAATTTGTAAATTTGCAGCGTTTTTTAGATAATAATTCCAACAAAAGATAACTATGTCAAAAGACATTCGAATAAAAAAAGGTTTAGATATAATGTTAATAGGTGAGGCGGCTCTGGTCAAAGGAGATGCCATAAAAAGCAACTTTTTCAGTATCAAGCCCGAAGATTTTCACGGTCTTACACCGAAATTATTAGTTAAAATCGCCTCAAAGGTTAAGGCTGGTGAGCCGATTTTTTATGATAAATTAAATGAATCAATTCAGTTTGTTTCACCCGTTTCTGGGGAAGTAACTGAGATTACAAGAGGCGATAAGCGACGCGTGTTAGAAGTTAAAATTAAAGCTGACAAAATTCAGACCTATTTCGATCATAAAAAAATAGAAATAAAAAGTGCAAAAAAAGATACTATTAAAGCTAAATTACTTGCGTCTGGTTGTTGGCCGTTCATAACACAGCGCCCCTATGATGTTATTGCAAACCCTGAAAATACACCCAAAGGAATATTTATTTCTGCTTATGCATCGGCGCCATTAGCGGCTGATTATAATTTTGTGCTTACAGGTAAACAAGCTGAACTTCAAGCTGCGGTAACAGCATTATCAAAATTAACAACTGGAAAAGTAAATGTCAGTGTTCCTAAAGATTCCCATTCTCCATTTACTAATTTAGAAGATGTTGTAACGCATAAAGTGTCAGGTCCACATCCTTCAGGAAATGTTGGAACTCTCATAAACAAAATAGATCCAGTAAATAAAGGTGAAATTGTATGGACATTAACCCCACAAGATTTAGTTATTATTGGTGAGGTTCTTCTTACTGGAAAATTTAACGCAGAAAGAACTGTAGCCCTAACTGGTTCTGGAATCCAAGAGCCCCGCTACTTGGTTACTAAAATTGGATGCGAAATAGCTACGATGATTTATGATCGTGGAATCCAAAAAGATGCAAATGTTAGAATAATTTCAGGAAATGTCCTAACTGGTAAGGAAATCAAGCCAGATGGATTTTTAGGGTATTATTCAAATGTAGTAACTGTAATTCCAGAAGGAGACGACTACGAATTTTTTGGATGGAATAAACCAGTCTTTGAAAAAGTATCCACTTCCAGAGCATTAACATTTTCATGGTTAACTCCAAACAAAAAGTTCGATTTAAACACCAACACTAACGGAGAACACAGGGCATTTGTTCTTACGGGTACATACGAAGAAGTATTTCCTTTAGATATTTTTCCAATGCAAATTTTAAAAGCTTGTATGTATAAGGATCTCGACGAAATGGAAGCTTTGGGAATGTATGAAGTTGCACCTGAAGATTTTGCACTAACTGAATTTATATGTGTTTCCAAACAACCACATCAAAAAATAATTAGAGAAGGACTAGACTTAATGCTTAAAGAAATAGGATAAAAATGAGTTTAAAAAGTAATTTACACAACCTAAAAGAAAAGTATAAAGGCACTAAAATTGCTCCGGCTTTTAATGCCCTCCATACATTTTTGTACTTACCAAATGAAATCACACACAATGGTACTCACATCAAAGCAGCTGATGATTTAAAGCGTACCATGAATACTGTCATTATGGCCATGGTTCCATGTTTAATATTCGGAATGTTTAATGCAGGTTACCAACACCACTTGGCGTTGGGTACTATTGAATCAGCACAAGGATTTTTAGGAGCTTCCTTTTGGAGCTGGGATAATTTATTAATCGGAATGTGGAAAGTATTGCCTCTAGTAGTAGTTTCTTATGGCGTTGGATTAGCAATTGAATTTGTATTTGCTATAATAAATGGCCATGAAGTAGAAGAGGGTTATCTAGTTACGGGTATGTTAGTTCCACTTATAGTTCCAGTTGATTTGCCACTTTGGATGCTTGCAGTCGCAGTTGCTTTTGGTGTAGTAATCGGAAAAGAAGTTTTTGGAGGAACAGGAATGAATATTTTAAATCCTGCACTGACCGTTCGTGCTTTTTTATTCTTTGCCTATCCAACATGGATGAGCGGAGATAAGGTTTGGGTTCACGGGGCAGTTGAACGAGCTGGTACAGCAGATGCTATTTCTGGAGAAACTATTTTAGGAAGTTATGCTCAAAATAACTCAGTAATATACGATTATTGGGATATGTTTTGGGGAATCATTCCAGGTTCAGTTGGAGAGACCTCAAAATTTCTCATTATTCTTGGAGCACTCTTTTTGATATTTACAAAAATAGGAAGCTGGAGAATTATCGTTAGCACACTCGTTGGTGCTCTTTGTATGGGACTCATATTCAATGGAGTTGTTGACGCGGGTTGGATTTCTAGCTCAAGTAAATTTTTCGGATTGATGAGCGTGCCTTTTTGGCAACATTTGGTCATAGGAAGTATCTTATTTGGAGCTGTATTTATGGCTACAGATCCTGTTACAGCGGCCCAAACTAACAAAGGAAAATGGATTTATGGATTTTTAATTGGGTTTATCTCCATTATGATTCGTGTATTTAATCCTGCTTATCCAGAAGGGGTCTTTTTAGCCATTTTATTAATGAACGTCTTTGCACCAACTATTGACCATTATGTGGTTCAGGGAAATGTAAAAAAACGTATGAACCGTCTAAAAGTTAAAACTGCATAATTATGAGCAATAATACGGACACTAACAAATATACTATCTTATTTTCCATCGGAATGGTTGTAATCGTAGGATCCTTGCTGGCATTTACAGCTTCTTCCTTGAAACCCAATATTCAAGAGAACGAACGAATGGAAAAACAACAAAATATCCTGTATGCAATGGGGGTCAATGAAAATGGGTCTACTGATATTAAATTTATTGGAACAGATAAAGTAGCGGGAGAGTTTTCTAAATATATCTCAAAACAGTTGACTATTAATGCCGATGGAACATCTGATGAAAATTTGGAAGCCTATCTCATTGATGTCAAAAAAGAACAAGCAAAAGCTAAAAATGGAGGGACAAGAGAATTACCCTTATTTGTTGGAGAAAAGGATAATCAAACATTTTATATCATTCCAATTAGAGGGAAAGGACTCTGGGATGCTATTTGGGGTTATGTTGCATTAGATGAAGATATGGTTGTCCAAGGGGCCTTTTTTGATCATGCTGCGGAAACTCCTGGCTTAGGAGCCAATATTAAACAACGATATTTTATGGATGATTTTGTTGGGGAAAAATTATTGGCAGAAAATGGAGATTTTAAAGGGATTACTGTAGCAAAAGGAAATAATGACCCCAAGAATCTTACTAAAGACGATTATGAAGTAGATGCTTTGGCAGGTGCTACAATCACAGGGGATGGAGTTTCTGCGATGATTAAAAGCGATCTAAAATTGTATTTGCCATACTTTAAAAATTTAAAAAATCAATTGAACTAAAATGGGAATAATTTCAAAAAAAGATACCAAACTCATAAAGGATCCCTTAGCAGATAACAACCCAATTACGATTCAAGTTTTAGGTATTTGTTCTGCTTTAGCTATTACAGCCGAACTCAAAGCCTCTTTAGTTATGGGAATTGCAGTATTATTTGTTTTAGGAATTGGAAATGTTGTTATTTCATTGATGCGTAATATAATTCCTTCAAAAATTAGAATTATCGTCCAACTCATCGTTGTAGCATCTTTGGTAATTATTGTTGATCAAGTTCTTAAGGCTTATGCTTATGAGCTTAGTAAAACTCTTTCTGTTTTTGTTGGATTAATTATTACTAACTGTATTATTATGGGACGTTTTGAAGCTTTTGCTTTAGGTAATGGACCATGGAGAGCCTTTTTAGATGGTATTGGAAATGCATTAGGATATGCAGTAATTCTTCTTGCAGTTGGGTTTTTTAGAGAGCTTTTAGGCTCTGGAACTCTTTTCGGGATTCCTGTGCTTGGAGATCCTATAGAAAAAACAGGACTTTATTCTACAGGTTACGAAAACAATGGATTTATGCTAATGCCTCCAATGGCTCTAATAATAGTAGGCCTAATTATCTGGGTACAACGCAGTAGAAACACAACATTAATTGAAGATTAATTTCTTTGATAAGAACTTAAAAAAAAGACAATGATAGAACACATCGAATTATTTTTCAAATCAATTTTTATAGATAATATGGTGTTTGCAGTTTTCTTGGGCATGTGCTCATATTTAGCTGTTTCAAAAAAAGTAGCAACAGCTGTTGGACTAGGGGCTGCTGTCATATTTGTGTTAGCGATTACAGTACCTTTAAATTGGTTGTTAGATCAATATTTATTACAGCCTGGTGCATTAGTATGGTTAGGTCCTGAATTTGCTGAATATGACCTTGGCTTCCTCTCTTTTATTATGTTTATAGCTACGATTGCAACCATGGTACAATTAGTTGAAATTGTAGTTGAAAAATTTTCTCCTTCTCTTTACAATTCACTTGGAATATTCTTACCATTAATTGCTGTGAACTGTGCTATTTTAGGTGGATCTTTATTTATGCAATCTCGTGAGATTGAAACCCTTGGACTAGCTATTAATTACGGAATATCATCTGGAATCGGATGGTTTTTAGCCATTTTAGCAATTGCTGCCATTCGTGAGAAAATTCGTTATTCTAATGTGCCTGCCCCTCTTAGAGGCTTAGGGATTACATTCATTGTAACAGGTTTAATGGGTATTGGTTTCTTGAGCTTTGGTGGAATGCTAACAGGAGATGACGAAGAGGTTAAAGATGAACAAAAAGAAGTAGTTGTAGAGACTAACGAAGTTGAAAAAGAAGAAGATAATCAAATAAAAATAGTTAACTAATATGATGATTTTAGCCGCCGGAACAACCGGAACCATTTTAGCTACTGTTGTAGCATTTTTAGTGACTTCACTACTATTAATTAGTGTCCTCCTTTTTGTAAAACAAAAATTATCACCTTCAGGACCTGTAAAGATTTTGATCAATGGTGAACGCGAAATTGAAGTAGCATCAGGTGATACATTGCTATCTACACTTGGAGGTAATAAAATATTTTTACCATCCGCTTGTGGGGGTGGAGGAACTTGTATTCAATGCGAATGTCACGTTCTTTCTGGTGGAGGTGAAGCGCTTCCAACTGAAACTCCTCATTTTTCAAGAAAAGAATTAAAACATGGAGCACGTTTATCGTGTCAGGTCAAAGTAAAACAGGATATGGAAATAACAATTCCAGAAGAAGTTTTTGGGATAAAGAAATGGGAAGCTACTGTAGTTCGCAACTACAATGTTGCTTCTTTTATCAAAGAGTTTGTAGTTGAAATTCCAGAGGATATGGGCTACAAAGCTGGTGGATATATTCAAATTGAAATTCCTGAATGTGAGATCAACTTTAAAGACATTGATATTACAGCTCATCCAGAAGAACATGATACTGCGGATAAATTTCAAGCCGAATGGGATAAATTTGGTCTATGGCCGCTCACTATGAAGAATAGTGAAACTGTAGAACGTGCATACTCAATGGCATCTTACCCTGCAGAAGGACGCGAAATCATGTTGAATGTCCGTATAGCAACACCACCGTGGGACCGTGTCAACAATGGTTGGATGGACGTGAATCCAGGGATTGCATCCTCCTACATATTTGCTCAAAAACCAGGAGATAAAGTTACTATATCGGGACCTTACGGCGAATTCTTTATCAATGAAAGTGAATCGGAAATGTTATACGTAGGTGGAGGTGCAGGAATGGCACCAATGCGTTCACATCTATACCACCTATTTAGAACTCTAAAAACAGGTCGTAAAGTCACATATTGGTATGGTGGACGTTCTAAACGTGAATTATTCTATTTAGACCATTTTGAACAACTCGAAAAAGAATTTTCAAACTTCAAATTTTACTTAGCGTTATCAGAACCTATGGAAGAAGATAATTGGAAAGTAAAAGATGGAATTGAAGGTGAAGGTGATGGGTTTGTTGGGTTTATTCACAACTGTGTTATCGATAACTATTTAGATCATCATGAGTCACCAGAAGACATCGAGCTTTATTTCTGTGGACCACCATTAATGAATCAAGCCGTTCAAAAAATGGGAGAAGACTACGGAATTCCAGATGAACACATTCGATTTGATGACTTTGGAGGGTAATCACTTCTGAACTTTTTATAATCTAGCCCAGCACTTGTGTTGGGCTTTTTGTATTTTTGTAGCATGAGTCAAGCACTATCAAAACAAGAAATGCACAATTTGGCAATGAACCATGTCGGGAAAGATTTAGAATCCCGTGGGTTTGAATTTGTAGCCATCAATAGTAAACTTAAAAAACACCCACAGTTTGTATGTATTGATAAAAATAGTCAATACTTTTTTGTCATAGTTCGGGTAGTTAAATTACCAAATAACCCTAATAACTACGACGTTGTTTGGATGGAAACTTTTAAAAATCATGCACAAGATAAAGATGCTAAAGTATTATATGCTGGAGTTGGAATTTCCAACCCTCAAGGAGAAGATCTTCCCGTGTATCTTAACGAAGAATACCTAATTGAATACAACGGCATTCAAGTCATAGAAACGAACCTAAATTAGATGACACATAAGCGCCTCCTCTTACTTTTATTAATTATATTTATTTCTATTTCTTGTAAACAGGAATTGACAAACACCAAATTAAATGGTCCAATTTTTGGTACATTTTATGAGGTGACCTATGCATCTGACAATGATAAAAACTATCAAAATTCAGTAGACAGTATCTTTGCAGTTATCAATCAATCGATGTCTAATTACCAAGAGGATTCAGATATTTCTAAAGTTAATAGACATGAATTAGAGCGTGTCGATGCTCATTTTGTAGAAGTATTCAAAGCATCAAAAAAAATATATAACGAAACGAATGAGGTGTTTGACCCTACCATTGGAAAACTTGTAAATGCTTGGAATTTTGGCTCAGAACAAAATAAAACTAAATTAGATAGCCTCAAAATTGACAGTCTAATGCAATATGTAGGTTTTGAAAAAATAGTATTAAAAAACAACTCTTTGATCAAAACAACTCTCAAGCCTTATATTGATTTTAACGCGATTGCAAAAGGCTATACAGTTGACATTGTTGGTGAGTTTTTAGAGTCTAAAAATGTCACAAATTATTTGGTTAATATTGGCGGTGAACTCCGAACAAAAGGGGTGAATATAGACAAACATAGTGGGTGGACTGTAGGAGTCGAAAATCCTAATTTTGATGGCTCACAGAGTTACAACAAGAAATTTGTACTTAGAAACAAATCAATGGCAACAACAGGTACTTACCGTAAATATAAATTGGATGCGAATGGCAACCGTTATGCGCACATTATTAATACCCAAACAGGCTATCCAACAAAGACTAATATTTTAAGTGTCTCTGTGATTGCAGAGAATTGCATGATGGCAGATGGCTATGCCACCGCTTTTCAAGCGATGGGTGTTGAAAAAGTTAAACAGTTTTTGACAAAGCATCCAGAACTAAAGGCTTATATTATTTTTGAAAATAAAAATAAGGAATTTGAGATTTTAGAATTTAATAATTTTCCAATTCAGTAGCCTTATAAACCACAGGAATAATTTCGCCTTTAGCCAATCGGTATCTATCAATATCCTGATCAGATAATGTAGCTGTGTAATCCACTTCATCTACCATAAAGCCTATTGTTCTTAGTTTTTCAAAGTAATCTTTACCATAAACCCGAACATGGTCATACTGCCCAAAAATTTTAGCACGTTCTTTTTTATCGGTAATGCTATTGTCTTCAAAAGTGGTCTCGCGACTTAGATCTTGAGGGATTTGAAACACACCCATGCCACCTGGTTTCATCACACGATAGAGTTCTTGCATGGCTTTGGTGTCATCTAGGACGTGTTCAAGCACATGATTACATAGAATAACTTCAAAACTATTAGGCTCAAAGGGAAGGTTGCAAATGTCTGCTTTCACCGTCGCAATTGGTGAGTTCAGATCTGTAGTTACGTAATCAAAATGTTTTATTTTTTTGAAGCGTTTATAAAACGCTTGCTCGGGAGCAAAGTGTAATACTCTTTTTGGTGTTGTAAAAAAGTCGGTTTCATTTTTTAAGTACAACCATAATAAACGGTGGCGTTCCAAGGAAAGGGTTGAGGGTGACAGCACATTTTCACGTTGTTTGCCATACCCGTAAGGAAGAAATTTCTGAAAAATTTTTCCGTCAATTGGGTCAGAATAAGTACTGCCTCTTAAAAATAAAACTAGAAAGGGTTTTGCAACATAACTCAATTTAATGAGTAGTGTCCGTGGAATTAAATTTAAAATAAACTTAAAAAGTGTTTTCAAAATTTAAGTATTTTGTACTTCTTTTACATTCAGTTGTATAATGGCTTCAGTAATATGATCCCATAATTTAAGACGGAATTTCAAGGCGTCTTTTGCAGTTTCTAAAACTTCTTCCCATTTAGTGGTGTCCTCGCCACAAAGATCAGCGACCATTTTAAGTGAAATAGGACCGTGTTCGTCGCCATCTAATTCGATATGACGGTTCAAATAGTACAGTAATTTACCATAGGTCTGATCATTATCTTTGGTCTGAGATTGACTCACAATTTCTAAAAAAATTTCTGGAATCACATCTTCTCTTCCAAACGTAAAAGCCGAAGCAATACAGTGAGGTTTGTTGGAGTTTACCACTTCCATAGTGAATTGTATAAACTCTAAAATAGGTGCCTCCAGATCAATTCGTTTGGCGGCTGTTTCAATGGAGTTTCCGTTTTCAATTGCATTTACAAACAGGTTTATGGCGCTTGTATCTGCTTTTACTTGGTGCATCGCATCCAAATACATTTCGTAATGACTCATAGGTATTCCAAGTTCGTTGATATCACTTTCTTCAGCCATAACAATTTCATTTATAAAACGCGCTGTAGTTCCTTTACCTTTTGGAGTCCATGGTATTTTTACGTTTGTCAAATGGTTTTGAAGAGACTTTAATAAGGTCATAAAATCCCATACGGCATAAACATGCTTTTCCATAAATATAGCGATATCATCAATGCTTGAAAGTGTACTATAGAGTGGGTGTGATTTTAATTGATTTCTTAATGGTTCTAGTTTCGACTCAATTAACTGTATATGATTCATTTTACTCTTTTTATATATTTTTAGGATCTATTCTTAAACCCTCTTCTTCAATACTTTTTATACCAAGAGCTTCATAAACATATGCAAAAGTCGATAGAAGTTCAGGTTTTCCATCAACAAGCGCTACATTATGTTCAAAATGTGCACTAGGTTTTTTATCTCTTGTTGTAATTGTCCATCCATCATTGTGGTGTTTGATCTTGTGTGTACCCATATTTATCATTGGCTCTATTGCTACTACCATTCCTTCTTGAAATTTTTTACCACGGCCTCTTTTACCATAATTAGGCATTTCAGGTTCTTCATGCATTATTCGTCCAATACCATGGCCAATAAGTTCTCTTACAACTCCGTAGTTATGAGATTCACAATAATTTTGAATGGCATATCCCACATCACCAACTCTATTATTTAGTTTAAAAGCCTTAATTCCTTCATATAATGAGGCTTTTGAGATATCAAGCAATTTTTTTGTTTCATTATCAATTTCTCCAACAGCAAATGTGTAGGCATGATCACCATAAAATTCATTTTTTAAGGCTCCACAATCAATAGATATAATATCTCCTTCAACCAACGGTGTGTTATTTGGAATTCCGTGGACGACTTGTTCGTTAGGGCTCATGCAAAGTGTATTTGGAAAATCATACATTCCTAAAAAGCCAGGAATAGCTCCGTGATCACGAATAAATGTTTCAGCAAGAGAATCAAGCTGTAGGGTGGTCACACCAGGTTTTAGCTCACCAGCAAGCATGCCTAGAGTTTTTGAAACGATTAGAGCACTTTCGCGAATAAGTTCAATTTCTTCTTTTGTTTTTAGCGTTAGCATAGATGAAGATTATATTAAGCTATTTTGTGTCATTACTTCGGGTTTTTCAATTCCAATTAGCTTTAAAATTGTTGGAGCTATGTCTGCTAGAACTCCGTTTTTTATGTTTGTTAATTCATTATCAATTAGAATAATTGGAACTGGATTTGTTGTATGAGCTGTGTTTGGAGAACCATCAGGATTAATCATTGTTTCACAGTTTCCGTGGTCAGCTATTAATAGTGTGGTATAGCCATGATCCAAAGCAGTAGTGATGACTGCTTCAACACATGAGTCAACAGCTTCACATGCTTTAATGGCTGCATCCATAACACCTGTATGGCCTACCATGTCTCCGTTTGCAAAATTTAAACATACAAAATCTGTTTTTTCGTTTTTTAATTCTTCTATTAGCGCGTCCTTTAACTCAAAAGCACTCATTTCAGGCTTTAAATCATAGGTTGCAACTTTTGGGGAATTCTTTAAGATTCGTTTTTCTCCTGCAAACGGAGCCTCACGACCCCCTGAAAAGAAAAACGTTACATGAGGATATTTTTCAGTCTCAGCTATTCTAAGTTGTGTTTTTCCGTGAGATTCTAGTACTTCTCCTAGTGTGTTGGATAAGTTATTCTTATTAAATATAATATTAATATTTTTAAAATTATCATCATAATTTGTCATTGTTAGAAAATGCAAATTAAGTTTATACATATTAAAATCTTTATGGTCGCTTTGACTTAAAACTTGAGTTAGTTCTCTACCACGGTCAGTTCTGAAGTTAAAAAAAAGTACTACATCACCGTCTTTTATTTTCGCAATAGGAGTTTGATCATTGTCAACCATAATAATTGGTTTTAAAAATTCATCTGTAACACCTTTTTGATAACTAGATTTAATTGATTCAATAGCATTATTGGATATATCTCCTTTACTATTAACGATCGCATCATAAGCTAATTTTATACGGTCCCATCGGTTGTCACGATCCATCGCATAATAACGACCGGTAATACTTGCTAGCTTTACTTTAGATTTTTCTAAACGCGATTCAAGATCTGAAATAAATCCACATCCTGATTTTGGGTCAACGTCTCTACCATCTGTAAATGCATGAATGTAAGCACTATCAATATTATGTTCTTCAACAACGTCCAGTAAACCATACAAATGATTTATGTGGGAATGTACACCGCCATCGCTAACTAAACCCAAAATATGAACAGATTTTTGATTATTTTTAGCATAAATTAATGCTTCTTTCAAAGCTTTTTCTTCTTTGAGAGAATTGTTTGAAACAGCTAAATTGATCTTAGCAAGATCTTGATATACAATTCTTCCAGCCCCTAAATTAATATGCCCCACTTCACTATTACCCATTTGCCCTTCTGGCAGCCCAACGTGAAGACCATCTGTGCGAAGCATAGCGTGGCTGTAATCAGTGTATAAAGAATCAATAAAAAGTGTATTTGCATTATCTATCGCAGATACTTTTGGGTCAGGAGATTTACCCCAACCATCTAAAATCATTAATATTACTTTTTTGTTCATAAATTGATTATTAAATCAGTAACAAAGATAAGAAGATTATGGTAATATTCAGATTAGGAATTAGGTGTCAATACAAAAAAATAGTTGTATTTTTATTTAGCTAAACATTGATAATGCAATTTGAATTTAAAACGATCCCGTCAGACTCCATCAAAGATGTTATTCCTTTAGTAAAGAAATATTTATCTAAAGCCTCCATCTCTGAAGAATTACTCTTGAAGCGTTTTCGAAAAATGGTTACTCAAAACTATGAATGTGTAGGCGTTTTTGACAAAAATCATCTAGTAGGAGTTTGTGGACTGTGGTATGCCACTCGACATTACTCTGGTCAAAGTGTAGAATTAGATCATGTGGTTATAGAAGATGACTACCGAAATAACGGATTAGGAACTCAGTTTATTAACTGGATTCAACGATATGTAAAGTCAAAAGGTTATCAAGCAATTGAACTTAATGCATACATTGACAAGGACATGGCACAGAATTTTTGGGAAAGAAATGATTACAAACGCTTAGGCTATCATTACGTTAAAAAAGTTTAGTTTAAGTGTGATAAATCAGTTCCTGAATCTATTTCGTAAGGCTGTTTATTTTTTTTAAATATGCGTGCCTTTAATGGTCCCATTAGTAATATTTTAGTACCATCAATGCTCAGAAAGCTACCTTCTCTTAATCCAATCACAGCTTGGGAATTAAATTTATGAAATTCTTTAATTCGAGTTTCTCTAGTTTCGCCCATGTGAGTGCTCTTGTGATCGGGATCCAAGTAATGAGGGTTGATGTTAAAGGGAACAATCCCCAGGGCAACAAAGCTTGGTGGGTATGTAATTGGCATATCATTTGAAGTACCAATAGATAACCCACAAATATTACTACCTGCACTTGTCCCTAGATAAGGAGTACCAGATTCAATTGTTGATTTTAATACTGAAATTAAATTATATTTGTAAAGTTGGTTTAATAGCTCAAATGTATTTCCACCCCCTGTGAAAATAGCTTGCGATGATTTAATTGCTTCGATTGGTGAGTCAAATTCATGAATTCCTTTGATAGTTTTGTTTATTTTAGAAAATGCTATCCTTACAGTTTTAGTATAATCGTGATGAGAAATTCCGCCTGGGCGTGCATATGGAATAAAGAGAATTGTATCCGCTTTTTTGAAATGAACCTCTAAAACATTTAAAAGATATTCTAAATAGCCACTTCCATGTACTGTTGACGTACTAGCAATCAATATTTTTTTCATCTTTTTTTTTTGTAAATTTATCAAATATTATTACTGATTTCCTCTTTTTTTATGAAATTAATATTTCGATTTTTTATTGTTAGTCTAATTACTATACTGCCACTTCATACTCAAAATATTAAAATTTCTGGGCAGATAATTTCAGATGGTGAGCTTGAAGGTATACACGTTATAAACAGAACAGCTTATAAGTACGCGACTACTGATAAAAATGGATTTTTTACCATTAAAGGTAAAGAATCAGATTCCTTATATTTTTCATCAATTCAACACCAGCCAAAAACAGTAGTTTTGAGCAAGAAGCAAATCGACAGCAGATCTATTACAGTCACTCTTTTAGAATCCCTAAATGAGTTAGATGAGGTCGTTCTTGGGGCTATATTAACAGGAGATTTGAATTCAGATATTGGTAACTCAGATACCAAACGCTCATTAGATTTTTATGACCTAGGACTTCCTGGGTATACGGGGCCCCGTATGAATTTAGTTCAAAGGCGTCTTCATGAAGCTGACAGTGGACCTTTAATTTTACCTAGGATTCCACCTGTCATAAACTTTTATAAGCTTTTAAATATGATGTCTGGCCGTACAAAAATATTAAAAGAACATGTTAAACTAGACAAGGACAAGCAAAGTATTCGGCGTTTAAAAGATATAGTAGGGCCTCTTTTTTTTATTAATCATGAATTAGAAGAAGATTTGCGGATTGAGTTTTATTATTTCTGTTCTGACGATCCTGACTTTCAGGATCGCTGCATTAACCGAAGTGATGTAGAGGTCTTAGAATATTTGGATGAAAAATTAATTGAATTTAAAGATGTTCAGTTGTCTAAAAATTAATTTCTTATACAAAAGAAATATCATTTGACTTACTATATTTGTATTATGTTAAACATTCATTTTTTATTTATAAGCGGTACTGAAATTACATTCATAATGTTTGTTGTGGTTTTAGTTTTTGGAGCAGATAAAATTCCTGGAATAGCTAAAGGTTTGGGCAAAGGGATGCGATCACTTAAAGACGCTACAAACGATATTAAGACAGAAATTCAAAAAAGTGCTGACAAAAATGGCATTGACACTTCTCTTTCCAAAGAAGTTAAAGAAGAGATAAAAAAGGTAAGGGAAGAAATCAATGACTTAACAGGATCTGTTAAGCGTAATTTGTGATTATTATTTCCTAATACTTACAGTAAGTCCATCTCTGATTGGTAGTAAAACTGTTTCTAGTCGGGGGTCTTCTTTCAATAATGTGTTATATTCCAATACTATTTTTGTTGAAAGATCTTTAGAGTCCAGTTCCTCAACTACTTTACCACTCCATAAAACATTATCAGACAAAATCACCCCACCAGGACTTAGCTTATCGATAATCTGATTAAAATAAACTATGTAGTTTGGTTTATCTGCGTCAATGAAAATCAAATCAAATTTGGTATCTAATGTTGGAATTATGTCTGCTGCTGGACCTAAATGTTGTAAAATTTGAGGACCATATGCAGATTTGTTAAAGTATCTTCTCTGAAAGTCTACTAATTCTTCATTAATGTCAATAGTGTGTAGTACACCATCCGGGTCTAGACCTTCAGCTAGACAAAGTGCCGAATAGCCGGTATAAGTGCCTATTTCTAAAATAACATTCGGTCTAATCAATTTAGATATAATACTTAGGACCCGCCCTTGATAATGTCCACTTATCATTCTAGGTTGTAATACTTTTTGATATGTTTCTCTAGTTAAGGCTTTTAAAAGTTGGGGTTCATTTTCAGAATGTTTTACAACGTATTTATCTATTTTTTCTGAAATAAAGTGCATTTACAAAAGTATTTTTTCAATTAATTTTTTAGCTTTAGTTTTATCGTTCCCAAATAGCCACCTTAGGGTGTTGTTTTCCCAAATTTCATCGTATTGTGTTTGATTAATTAACTCACGGTCGATAGCGAGATCTAATAATTTACCTGGGTATGAAGATTGTGCTTCACTTTCCATTTCTCCTAACGGATATGGATCATCTAGCCCCATAATGATTTGACTACTACCTTGTCTTTTTAACATTAGGTTTAATGAATCTGTATCATGAACTAGTGTGTCAAAGTAGATGTTTTCATGGCCTACTGCCTTTCGTGGATGAGTTTTTCCTTCAAATAAATCGGGACGCCCATCAAAGCCTTGAATACGCCTTCCTAGATTCATTTGTGCCATCTGACCTCCATGAGCAAAACAAGTTCGAATATTTGGATAGCGCTCTTGCATTCCATTTAAGGTGTAAAAATGATATGCATCTCCACATTGCGCCAACATCCATATTAAATGAAATCGCCATGAGGTATTTTCCAGTTTGATCATTTTCTCACCATCATACGGGTGAACTTCAATAGCTAGATTATATTCATTCGCTAATTCAAAAATTGGATTATTCTCTTTGTCAAAGACACTCCTCCATTGCCCAATACTATCCATGAAGTGGGTAGGAAGACATAATACTTTTAGATCTAATTCTTTTACGCATCGTTCGATTTCCCATAAAGCACCTTGAATAAAACCAGGATGCACTACAAAGCCACAGGTAAATTTTGAAGTATTTTCTAGCTGTATTTTTGCATTATAGTCATTTTGAAAACGCAATGCTTTTTTCATTACCTCTAACCGTAATCCATTTCCGTAAAGTTGAGATAAATTTAATACCACCGCATGATCAATTTTATTCTCATCCATCCATTCTAATTTTTCATTTAAGAAAAAACTCGAATGTGTAACAGGACGACTCCATCCTTTTTGAAGCATATGTTTACGTTCGTCATCTACCCAAAAAATTTCTTTATCCTTCATGAATTGAGGGATTTCTTCAGGATAAGGCAGTAAATGTGAATGTCCGTTAATACGAAGTTTACGTTTCATAAAATTAGTTTAAATTCTGTTGGGCGCTTTCATCGTTGTACCGCAATTTGAGCACGTACACTTCTCTTTACTAGAATAGTAGTTTTCAAAGATTATTGGCATGTCTGTTTCTATGTTAGATAAAATAAATGGTGCTCTAAAAAGCTGATGATTGCAGTCTTCGCAGTACCACTCCAGCGCATCTTCCATATCATTAGAACGGGGATACTCAACCACAATACCAACAGTATTAGCACCTCGTTGTGGCGAATGTGGTACTTTCGAAGGCAATAAATAAATTTCTCCCTCTTTAATATGAACGTCTTTGGCAACTCCTTTGTCAATAATTTTTAAAACTATATCTCCTTCAAGTTGATAGAAGAATTCAGGGGTTTCATTGTAATGATAATCCTTTCTGTTGTTGGGTCCACCTACAACCATCACAATAAACTCACCGTCATCCCATACACATTTGTTACCAATAGGTGGTTTTAACAGGTCTCTATTTTCTTCAATCCATGCTTTGATATTTAAAGGAGATACTAGCTTACTCATTATTTTGTATTATGATTAGTTTTTATAAAGTTACAAAGATTTTGTTCGTCCACCATCAACAGGTATATTGACACCATTAACATAGCTAGCCGCTTCGCTTGCCAAAAACACAATTGCGTTAGCAGTTTCTTCAGGCTTTGCAAACCTTTTGGCAGGCGTATAGTTCCTCATAATAGCAGCCATTTCTTCAATACTTTTTTTTGATTGTTTAGCTTTGATTTTAATGATTTCGTTTAAACGCTCTGTCTCTGTAAATCCTGGCAAGACATTGTTTACTGTAATCCCGAAACTTCCTAACTCAAAGGACAGTGTTTTACTCCAATTGCCAACAGCATTACGAATTGTATTACTAACTCCTAAACCCTCAATAGGTTCTTTCACAGAAGTTGATATAATATTAATTATTCGACCGAAGGAAACTTTCTTCATAAATGGTACAGTAATTTGTGCTAGTACATGGTTGCATTTCAAATGTTGTGTAAATGCATCTTCAAAGGCTTCAAGTTTGGCATCAATAATTGATCCGCTTCTTGGTCCGCCCGTATTATTTACAAGAATGTGAAACCCATGTTTTTTAAGAATATAGCTCTCAACTTTTGATTTTAATACTTCAGGGTTCATAAAGTCAGCCACTATATAATTGTGGTTTTCTGTATTTGGAAGTTGTTTTAAAACCTCTTTTAGTTTAGATTCATTTCTAGCTAATAAAGTCACTTTGACACCTTCTGAAGCTAACGCGATAGCTGTTGATTTTCCAATTCCTTGTGTACTTCCGCACACAAGGGCACTTTTACCTTCTAAGTTTAAATTCATTTTTTTATTTGTAATTGATACATATGTTTTTTGTTTCGCTGAAAAATCGAAGGACTTCAAATCCGCCTTCTCGGCCTAATCCAGATGACTTAACCCCACCAAAAGGGGTTCGTAAATCTCTTTGCATCCAAGTGTTTACCCATACAATTCCACATTCAAGATTCTCAGAAAAAAATAAACTACGTTTTAAATTATTGGTCCAAACGGTAGCTGATAATCCATATTTAACATCATTTGCCATTTCTAAAACTTGTGACTCGGACTCAAAAGGCATTATGGTTACAACAGGGCCAAAAATCTCTTCCTGGTTTAATTGACACGAATTAGATTCTACCTGGACTATAGTAGGCGTTAGGTAATAGCCACCTTCATGATCTTTTATATGGACCCTTTTTCCACCATATAACAATTTGCTTCCATCGGAACCAACTCTATCAATAAACGAAAGCACTTTTTCATAGTGAGCTTTAGAAACTAAGGCTCCAATTTGTGTGGATTTATTAGACGGAGGTCCAACAATTAGTTTACTTACACACTTAATAAAGTCTGTTTTAAACTGGTCAAAGATAGAGGCTTCTACGAAAATTCTACTTCCGCACAAACAAATTTGTCCTTGATTAGAAAATGAAGACTTTACGGTAGATATTAGCATTTTTTCATAGTCACAGTCTGCAAAAATGATATTTGGATTTTTGCCCCCCAGTTCAAGAGAAAGTTTTTTAAACATTGGTGCTGCAGTTCTAGCTATGATTTTGCCTGTTTCTGTGCCGCCTGTGAATGAGATCGCTTTAATATGTACGTGTTCAATAATAGCTTGACCTGCATTGGCACCTTTTCCGTGTATTATATTCAAGACTCCTTTTGGAAGTCCTGCCTTATTACAGATTTCTCCTAAAAGAAATGCTGTGTAAGGAGTGATTTCACTTGGTTTTGCTATCACGCAATTACCAGCTGCTAGTGCAGGAGCAATTTTCCATGTTAGTAAGTATAAAGGTAGATTCCAAGGTGAGATACAACCAACGACTCCTAACGGATGCCTTAAAGTATAGTTTATAGTCTTTTCACTTTTAGTTTCATGACTTTCACTTTGGAACTGAGTGATGGCATGTCCAAAAAATCTAAAATTACTAGCTGCTCTAGGAACATCGAGCCTTTTGGCTACCGAAATTGGCTTACCATTATCTTTGCTTTCAGCCTCAGCAAAACGATCAAGATTATCATCAATCAAGCTAGCTATTTTAAGCAAAATAGCGCTTCGTTTTTCTATGGGTGTATTAGACCATGATTCAAAAGCCTTTTTGGCCGCTTCGTAAGCAAAATTTACGTCTTTAAGGCATGAGTTTGGAAGCTGTCCGTAAATACTTCCATTTGAGGGATTATAGTTGTCAAGCCATTGGTTTTGAATGGGGTTCAGAAACTCTCCATTGATAAAGTTTTTTAGCTGAATCATTTCTCTTTTTTATAGGCCATTACTTTGATTTCTATTACTAAATCTGGATGCGGTAGTTGATGCACTGCAACCGTTGTTCTTGTCGGGCCTGTTTCATGTTTAAAGAACTCACTATAAACTTTGTTGTAACCTGCAAAATCGTTCATATTCACTAAGAAGGAGGTAACGTCAACAACGTCATCCAGACTAGCGCCTTCACTTAATAAATTAGTGTTTATATTTTTCAGGACTTCACGAGTTTGGGTTTCGATATTTAAGTGTTTAGTACCCATATCATCAATGATATCTACTCCAGCTATACTATTGTCTTTTCTCCTTGAGCTTGTTCCAGAAACAAAGATAAAATCACCCACTCGTTTTGTATGTGGATATGCGCCTCTTGGTGTCACTTTATTACTCATAGTTTTTTATTTAGTTAATACTTAAATGATTTGGCTATAGTATCTTCCTTAAGAATATTACTCGTTTCATCTTGTACTTTTTTAAGCAACTCATTAAGGTCTTCTTTTAGGCTTATTTTGTTAGCTGCTAACATCCTTAATATAGCTTTGTCTTGAGCGCGTCCAATAGTCATAGCTTCGTAATAACCAATAGTTTCTTTAAATGTTACTAGTGAATATTTTGAATGGTAAACATCTGGGAATTCAGACTCCAGAACCATTTCAATTTTTCTTTTTTCTTGAAATATTGGATTTGCAACATGATCTTTCATCTCATGAAAGTTGTCAATCGCTAGGTCAGCTATACTATCAGTATCAATTTTTCTATGACTTTGGAAGTCTTTGAAGGTTGATTCCCAGTCTCCTTCGTGTTTGTCTAAAAAAGTATCGAATTCAACAATATCTTCAAAAGAGGCATTCATTCCTTGTCCATAAAAAGGTACGATAGCGTGGGCAGAATCTCCCAGTAACAAACTGTGCCCTTTGTAATTCCATGGAAAACATTTAACAGTCCCTAGGGGAGCGGTTGGATTTTCGAAAAATTCAATAGCTAAATTTGGCATAAGTTCAAGCGCGTCTGGAAACTCTTTTTCAAAAAACTCTGTTACAATTTCGTGAGTTGTAAGGTTATTGAAGTTGTAAGTCCCAGATTCATAACTCAAAAAGAGTGTTACTGTAAAGCTTCCATTTAAATTAGGTAATGCTATAATCATGAAGTCGCCCCTTGGCCATATGTGAAGTGCATTTTTGTAGGTTTTAAAATCACCATTTTTATCAGGTTTAATTGTTAGCTCCTTATAACCATGAGTAAGATAGCTTTGAGAAAAACTAAATAAAAACTTACGTTCCTCAAAGTAACTTTTTCGCAAGGCAGATCCTGCTCCGTCTGTTCCAAATATCAGGTCTGTGGATACGGTAAATTTATTTCCGGAAATGTTGTCTTCAAACGAAGCTATCTTGTTTTCAAAGTCTACATCTGTACAGCGTTTTTGAAATTCGATTGTGACATTGTCAAGTGTTTCAGCTTCGTCTAAAAGAAGAGCGGTTAGTAATTCTCTAGAAATTGAATTTATAGCTTCGTTTTCACGGCCACTATAATTTGATAGAAAGGTGTTTCCTTTAATATCGTGTACCATTCGGCCATGCATAGGAATACATAAAGAATACACTTTTGCTTCTAAACCAACCATTTTAATAGCTTTAAGACCACGATTTGAAAAAGCCAAGTTAATAGATCGTCCAGCGCTAATATCTACAGTCCTCAAGTCTGGACGCATTTCAATCATATGAACTTTGAACCCACGCTGTCCAAGCCTTAGGGCAAGTAGAGACCCACAAAGTCCAGCTCCAATAATCAATATGTTTTCTTGTTTAGCCATTTAGAATATTTTTTAATATTTCAACCATTTTAAAAACATCTTCGAAAGAATTATAAAACGGTACAGGTGCACAACGTATGACATCTGGAGTTCTCCAGTCAGTTATCACATGTGCCTCTGTAAGTTTTGTGTGTAAAGATTTATTAGCATTTTTAACCTGTATCGATAGTTGACAACCTCGTTGCTTTGGATCTTTTGGGGTAATGATTGAAATATTCTTATTGTTTAATTTTAGAATAAGATATTCCAAATAGCCAGTAAGTTGTTTTGACTTTTTAATCAGAGAAGGCATTCCTACTTCACTAAATAGTGCTAAAGATGCTTTTATTGCAGCCATAGACAAGATAGGAGGGTTACTTAATTGCCAGCCTTCTGCGCCTGGAGTGATATCTAAGGGTTGTCGCATGTCAAAACGTGTTTTTTTATTTTGACTCCACCAACCAGCAAAACGCTTTAAAGTCTGATCGTGTGCGTAACGTTCATGAACGAAAACTCCACCCAGACTTCCAGGACCTGAGTTCATATATTTATAAGTACACCATGCAGCAAAGTCTACCCCACTTTGGTGAAGGTTGGGCTGAATGTTTCCAACTCCATGCGCTAAATCAATACCTACCTTACATCCTTTTTTATGACCTAATTCACAAATTTTTTTTAGATCTAAATATTGTCCGGTGTAGTAATTGACACCGCCAATCAAAAGTAATGCGATTTCATGACCATGTTTATGAAGTATTGATTCTAGATCCACTATATTTAAAAGTGTCTCTCCTTTTCGGGGTGACCATTCAATCAAAGATTCTGATGGGTTATGCCCATGGTATTTTAGTTGAGTTTCTACCGCATATCGATCAGATGGAAACGCATCACTCTCAATGAGAATTTTGTATTTTAACTCATTTGGTTGATAGAAAGAGACCATTAATAAATGTAAGTTTGTTGTTAAAGTATTCATTATGACGACTTCTATGGGTTTGGCACCTACAATTTTAGCCATTGTTTCTGTAAGAAATTCGTGATATGGCATCCAAGGATTTTTGGCTTCAAAATGACCCTCTACACCCAGGTTAGCCCAGTCATCTAGTTCTTGCTGAATATAGTTTTTAGTTTCTTTAGGCTGGAGACCGAGAGAATTTCCAGTGAAATATAACCATTCTTCTCCATTTTGGTTTTTAGGGATGTGGAACTTAGCACGGTAATGAGCCAAAGGGTCTTTGAGGTCTTGATCTTTTGCATACTCGATTCCTGGCTTATAACTTGACAATTCGATTAAATTAGAGTTATTCCAAAAATAAGCATTTTAGGTTTATAACAAAATGGATAATTTAAAGTTTGCCACCTTATTTTAACAAATGTTTATATTTTCGTTGAAATTTCTTTAATCTTGGAATAGAAATATTTCTAACATAAGGATTATTTGGATGAAGTCGTTCGAAGTTTTGGTGGTAATCTTCACCTTTCCAGAATTTTAAAAATGGATATACTTCAGCAGCTATAGTTACATTTAACTTTTTTGTGAGTTGTTTTTTTTTATTGATAATTTTTTCTTTTTGATTTTCGTTCTGATAAAAAATAATAGAACGATATTGGGATCCGTTATCTGGTCCTTGTCCATTAACTTGTGTTATGTCTTGTGATCCAAAATAGACATCTAAAAGAGTTGAAAAGCTAACAATATTTGGGTCATATAATACTTCAACAGCTTCTGCGTGCCCTGTTCTTCCTGTATTGCTTAGCCGGTAAGTTGGATGTTCGGTGTAACCTCCTGAATAACCATTGATTACTTCGTTTACACCTCTGACACTTTCATAGATTGCCTCGACACACCAAAAGCAACCACTAGCAAAATAGGCTTTGGCTAAGCCATTTTGAACAGGGACTTCAATGGGTTTGGAATTAATTATAGCTTCTTGCTTTTCGTTAGTTGTATTGTTTTGACAACTTACAATGGTAAGGTTTAAACTTACTATTAAAGATAATATCGTCTTCATTTTTTATTTCAAAATTACATTCCTTTTTTTTTAAAGATGTGAAAGTTATATTAAATAAAAAAAGCCTTCATTTTAATGAAGGCTTTAAAGAAATTGTATGACAGTAATTAAAGTTTAGAAAATAGTTTTTCCATTTTCACTTTCTGTTCGTCTGCCAATGTAGCATCAACCAAAATTCTTCCACTGTGTTCATCGGTGATAATCTTTTTACGTGATGCAATTTCCATTTGAATTTGAGGAGGAATTGTAAAGTATGATCCACCTGATGCACCTCTTTCAATTGGTACAATAGCTAAACCATTCTTCACACTAGCACGTATTTTTGTATATGAAGCTACTAATCTTGTTTCGATTTTCGTCTTGTAATCATCAGACTTAGAAAGTAATAGTTTTTCTTCTTTTTCAGTCTCAGCAAGAATTGCATTTAGATCTGATTTTTTGTGCTTTAAATGGGTTTCACGTTCATTTAAGCGTTCAGTTGTTCCAATAATGACCTCATTTTTTTGTTCAATTTGAGCGCTAAATTCTTTAATGTGCTTTTCAGCTAATTGAATTTCTAATTCTTGGAATTCAACTTCTTTGCTTAATGAGTTAAATTCACGATTGTTACGAACGTTTTTTTGTTGTTCGCTATATTTCTTAATCAAACCTTTAGCTTCTTCAATAAGATTCTTTTTTGATTTGATTTGACCATCAACATCGGATAAACTATCTTGCAATTTCTTGACTCTTAGCTTAAAACCTTCAACATCGTCTTCTAGGTCACGCACTTCCAGCGGGAGTTCGCCGCGTACGTTTCTAATTTCATCAATTCTTGAGTCAATTAGTTGTAAATCATAAAGAGCTCTTAATCGTTCCTCTACGGTTAATTCTTTCTTTTTAGCCATGTTTATGTATACTTTACGGGATTTGTATTTATCGTTGATAAAACGACTGCAAAATTAGTAATTTTTTTCTTAAGATACGCAACTAAAATATTTTTTATGTGCTGTTCACTTTCATAGTGTCCAATATCAATTAACAAAAGTTTGTTCTCCGCTTTAAAAAAATCATGATATTTTAAGTCTGAAGTAATAAAGGCCTGAGCTCCAGATGATTTAGCAGCATCTATTGCGAAGCTGCCTGAACCCCCTAATACAGCTACTTTTTTGATTTTTGTATTTAATATCCCAGAGTGTCTCACTAAATTACAGTTAATTTTTGTTTTGACAAATTTCAAAAATTCAAGACTGCTCATAGGGTTTTCTAATACTCCAAACATTCCTATTCCAATTTGTTGATTAGTGTTTTCAAGTGTAATTATTTCATATGCAACTTCTTCATAAGGATGGTTTAGGTTTAACGTTTCTAAAACAAATTTTTCTAGATGTTTTTCAAAACAAATATTAATTTGGATCTCTTTTTCTTTTTGTAAAATGTGTTTCTTTCCAACAACAGGATTAGAGTTTTCGTTTCCCTTAAATGTACCCTCACCGATAACATTAAAACTACTATTGTTGTAATCCCCAATAGCTCCAGCTCCAGCTTTAAATAAGGCATTTCTAACAGTTTCAGCATTTTTTTCTGGTACGTAAGTAGTTAGTTGTTTTATTGTACCAGCTTGTGGGATAAGTACTTTTTTATCCTTAAGTCCAAAAATTTCACAGAGGCCCGCGTTTGAACCTTCAAATGCATTGTCTAATGCAGTATGAATTGCATAAATTGCAATTTTATTTTCAATTGCTTTTAAGATTACTCTCTCAACGTAGCTATTTCCAGTTATTTTTTTTAAACCATCAAATATAATGGGGTGAAAGCTAACAATCAAGTTACATTTTTTTTCAATCGCTTCATCAATAACTTCTTCAAGTGTATCTAAGGTGACTAGTACACCTGTAAGCTCTGTATTTTTATTTCCAACTATAAGGCCTACGTTGTCAAATCTTTCAGCATATGCAGTAGGGGCTAAGTGCTCAAGGTGAGTTATAATATCATCAACTATCATAAATTTTTGTTTAGGATCAAATATAAAATAATTACTTTCGTTGTAATGAAGCTTTTGAGAAAAATATTACTTCCATTTGTACCTATCTACTATGTCGTGGTATTTTTAAGGAATAAACTTTATGATTGGTCTTTTTTAAATACTTACTCTTATAATTTTCCAGTGATTTGTGTTGGAAATTTATCAGTTGGGGGAACAGGAAAATCTCCGATGGTTGAATATTTGGTTTCATTTTTAAAGAATAAATATCAATTAGCTGCATTAAGTCGTGGATATGGACGTGATTCAAAAGGGTTTATTCTAGCTGATTTATATTCAACATCAAAAGTCCTTGGAGATGAACCCTTCCAGTTATTTAATAAGTTTAGAGACATAATAGTTGCTGTTGATTCGGACCGTCAAAATGGATTAGCTCTTTTAAAAAAAATTAAACCTTCAATTGAAGTAGTATTACTAGACGATGCTTTTCAGCATAGAAGTGTTACTGCAGGGTTGAATATTCTACTTACTACTTTTGATCAGCTTTATTGCAATGATTGTGTATTACCTGCAGGAAATTTGAGAGAACCTAAGTCGGGTGCAAAACGAGCACACGCGATTGTTATAACTAAAAGTCCTCAGAGTTTAAGTAAGGATAGTAAATCAAAAATTATAAACCAACTGAACACTCTACCTAATCAGGAGGTTTTTTTTAGTAGTATTCAATATGCTAATGTAATAATATCATCTACCTCGACGATTTCTATTGATGAATTAAGGGGTGTTCGTTTTACTTTAGTAACTGGCATTGCAAACCCAACTCCACTCATTACACATTTAAAGTCAATAGGGCTATACTTTGATCATTTAAAATTTAAAGACCATCATGAGTTTTCTAATTCAGAACGAGAACTAATTTATTCGAAACCTATAGTTTTGACAACAGAAAAAGATTACTCTCGTTTAATTTCTGAAACTCCAAATAAAGTTTATTATTTACCAATTCAATTGGAAATCGACAGAGCAGACGCGTTTCAGAAATTAGTCGAAAGTTACGTTAAAAAAAACATTGACTAATTGATGTGTTTTTGGGCTTTGTAAGAAGATCTGACCAATGCACTGCTTTCAACATGACGGAAACCTAATTCTAATCCAATTGTTTCGTATTCCTTGAACTGATCTGGGGTAATAAACTGCTTGACCGGTAAATGTTTTTTACTTGGCTGTAAGTATTGGCCGATAGTGACTACATCTACATCCGCATTTCTAATATCATGTAGTGTTTGAATAATTTCGCTTCGTGTTTCTCCAAGACCAAGCATAAGACCTGTCTTTGTGCGTCGTTGCCCATTATCTTTTAAGTATTTTAAAACACCAAGACTTTTTTCATATTTAGCCTGAATCCGTACCTCTCTAGTGAGGCGCTTAACGGTCTCCATGTTGTGAGAAACAACTTCTGGGGCTACTTTAATAATTCGGTCAATATGTTTTTCAATCCCCTGAAAATCTGGTATTAAAGTTTCCATTGTTGTATTTGGGTTCATGCGTCTAACCGATTTAACTGTTTCAGCCCACATAATACTTCCCATATCTTTAAGGTCATCTCTGTCAACGCTTGTAAGAACAGCGTGTTTGATATTCATTATTTTGATTGATCTTGCCACTTTTTCAGGCTCATCCCAATCAATATTTTCTGGTCGCCCCGTTTTAACTCCACAAAACCCACAAGATCGAGTACAAACATTTCCTAAAATCATAAATGTAGCGGTCCCTTCGCCCCAGCATTCACCCATATTTGGGCAACTTCCAGAAGTGCAAATAGTATTAAGCTTATATTTATCGACAAGACCTCTTAGTTCAGTGTATTTTTTGCCAGTAGGCAGTTTTACACGAAGCCATTTAGGTTTGGATTGCCGAATAACCGGATCTGAAAGAGTTTCAACAGCCATAAATTCAATTTATAAATACAAAGATACAAAGTATTATTAAAAAAATTACAAAATTGTAAGATACCATACACTAAAACAAATCAAAAATAGAATACCAAAATAGCTTAAGATATGCATGAATCTTGAAGGATGATATTGTTTTGGAGTGTGTTTACTAGAAATTAGAATGTAATTAGCTAATGCATAAAATGGAGCAGTTAAAAATGAGATAATTGTAGCAACTTTAATTAATCCACCCATATTTGAATTAAAATAAAAAATAATAATTAAAGTTCCAAGAATAAGTGCTAAACTCCACCATAAATAGCCCTTTTTTAAACGTTTTCTAAATATTAGTTCAATGGTTTTATTCATAGTTCTTGGGGATGCATCAAGGGTTGTTATAGTAGTGCTAAACATAGTTGTTAATGCGGCGACTCCAATTAGTAAATAGGCCCAGCTTCCAATATTTTGAGTGTACATTTCTATAAACTGTACAGAAAAGACTCCTGCACTGCTACTAAAGCTAGTTCCAGTGGCATGCATGGTTAGGGCTCCAAGACTTACAAAGCAAATTCCTAATACTATTGTGCCTATGTATCCAATATTAAAATCTAGAAGTGTTGTTTTAGAATCTAGTTTGTTTACAGAATTTCTTTCCTTCTCTATACTCCATATGGAATGCCACACTGAGATATCTAATGGTGCTGGCATCCATCCCATAAAGGCGATTAAAAATGTAATTTCTATACTTCCTTTTGGGACATATTGAGCAATTTGAATAGTGCCATTAAAATTACAAAATACAATTAACGTTGCAGCTAAAGTGGTTAAGGTTAGCGTGATAACAATGACTTTAATTAAAACATCTAATAATTTGTATTTTCCAATATTCAAAATAATGAAGCAAAGGCTAAGAATGACAACAGTCCAAATCTTCACACTTATTAGATCTCCAAAAATTGTAGTAGCTATCCCTGCAGTTACGATAGATACTGCTGACTGAATCGTAAACATGGTGAAGAACGTTAAGATTCCGTAAATTTTCAAAATCCCTTTACCAAGTTTTTGGTATCCTTCTAATAGACTCTCTCCAGTTGCACTTGCATATCGAGGTCCATACTGGAAAAATGGGTATTTAATTAAATGAATTATTAATAAAGCCCAAAGTAAACCAAATCCAAAATCCGCTCCAGATCGGGTGCACTGTACTAAGTGCGAGACTCCAATAGCAGCACCAGCAAAAAGTAGTCCTGGCCCTAGTTTTTGAATCACTTGTTTAATTTTTTACATAAAATTATCTCGGCCAATAGCTTTTTTGCTCTTAGTAGTTTTATTTTCACATTATTTACCGGTGCTTTAATTTCTTTCGAAATTTCAATGTAAGACAGTTCTTGAAAATAACGTAAGTTTATGACCTGCTGATAGTGTGGTTTTAATTTCTTGATATCCTTTAATAATTCTGCTAAGTTTTGCTTTTTAATTAGCTTGTCTTCAGGAGAAGGAGCTTCATCCATAATCCAGTAAAGCCGATCCTGATCTTCTTCAGAGGTTTGATTACGAAAAGATATCTTTTGTTTACGTAAGCTATCAGAATGTGTATTTTTGGCAATCGCAATTAGCCAAGTTTTGAATTTGAATTTGTTATCAAATGTTTTAATTTTTTCAAAGGCTTTTGAAAATGTCTGAATAGTTATATCTTCAGTGTCATTTTCATTATTTAAACGTTTAATTAAAAATCCATAAACATCGTTCCAAAAAGTATGTAATAACACATTAAAGGCAATTTGATCATTTTGCTTGGCTTTTTGAATTACATCATTTATTTCCAAAAGAGTAAATTTTTAAGAGCTAAAATTAAGTTGTCAAATGAGTTTAAGCTTTATTAATTATTTCTAATTATGTTGAGGTTCTGAACAGTTTGCATATTGTTCAGGCGTTTTCCCACAAAATCCACACGCTTCTCCATCTTTATTTAGCATCGGATTTTGACTTGCGCAAGTTCCTGCAAATTCACCGTCTTTTTTTGCCCATAATTTTATACATATACCAGCTACAGCAATGCCTAAAATTGCGAGTGTAATTAATAATAATATCATTTTTTTTTTTCAAAGATACACTTTTCAACATAAGCTAAAAAACCTATATAATTATGTTCTAGTGTGAAAAGAACAAAATATAGTAAAAAAGAAAACTACCTACAAAATATTTACTTCGCTCTCTAATACAATGTCAAAAATAATTAAAATAGCTTCTTGTATTTTTTTTGAAAGTTCAAGTATATCTTTTCCAGAAGCATTCCCATAATTTACCAATACAAGTGCTTGTTTATCATGAACTCCATAGTTTCCTATTCTTTTACCTTTAAACCCAGCAACCTCGATTAGCCATCCAGCTGGAACTTTCACTGAACTTTCTGTGAATTTATAATGGGGTATTTTTGGAAATTTATTTTTTAAAACTTTAAAACGCTCAATAGAAATTATAGGGTTTTTGAAAAAACTCCCACTATTCCCAATCACTTTGGGGTTTGGTAGTTTTGAATTCCTGATTGAAATAACTGCTTTTGAAATATCTTGAATGGTTGGATTATCAATTCCAATATTTTTTAGTTCATTCTCGATTGTTCCATAGTTTTTTTTAAGTTTGTGATGTAAGGTACTTAATTCAAATATCACAGAAGTAATAATGTATTGATCTTTCAATTCTTCTTTAAAAATAGAATTTCTGTAACCAAAATTACAATCATCTTTTACAAAAGTACGTTGTTCTTGAGTTTTAATATCCATCGCTTCACAGCTGATAAACACGTCTTTTAATTCAACTCCATAAGCACCAATATTTTGAATAGGAGCTGTACCTACATTTCCAGGAATTAACGATAAGTTTTCAATCCCACCATAGTTTTTTTTAAGACTCCAACTTACAAAATCGTGCCAGTTTTCACCAGCTGCAACTTTAACTCTAATATTATTCTCGAAAATTGAAACAACTTCAATTCCTTTAATGTTGATGTGTAGAACTAATGTGTCTTGATCTTCTGTAAGTAATATATTACTACCTCCGCCAAGAACAAGTAAATTAGATGAATTTATTGCTAATACTTTAGCTAAATCTAGTTCAGATCCGACAGAAGCAAATTCTTTTGCTTTCACATCCATTCCAAATGTATTTAAATGTTTGAGCGATATATTTTTTTTAATCAACATTGAGAGTTATATTCAGTGATTGCTGCTTTTAAGATAGCTGCTGAGGTTTTTAAATCTTCTTTATTTAAAACATACGCAATACGAACTTGATTTTTCCCAAGTCCTTTAGTTGAGTAAAAGCCAGCTGCTGGAGCCACCATTATGGTTTGGTTGTTTAGTCTAAATTTTTCTAGCATCCACTGTGCGAAATTATCAGTGTCGGAGACAGGTAGTTCAGCAATACAATAAAAAGCACCGTTCGGGATTGCAACTATTACTCCGTCAATTTTGTTAAGTTCTTCCACTAATATATTTCTCCGCTCAACATACTCGTTGATAACTTCATTGAAGTAATTTGTAGGTGTTTCTAATGCTGCTTCACTAGCAATTAATCCATAAGTTGGAGGAGATAATCTAGCTTGAGCAAACTTTAGGGCAGTATTAAGTACTGATTTGTTTCTTGTTACTATACACCCAATTCTTGCGCCACACATGCTGTATCTTTTAGAAACAGAGTCAATTACTATTGCATTGGACTCAATACCTTCCTGCTGCATAATAGAAAAGTGTTCAAGGCCATCATATGTAAATTCACGATAAACTTCGTCTGCAATTAGAAATAGATCATGTTTTTTAACTAGAATTGCTAATTCTCTTATCTCATCCTTACTGTAGAGATACCCTGTTGGATTTCCTGGATTACAAATTAATATTGCTTTTGTTTTGGGTGTTATCAATGCTTCAAAATCAGAGATAGATGGTAATGAAAAATTAGAATCAATTTCAGATAGAATAGGTATTACTGTCACTCCTTGAGCTATAGAAAATCCATTGTAATTTGCATAAAAAGGTTCAGGAATAATTACTTCGTCTCCCAAGTCCATAATACTGCCAAAAGTAAACAGAAGTGCCTCACTTCCACCTGTAGTAATTATTATGTTGTCAGCATCTATCTCGATGTCATTTTTTCTATAGTATTGTGAAAGTTTTCTGCGATAAGTTTCTGATCCTTCAGAGCGGCTATACTTTAAAACATCTAAATTTGAATTTTTAATTGCATTGAGTGCAATTTTAGGAGTTTTTATATCCGGTTGACCAATGTTTAAGTGAAATACTTTGACGCCTTCTTTTTTAGCTTTCTCTGCGTATGGCACAAGTTTACGGATCGGTGATAGAGGCATCGCAACCCCTTTTTTAGAAATGTTTGGCATGTTTAAACGGCTATTGTTTGCAAATTTATCTTAAAGTTAGTACAAAATAAAATGCTTTAGTTAAATTTTTAAATAATTAGATTTAAAATTATTGTAAAGCAAAGATCTATGTATTAATTTGTTAATAATTTAAAAATTCTCGCTCAAATAAAAAAAGCACCCTAAGGGTGCCTTTTTTGTTACAATATTGTGTTGGTTATTTTTCTAATATACTTTTATCTTTATCTCCAATTACAGTTGATTTTCTAGAATTAATCACAGTTCCTTTTATTTTTAAAGCTACGGTTGGAGTTTCTGCATTTGATGTTACTGTAATTGTTTTTCGAATGGGATTGACACGATTAGTATCATATTTAACTTCAATTTCTCCACTTTTTCCCGGCATAATCGGAGCTGTTGGTTTTTTAGGAACAGTACATCCACAACTGGATTTTACATTTGAAACAATTAAAGGTGCATTTCCAGTATTCTTAAATTTGAAAACACGAACCCCATTAGATCCTTTCTCAATTGTTCCATAATCAATTGTTTGAGATTCGAATTCTATTTTTGCAATTTTATCTTGAGCATTAATAGGAATACTTAGAAAACATATTAATAATAGTGTTAAAATATTTTTCATGACATTATTTTTAATGAAAAGTAAATTTAGATACTTTTTTCAAATTACAAAAATGTAATCATATAAATTCAATTAATAATTTCAAAGAAAATAAAATATAAGTACTTTTACCGCCTAACAACCACAAAAAAATTCATAGCATGTCTATTCCTTCAAATTATGATGCATTAGCTGTCGAAAAAAAATGGTATGACTATTGGTTGGCCAATAAGTATTTCCATTCGGTTCCTGATTCTAGAGAGCCCTTCACTATAGTCATTCCTCCTCCAAACGTAACAGGTATTTTACACATGGGTCATATGCTTAATAATACTATTCAAGATGTTTTAGTTCGCCGTGCACGCCTAGAAGGAAAAAATGCTTGCTGGGTCCCTGGAACTGATCATGCGTCGATTGCCACCGAAGCTAAAGTTGTTGCAAGGCTAAAGGAACAAGGCATAAATAAAAATGATTTATCAAGAGATGAATTCTTAGAACATGCTTGGAACTGGACTGATGAGTATGGAGGAGTTATTCTAGAACAGCTAAAAAAAATTGGATGTTCTTGTGATTGGAATCGAACTAAATTTACTTTAGATGATGATATGAGCGAATCAGTAACAAAAGTTTTTATTGATTTATATAATCAGGGATTGATTTACAGAGGTTTCAGGATGGTTAACTGGGATCCAAAGGCTCAAACAACTCTGTCTGAAGAGGAAGTTATATTTGAAGAGCGACTAGGTAATTTATATTATTTGAACTATAAGATTCAAGATAGTGATGAATTTGTAACAATAGCCACCTCCCGACCTGAAACTATACTTGGTGATTCAGCTGTGTGCATAAACCCTAAAGATCAACGATACAACCATTTAAAAGGTAAAAAGGCAATTGTACCATTAACTGGTCGTATAATCCCTATCATTGAAGATGAGTATGTAGATATTGAATTTGGAACTGGATGTCTTAAAGTTACTCCTGCCCACGATCAAAATGATAAAGTTTTAGGAGATAAGCATCAACTAGATGTCATAGATATTTTCAATGCAGATGCAACGCTTAATAGCTTTGGGATGCATTATGAAGGCAAGGACCGATTTGTAGTTAGAAAAGAAATTATAAAAGAACTAAACCTAAAAGGTTACCTAACCAAAATTGAAGAATACTTACATAAAGTGGGTATTTCCGAGCGAACTAAAGAAGTAATTGAGCCACGTCTATCAGATCAGTGGTTTTTAAAAATGGAGACTCTTGCTAAACCAGCAATCAAGGCTGTATTGGAAGACAAGTCAATAAATTTCTATCCAAATAAGTTTGAAAATACTTATCGTCATTGGATGAAAAATATTCGTGATTGGAATATTTCTAGACAGTTATTTTGGGGTCAACGAATTCCTGCTTATTATTATGGTGACGGAAAAGATGATTTTGTTGTGTCTGATTCAATTGAATCAGCATTAAAATTAGCTAAAAACAAATCTGGAAACTTAAACTTAGTTTTTGGTGACTTGACGCAAGATACAGATGTTCTGGATACTTGGTTTTCATCTTGGTTATGGCCAATTTCTGTTTTTGACGGGATTAGAAATCCAGAAAATGAAGAAATTAAATATTATTATCCAACTAATGATTTAGTAACTGGTCCAGATATTCTATTTTTCTGGGTTGCACGAATGATTGTAGCGGGGTATGAAATAAAGGACCAAAAACCGTTCACAAATGTTTATTTTACAGGTCTTGTCCGTGACAAACAACGCCGAAAAATGAGTAAGTCTTTAGGTAACTCACCTGATGCTCTCAAGCTTATTGAAGATTTTGGTGCTGACGGTGTCCGTATAGGTTTATTACTGAGCTCAGCAGCTGGAAATGATTTAATGTTTGATGAATCATTGTGCCAACAAGGTAAAGCTTTTGGAAATAAAATATGGAATGCATTTCGACTTATTAAGGGATGGGAAATTGCAGAGATTCCTCAGCCTGACTATGCAGCTACCGCGATAGATTGGTACAACGCCAGATTCCAGAAAATATTGGTTGAGATCGAAGATCATTTCAGTAAATATCGGTTAAGTGATGCATTAATGACGACTTATAAATTAATTTGGGAAGATTTTTGTTCTTGGTTGTTGGAAATAGTAAAACCTGCTTATAAATCTCCAATTGATAAAAAAACTTATGAATCTGTAGTAGATATTTTAGAGTCTAATTTGAAAATACTTCACCCTTTTATGCCATTTCTGACTGAGGAGATTTGGCAAATATTAGATAAAAGAACCCCAGAACAGGCCTTAATTATTGCTTCTTGGCCTAAAATAACGTCATACAATAATTCTATTTTAGAAAGTTTCGAGTTTACAACTGAAGTGGTTTCAGGAATTCGAACAATTAGAAAAGAAAAGAATATTGCTTTTAAAACCCCTATTGATTTATTGGTTCTGAACAATCAGTCTCAGGTAAAATCTTTTGATCCTGTGATCTCCAAACTGGCTAATATTACAAACTTGACATATACCACATCCGCTGTAGATAATGCGTTGTCATTTAGAATTAGGGCTAACGAGTATTTTATACCTGCAAATGGTGCTATAGATGTAGAAACAGAAATTTTGAAACTTAAAGATGAACTAAAATATACTGAAGGTTTTTTAGAATCAGTTCAAAAGAAATTATCAAATGAGCGCTTTGTTTCTTCAGCTCCAGACCATGTCGTAGCAAGTGAAAAGAAAAAAGAAACGGATGCAGTGGCCAAAATAGAAACTTTGAAGGCTAGTCTAATTAATTTAAAGTAATTATTTTCTGTACAGTAAATAGTTGTTGGCTAGATCAATATATCGTTGTTTAGCCTGGTCTTGAGTGATGTTTTCAACTTGAAATAGTGCATTAGTCTTGAAAGCATTAATGATGGCTTTTCCACTACTAGGTCGGTTATAATCGTTGGTTGATTTTTTATAATAAGCATATAGTTTTAGTAAAGTATCTGCAGGGAAGGGATCTTTATGGCTATTTATACTGTCAACAGCTTCTCTAAATTTTATATCTAATATCTTGCTATTCATTTAATGCTTCAGCTACGATTGATTCTCCACCTATAACTTTTTGGTTTAGCTTTACTTTTACTTTTGTATCAACAGGTAAAAACAAATCAACTCTCGAACCAAACTTTATAAAACCTGCATCTGTTCCCTGTTCAACTTTTTGTCCTTCTTTGGCGTAATTTATAATACGTCGCGCTAGAGCACCAGCTATTTGGCGATATAACACTTTTCCATAAACTTTATTTTCAACAACGATGGTAGTACGTTCATTTTCAGTACTAGCTTTTGGATGCCATGCGACAAAATAATCACCGGGATGGTATTTACTGAGTAGTACAGAACCTCCAATGGGATATCGTGTTACATGAACATTTAAAGGAGACATAAAAATGCTTACCTGAAGCCGTTTTTCTTTGAAGTATTCATTCTCTTCTACTTCTTCAATTACAACAACCTTTCCATCAACAGGTGAAATTACCTGTGTATCATTTTTTTTAGTTTGACGTTTTGGATTTCTGAAAAACTGTAGGATTAGCACTAGTATAGTGAGCAAGGACAGCTGAATGAGTTTTAATAACCAAGTTAGTTCAATAGTATTATCCAGGACTAAGAAACTTCCTCCAACGAAAAAGACAGTACCTAAAATTATTTTTTGACCTTCTTTATGAAACATAATTTAATATTATTAGAAATAAATAAATAAATGGGGCAGCAAATATAGCACTATCTAAACGATCTAACATACCTCCATGGCCAGGCATTATCTTACCACTGTCTTTAACTGACGCTTGGCGTTTGTATTTTGATTCTACTAAATCACCTAATGTTCCAAATACACTTACTAAAACACTGACAATTAACCAATTCGTAAAGCTCAAAGAAGGAGCAATGAGCGCAATAAAATAGCTTCCAATTGCTGAAAAAAATACACCACTTAAAAAGCCTTCAACAGTTTTTTTGGGAGAGATACTTTCAAATAGTTTTTGCTTACCATATCTTTTGCCAATTAAGTAGGCAAAGCTGTCATTAGTCCATATTAGCATAAATATGCCTAAAATTATTTGAGGGTTATAATGACCAAAGTTAAATGCAATTAAAATTAAAAATACAAATCCACTGGTGATATAAAACGTTGTATTGATTAGTTGATTTGATATTAGATTGGGTAAGTCTTTTGATGAAAATAAGTCTCGAATCAAAAATAGTGTTACAAAAATACTTAATACATGAAATATTTGTGATGCTTGGTTAATAATTTTAGAATTATTGAGCAGTAGTTCCCCAAGAGCAAACAACAGAAATACAACTGTGAAAATAAGATATGTTACAGAGCTCTTTTGTTTTATGAGCCTATTAAATTCTGTTAGACACACGATTCCGAAAATGTAAAACAAAACAATACAAGCAAATTTATGCTGTATGCATGTAATTAACAAAATCACAAACAATATTCCAGATAATATTCTTTTGGTTAATTCTTTCAATGCTTTTTATAAGTCTTCTAAAAGAAGCAAATATAGGTTTTTTGAACTACTTCCATAACTAAGGAAATTGGTGGTTTCCTCAACCTTAAAGTGTTTAATTGTAGTGATATTTGTAGGGATGTTTTTTTTATTTTGAGCTTTTATACCCTGAAGACCTGAGCTGATAGTTTCTACAAATTGGCTCGTGGTCGCGAACACAATAAAATTTTTTGGTAGTTCAGATAATTTTTTTTCAGCAATTTGATTGGAGGAAACTAGTAATGATCCATCACTAGCGATCAAATACTCACAAGTTGTAAATAAAAAATCAGCTTTTTCTGTTTTTGTAGTTATTTTAAAAACAACTTCGTTAAATTTATCTTTAAGACTAGGATTAAGAATAAGTGCAGTTTTATTGCTCCAATCGTTTTCTTCAACAATTTTATTTAGGTTAATTTGTACTTCGTCGCTAGTCTCACAGTATAAAAACTTACCACCATTATTTTTAAAATTAATTGTAAATTTTTCATCAATGGGACTGTTTTCGCCAGGCAAAAAAGTATCCTGATCTTCCTTTTCTGAGCTTGACCTAGATTTGTCAGAGTTTGAACCAAATATTTTACGAAATACACTCATGATTTACCGCAATATAATTTTAAAATCACATCATTACAAAAATAATAAATTCATATTTTTAAAATTGAACTTATTCTTCTTCATCTTTTTTCTTGTAAGTGGTGCCCGTTGATTCTGCCTCAGATTGAAAAACCTCTTCGGTTTTAAATGGACGTTTACCAAAAATAGTTTCTAAGTTGTTTTTAAAAATAACTTCTTTTTTTAACAAAACTTCAGCCAGTTCAATTAATTTATCTCTATTTCCTTCCAATAATTCTATGGCTCTTTGATATTGAGCTTCAATAATACTAGATATTTCTTTATCAATAAGCTCAGCAGTATGTTCGCTGTAGGGCTTAGAAAACCCATAATCGTTTTGACCTGAAGAGTCGTAGTATGTTATATTCCCAACTTTATCACTAAGCCCATAGATAGTTACCATGGCCCTAGCTTGTTTTGTTACTTTTTCTAAATCACTTAAAGCACCGGTAGATATCTTATCAAACATAACTTTTTCCGCTGCTCTTCCTCCAAGTGCTGCACACATTTCATCCAACATTTGCTCTGGTCTAACAATCAATCGTTCTTCAGGGAGGTACCACGCGGCTCCTAATGATCGTCCTCTAGGTACTATAGTAACTTTCACAAGTGGGGCAGCGTGTTCTAGCATCCAGCTAACTGTAGCATGACCCGCTTCGTGAAAAGCAATTGCTCTTTTTTCGCTTGGGGTAATTATTTTATTTTTCTTTTCAAGTCCACCAACTATTCTGTCAACTGCATCTAAAAAATCTTGTTTTTCAACATGTTTCTTATCTCCTCTAGCCGCAATTAGGGCAGCTTCGTTACAAACATTGGCAATATCGGCTCCCGAGAAGCCAGGAGTTTGTTTTGATAAAAAATCTGTATCTAAGTCTTTTGATTTTTTTAGGGGCTTTAGATGTACGTCAAAAATCTCTTTTCTTTCTCTTACATCTGGCAAGTCTACATAAATTTGTCGATCAAATCGGCCAGCTCTCATTAGTGCTTTATCTAAAACATCTGCACGATTTGTAGCTGCCAAAACAATAACATTAGAGTTGCTTCCAAATCCATCCATCTCTGTAAGAAGTTGATTTAGAGTATTTTCTCTTTCATCATTTGAACCAGAAAAATTACTTTTTCCTCTTGCTCGACCTATAGCATCAATTTCATCAATAAAAATAATTGATGGAGATTTTTCTTTAGCTTGTTTAAATAAGTCTCTTACTCTAGAGGCTCCTACCCCCACAAACATTTCTACAAAATCAGAACCTGAAAGTGAAAAGAATGGTGCTTTCGCTTCTCCAGCGACTGCTTTAGCTAATAAAGTTTTTCCTGTTCCTGGTGGTCCAACTAACAGCGCTCCTTTAGGGATTTTCCCTCCCAATGCAGTATACTTTTCTGGCTGCTTTAAGAAGTCTACAATTTCTTGAATTTCTTCTTTGGCACCTTCCAGACCCGCTACATCTTTAAAAGTCGTTTTAGTTTCAATTTTTTCATCAAAAAGCTTAGCTTTTGATTTCCCAATATTGAATATTTGTCCTCCTCCTGCAGCTCCGCCTCCAGACATTCGACGCATTATGAATATCCAAATACCAATGATCAATACGAACGGAATGAGAGAAGATAAAATGTCACCCCACGCATTCGTCTCGGTTTTGAAATTAAGAGATGTATCTAAATTTTTCTCCTTAATTGTGTCCTCTAGCTGTTTTTGGAATAGCTGTACATCTCCAAATTCAAACTTATAATCAGGTACCCCGGAACTGTTGGGAAAGAATTGAGTTTTTGTATTTTTTTTGTGAATATCTTTTGAAATTGCTTTTGTTGTTAAGTAGACAAGGGCTTCACGTTTATTTACTATTTCCACTTTTTTAACATCTCCGTCCTTTAGAAATTTGAAAAACTGAGAAGGAGTAGTTGATGTGTTTGAGGAATTTCCTAAACCTCCAGAAAACACCTGGAAAGCCAATATTAGAGCTAAAGCACCCCCGTATATCAACCAATGATTAATTTTTTTGTTTTTTGGTTTATTGTCTTTAGACATGAGTTTTTATTTAGTAACTAGTTTTTATTTGGGTTATTTTAGCATCACCCCATAGGTTTTCAATATCATAGTATTGCCGAATGTGTTTTTGGAAAATATGGACAACTACGTCGACATAATCCATAAGGACCCACTCTGCATTTTCACTACCTTCAATATGCCATGGTTTTTCTTTAATGTTCTTACTAACTTTTTTTTGTACCGAATTTACAATTGCATTAACCTGCGTGTTTGAGGTTCCTTCGCAAATTATGAAATAATCACAAACTGTATTTTCAATATCTCGTAAATCCAATATAGTTATGTTCTGTCCTTTCACATCTTCTATTCCGTCAATAGTGAATGTAATTAGATTATCAGAGTTTGTCGTATTTGGTATCATAAATTTTTTTTGCATTGCAAATTTATTAATTTTTTCCCTTTAAACACTTAATATTGTCTTAATAAAATTATAATTTAGTGCATATAGATTTCTATGAAAATAATTAAACTTAATTCTACAGACTCTACAAATAGTTATCTTAAACGATTGCTGCTTGAACGATCATTGCAGGATTTTTTAGTAGTAGTTGCAAAAAATCAAACTAACGGTCGAGGTCAGCGTGGTTCTGAATGGCTTTCTGATCATGGTAAAAATCTAACTTTTAGTGTTTTGAAAAGAAATCTTCTTGTAAGCCCAGACCAGCAGTTTATGTTAAATATATTGGTTTCATTGTCAATTGTTAAGGCACTTGAATCGTTTGATGTTCCCAAATTATCTATAAAGTGGCCTAACGATATTTTATCAGATAGCTTTAAGATATCTGGTGTGTTAATTGAAAATTTGATTAAAAATAACCAAATTATGTATTCCATAATTGGAATCGGACTAAATGTAAATCAACTTAAATTTGAGGGATTAACTAGAGTAAACTCTTTGAAAAATATTATGCGATTAGAAATAGAAAAAGAAGAATTATTGATAAATATTATTGAAAAGCTAAAAATATATTTTAAAATGTATTCTGAAAGTGAAAGCAGGTTTTTTACTTCTGAATACGAATCCTATTTATTTCGTAAAGATAAGCCTTCAACTTTCAGAACTAAGAACGATAAATTGGTTTCAGGAATTATTAGAGGGGTATCAGACTCTGGTAAATTATGCGTTCAGATGGAAGACTTTGACAAGGAGTTTGATTTGAAAGAATTAAAACTTGTGTATTAGTTACAGTTTTTTGATACGTTTAGAGCTAGAGTTTCAATAAACTTAGAAATTGGTCCTTTAATCATCATTGTCATCATCGGATTGAAGTCCCCTTTAAAATTTAAGTAAACCTCGCTCTCGTTTTTAGAAATGTCTTTAATGTATGCTGTTAAAGAAAAGTCTAATTTACCTCCTTCAGCTCCTAACACAATTATATTAGGGCTCTCCAAATATTTTTTTTTCAACATAATTTCGGGCATTCCACTCAAAGCAAATAAAAAGATCTCATCATTTATAAGTTCAAATTTGCTAATATTAACTGGCATCAATGATTCAAAGTTCTTAACATCTTTTAAAAAATCAAAAACGATTTGAGATGATTTTTCAATGACTACTTTTGGAGATTCTAAATTCATAACTAGTTTTTATTTGTTGTTCCATGTAGAGGGGTTTGTATTCCACTTGGATAGAATTTTTAACTCTTTTTGGTTAATGAAGTTGGTGTTTAATGCTTGTTCTAAAAGGCTTTCGTAATTACTTAGAGTAAAAAGGTTTACGTTGTTTGTTTTGAAGTTTTCTCTTGAAATATCGAAACCATAAGTAAATATAGCGACCATTCCTTTGACATTTACCCCAGCAGATTTTAATGCATCTACAGCAACTAAACTGCTTTTTCCTGTGCTGATTAAATCTTCAATGACAACAACATTTTGACCTCTCTCAACAAATCCTTCAATTTGATTTTGACGTCCATGTTTTTTTGCTTCTGTTCTTACGTATACGAAAGGAAGCCCGAGAAACTCTGCAACTAAAGCCCCAATTCCAATAGCGCCGGTGGCTACTCCAGCAATCACATCTGGTTTGCCAAACTCATTTTCTAAATTTTTAGCAATTTCTTCTTTTATAAAATTACGTACTGTTGGATAGGAAAGTACCATTCGATTGTCGCAGTATATGGGCGATTTCCACCCTGAAGCCCAAGTAAAGGGATCTCTTGGGTTTAATTTGATTGCATTTATTTGAAGTAAAACTTCGGCAGTTTTTTTGGCAGTACTTTTGTTAAAAATCATGAGTCAAAATTACTAAAAAATACTACTTTTACTTCCTATTAATATGTTTTTAATTAACAATGTATAAAATATTTGTTGGCAATAAACCAATTATCCTAACAACGAAGGTAGAAAAAGAGACAAACTTTAAGAATTTCCTGATTGATTCTGTGGATATTAATAAAGTGCTTTCTAAGCTTAAGAAAGATAAATACGACGCAGTGCACCTTATTGGTGCTGACAAACAGTCACTTTTGAAGAGTTTTTTATCTCTGTTGCCAAATGTGATTGCAGCAGGAGGAAAGGTTCATAATAACAAAAATGAAATATTATTTATTTTTAGAAACGGAAAGTGGGACCTACCTAAAGGCAAGGCAGAAGCGAAGGAAACAATTAATCAAACAGCACTTCGTGAGGTTGAAGAAGAAACTGGTATTTCAGGTCTTTCTATCATAAAACCTTTAGATATTACTTATCATGTATTTAAGCGAATGGACCAATTCTACATTAAAATCACCTATTGGTTTAAAATGCATTCCGAGTATGAAGGCGTACTAATTCCTCAAGAAAAAGAAGGTATTACTGAAGTGAAATGGATTTCAGAATCTAAACTTACTAAAGTGTTGAATAACTCTTATGCCAACGTTAAATTACTCATTTAGGTTAGATATTTATATTATTTCTATAAAAAACTTCAAATAAAGTTCTTTAACTGTTGTTATACCTTTCAATAAGTTTATTTTCGCACTGCAAAAATAACTGAAACATAATGATGGAGTTTATTAGTAAACGATCAAGTAATATAAAAAATGATGTGTTAAGTGGACTAACGGTTGCTTTAGCCCTTGTACCAGAAGCAGTAGCATTTGCTTTTGTAGCTGGAGTTGATCCTCTGGTAGGTCTTTATGCTGCTTTCATGATTGGACTAATTACATCAATTTTTGGGGGTCGTCCAGGAATGATTAGTGGAGCTACAGGAGCACTAGCTGTTGTTATGGTAAGTCTGGTAGCAAGAGGGAATGCAATAGGATCAGAAGGGGATCAGTTAGGTCTCTACTATTTGTTTATGACAGTTATTTTGATGGGTGTTTTTCAAGTTTTAGCAGGTTTGTTTAAACTTGGTAAATTTGTTCGTTTAATTCCACATCCTGTGATGATGGGGTTTGTCAATGGATTGGCAATTGTTATTTTTTTATCACAGTTAAGTATGTTTATGGTTTCTGAAAACGGAGAAATGGTTTGGATGCAGGGTACTTCTTTGCTTGTAATGCTAGGGCTTGTAGCTTTAACAATGTTTATTATGTTTTGTTTACCACAAATCACCAAAAAACTTCCTGAAGCCTTGGTTGCTATTTTAGTTGTTTCTGCGATAGTTATTTTTGGAAATTTAGATGTAGCTACCGTAGGGAGTTTTATTAGAGATGGTGGAGGACAAGGACTTCATGGTGGTTTACCACTTCCGCAGTGGAAAATTTTTGATAAGATTCCAATGAATTTGGCAACTCTTAAATTTATTGGACCTTATGCATTGATTCTTGCTGCTATTGGACTAATTGAGTCGTTAATGACGCTTAATTTAATTGATGAGCTTACTGAAAGTCGTGGAAATTCCAATAGGGAGTGTATTGCGCAAGGTGGTGCTAATATAATCACTGGCTTATTTGGAGGAATGGGAGGTTGTGCGATGATTGGACAATCTATTATTAATATAAAAGGAGGTGGTCGAGGTCGCTTGTCAGGCGTTGTAGCTGCACTAGCGCTGTTAGCATTTATATTATTTGCTTCCGGGTTCATAGAACAAGTGCCAATTGCAGCACTTGTTGGAGTTATGTTTATGGTTGTCTTTGGCACCTTTGCATGGTCAAGTTTCAGAATAATGAATAAAATTCCAAGAACCGATGTGTTTGTTTTGGTATTAGTATCCTCCATGACAGTATTTTTTGATTTGGCAATTGCGGTAATTTCTGGAGTTATTGTTAGTGCACTTGTGTTTTCTTGGGAGAACGCAAAGCGAATCCGTGCACGAAAGCGTACTAAGGAAGATGGTACTAAAGTTTACGAAATATGGGGGCCACTATTTTTTGGAAGTATCACAGCTTTTAACGATAAGTTTGATGTTAAAAACGATCCTAAGTCAGTAGAAATTGATTTCATTGAATCACGAATAAGCGATCATTCTGCTATTGAAGCGATTTTCAATCTTGTTACAAAATATGAGCACGAGGGTAAAAAGATTTATTTAAAACATCTGAGTGAAGATTGTAAAATTTTACTACATAAATCGAGTGCAATTTTTAGAGAAGTTATTATTGATGCAATTGACGATCCTCGTTATTATTTAGCTGAAAATCCAGAAGCATTTTCAAAAGGACTGGCAGACTATAAGCTCTAGTATTATACATCAACTGAGTTTGGTACTAACTTTTTGAAGTCACCCCCATGTTTAATTATCTCTCTCACAATTGACGATGAGATAAAAGAAGTTTGAGATGATGTCAATAAAAAGACAGTTTCAAATTTAGATAAATGTCTGTTGGTTTGAGCAATTGTTTTTTCAAATTCAAAATCTGCTGGATTACGTAGTCCTCTCACTATAAAATCAACCCCTATTTCTTTACAGAAATCAATAGTCAGGCCACTATAATTCATTACTCTTACTTTTGAGTTTTTTTTGAATTTGATTTCAATAAAATTGATGCGTTGCTCAATTGAAAACATATAATCTTTTGAAGAGTTTTCGCCAACCGCAATGATAATTTCATCAAATAATTTTACTGCTCTATTGATGATGTCTACATGCCCTAGGGTTAAGGGGTCAAAGGATCCTGGAAAAATTGCTTTTTTCATAAGGTAAGTTTAATGATTTTTTTTGAGCGCCTCCACAATAGCGTTATGAAACAAGTCAGACAACGAGATTCCGGCTTTTAAAGCTTGTTGCGGTAAAATACTTTCTTTTGTAAAACCCGGGATTGTATTCACTTCTAACAGGTAGGGTTTGTCATCTTTGAAAATAAATTCACTTCTAGAAAATCCGTCTAACTTCAAAATTTCATAAATATTTTTAGCAACTTCTCTTACTTTAGAGGCTTGTGTTTCACTTAATCGTGCGGGTGTTATTTCTTGGGATTTACCTAAATATTTTGCTTCGTAATCAAAAAAGTCATTGTTTGTGATAATCTCTGTTATTGGAAGGACAGTTACTTTTCCTTTGTAGCGGATGACCCCAACAGAAACTTCGGTTCCATCTAAGAAAGATTCTATAATAATTTCATTGTCTTCTTTAAAAGCTATTTCAATAGCCTTATAAAGCTCCTCTTTTGAATAAACTTTAGTAACTCCAAAACTACTACCAGCTTTATTGGCTTTTACAAAACATGGAAACCCCACTGCGGATTCAATAGCTACGGAGTCTATTGATTCTCCAGCATTTAAAAAATAAGCATCTGCGCTAACAATTCCATAGGGTTTTAGAGTGCTCAGACAGTCTCGCTTGTTAAAAGTAAGTGCTGATTGGTACATGTCACTGCTCGTATGAGGTAGTGATAATAATTCGAAATAAGCCTGCATCTTTCCGTCTTCACCTGGAGAACCATGAATTGCATTAAAAACACAGTCAAATATGATTTTTTTTCCATCTAAATTGATAGTGAAATCAGATTTATTCACAAAAAACTCTTCTAAGTTTTCGTTTACATAAACCCATTTGTCTTTAAAAATATGAATGCAATAGGAATTGTAAAGTTCAGCGGGTAAACTTTGGTGTATGACGCTTCCGCTTTTTAAAGAAATTAGATATTCGCTAGAATATCCGCCCATTACAATGGCTATATTTTTTTTCATATATACTATTATACAGTAAAAATATTACTTTTAAATTAAATCAAATTCATTTTGATCTAAATATATTTACAATGAACTAAACAAGCTAAAGGTTTTAAGGACAGAATTATTTGTTTAGATTTGTCATTATATTATAAACAATTATGAGTTTCATTAAGTTTTTATTTAGTAAATCCTTTGTTAAGCAATTAATTTATGTCTTAATTGTCTTTGTTTTTTTTAGTTTTATAGTCTTAGAATGGCTCAAATTTTACACCAACCATGGGTCATTTGTGTCTGTGCCAAGTCTAACAGGAAAATCTTATCAAGTCGCTCGCGCACTTGTTCATAAAAATTCTCTCCGAATTGAAGTTCAAGATTCTTCAAATTACAACCCTAGATATCCAAAGGGAGCAATTATTGAGCAAGATCCTTTAGCAGGAAGTCAGGTCAAGCGAGACAGAAAGATATATTTAATTCTTAATCCATCGGGTTATCGTTCTTTTGCCGTCCCTGACGTGATTAGACGCACCTTCCGTCAAGCAAAATCTTCTATAGAAGCACTTGGTTTCCAAACAGGTATGTTGACCTATGAAAATGACTTAGGTAAAGACGAAGTTTTAGAAATACGTTATAATGGCCAAATCATTGAAGCTGGCACCATGCTTCCAAAAACTTCTAAAATAGATTTTGTTTTAGGGAATGGTACTCGGAATTAATAACTTACAATGGAACAATCAAATGAATTTTTAGAGACTGTTAGTGATTTACATGAACACTATGCTTTTTCAGTTGAAAAGGGACAGCAGCCATTGAGAATAGACAAGTATCTCATGAATTTTGTTGAAAATGCAACACGAAATAAAATTCAAGAAGCTGCCAAAAGTGGTAGTATTTTTGTAAATAACAACGCTGTGAAGTCAAATTACAAGGTCAAACCTTTTGATCAAATTCGAGTTTTATTTGAGTACCCTGCCTATGAAAATTTATTAGTTCCCGAAGACATTCCAATTGATATTGTATATGAAGACGATGACTTATTGGTAGTGAATAAAGCACCAGGAATGGTGGTTCACCCCGGTCATGGAAATTACTCAGGTACTCTAATTAATGCTCTTATATTTCATTTCAAAAACCTGCCTATAAACAGTACTAATCGACCTGGTTTAGTTCACAGAATTGACAAAGATACTAGTGGGTTGTTAGTGGTTGCTAAAACAGAACTTGCAATGGCTAATTTGTCAGCTCAATTTAAAGCCAAAACTAGTGAGCGAGAATACGTAGCACTTGTGTGGGGAAATATGGATTTAGATGAAGGGACTATTGAAGGTAATATTGGTCGTCATCCAAAAAATAGATTACAGAACACTGTATATCTCGAAAATAATGCTGAGAGAGGAAAGCCTGCAGTCACACATTACAAAGTTATTCAACGACTAGGATATGTTACTCTAGTTTCTTGCCGCTTGGAAACAGGTCGTACTCATCAAATACGTGTCCATATGAAGCACATTGGACACACTCTTTTTAATGATGAACGTTATGGGGGAGAACGTATTTTAAAAGGAACTACTTTTACTAAGTATAAGCAGTTTGTAGATAACTGTTTTAAGTCCTTACCGCGTCAAGCTTTGCATGCTAAAACCTTAGGGTTTATTCACCCATCAAGTAAAGAAAAAATGTCTTTTACGACAGAAATTCCAAAGGACATGCAGAAGTGTATTGAAAAATGGCAAACCTATTCAAATTACATAGATAAAAACTAAACTTTTAAGCTAATTGTTTTGACTGTTCAAGCTTACTTGTTAACTTTGAATTGCAATTTTGTTCTATGAAACTTGTTATATCGCCTTCAAAATCATTAAACTATCTGAGTGAATTACCATCCTCTTTTAGTACAGAAAGTTCTTTTTTGAGCGAAGCTCATTTACTTAACGATTTATTAAAAAAGAAATCTGCTAAAGAACTTTCAGCTCTTATGCACATTTCTCCTGATTTGGGTCAGCTAAATTACCAGCGTAACCAGATTTGGAGTCCTATTTCCAATTCAAAAAATTCTCGGCCTGCAATTTATGCCTTTAGTGGCGATGTGTATCGTAGCTTTGATGCTTATACGTTAAGAGAATCAAAACTAGATGCTCTTCAAGACACTGTTCGTATTTTATCTGGTTTGTACGGACTATTAAAACCTATGGATTTACTTCAGCCCTATCGTTTAGAAATGGGCACTAAGTTGCCGGTAGGCACTTCTAAAAACTTGTATGAGTTTTGGCGCCAGAAGGTTACCTTTGCGTTGAATAATGATTTAAAAGAAGGGGAGTTGTTTGTTAACTTAGCGAGTCAGGAGTATTTTAAAGTTATTGATGTCAAATCTCTAAAAGTACCGGTTATTCATATCGATTTTAAGGAATTCAAAAATGATCAATACAAAACTATCGCTATTTTTGCAAAACTAGCACGGGGTCATATGGCACGTTTCATTATTGAAAAGGCAGTTGAAACAATTGAAGGATTGAAAACCTTTACACTTGAAGGCTATGGGTATGACACTAATTTATCAACGGACACTAAATTGGTCTTTACTCGTTAAATTAGTTAAAATAAGACGTACCTTTGTATCAAATTTCAGAATGACTTATCGTATTGTATGCTGTCATTCTCAAAACATAGTGTATGACATTTAAATCCTTAGGTCTTATAGAAGCCCTACTTAAAGCGGTCCGTTTACAGGGCTACGAAACCCCTTCACCTATACAACAGAAAGCAATTCCTCCAATCCTAGAGGGCTTGGATGTATTAGCATCTGCTCAAACAGGGACTGGCAAAACAGCAGGGTTTACTCTGCCAATGTTACAAATATTATCCAAATACTCAGTACTACATCGCCGACCATTGCGTGCATTGGTTTTAACACCAACAAGAGAGTTAGCTGATCAAGTGTATACTAACGTAAAGCACTACAGCAAATTTTTAGACCTTCGTTCAGCTGTTATATTTGGTGGTGTGAATCAAAATCCACAAATTAAACATCTCCGAAATGGAGTTGATATACTAGTGGCAACCCCAGGCCGTTTGATAGATCTTGAAAACCAAGGGCATCTGTCTTTGTCTAAAGTTGAGATTTTTGTCCTAGACGAGGCTGACCGCATGTTAGATATGGGATTCAAACGTGATATTGATAAAATTAGGTCATTGATTCCTTCTAAACGTCAAAACTTAATGTTTTCGGCTACGTTTTCTAGAGAAATAAAAAGCTTAGCACAAACTATTTTACAACGTCCTACGGTTGTTGAGGCAACTCCAGAAAACACTACTGTTGAAGCGATTGCTCAACAAATATATCGGGTAGCTAAAGAGAAAAAGACGAATCTTCTAATAAAATTAATTCAAGACGGAAATTGGAAACAAGTACTAGTGTTTACACGCACAAAACATGGAGCTAATAAACTTTGTAAGAAATTAGAAAGTGCACGTATTTCTGCGATGGCTATTCATGGTAATAAAAGCCAAAGTGCCCGTACCCGTGCATTATCAGGTTTCAAAAACCATGAGGTTCGAGTTTTGGTTGCAACTGATATTGCCGCTCGCGGATTAGATATCCCATTATTACCTCATGTGGTTAATTATGAACTACCTAATATTCCTGAGGATTATGTACACCGTATTGGTAGAACAGGTAGAGCAGGTGCTAATGGTGTTGCACTATCATTAGTTTGTGCAGAAGAAACTTCTTATTTAGCTTCTATTGAGAAGCTGACTAAGCAACGTTTTAAGAAAGAAATTATTGATGGTTTTGAGCCAGATCCGAATGCATCTACGTTACCCCCGAAGCAGGGAGGTGGGCGTCACCAGCGTCGCGGAGGAGTTCGGCCGACCAACAAACGATCAGGTTCAGCAAGTGGTGCTAGCCGATCGAGTTATAATCGTCGTCGTTAATTGTTATGGAAATTCAGCCAAATAATCCATTCCACGGAGTTAAGTTAGAACAAATCCTTGTAACATTAGTAGCTCACTTTGGCTGGGAATTTATGGGTCAAAAAATTAAAATTCGATGCTTTAACGAAGATCCAACCATTAAATCTAGTCTCAAGTTTTTGAGAAAAACTCCATGGGCTCGTACCAAAGTTGAAGCCCTATACTTAAAGTTGCTTAAATCTAAATAAATTTAGATTTTTATTGAATAGAGTGCTATGTCTACTTGAATGAGTTCCTATATCTTTTGTTTGTATCGCTATTTTTATGATGTGAAATAATTGTTAAACTACTTAGAGCTAATAATATTACTGTTATATTTGTTTTGTGTTAAAAAAAAACTACTTCAATATTGTCGCATTAGGATTTAAAACATTAATTTTTGTGTTATTGTTTGGATCTATCATATTACAGCCTACTTTAAAATCGATTTCATTGATGGATCCCCAATCTTTTTCTTGGCTTGATCATGATTCCGAAAGTGAGAATAATGAAAATGATAATAAAGAATTCGAAGATTCTAAAGAAAAAAAAGTTGAGTTAAGACTTACAGTGATAGATTTCAGTTCTAATTCTTTTATTTATAAAGTTTTTAATTATCGTTTATATTTTCTAAAGTACAACGTTACTATTGATATACATGATCCCCCTCCGGAAGCTGTCTAATTCTTTTCCCAGCTTTATTTTGATGCCACTCACAGCTTAGACTGAGTGTCGTTCAGATCGTCCTAAATAATTTCAAATATATATCAATATTGCCGATCTCATTTATGAGTCAGCACCCAATTATAGTTGTAAAAATGAATAGTTCAAATCCATTTAATAATTTAAAATCAGACTTACCATCTAGTGTCGTAGTTTTTTTTGTTGCACTTCCTCTTTGCCTTGGCATCGCATTGGCGAGTGGCGCACCACTCTTTTCAGGTTTAATTGCTGGAATCGTAGGTGGAATTGTCGTAGGGTTCATTAGTGGATCAAGTGTTGGAGTCAGTGGTCCTGCAGCAGGGTTAGCGGCCATCGTTTTAACAGCTATTGGAACTCTTGGTAGTTTTGAGAACTTTTTGTTAGCGGTTGTCCTTGGAGGCGCTATACAGTTTATTTTCGGTATTCTTAGAGCTGGAGTGATCGGCTACTATTTTCCTTCCTCGGTAATTAAAGGAATGTTAACAGGAATTGGTATAATAATAATATTAAAGCAGATTCCATATTTTTTTGGATATAATTCAAATTCACATGAAAGTCTCAATCTTTTACAGTTTGAAGGAAAAAGTTTCTTTTCTGAGATCTTTAATTCTGTTAATTTTATTAGTCCAGGTGCTACCGCAGTAGCTCTTATCGCATTGTTGATTTTGTTACTGTGGAGTGAAGTTCTCTCCTCAAAAGGAAAATTTTTTCAGTTAGTTCAGGGGCCTTTAGTGGCTGTTTTGGTTGGAATTATATACTTTGTGTGCACCCAAGGGAACATTTTATGGGGTATTTCTTCTGAATTATTAGTTAGTGTTCCTGTTCCCGAAGACGTTTCTACATTTTTAGCTCAATTCAGTTTTCCAAATTTTGCAGCTATTTCAAATCCCCAAATTTGGATTACAGCTTTTACAATTGCCTTGGTGGCGAGTTTAGAGACATTATTATGCGTTGAAGCCACCGATAAAATTGATCCTTTAAAGCGTGTAACTCCAACTAATAAAGAGCTATTAGCTCAAGGAGTGGGAAATGTATTGTCAGGACTAATTGGAGGGCTACCTGTGACTCAAGTTATAGTTCGTAGTTCTGCAAACATACAATCAGGTGGAAGAACTAAAATGTCAGCAATACTTCATGGATTTTTACTATTAATTTCTGTAATCCTAATACCAAACTTACTTAATAAAATTCCGTTATCTGTGTTGGCATCTGTTTTATTTATTGTTGGTTATAAATTAGCAAAACCAGCACTTTTTATTGACATGTATCGTTTGGGATGGAAACAATTTACTCCCTTTGTAGTAACTGTATTGGGTATCGTATTTACAGATCTTTTAATAGGGATTGCATTGGGTCTTTCTGTTGGAGTCGTAGTAATTTTAATAAAGAGTTTTCAAAACTCACACTTTTTACATATTGAAGACCATAGTAATGGAGCCCATAAAATAAAAATGACATTGGCGGAAGAAGTTACTTTTTTTAACAAAGGTGCTATTCTTAAAGAGCTAGATTCATTGCCGCAAAATAGTTCTTTAGAGCTCGATGTAACCAAAACACGTTACTTAGATAATGATATAATCGAGATTTTAGAAGATTTTTCTCAAAAGGCACTAAGAAGAAAGATTGATATTAAATTAGTGTCTGTTAGGGGTGTGGTTAAAAACCCTGAAAGTTTTATTCAGTTTTTTCAGTTAAGACCTCAAAAACCTATATAAATTAATAAATTAAATAATTATGAAATCACATACAAAAAAATCACAATCAGAAATGACGCCAGAGTCTTCGCTTCAAGCCTTAAAAGATGGCAACGTACGCTTTATTAATGCATCTCAGATTGCAAGAGATTTGAATGCACAAGTCGATGCAACAAGTTCTGGCCAATTTCCTTTTGCAACCGTATTGCATTGTATAGACTCTCGTGTCTCAGCAGAGCACATTTTTGACCAAGGAATTGGTGATTTATTTAGTATTCGTATTGCGGGTAATTTTGTTAATGATGATATATTAGGTAGTATGGAATTTGCTTGCAAACTAGCTGGTACTAAAGTATTAGTTGTGTTAGGACACACAGCCTGTGGAGCTGTCAAGGGAGCTTGTGATCATGCTCGCATGGGAAACTTAACTAGTCTTATAAAAAAAATTGAACCTGCTGTAGATGCTGTATCGCTCCCAGAAGATGAAAGTATGAGAAATTCTTCAAATATTAGTTTTGTTAATTCTGTAGCTGCTAAAAATGTTGAAATGACATTAATCGATATTCGCGAGAAAAGTGAAATTCTTAAAGAAATGGAAGCTAAAGGAGAGTTAATGATAATAGGTGGGATGTATGATATCTCCAACGGAAAAGTAACTTTTTATGCTTAGAAAAATTAATTACTTTATTTTTTTATTGGCTAGTATGCTTATGTATTCAACTGGTATTAATGCTCAACAGAGTGATTTTGGAAATTGGCTTATTTATATAGGCAATAAAAAGTTGAATTCAAAATGGAATTTTCATAACGAAGTTCAATATCGAAATTATGATGCTGTTGGAGATTTAGAACAGCTATTGCTTAGGACTGGTGTCGGCTATAACTTATCCGAAAATAATCACAATTTACTTCTTGGTTACGGCTATATTCTCTCAGAAAATTACATATCGAATAGCCAAGACAAACAATATGTAAACGAACACAGAATATTTCAGCAGTTTACTTTAAAAGATAGAATAGGGGGTGTTTTGTTAACTCATCGTTACAGATTCGAGCAGCGTTTTGTTGAAGAGTATTTTAAAATGCGTTTGAGATATTTTTTGGCTGCCAAAATTCCGCTTATTAAATCTAAAGATGGTAATAATAAGTTTTATTTTTCCGCTTACAATGAAGTGTTTCTAAATACAAAAGACACTTTTTTTGATAGAAATCGAGTGTATGGAGGCATAGGTTATCAACTAAACAATAAGGTCCGTCTAGAGGCTGGATACATGAATCAAATATTTAAATCTTCTTCACGTGATCAATTTAATTTTATCACGTTTATCACTTTTTGAGTTCAAATATTTTTGCGTTATAATGTTTTGTTTTTTTTACAATCAAAAAGGCACTAGTTTTATGTTAGTGCCTTTTTGATTGTTAAATATTATGTGTGTAGTTATACTTTTGCTGACTTAACTGTTTTTATTATACGTCCAGCAATTTTATATGGATCGCCATTTGATGCAGGTCTACGATCTTCAAGCCAGCCTTTCCAGCCTTTTTCTACAGCAATAATTGGAATGCGAATAGAAGCCCCTCTATCTGATATACCCCAAGAAAAGTCAGTGATGGCTGCAGTTTCATGTAAACCGGTTAAACGTTGGTCATTGAATTCGCCATAAACTTCAATGTGCTCTTTAACAACTGGTCTAAATGCTTCACAAATTTTAGCATAAACTTCCTTGTCACCACAAGTTCTCAGTGTTGTGTTAGAAAAGTTAGCATGCATACCAGATCCATTCCAGTCCATATCTTTTCCAAGTGGTTTTGGATGATAATCAATGTAGTAGCCATATTTTTCAGTAAGTCTATCTAACAAATAACGAGCTATCCAAATTTCATCTCCAGCCTGTTTAGCTCCTTTGGCAAACAATTGAAATTCCCATTGTCCAGATGCAACCTCTTGATTTATGCCTTCAAAATTTAAACCAGCATCAATACAAAGATCTGCATGTTCTTCAACTAAATTTCTTCCATGTGTGTTTAGCCCCCCAACAGAGCAATAGTACTTCCCTTGCGGAGCTGGATATCCACCAATTGGGAAACCTAAAGGTAATTGTGTTTTGGTGTCCATGATGAAATATTCTTGCTCAAAACCAAACCAAAAATCATTATCATTATCGTCAATTGTAGCTCGTCCATTAGAAATGTGAGGTGTTCCATCTGCATTTAAAACTTCTGTCATTACTAGGTAACCGTTAATTCTAGCAGGGTCTGGATAAATTGCAACAGGTTTTAGTAGGCAGTCTGATGAGTCTCCAGATGCTTGTTTTGTTGATGATCCATCAAAAGACCAATTATCTAGCTCTTGTATTGTTCCTTGGAAATCTTCATGTTCTTCAACTTTAGTTTTACTTCTCATATTCTGGGTTGGTGAATATCCATCTAGCCAGATATATTCTAATTTAATTTTAGCCATGTTTTATTGGTATTTAATTTTGAATCAAATATAAAAATTATGATAAACACTCCATTTAAAATAGGGGTATAATTATTAACAAAGTAATATTTTTATTTAATACCCTATATTTTTTAGGGTTTGTCTGTTTATTTCATAATTAAAGTGTGTATTAATTTTAAATTTGTTAATAAATAATTAATCAAAATATTTTTTTTAGTGCGATTGTTATATTTTTGTGTTATTAATTCTAAAAATTAATAATAATGTCAACACTCAGATTCCACGCACTCAAGCAGTCTTTAGACAGATTGCCTCCTAAAATTGATACAGGCTTAAAGCAATCCGAAATATTCGGAGCTAATGTATTTGGTTTCAAAACTATGCGTCAATTTTTAACAAAAGAAGCCTTTGATAGCCTAGTTAGAGCAGTAGATAAGGGTGATAAGATTAACCGCTCAATCGCTGATCAAATTGCTTCCTCAATGAAAGATTGGGCGATGGCAAAAGGAGTAACTCATTACACACATTGGTTTCAGCCATTAACTGGTGCTACTGCCGAAAAACATGATGCATTTTTTGAAACAGTCGGCAATGGAGAAGCCTTGGAGCGCTTTGAAGGTAATCAGCTGGTTCAGCAAGAACCTGACGCCTCTTCTTTTCCAAACGGAGGTATTCGTAATACTTTTGAAGCCAGAGGTTACACTGCCTGGGATCCAACCTCTCCAGCCTTTGTGTTTGGCACAACACTATGTATTCCTACAGTTTTTGTGGCCTACACTGGTGAAGCCTTAGATTATAAAACCCCACTATTAAGAGCCCTTAGTTCAGTAGATCATGCAGCAACTGAAGTATCACGGTATTTTGATAAAACAGTGAAAAAAGTTACAGCATCTCTTGGTTGGGAGCAAGAATATTTTCTGATAGACAAAGCTTTAGTCGCCTCTAGACCAGATATTGAAATGTCAGGTCGTACTCTTCTTGGACATAGTTCAGCAAAAGATCAGCAACTTGATGATCATTATTTTGGTACTATTCCAGCACGTGCTCTGAATTTTATGCGTGAATTAGAAACAGAGTCAATGATGCTTGGAATCCCAGTAAAAACACGCCACAACGAAGTTGCACCCAATCAGTTTGAGCTAGCTCCAATATATGAAGAAGCTAATTTAGCAGTTGATCATAATTCACTCGTAATGGATGTTATGCAAAAAGTAGCTGATCGTCACAATTTTAAAGTTTTATTTCATGAAAAACCTTTCGCTGGAGTAAATGGTTCTGGAAAGCATAATAATTGGAGTTTAAGTACAGATACAGGAGTTAACCTATTGGCACCTGGAAAAACTCCAATGAGTAATTTACAATTTTTAACATTCTTCATCAATACAATAAAAGCTGTACATGATAATGAAGAATTATTACGTGCCTGTATAGCTTCTGCAACAAACGACCACCGTTTAGGAGCTAATGAAGCTCCACCAGCAATTATGTCTGTGTTTATTGGCGCCCAATTAACTAAAGTTCTTCAAGAGCTGGAGGGGGTTACCAAAGGTAAATTATCACCAGAAGAGAAAACAGATTTAAAATTAAATGTTGTTGGAAAAATTCCAGAAATATTATTAGATAATACTGATCGAAATCGAACATCTCCATTTGCTTTTACAGGCAATAAATTTGAGTTTCGTGCAGTTGGCTCAACTGCTAATTGTGCAAATCCAATGACGGTTCTAAACTCAATTGTTGCAAATCAACTGATTGATTTTAAATTAGAAGTGGATGGTTTGATGAATGAGAAAGATTTGAAAAAAGATGAAGCTATTTTTAATGTTTTAAGAGAATACATTAAAACCTCTCGAAATATTCTATTTGAAGGGAATGGGTATGGGGTTGATTGGGAAAAAGAAGCCGCCAAAAGAGGTTTAAGTAACAATAAAAATACTCCAGATGCTCTTAAGGTTAAAATTGATCCAGAAACTATTTCTATGTATGAAAGATTAAATGTAATGAACAAAGTGGAAATTGAAGCACGGTATGATATTGAAATTGAAGAATATGTTCATATAACACAAATAGAAGGCAGAACTTTAGGGGATATTGCACGTAATCACGTCATTCCGACAGCAGTTAAATATCAAAATATTTTGATTGATAATGTAAAAGGGTTAAAAGAGATATATGGCAAAGATTTTAAAAAATTTGCAAGTGAACAATTACTTCTAATATTAGAGATATCTAAGCGAATCGAGGCAATTAACTCGGGAGTTACAAAAATGACGAATGAACGAAAAAAGGCCAATTCGATTAGTGATACAACCAAAAAGGCAAAAGTATACTGCTCAAAAGTAAAACCGCTTTTTGATGATATTCGATATCATTGCGATAAGTTAGAGTTGTTGATTGATGATGAATTATGGCCGTTAGCCAAGTATCGCGAATTGTTATTCACCAAGTAAATAAAAAAAGGGCATATTCATGTAATTGGGTTTTTTTTAATTCAAATAATTTAAATACTTTACTACTTTTGTATCACAAATAATTTATATGAGTAACGAGATAAGCAAACGCTATGCACAAAGGGGGGTTTCAGCATCTAAAGATGATGTTCATAATGCTATTAAAAACATAGATAAAGGGTTGTTCCCCAAAGCTTTTTGTAAAATTGTTCCAGACTATCTCACTAGTGATGAAGATTATTGTCTAATAATGCATGCTGATGGTGCAGGAACTAAAAGCTCACTAGCCTACATGTACTGGATGGAAACTGGGGATACCTCAGTTTGGAAAGGAATAGCTCAAGATGCATTAATTATGAATATCGATGATTTACTGTGTGTAGGGGCTACAGATCATATTTTGTTATCTTCTACGATAGGTCGAAACAAAAATTTGATTCCTGGATCTGTTATTGCAGCAATTATTGAAGGAACGGAAGAACTTATACAAGACTTAAAAGAATTTGGAGTTACTATCCATTCTACCGGTGGTGAAACTGCTGATGTAGGCGATTTAGTGAGAACTATTATAGTCGATTCTACAGTTACTGCTCGTATTCCACGCAAAAGAGTAATAAATAATGAAAATATTAGGCCAGGTAATGTTATTGTGGGTTTGGCTTCATTTGGACAGGCTTCATACGAAAAATCTTATAACGGAGGGATGGGGAGTAATGGTTTAACTTCTGCTAGACATGATGTTTTTGGAAATTATTTAGCAGCAAAATACCCTGAGAGCTATGATTCAGCTGTCCCTGAAGAATTAGTTTACTCTGGTCAAATGAAATTAACTGATCAAGTTGATGGTTCTACTTTGGATGCTGGACGGTTAGTCTTGTCACCAACACGAACGTATGCACCTATTATCAAGGCTATTTTAGAAGCTTTTGATTCACATTTAATAAATGGAATGATTCATTGTAGTGGAGGAGCTCAAACTAAAATACTTCATTTTATAGATAAATTACATATTGTCAAAAATAAAATGTTTCCAGTCCCGCCACTGTTTAGGCTGATTCAGTCCCAATCTGATACTGATTGGAAAGAAATGTATCAAGTGTTTAATTGTGGACATAGAATGGAGCTTTATGTGAAGCCTGAAATAGCAAATAAAATTATTGAAATATCAAATTCGTTCAATGTTGAAGCTCAGATTATAGGTCATGTAGAGTATGCAGAAACAAAAAAACTTACTATTAAAAGTGAGTTTGGCTTGTTCGAATATTAGCTTTTCTTTTGAGCATTTATTAATCCAAAAAAATAGTACTTTTACAATATAATTATATAGTCTAAATGTTAGAAAAAATTCAGATAGTTAAGCAACGTTTTGATGAAGTTAATGACTTGATTATTCAGCCAGATATTATTTCTGACCAAAAACGCTATGTACAGCTAAATAAAGAATACAAAGACTTAAAAAGACTAGTTGATATAGGACTTAAATACGAGTCTTTTATTTCTAATATTGAAGAGGCAAAAGAAATAATTGCTGATGGCTCCGACACAGAGATGTTGGAAATGGCTAAAATACAGATGGAGGAAGCTAAAATTCAAATCCCAGAGCTTGAAGAAGAAATTAAATTCCTTTTAATTCCAAAAGATCCAGACGATGCTAAAAATATTGTTATGGAAATTAGAGCTGGTGCGGGAGGAGATGAAGCTAGTATATTTGCAGGTGACCTCTACAGAATGTATACGAAATATTGTGAGTCAAAAGGATGGAAAGTTGATGTTGTGGATTTTAATGATGGAACTTCTGGGGGATTCAAAGAAGTGATATTTGAAGTTTCAGGAGAAGATGTTTACGGATCAATGAAGTTTGAAGCAGGAGTTCACCGGGTGCAAAGAGTTCCTCAAACGGAAACTCAAGGCCGGGTTCACACTAGTGCAGCCTCAGTGATAGTCTTGCCTGAAGCAGAAGAGTTTGATGTGAAACTTGATATGACAGAAGTTAGAATTGAGCGCACTACATCAACAGGACCTGGAGGTCAGTCGGTAAATACCACCTATTCTGCAATTAAGTTACATCACGAGCCGACAGGAATGATAGTTAGTTGTCAAGATCAAAAGTCTTCTCATAAAAATTTAGAAAAAGCTCTCAAGGTCCTTAGGTCACGTTTATATGAAATGGAATTGGCTAAAAAACAAGCAGCTGACTCTGAAAAAAGAAAAAGCATGGTCTCTTCAGGCGATCGTAGTGCTAAAATCAGAACTTATAACTATTCACAAGGCCGAGTTACTGAGCATCGTATTGGCTTAACTCTTTATGATTTGTCAAATATAATTAATGGTGATATTCAGAAAATAATATCCGAATTGATGCTAGCTGAAAATACTGAAAAACTGAAAGCAGATAATGCATCAATATAAATTATGACAACTGAATCACTTGTTTCTGAAATTAAAAGAAAAAAATCTTTTCTTTGTATTGGCTTAGATGTTGATCTGGCAAAAATCCCATCTCATTTGTTAAAGTTAGAGGATCCAATATTTGAATTTAATAAGGCAATTATTAATGCAACTCACCATCTGTGTGTGGCCTATAAGCCAAATACTGCTTTTTACGAAGCTAGTGGTGTTAAAGGTTGGGAATCTTTAAAAAAAACAATTAGTTATCTAAATGAAAATTATCCTGAAATATTCACTATTGCTGACGCTAAGCGTGGAGATATAGGCAATACAAGTAGTATGTATGCCAAGGCTTTTTTTGAAGATTTAGCGTTCGATAGTGTAACTGTTGCTCCCTATATGGGGAAAGACTCTGTTGAACCTTTTCTTAAATTTTCACACAAACATACTATTATGTTAGCTTTAACTTCTAATAGTGGAGCTTTTGATTTTCAAACACTAACAACCAGTGGTAAACCGTTGTATCACTCCGTGTTAGAAACATCAAGGAATTGGAAGAATTCAAACAATTTAATGTATGTAGTTGGAGCTACGAAAGCTTCTTATTTTTCTGATGTCAGGAAGATTGTACCTAATAGTTTTCTATTAGTTCCTGGAGTTGGTACTCAAGGAGGAAGTTTAACAGAGGTTTGCAGATTTGGAATGAATGATCAAGTTGGTCTTCTTGTAAATTCATCTAGAGATATCCTTTATGTGTCATCGGGAATTGATTTCTCAATCAAAGCGGCAGAAAAAGCAAAGATTTTACAGCATGAAATGGCCAGTATTCTAGACGATTATTTTAGAGATATTCTTTAAAAATATAATTTTTTTAACTTGTTTTTATGTCTATTAATAAACTAATTAGTTCTTATTTAGTTGTTTGTTTTTTCATTTTTATAGCCTGTCAAACTGATAAATCATACATCAATTCAAATTCTGAATATCAAAAAAATCAAAATGATTTTTTTAAGGATGCGTCAAGGTCTCCTTTAAAATCTAAAGACTTAAAGGATTTTAAGGGACTTGATTTCTTTTCGATAGACTCTTCATATATTGTAAAGGCTAAATTATTCCGTACCCCAAATACCTCTTTTTTTGGAATGAAGACAACAACAGAACGCATTACGAAAGAACGTGTTTTTGGAATTTTATCGTTTATTATTGACAACCAGCCATTTGAATTAAACGTTTATCAAGGTGAGTCTGCTGGTGAAGAAGATGTCGATACTAATTATTTGTTTCTTCCTTTTTTAGACGAATCAAACGGATTGACTACTTACGGCGGAGGGCGTTATATAGATTTGTATGTTCCTGTTGGCGACACATTAATTATTGACTTCAACCAGGCATATAATCCTTTTTGTGCCTATAATGACAAATATTCTTGTCCTATTGTTCCAAGAGAAAATTACATACCTTTAAATGTAACGGCAGGAGTTAAAAGTTTTAAGAATTACTAAAAATTTTTTGAAACAAAGAGTCCTAAAAATACAGCTAGAATTCCAAGGGTTAGCGAGCCTAAAGAATATGTTACAAAGGAAGTTAAATCCCCTTCTTTAAGAAACTGTTGGTTCTCGTAAGCAAAAGCTGAAAAAGTGGTGAACCCACCACAGAGTCCAGTTACTAACAATAGTATTTGATTTTCTGAAAAGTAGTTGTTTTTTAAAGCAATACCCATAAAAATCCCTATGGATAAACTTCCAATTATATTTACTGAAAATGTTCCCCACGGAAACCCTACTGAAAGAGGACTAGAGGCCTTTCCAATCACATATCTTAGTACACTTCCAATACCACCACCCACAAAGACTAATAAAACTTGTTTCATTATTATCTATTTAGGCTAAAATAATAAATACAACCAAAAACAAACGAATTAATTATGATTTCTATTACTACACCAAAATATATTATATTCGTAACACTTTTATATTTATTACAAAAGTAGATTAATAAATTCTAATAAAAAAAATATGAAATTATCATTTAAAATATCTTTGTGCTCTATTATTTTATCTCAATTTTTTTGGTCATGTAAAACTGAAACTAGTTCTAATAATGGTTATCCAGACTTTATAGATGTAAGTCTAGAAGAAAGCTTTCCTTTCATGGTTGAACAGTTCTCAGATTTGAAGGTTTTACGTTATCAAATTCCCGGATGGGAAAATCTTACCCTCAAAGAACAAAAGTTAGTTTATTTTCTTACTCAAGCAGGATTATCAGGACGTGATATAATGTGGGATCAAAACTATAGACATAACTTGACCATAAGAACAGCACTAGAGCGTGTTTACACAACTTTTAAAGGGGATAAGTCTACTTCTAATTGGATAGCTTTTGAAGTTTTTTTAAAACGTATTTGGTTTAGTAATGGAATACATCACCACTATAGTAATGCTAAAATGGTTCCAGATTTTTCATCTGACTACTTAGTTTCTATTCTAAATTCAACATCTACAACTTTAAAAGGTGAGGCTTTTGATGTTCTTTTTAATGATAAGGATTTAAAAAAAGTTAATCAAGCCAAAGACATTGATAATGTAGCAGAGTCAGCAGTTAACTTTTACGGCTTAGGAATTACTAATTTAGATGTTGAAACTTTTTACTCAAAAATACAATCTCCAAACCCTGAAAAGCCATTATCTCATGGGCTAAATTCTCAACTTGTCAAGGTAGATGGACAAATTCAAGAGCGTGTATATAAATCTGGAGGACTTTATGGTACAGCCATTGACGAAATTGTTAAATGGTTAGAGTTAGCTAAAGGAGTTGCCGAAAATGAACCTCAAGAAAATGCGTTAGCATTACTTATCAAATATTACAATACAGGAGATTTACAAACATGGGATGACTATAATGTGGCTTGGACCGCTGCAACAGAAGGGAATATTGACTATATAAATAGTTTTATAGAAGTTTATAACGATCCATTAGGATATAGAGGCTCTTATGAAACTATAGTTCAAATAAAAGACTTTGATATGTCTGAAAAAATGGCAGTATTATCAGAAAATGCTCAATGGTTTGAAGATAATTCTCCATTATTTCCAGAGCATAAGAAAAAAAATGTTGTTGGTGTGAGTTACAAAACAGTTAATGTAGCTGGTGAAGCTGGAGATGCATCCCCTACAACACCAATTGGAGTTAATCTTCCAAACGCAAATTGGATTCGTGCTTCAGTTGGTAGTAAATCGGTTTCTTTAGGGAATATTACTAATGCCTACAACAATTCTGGAAGTTCGGGCAGGTTAAAAGAATTTGTTCATGACCAAAAGGAGTATGAATTAGAAAAAATGTATGGTAAAATTGGTGATAAATTACATACAGCTCTTCATGAAGTTGTTGGTCATGCTTCTGGACAGTTAAACCCTGGTGTAGGTGAAACTAAAGAAACATTAAAAAATTATGCCTCTACTTTAGAGGAAGGACGAGCTGATCTAGTAGGTCTTTATTACTTATATAATCCCAAATTACAAGAACTAGGCTTAGTGGATGATTGGTTGGGAGTAGGGATGGCTGCATATGATGGTTACATTAGAAATGGATTAATGACACAATTGATTAGATTAAATCTTGGAGACGATGTTGAAGAAGCACACATGAGAAACCGTCAGTGGGTAAGTGCGTGGGTATATGAAAATGGACTTAAAGACAATGTAATTGAAAAAGTAGTTCGTGATGGAAAAACTTATTTTAATATTACGAATTATAATAAGTTACATAACTTGTTCGGGGAGCTACTTCGTGAAACTCAGCGTATTAAGTCAGAAGGTGATTTTACAGCTGTACAAAAATTGGTTGAAGGCTATGGAGTAAAAGTCGATCAAACTATACATGCTAATGTTTTGGAGCGTAATAAGCAATTTAAGTCAGCTCCTTATGGTGGGTTTGTGAATCCAGTATTGGTACCTCTAATTGACAGCAATGGCGAAATCATTTCAATCAAAGTTAATTATGTGAAGAGTTTTGTGGATCAAATGCTTGATTATTCATCTAGGTATAATTTTTTACCGGAAGTGAATTAGGCCATCTAAATACAAGCAAAAAAATAATACATTACTAAGTAATTTTTTTAGTATCCTAAAATAAATTTTATAGCTGCGATACTTGAAATAAAGCTAATAAATACTAACAAAATCCATAAACTACCTTTATAGTATTTTTGATGAATATTAGAATCTTTTTGGTAAGTGTAAATGAGTATGGCAATAAAAATTATTACAAAGGTGATTCCGAAAATTAGTTGTCCTTGACTAAACATAATTGTGTATTTTTGTACTTAAAATAATTCAAATTTAAAAAAAATAAAATAAAATTTATCATGCTTAATGCCTCTAATTTTTGGATTTAAAATTTATTAAAATGAATCAAGTATGAAAGATAAAATAAAAGCAGTTCAAGAATTTCATGAAGCCTTTAAAATAGGTTACAGAGATTCATTAAAAGCTGATCTAGGATTAGCAAAAAACACCCTTCGTTTTGACTTAATGAAAGAGGAAAACGAAGAGTATCTTGAAGCGGCCAAAAATAATGATATTGTTGAAGTTGCTGATGCCTTGGGTGATATGCTTTACATTCTCTGTGGGACCATAATAGAGCACGGAATGCAACATAAGATAGAAACTGTTTTTGAAGAAATTCAACGTAGTAATATGAGTAAGTTAGGAGAAGATGGAAAACCTATATTTCGAGAAGATGGAAAAGTATTAAAAGGTCCAAATTATTTTAAGCCAAATATCAAACAGATTTTAGAATCTTAAAACTATACACTTACAGTCCAACCAAATTTATCATTTATTTTATTGGTTTGAATCTCTGTAATTCGTCTCTTTAATACTGAAGCCATCGGGTTTTCTATTTCAGGTAGGTCATAATCTATCCCTTTGAATCCATAGCTTGAAATAGGAGAAATTACGGCGGCAGTACCTGCACCAAACATCTCTTTCAAGCAGCCATTTTTTGAAGCTTCTACCACTTCTGAAACCGTAAATTTTCGGACTTCAACATTGATTCCCTCGTCCTTAGCAATTTCAAGTATACTTTTTCGGGTAATTCCGTCTAAAATTCGGTCACTTGTAGGTCCTGTGATGAGAGTGTCATTTATACGAATAAAGATATTCATTGAACCTGCTTCTTCAATATATTCATGAGTATTATCATCGGTCCAAATGACTTGATTATAGCCTTTATCAATTGCTAATTGAGTAGGGTAAAATTGACCAGCGTAGTTACCACCTGCTTTAGCATATCCAACACCACCATTTGCGGATCGTGAATATTTTTGTTCAATAAGAACTTTAACTTTACCTGCGAAATAAGCACCTGACGGAGCAGTGCAAATGATGAACTTATAGGCGTCAGCAGGCGAGGCGTGAAAGCCTTCACCTGTTGCAAATATAATAGGTCTTATATACAACGAGCTACCTTCCTCGTTAGGGATCCATTGTTCATCAACTTTTAATAATCTTTTTAGCCCTCCAATAAACACTTTTTTTGGCAGTTCTGGAATCGCCAATCTTTTGGCAGAGATGTTAAAGCGCTTGAAGTTTTCTTCAGGTCTAAATAACCAAGTTTGATTATTATTATCTTTGTATGCTTTCATACCTTCAAATATTGATTGACCGTAATGAAATATTTTTGACGACGGCATTAAGCTAACTGTTTGGTAAGGAATAATTTCTGGAGCGCCCCATTTTCCATTTTTATAATCACAGACTAACATATGATCAGAAAACTCAGTTCCAAAACCAAGATTTTTGAAATCAACGCCATTAATTCTAGATGCATTAGTCGGGGTAACTTTAATTGAATCCATAAGTTAGGTTTAAAAAAAAATTTTTACAAATTTACAGAAATAAATGTAGTAGTCACATCTATATGTCAAAAGTTCTTATACTTTTACATAATTAATTACTAACAAATTACATATGAAAAATAACATTATACTCGCCCTAATGGTAATATCTTTTACATCTTGTAAACAATCAACTATTCCTGACCAAAGTCTTTTAACAATAGATTCTATTGATTACCATGGCTTTGGAGCTAATATTGATACTCAATCTCTAATGACTATGAGCGATTTAGCTAATGCTTATGCAGTCATGTCCCCCATGGATACAGTTTATGGTAAAGTTAGAGGAGAAATTAAAGAAGTGTGTTCTAAAAAGGGATGTTGGATGACTCTGGATATGGGATCTGGAAACAACATAATGGTTAGATTTAAGGACTATGGTTTTTTTATGCCATTAGATGCTGAGGGTTCTGTAATTGTGAGAGGAAAAGCTTATGTTTCTGAAACATCAATTGATGATTTAAAACATTATGCTGAAGACGCAGGTGCTTCAGAACAAGCTATAGAAGCTATTGTAAGTCCTGAGAAAACCTATAGTTTTGAAGCTGATGGCGCTCTACTAGTTATTTAATTATCATAAATTGAAACGGTCTATAATTACAACTTCTGACGGTTCCAAGACCATTCAAATTGGAGAGTGGAATGAACAGTATCATTCAATTCATGGAGCAATTCAAGAAGCTAAGCATGTGTTTATAAAAATGGGTTTATACTATTTTTTGGAGCTTCATAAAGTTAAATCTTTGAGGGTCTTAGAAATGGGTTTAGGAACTGGTCTAAATGCTTTTATTACGGCACTAGAGTCTGAAATTAAAAATCTGCATGTTTATTACGAAGCGATTGAGGCTCATCCAGTTTTAAAACATGAATTATCACAATTAAATTACCCAGAGTTACTAGCCAATGACAATCAACATTCATTGTTCAAGAACATACATGATGTTTCTTGGGGAATTTCCAACTCTATTAGTACTAATTTTACTTTAAATAAAATTCAGCAAGATTTTTTAGAGTTAGAGCATAAATCTTCATTTGATTTAGTCTATTTTGACGCTTTTGGCCCTCGAATTCAACCACATTTGTGGACATCAACCATGTTCAAACGTATGTTTAATGCACTTAAACCCCATGGTGTATTGGTAACTTACTCTGCAAAGGGTGTTGTGAGACGTACTATGCAAGCAGTGGGGTTTTCCGTAGAGCGTTTAGATGGTCCACCTGGAAAACGAGAGATGTTGAGAGCTACTAAACCAGCTTGATTTATTAGTTTTAAGTTAATGAATTTATTATTTTGCTTAAAATATTGTTAAACCTCACACTTTTAATACATTAACACATTTGTTATTGCTAATTTAGATTTGTGTCTAAGATAGTTTTAATAACGGGTTCTACAGGACTTATAGGTAAAGCATTATTAAAAATGTTATTATCTAAAGGCTTTACTGTACATTATTTAACGACTCAAAAAAACAAAATAAGTTTTACTGAAAATTGTGTGGGATTTTATTGGAATCCACAGCTAGACGTAATTGATATTCGTTGTTTTGCAGGTGTTGAAGTTATCATCAATTTAGCAGGGTCTTCAATAGCTCAGCGTTGGACAAATTCAACCAAATCATCAATAATCAGCAGTCGAAAGCAAGCACTGGAATTATTGTATTTAACAATTAAAGAAAACAAATTTAAGCCCATCCATATTATTTCTGCTAGTGCTATAGGAATTTATCCCGACTCAAAAACATGCTACTATAATGAAAATTTTAAAGGAAATGACACTTCATTTCTTAGAACTGTAGTTAGATCTTGGGAAGGTGTTTTGAAGTCTTTTAAGTCTTTAGGCATAAAAACTACAGTTTTGAGAATAGGAATTGTTTTAGATTCAAATGAAGGTGCTTTACCCAAGATATCAGCACCTGTGAAGGCTTACATTGGATCTGTATTGGGATCAGGAGAGCAGTGGCAATCCTGGATACATATTCAGGACTTAGTTCGAATATTTATGTTTGTTTTAGAGTTAAAGTTAGACGGAGTTTATAATGCAGTTGCCCCTAATCCTGTTCAGCAAATAGACTTTGTTAAATCAGTAGCTAGTGTTCTTAAGCGCCCTCTTATTTTACCCAAAACCCCTAAGTTTTTACTAGATTTTTTGCTAGGTGAAATGAGTGCTATAGTTCTCGAAAGCCAACGTGTCAGTTCAAGGAAGATTGAAGATCTGGGATTTGAATTTAAATTTTATGATATAGAGACGGCACTTGATGATTTAATGTGACAATTTTAATTATTCTAAAGTTTGCGGTTTTACTTTTAATTAATCAAAAGTATAATCCCTAGGCACAATAACAATTTTTGTGACATTTTGACATTTTATTAATATTGGCAGTACTTTTGAAGTAACCTGTTCAAATTAATTTCAACACATCACAAAAAAAATGAGTAAGAAAAAAACAAAAAAAGTTGAAACTTCTGACGATACCATCACTAATGAACAAGCGACTGAGAATATAGTTGAAACTACACCAGAAGAACAGCTTGCATCCGATCTTGCACAAGAAAAAGATAAATTTTTGAGATTATTTGCGGAATTTGAAAACTACAAAAGGCGAACAACTAAAGAGCGCGTTGAACTATTTTCTACTGCAAGCCAAGATGTTATAAAATCACTCCTTCCCATAATTGATGACTTTGATCGAGCTCTTTCAGAAATGGCTAAAAACAAAGCCTCGGAACTTTCAAAAGGAGTTGAGCTTATAAAAAATAAATTATTATCAACATTAGAGCAAAAAGGCCTTAGTGCAATTGAAGTTACTAATGGAGATGTGTTCAGTGCGGATGATCACGAAGCAATTACTCAAATACCAGCCCCTTCCGAAGAAATGAAAGGTAAAATAATAGATGTGATTGAAAAAGGTTACAAGCTTGGGGATAAAGTAATTCGTTTCCCAAAAGTAGTGATTGGTAATTAACAATTTTTAAAATACATAATTTAAAATTGAAATGGCAAAACGTGACTATTACGACATATTAGGAGTAAACAAAGGATCATCCGCTTCTGAAATAAAAAAAGCTTACAGAAAAAAGGCTGTAAAGTTTCATCCGGATAAAAATCCAGATGACAAAAAAGCTGAAGAAAAATTTAAAGAAGCTGCCGAAGCTTATGAGGTTTTGAGCGATGGTGACAAAAAGGCACGATATGACCAATATGGACATCAAGCTTTCGATGGAGGAGGTTTTGGCGGCGGTGGAAGCATGAATATGGACGACATTTTCAGCCAGTTCGGAGATATATTTGGTGGAGGCGGTGGTTTTGGCGGTTTTGGAAGTCAACGCCAAAGAGTTGCTAAAGGAAGTAATCTTCGCATACGAGTAAAGTTGACTCTTGAGGAAATAGCCAATGGTGTTGAAAAGAAAGTTAAAGTTAAACGTAAAAGACAAGCTGACGGTGTTTCCTACAAAACATGTTCCACATGTAATGGGACAGGTCAGGTAACAAGAATCACAAATACTATTTTAGGGCGTATGCAAACTGCATCTCCTTGTACACCTTGTGGAGGCTCTGGTCAAATTATCGATAAGCGACCCTCAAACTCAGATTCACAAGGATTCGTAATTGATGAAGAAACTGTCTCAATCAAAATTCCTGCAGGTGTAGTTGATGGCATGCAGTTAAAGGTTACCGGAAAAGGGAATGCATCTGCTGGAAATGGTATTTCAGGTGATTTACTTGTGGCCATCTCAGAGGAATCACATCCAACTTTACAACGTGAAGGAGATAATCTTCATTATGATTTATATGTTAGTCTTTCAGAGGCAATATTAGGCTCCTCAATAGAAATTGAAACGGTGACAGGAAAAGTACGTTTAAAAATTGAAGCGGGTGTTCAGTCTGGGAAAATACTCAGACTCAGAAGTAAGGGAATTCCAAATATTAATGGTTACAGTCGTGGTGACCTGTTAGTTCATATAAATGTTTGGACTCCAAAAACTTTAAGTAAAGAGCAAAAAAGTTTCTTTGAAAAAATGAAAAATGATGAGCACTTTTCTCCTAAGCCAGAAAGTTCAGATAAGTCTTTCTTTGAGAAGGTTAAGGATATGTTTTCGTAACGAAAAAAAAATCTAGCTTTTTAATTTAAGGCTAATACTAATCAATAACTTTAATAGTTTTTTTTAATCTAATGTCTTTGCTTGATGATCCTATTTGTATTTCAAAATTTCCAGGTTCAACATCATAATCTTGTTTATTCACATCATAATATTTGAAGTCATCTCGTGGGTTTAATACAAAATTCACTATTTTTTCTTCATTTTTTTTCAATGAAATCCGTATAAATTCCCTTAGTTGTTTATGAGGCGTCCAATTATTTGATTTTATGTCCTTGATGTACAATTGAACTACTTCCTCACCATCCAATTCTCCAATATTTTTAACTTTAACTGAGACATTTATTTCATCGTTTTTACATACCGTTGTTCTATTTATTTTTATATCAGAATACTGAAACTTTGTATAACTCATTCCGTGCCCAAATGGGAATAAGGCTTCTCCATTGTAGTATCTGTAAGTAAATCCTTTACCAGCTCGCATATTGTAATCTTCAAAATCACCTAATTCTTTTGTAGATGAATAAAAAGTTACTGGTAATCTTCCTGCGGGATTGTATTTTCCAAATAATACATCAGCTACTGCATCACCGCCGCGTTGACCAGGATACCAAGCTGCAAGAATACCGTCAAGTTTCTCTTCTAAGCCATTAAATGAAATTGCACTTCCAGCTAGTAAAACAAAAATAATTGGTTTACCGATTTTAATGATTTCTCTTAAAGCATTTTGTTGAACTTCAGGAAGTTCAATCTTTGTTCGGTCACCACCAAAGAATCCATCTACTCCGTTTCGCGCTCTCATTTTGTTACTTTCTTCTCCTTCCCAAGTGGCATCTAGCCCACCTACAAAGATCACGACATCTGCCGATTTGATATCTTTTAAAATATTTTTAGAAAGTTCTACGGAATCTTTATTTTGACTGGTTACAAGTGAAACGCCCTTGTGATATATCACTTCTGTATTTGTATTAACCATTGTTTTTATTCCTTTGACGATAGTTACTGGATTGGAGGCTTCTCCATAGTAATTTCCTTTTAATGCATTGAGATTATCAGCATTAGGCCCAATGACAGCAACTTTTCTTATAAGGTTTTTATTTAACGGCAATATTCCATTATTTTTTAATAAAGTCATTGATTTTTGCGCCATTTTTAGAGCCATTAGATCGTTAGGTTCACTGTTATTAACTTCAAATGGAGTTTGAGCATAATCAACTATTTCTTTTGGGTCAAACATTCCAAGTTTCATTCTTGCCAGCATCAATCTGTAAACAGATAGGTTTATTTTTTTAACATCAACCAACCCTTTAGTTATTGCCTTGTTTAGAGCTCTTTGATATACACTTCCACAATTAAGATCACATCCTCTTTGGATACCTAGGGCCGCTGCTTCTTCTTCTGTATTAACAATCCTGTGGGAGCTATAAATGTCATTAATAGCTCCGCAATCTGAAACGACATACCCTGCAAATCCCCATTGCTTTCTAAGAATGTCATTTAAGAGCATGGTGCTAGCACTAGCTGATTCGCCATCTACACGATTATAAGCACCCATTACAGAATATACTTTAGCATCTACTACCAAATCTTTAAAAGCTGGTAAATATGTTTCCCACAAATCGCGCTTTGAAGGAGTAACATTAAAACTATGTCTACTTGGCTCTGGTCCATTATGCACAGCAAAATGTTTGGCCGTGGCAACAACTTTGAAGTATTTTGGGTTATTACCCTGTAAACCTTTTACAAATTGTATACCCATTTGTCCTGTTAGGTATGGGTCTTCTCCGTAAGTTTCGTGCCCTCTACCCCATCTAGGATCTCTAAAAATATTAATATTGGGAGACCAAAACGTAAGTCCATTGTATATGTTGTAGTTTTTATTTCTCTGTGCTTCATGGTGTTTTGCTCTAGCCTCATCACTTATAATACCAGCAACCTCACCCATAGTTTTTGTGTCAAAAGAAGCAGCCATTCCGATAGCTTGGGGGAAGACAGTAGCTATTCCAGCTCTAGCAACACCATGCAAACATTCATTCCACCAGTGGTACTCCTGTATGTTTAATCGTGGGATAGCCGGAGCTCTATCTCCTAGTTGAGATATTTTCTCTTCTAAGGTCATTCGATTAACTAAATCCGCTGCTCTTGTTTCAAAGTCTAGTGATAAATTAGAATACTTTGGAATAGCAGCTTCTTGTGATTGAGCGCAATTACTGTACAGTGAGATAAATATTATTGATAATTTTAAAAGCTTCATTTAAGTCTATTTATTTAATTTTAAATAAATATAATTTAATTAATTATTAATTTTTCACAGAAGATAAGCCATATTATTTAATTGCAAAGATTTCTAGTTTATTTTGTTAATTAATTATTTTAAATCAAACTTTGTTAAAATACGATTCAACAATATATGGGTGAAGAATTAAATCATTATTATTCTAAAAAAGAGGAACGATTAAATATTATTACTCATGCTTTTGGGCTTTTACTAAGTTTCATTGCATTACCATTTCTTATCATAAAATCCCTTAACTATCAGGGGTTTTGGAAACCTGCTAGTTTGATTATTTATGGATTGAGCTTAATAATACTTTATGCTGCTTCTACATTATATCATTTAGCAACAGAGACTTCAAAAAGACGAATTTTAAATATTTTTGATCATTCAGCCATTTACATATTAATAGCTGGTACTTATACTCCATTCACAATTATTGCTTTGGAAGGAGTCTTAGGTTGGATTATTTTTGCAGTAACATGGATTTTTGCTTTTGTGGGTATCGTTTTAAAACTATTTTTTACAGGACGATTTGACAAGTTGTCCACAGCAATGTATCTTTTAATGGGCTGGCAAATCTTATTTGTTATTGATGCTTTAATTCAAAATATTAATCTTAAAGGACTATATTTCCTATTAGCAGGAGGTATTTTTTATACACTTGGTGCTGTTTTTTATTCCATAAAAAAAATCAATTATAATCACGCTATTTTCCATGTATTTGTAGTTCTTGGAAGTTTCTGTCATTTTTTTACGGTTTTTTATTATATGTAAGCTTCAGTCTAAAATATCATAATCAATACTTAGTTTTCGCAAGGCCCTTAAAGCTGACCCCGAGTTTTTATTTTCAACCTCAACTTCAACTGAATCCCCTTCCATTAGGATTTCAGTTAGCTCATATGCTAACGATGGGTTCATATTAGACGAAATTTCTAAAATACATTTCGTGATTGCCCTTTTGTCGGGTCGCTGTGCATCACACGACAATAAATTTAGTTGCATAACAATGATTTTGTGTGTAATATACTAGAATTTAATCTATTATGCAGTATTAGTGTTGCCGTTGTTTTAACTATAATTCTAGTGCTATAAATATCCTAATGAAAGTTCCGTAATTTTTAATTTAGTTGTTGTATTTTTATTTTTCTGTAACATTTACTGTATTATTAAGTCTTATTAATAAAGCATTTTTATGAGCATACTTTTAGAAACTAAGGAAGTTTCAAAACATTTTGGAGAATATCAGGCTTTGAATGCAGTCTCAATTCAAATACCAAAAAATAATATTTTTGGCCTTTTAGGTCCTAATGGAGCAGGAAAAACCACTCTCATCAGAATTATCAATCAAATAACAATGCCAGATACAGGTACTGTTTATCTGGATGGAGAACTCATAAAGCCTCACCATGTACAATATATTGGATACCTACCTGAAGAACGAGGTTTATATAAATCAATGAAAGTTGGTGAGCAAGCTCTATACTTGGCACAACTTAAGGGGATGTCTTACTCAGAAGCTAAAAAACGATTACACTATTGGTTTAATAAATTTGAGATTGGACATTGGTGGGACAAAAAAATTGATCAGCTTTCTAAGGGTATGGCTCAGAAAGTTCAATTTATAGTCACTGTATTGCATCAACCCAAATTATTAATTTTTGACGAACCTTTTTCTGGATTTGATCCAATTAATGCCAATCTAATAAAAGATGAAATATTACTTCTTAGGGATGAAGGTTCAACTATTATATTTTCAACTCATCGAATGGAGTCCGTTGAAGAGCTGTGTGATGACATAGCATTAATTCATGAATCCAAAAAAATATTAGAGGGTAAGCTTGATGATATTAAACGTGAATATAAAACAAATACTTTTGAGGTAGGATTAATGACTGAGCGTTCTGAAGTTTTAAAACAATCTATAGCTGCGAAATTTAAAGTTTCATCTGCCAATTTTAAATCGTTGAACAACGATTTAAAACTTAATATATCTTTGGGTGCAAATCAAACTCCAAACGATTTATTAGCGTTTTTGACAGCTCAATCCCAAGTGCTTCATTTTAAGGAGTTAATTCCAAATGCTAGCGATATTTTTATTCAAACAATTAAAAATAATTGATAATGAATCATATTCCATTAATTATAAAACGCGAGTATTTATCAAAAGTTAGAAAAAAGTCATTCATAATAATGACTATTTTATCTCCATTTATTCTCGCAGCCATTCCATTAATAATAGGTTATTTGACAACCCTTAACGAAGACACAGTCAAATCTATTTATATTTTAGATGAATCAGATTTTTTATCCGATTCTTTCCAGTCAAATGATCAAACTATTTATACTAAGCTTGTTGAGATTGATTTAGAATCGGCGAAAATATTAGCAAATCAAGAACAAGCCGACGGCCTAATTTATATCCCAAATAACCCTTTAGAATATGTTGCCGACCTTATTAAGTTCTACTCAGAGGAATCACCATCACTATCATTCATATCATCCTTAGAATATAAAATTGAAAATAAGTTATCTGAGTTAAAATTACAAAATGAAGGAATTGATTTATCCCTAATAGATGCTTCTAAAATTAATGTTTCTATAAATCAAGAATCGTTTGAAGGAGTTAAGACTTCCAAAACGGGTAGTATTATGAAGCTTGGTTTTGGAACATTTTCAGGTTTACTTTTATTTATGTTCATAATGATTTACGGAGGTATGGTAATGCGTAGTGTTATTGAAGAGAAAACTAGTCGTATCATTGAAGTGATTATTTCCTCGGTAAAGCCCATTCAGTTAATGATGGGTAAAATTGTTGGAACCTCTTTAGTAGCAGTTACACAAGTAATTATTTGGGCCGTTTTGGGTTTTATTTTTTTTATGGCACTGACTACTTTTTTCGGAGTAGATCTTGGTGCTGCTCAGTCTTCCCAACAAACTCTAGTTACTGAAGCATTATCCAGTCCTAACATAGGAGATGAAATCAAAACTATTTTTAATGAATTTAGTAACTTACCTATAGCAAACCTCCTTCTAGCATTCCTCTTATATTTCATAGGTGGCTATTTGTTATACACCTCTTTGTTTGCTGCTATTGGGGCAGCAGTTGATAATGAAACAGATTCACAGCAGTTTATGTTACCAATAATGATTCCACTGATTTTAGCAATATATGTTGGAGGGCCTTCGGTTGTTGATGCCCCACATGGAACTGTTTGTACAGTTTTATCTTACATACCTTTCACATCCCCTGTGGTGATGTTAATGCGTATTCCATTTGGCGTCCCGATTTGGCAGCAGTTGCTATCATTTTCGATCCTCATAGTAACGTTTATGTTTACTGTTTGGTTTGCAGCTAAAATATACCGCATTGGAATTTTAATGTATGGTAAAAAGCCATCTTACAAAGACCTTTATAAGTGGTTGAAATATTAATTTTATTCTTACATTGCTATCAGATAAACTATAACTAAATGCCCAGAATATTAATCATTGAAGACGAAGCATCAATCCGGCGTGTATTAGTAAAAATACTAACGGAAGAAAACACAAAATATGAAGTTTTTGAAGCTGAAGATGGTTTAATTGGTACAGAAATGATTAAGAACGCAGATTTTGATCTAGTTTTGTGCGATATTAAAATGCCAAAAATGGATGGTGTTGAAGTACTTGAAGCTGTGAAAAAAATTAAACCTGAGATTCCAATGGTGATGATTTCGGGGCATGGAGATTTAGATACGGCAGTGAATACCATGCGGATGGGAGCCTTTGATTATATCTCCAAACCTCCTGACTTAAATCGGCTATTAAACACAATTAGAAACGCACTAGATAAAAAACAACTAGTGGTGGAAAATAAGCGTCTTAAAACAAAAGTTAGCAAGCAATTTGAAATGATTGGAGATAGTCCAGCTATAGAGACTATAAAATCTATAATTGATAAGGTAGCTCCTACCGAAGCTCGGGTTTTAATTACTGGGCCTAATGGAACTGGAAAAGAATTAGTTGCTCATTGGTTACATCAAAAAAGTAATCGTTCAGATGGACCAATGATTGAAGTTAATTGCGCTGCAATTCCTAGTGAGCTGATTGAAAGTGAATTATTTGGCCACATCAAAGGAGCCTTTACTAGCGCGCACAAAGACCGTACCGGTAAGTTTGAAGCTGCCAATATGGGTACTATTTTCTTAGATGAAATTGGTGATATGAGTTTGTCTGCTCAAGCTAAGGTTTTGAGAGCTCTTCAGGAGAGTCGCATTCAGCGAGTTGGCAATGATAAAGATATTAAGGTCAATGTACGTGTTATTGCAGCCACCAACAAAAATCTTAAAAAAGAAATATTAGAAGGTCGTTTTCGACAAGACTTGTATCATAGATTGGCGGTAATTCTTATTAAAGTACCTTCCTTAAATGATCGTAGGGATGATATTCCAATGTTAGTAAATCATTTTTCTAATCAAATAGCTGCTGAACAAGGAAATTCTAAAAAGAGTTTTTCTTTGGAAGCATTATCTTTGCTTAAGTCTTACGATTGGACAGGTAATATCAGAGAATTAAGAAATGTAGTTGAACGACTCATAATACTTGGAGAATCTGAAGTAACAGCTTCTGATGTGACATCATTTGTCAGTAAATAGTGGAGTTTTATAATAATGTTAACGATTGTTCAGCTTACATCGTTTAGTTTTACCCAATAAATTCAATATTATGAGATATTTTATCGTTGTAACGTTTTGTTTTTTTGGTTTCATTTCATCAGCTCAATCTGATGCCGATTATATAAAAGAAATATACAAAAACGCTTTGACCGATGGTCATAGTTACGAGTGGCTAGATTATTTGTCTAACGAAATTGGTGGCCGTTTGTCGGGTTCTTTAAATGCCGAATATGCAGTAGAGTACACCAAATCTGAATTAAAAAAACTAGGACTTGACCGTGTTTGGCTTCAACCAGTTATGGTCCCAAAATGGGTTCGTGGAAATCCTGAATTTGGATATATAGAAACAGCTCCTGGTAAAACTATATCCGTTAATATATGTGCTTTAGGTGGCTCGGTTTCGACTCCTTCTCAAGGAATAAAATCAGAAGTTATTGAAGTTAGAGGTATTGATGAATTAAAGTCTTTAGATCCAAATCTTGTTAAAGGCAAAATTGTTTTTTTTAATCGTCCTATGCAAGCCGATTTAATTCACACCTTTGAAGCTTACGGGGGCTGTGTTGATCAACGTTACAACGGTGCGGAAGAAGCTGGCAAGTTAGGTGCTACTGCTACTATTGTTCGATCAATGAATTTAAGATTAGACGATTTACCACATACAGGCGCTATGTCATACGGAAAAACTCATGTATCAAATCGAATACCATCTTCTGCTATCAGTACAAATGATGCAGAAAAGTTGAGTAAGATGTTAAAGATTGATCCTAGTATTAAATTCTTTTTAAAGCAAAACTGTCGCCAACTAAATGATGTTTTGTCGTATAATGTGATTGGAGAGATTAAAGGTTCTGAGTTTCCTAACGAGATCATAACAGTCGGAGGACATTTAGATTCTTGGGATTTAGGAGATGGTTCCCATGATGATGGTGCAGGTTGTGTTCAATCTATGGATGTACTAAGATTGCTCCAAAATTCTGGGATTGAACCAAAACGGACTATTAGAGTCGTTTTATTCATGAACGAAGAAAATGGATTGAGAGGAGGAAAAGCATATGCCAAGCAAGCTAAACTAAATGGTGAGAATCATATTTTTGCGCTTGAGAGTGACTCAGGCGGGTTTACCCCTCGAGGTTTTACTTTTGATGGTCCTGATTACAAAATTAATCAAATTCTTAATTGGAAGCCCTTGTTTAAACCCTATCTAATTCATTATTTCGAGAAGGGTGGGAGTGGTGCTGATATAGGGCCTTTGAAGAAAAGCACAAATGTATTAGCAGGACTTCGTCCAGACTCCCAGCGTTATTTTGATCACCATCATGCGGCAAATGACACCTTTGAAGCAGTTAATAAACGCGAGTTAGAACTTGGTGCAGCTACAATGACCTCTCTAGTTTATCTGGTTGACAAATATGGGTTTAAGGCTATTACACCTTCTGCTAAATTAAAAGATTAAGTTATTTATTTTATAAGTTGAAAGATGTACCCAAATGATATATTTCTTTGAAAAAATAGAAAATCTTGAGATGCTGAGTCCGCATTTGATGTCGTTGTCCGTATGTCAGACATGTTAATATAACCTGATTTAATTTCCGCTTGTATAAAGAAATGATCAAATAAAGTTAAGTTAATTCCACCTTTTAAAGAAACTCCAAATCCGGAGAAATGAAAATCATCATAACGTTCTTTTGATAATAAAGTTGAGTTTGTTTTTGGGTATAAAACTCCTGTACCGATGGATTCTAAAATATTGAGTTGAACTTTTTTTGAATCCCATTTAAAAAATTCACCTAAATTATCGACTCTAGAAATTTCAATATTTATATAGTTTAAACCATCGGTGTGTTCAAATTGTAAAAAATTTTCACTAATCATCAATTGCTCATTGTCATAAATGCCATTAAACTGTGTAAAAGAGTTTTGAAGATCGATGTAGCCGTCAATGGTTGCTAATTGGTTTCTAACCATAACATATTTCATATGATCAACGCCCAAGGACAGGTTCCATTTGTCATGAAAATAATATCCAACACGCGCCACTGTTTGTGGAATAGTCATGTTTCCTGGGTTTAAATAAACACTCGGATCCCAACCCGTTTGACGATCTTGTGCTGCCACATCAAACAAAGTGAAGTTATAATTATCTCCTTTAAATCTGATATCTGAATAACTGTACTGTGCTTTATTCCATCCCCAATAAAAATAAAACTTGCCTTTTTTCTGAGTTTTAAATTTATTTTCAAGAGGGGTCGTTCCAATTTGTTTTTCTTGGGAATAACAATTTGTTGTAAACGTAATTAATATATATATAATTATAGCTTTATACATGAATCTACAGAGAGTTAACTGTAAGCCTTATCGCTGTAAGATTAGTTAGCAGTTTTTCTAAATGTTTTAGGTGTAGCATGTTAGCACCATCACTTTTGGCCTCAGAAGGATCAAAATGAGTTTCAATAAATAAACCATCCACATTGTTAACAATACCTGCTCTGGCAATAGTCTCAATCATATCGGGACGTCCTCCAGTAACTCCACTAGATTGATTAGGTTGTTGAAGTGAATGGGTTACATCTAAAACAGTTGGTGCAAACTCCCTCATCGTTGGAATTCCACGAAAATCAACAATCATATCTTTGTATCCAAACATAGTTCCACGATCAGTAATCCATACGTTTGAGTTACCGGTATCTTTCGCCTTTTGAACAGCATGTTTCATTGCTTCAGGGCTCATGAATTGCCCTTTTTTTAAGTTAACGACTTTTCCGGTATTGGCTGCCGCCACTACCAAATCAGTTTGACGTACCAAAAAAGCAGGAATTTGAAGTACATCTACATATTGTGCTGCCTTACTAGCATCGGATACTTCATGTATGTCTGTAACTGTTGGAATATTAAAGGTTTCAGAAACTTTTCTTAGAATCTTAAGTGCTTTTTCATCTCCTATACCTGTAAAACTATCAATTCTGCTACGATTTGCTTTCTTAAAACTTCCTTTGAATACATAAGGGATTTTTAATTTCTCAGTGATTGTACATATTTTTTCAGCAATCTGAAGAGCCATAGTTTCTCCTTCAACAGCACAAGGGCCTGCGAGTAAGAAAAAATTACCTGAGTCCAAATATTTTAATTTTGGAATATCTTTAAGATTCATATCGTAAATTTAAGCTACAAATATAATCAAAATTAAAAGGTGTTATAAAATTAATAAGCTGCATTAAAGTCAGAAAATTAAATGTAACTTTGCACGCTTAAAACAAGGCACTTATGGCTAATGTAAAAAACATCGCAATTATTGCACACGTCGATCACGGAAAAACAACTTTGGTAGATAAAATCATGTATCACTGTCAACTTTTTCGTGAAAACCAGAACACAGGGGATTTAATCTTAGACAACAATGATCTTGAGCGCGAAAGAGGAATTACGATCACTGCAAAAAATGTTTCTGTAATTTATAAAGACACTAAAATAAATATTATTGACACCCCTGGACATGCTGATTTTGGAGGTGAGGTAGAACGCGTTTTGAATATGGCTGACGGCGTTTTGCTATTGGTTGATGCTTTTGAAGGCCCAATGCCACAAACCCGTTTTGTGTTACAAAAAGCTATAGATCTTGGACTTAAACCTTGTGTAGTCATTAATAAAGTTGATAAGGAAAACTGTACTCCGGAAGAAGTTCATGAAAAAGTATTTGATTTGATGTTTGAACTTGGGGCCGAAGAGTGGCAGTTAGACTTTCCTACCGTTTATGGATCAGCGAAAAATAACTGGATGAATTGGGATTGGAAAGACGAAATAGACACCATTGAGCCATTGTTAGATATGGTGATTGAACATATTCCATCTCCCAAAATTCCAGAAGGAAATACACAGATGTTAATTACATCTTTAGATTTCTCATCGTTTACTGGGCGGATAGCTATTGGTAGATTAACTCGTGGAAGTTTAAAAACAGGTCAACAAATTTCACTAGTTAAGCGTGAGGGTAGTATTGTAAAATCTAAAATTAAAGAGCTTCATGTGTTCGAAGGTTTAGGTAGAAAAAAAATAGATGAAGTTCAGACTGGAGATATTTGTGCTATAGTAGGTCTTGAAGGTTTTGAAATAGGTGACACAGTAGCAGATCTTGAAAACCCTGAAGGTTTAAAGACTATTGCAATTGACGAACCAACAATGAGTATGTTATTTACAATTAATGATTCTCCTTTTTTTGGTAAGGATGGTAAGTTTGTCACATCAAGACACATCAAGGAACGCTTAAATAAAGAATTAGAAAAGAATTTGGCCTTAAGAGTGAATGAAACTGACAGTGCCGACAAGTTTATGGTATTTGGTAGAGGAGTCTTACACCTTTCTGTTTTAATTGAAACAATGCGCCGAGAGGGCTATGAGTTACAAATTGGTCAACCACAAGTAATTATAAAAGTCATAGACGGAGTTAAGTGTGAGCCTTTTGAAGAAATGACTATCGATTTACCAGAATCTGTTTCTGGAAAAGCGATCGAAATGGTTACGATGCGTAAAGGTGAAATGCTGAGTATGGAAGCCAAAGGAGAAAGAATGGTTTGTGAATTTATAATCCCCTCAAGAGGGATTATTGGAATGCGTAATCAATTGCTTACAGCTACAGCCGGAGAGGCAATTATGGCTCACAGGTTCAAAGAGTATCAGCCTTTAAAAGGAGGTATTCCCGAGCGTCAAAATGGATCTTTAGTCTCTATGGAATTAGGTCAAGCGATTCCTTATTCTATTGATAAATTGCAGGACAGAGGTAAGTTTTTTGTTGATCCAGGTGAAAGTATTTATGAAGGTCAAGTAATTGGAGAAAACTCCCGTGGTGATGATATGGCAATCAATATTACAAAAACAAAAAAGTTGAGTAACGTACGTAGTTCTGGAGCTGACGACAAAGCAAAAATTGTACCAGCAATAAAGTTTTCTTTAGAAGAAGCTTTAGAATATATTCAAAAAGATGAGTATGTTGAAGTTACTCCTAACGCGTTAAGGCTGCGTAAAATATATCTAACTGAAGTTGATCGTAAACGAAACAAGATTCTATAGTGAAACTCATTTTATTTATTCATACAACTGAACTAGTTGGTTATTTAGCAATGTTGTTTCTACTAGTTTCTTTTTTAATGAAGGACATTCGTCGTTTGAGGACTCTTAACACTTTAGCTTGTGCATTGTTCGTAGCCTATGGATTTATATTAGATATTTCTTGGCCTATTATAATATCTAATTCTGCTATTTTTGGAATCAATTTATATTACCTGTTTTTCAAGAAAAATTAGTATTTTCACAATATTAACTAATTAGACAATTTAATATTTAGCAATTCAATCTTTGTTACTGTTATTTATTTTTTGTTGGATTACAGCGTGATATTAATAGTTCTAAAATTTGTATTGAAGATACCTAAATCCATAACTAATAATCTAATTCTTAAAATTACTTCCCTTAACTCTCTAGTGGTTGGTTTTAGACTTATTATATCTTTGGTAGTTCAAAACCTTCTAGCTCTGTACACAGGTCAAGCAGGAATAGCTAAGGTAGGACAGTTAAGAAATTTATCATCAATTCTTATGAGCCTCACTTCTTTTGGGACATTTAATGGAGTTGTGAAGTATGTTTCAGATTACAAATCTGATAAAAAAAACCTGCTAAAATTATTTTCAACTTTATATGTTTTTAGCTTTACTGCGAGTGTTGTGTCATTTTTTGTTTTGTTTTTTGGAGCACACTATTTTTCAAATAAATTATTTTTTTCCGATACTTATGTAGTTGTATTTAAGGTAATTGCTGTTTCAGTTCCATTTATCTCAATCAACCGTATTTTTAGCGGAGTAATTAATGGGACTTCTGACTATAAAAAGCATAGTAAGATTGAATTTATATCACATTTTGTTGCAGCTATTTTATTATTAATTAGTCTTTACTTCTATTCTTTAAAGGGAGTTCTGATAGCAATTGCACTAACCCCTATAATACAATTATCCGTATTGCTCATAATTTTTGGAAGACTGCTGAAAGACTATGTAGATTTTAAGTCAATCACTTTTAAAATCCCTTTTTTTAAGCAACTTTTAGGATTTACAGCTATGTCTTTTGTAGCTACTGTTTTATCTAATTATATAGAAATTGATTTAAGAACTTTCATTTTAAAAAAAATTAGTGAAGCAGAAGCTGGGTCTTGGACCGCTATGAATTCGATTTCAAAAATTTATATGCAATTTTTAATTGCAATCTTCTCTTTATATATTTTACCTAAGTATGCAACGATAAACACATCATTTGAATTTAGAGCTGAAATAAAGAAAGTGTATAAGTCATTAGTTCCATTAGTGTTTATAGGAATGGTGTTAGTTTTTTCATTTAAAAATATATTAATTGAGTTCATTTTTACTAAAGATTTTCTAGGAATGGCTATTTTATTTAAATGGCAGTTAGCAGGAGATTTTGTGCGTTTCATTGCGAATGTGTTATCTTATTATTTTTTAGCCAAGAAGCAAATCAATTATTTTCTATTTACACAGTTAATAGGCTTGTTGATGTATTATATTTTTAGTAGGTTATTTCTTCCAAACTTTGGTACTGAAGGCGTAGTAATGGCACTTTTTGTTAGTAATTTGATATATTTAGCTAGTGTAATTTTTGTACTCAGGAAAACTATTATTGGAGATAATAGAACTCTGTAAAATTAAATTTTTAAAAATTTAGGCATGACTAATTTTAAAATTATAAGACAGATATTTTATAAATTTTTGATTATAATTTCTGTTGGTTTAGTTTTTGAGCTTATTTATAAGGGATTAAAGATTTCGATAGTTTATAATTCTTTTGAAAATATTCTATTTTCTTTCTTGTTATTAAGCCCCCTCTATTTAATTTCTCGTCGAATAATTCAATCAGTTTATGTTTACTTTATTTACTTTCTTTTTTGTTTGTGTACCTACTTTGAAACTGTTTATTACTATCTTTTTGATACTTTTTTGAGTGCCTCTTCATTATTTGTTTCATTAGAATCAAACAGATTTGAAGCAACTGAATTCCTTAGTTTCTACTTTGACTCTGAGGTTATAATGTTTTCTGTCATACTCATCGTAATGGTAGTCTTATCGGCTTATAGATTGACATCAAATCTGATTTTTTTAAAAAAAAGTTCCAAACAGATACAAATAAAGATTTCCGTTTGTATAGCCATTGTTGTTTTATTTCTTAAATTTTCTGCACTTATAGTTTATAATCTTCCGTATTTGATATTAAAATCTTCAATTGAGTATGTACTTGAATCTAATAAATTGGGTAATTATAAAACTAACAGTACTGGAGATTTTTTAAATGTATCTCGATCAGTAATTGGGGAAGATGAGGTATATGTTCTTGTTTTAGGGGAGTCTACGTCACGTGCCCATTTTGGATTATACAATTATTATAGAGCCACTACACCAAGACTTATTTCAATTAAAGACGAGTTGTCAGTATATAACAATGTAATTAGTGCACATCCTCATTCAATCACATCAATCACTAAATTACTGACCCTTGGCAACCGTGAGCATCCAGAAAAAATTAGTAAAGGGTCTATTATTCAACTTGCTAATAGTGCTGGTTTTGAAACTATATGGTTGTCAAACCAGAGGCCCATTGGCATCTATGAGAGTTTGGTTACTAAAATTGCTTTATCATCGTCTAGAAGTAATTTCTTAACGACTGTACAGGGGGTTCATAATAATGTATTGGATGGTGCGCTCTTACCCGAATTAGAAACTGTTCTGGCTAATTCTTCGTCATCAAAAAAACTTATTATTATTCATTTAATGGGAACACATGTCAATTATGCGAGTAGATACCCTGAAACTTTCAATACATTTACGGATACACCCATAAGCAATTACAAGTCTGACAAGATATCTAAAACAATTAATGATTACGATAATGCAGTGCTTTACACAGATCATGTAATCTCTAAAATCATTCAACAAATAAAAACTCTGAACAAGAGAAGTTTTGTTTTATATTTCTCTGACCATGGAGAAGAATTATTCAAAGATTACAATATGGCTGGTCACAATGAGGACATCTCAACCAAAGACATGTATGATGTCCCATTTATATTATGGCAATCCGAAAATTTTAAGAAACATAAGAATATAGAATTTGTCCTAGATAGACCGTATATGCTTGATGATTTGTTTCACAGTTTAGCAGATTTGTTAGGAATTTCAGCTCGAGAAGTTGATTTACAGAGAAGTATTTTTAGTTCTAATTTTAAAAGCAGAAAAAGAATTATTTTAAAAAATTCAGAATACGACTCGTATTTTAATTTAGATTAAATTTGATATAACTAACTATTTATAAATTTTACTTACAATTTGAGTGATCAAAATAATACTAAAATAAAGATATGCATTGTCACTTCTTCGCTGGGAAAAGGAGGTGCTCAAAAATCATCATCTGTTTTGTCAGTCCTATTAGATAGTTTAGGCTATGAGGTTTATATTGTTAGTATACTAGGAAATATTGACTATGAGTATAGAGGAACTTTGCTAAACTTGGGTGCTTTAAAAGAAGAATGTGATTCTCTTTTTGGTAAACTAAAAAGATTTTACATTTTTACTAATTTTATAAAAACCCATAATTTTGATTTTATAATTGACAGTCGTTCTAGACCTACTACCTTTAAACAATTTTTTATAAATAGATTAATCTATGTTAATCAAAAAGTAATTTATGTAGTACACAGTTTTAATCTTAGCAATTATTTACCTAAAAATAAATTCGTAGCGCAGAGTTTATACAAAAGTGCTTTTAGATTTATTGCAGTATCAGAAGCAATAAAATCTGAAATGATAAATAAGTATCAATTTGATAATGTGGTAGTAATTAATAATGCTATAATTAAGAGTCCTTTGAGCTCTAACAACAAACCATCACTTCTTTCACAAAATTTTATTTTATTTTTTGGAAGGATAGAAGATTCTGTAAAGAATTTAACATTACTGATTGATAGCTATATGCGCTCAGTTTTGAGTGATAAAAACATTAAACTAGTTTTATTAGGTGAAGGGAGTGATAAGTTGAAATTAGAGGATAAAGTTAAGGCTATGGACATGAATAAAAATATCTTGTTTTTACCTTATATGAAAAATCCAAGTCAAATTATTAGCAAAGCCATGTTTAGTATTCTTACGAGCAGGTTTGAAGGTTTTCCTACAATGTTAGTGGAAAGTTTATCTTTAGGGACTCCAGTCATATCAGTGAATTGTCAATCTGGTCCTTCTGAAATTATCATAAATACTCAAAATGGATTATTAGTAGAAAATTATAATCCTGAATCAATAGCTCAGGCTATGAACCGTTTTGTTATTGATAATGACCTTTACGAGCACTGTAAAAATAATGCTAAAAATAGTGTCGAGAAGTATAATATAGCACACATTTCAAGCCATTGGAGGAATATTATCGAAAGTGTTTAGCTTGTGGTAATTGTTTTTATTTAAAGGGAGATACGTATATGTTAAAACGTAATAATAAATTTTGTACTCGCTTTAACAGTGTTATTAAAATTGAAGGTAAGTTAAGTAATAAGCGTTGTTTTAAATTGAGACTTGAAGGTTTTATTGCGTTGGCTAGTAACTTGTAATTAGAATAATCTTTAGCTTCATTTCTTTCAATAGCTACAGAGAATCGATTTAAATCCATAAATTTTCTTAGAGAATCATTAGATTCACTTATTTCTATGTGTTTTTTAAATAGTTTTAATCTATCAATTCTGTTTTTTGAATAAGATAAATGATATTCTGGCGCTAAAATAATTTTAGTTGAACTTATTATTGCAGAAAATGCTATTGGCTTCTTAAGAGCTATACGGATCCACATATCGGTGTCTTGACCAGATTTCATTTCCTCATCAAACATTCCAATTTTGTCAAATGTTATTTTTGGTATCAAAACAGCCGATGTCCAGGCTATTCCATCTTTTGTTGAGGCTGAAAAATAATCATCAATTATTCCAAAGTGATTTGAACTAATTCCATTAAAGTTGCATTTTATGTTTCGACCATTAAAATATTTTTTATTGTATGCCGTAGCGTACAATCCACAGTTAGGAAAATTCTTGTAAAGTGAGTAGAGATTTTCTAAATGGTTTGGTTCCCAAATATCATCTCCGTCTAATAATGCAATTAAATCTGAGTTAGATTTAGATATTCCAAAGTTTCTTGCGTGAGACACACCATTATTCAAATTTGAGTAAACAGTAATTCGTTTATCATTGAAATGACTAATAATATTCATACTATCATCATTTGATCCATCATTGATAATAATAATTTCATAATCTAAAAATGTCTGTCTCAATACGCTATTTAACGTATCTTTTATGAAACGTTCTTTGTTAAATAGCGGGATTATTATTGAGATTATAGGCATAAATTATTTCTTACAAAAATGGTAAAATTTATAGAAGTCTAGAGTGATTAACGGCACTCTAAAATTAATTAACATCCAATAAATCAAAGGACTTAGTAATTTTCCTTTGAGCTTAACAATCTTAACTAAATGTAGTTTTTTTAATAATTTATAAGCCCAAACCAATTTACTTTGTTTTGAGTTAATTAAATTTTGATCATATAACTTTCTAATGGTTATTGAGGCATTTTTGGTTTTTAAGAGAAAGTTGTTATTATTATCAATACCCATATGGAATGTGTAATTGTCAATGTGTTTGAAAGGGATTTTGTGATATTCAATTTGTCCACTAAATGCTAAGTCAAGTCCGTAACTGTTTTTAAGAGAAATATTTATCAATTTAAAAGTTTCTCGACTGATTAACATGTTTCCAGAGTAGATATTTCTATATGGTTTAATTTCACGTTTCAAAGCTGACTTAAACTCTCTTTTGATTCCATATCTAAACCTCAAACGACTTTTATCAGAATATTGCTTTGGATACGAATAACCCCCAAAGAATATTTTTTTGTCTGGGTTATTTTGTATTGAATTTAGATAGTTCGGTATATATTTTTTTCCCTCAGGAATCATGTCTGCATCTACATATAAAATCCAGCTAAATTTTGCTTTCAAACTTAATTGTTTTCTCATTTCAGTTCTCCCGACACAGGACTCGACACGATGTAATTGAATTTGATCAGTTTTAATCAATTCAGAACTATCATAAACCATTTTATTCGAAAAGTCATCTCCAATAATAATTTCAAAATCAATATTACAAGAACTTGCCTGGTTGTGTAGTTCAACTACTAGTTTTTCAACATTGAAATTATGAGTAGGGATTAGTATAGAAAGCATGGTTAATTTTTTCGTTGGACTACTTCAAAAAGTTTAGAGTCTTCACATTTTAGTGTTTTTTTCGGGTATTTTAATATTAAAGCATAGTCATGGGTTGCCATTAATATTGTATGTCCTTTTTGATTAAGTTCTAGCAGTACTTCCATTACCTCCATACTTGTTTCCGGATCTAGGTTTCCAGTAGGTTCATCTGCTAAAATTAATTTTGGATCGTTTAGAAGAGCTCTAGCTATGGCGACACGTTGTTGCTCACCTCCTGAAAGTTCGTAAGGAAATTTGTGCACTTTAGTGTGCATTTTAACTTTTTTAAGCACTGCTTCTACTTTTGCAATAATCAGCTCTTTTTGTTTCCAGCCAGTAGCTTTTAAAACAAATTCCAGATTTCCTTTAACTGTAAGTTCATTCATTAGTTTGAAGTCCTGAAAAACTACACCAAGTTTTCGTCGTAAAAAAGGGATTTCTCTTTCTTTTATTGTTTTTAGATCCATTTCAACAATAGATCCATTTCCATTTGTCAATTGGAGGTCCCCATATAGAGTTTTTAGTAAGCTACTTTTTCCTGATCCAGTTTTTCCAATTAGATATATAAATTCTCCTTGTTTGATATCAATATTTATATCCTGCAGAACTAATTTGTTATTTTGAAAAATAGATACTTCTTGTAACTTTAATACTGAATTTGACATTGTTAATATTTAAAATAATTTTTATAAATGTATTACTATTTGATTCAATTATCAAAGAACACCCAAATATAAACGCCTTTGTTAAATTTTAATTATGTGATGTATATAATTTACTAATTTTTTAATCGTTCTAGTTTGTATATATTTTATATTTGATTTTTAAAATACCTATAAATTATGAACAGTATTAAATACTTAGTTCAACTTTTTTTAATGTTTTTTGTATTTGTTGGGTTTGCCCAAAAATCAACTATTTATTCACATCAATCAGTTAATTATAACTCTGCATTAACTCTTTATAATAAACAACAGTTTAATTCTGCTCAACTAATTTTTCAGTCAGTTCTTTCTAGCACTTCTGATTCTTTTTTAAAATCAAATGCTACTTATTATATTGCCAATTGCGCAGTTATGCTTAATCAACCTAATGCTAAATTTCTTTTAGAATCTTTTGTAAAAGATTACCCATACAGTACCAAGCGGAATTCGGCTTACTTCGAAATTGCAAATTATTATTTTAAAAGTTCTAAATATTCTGATGCCTGTAATTGGTATGCTAAAGTAGAAGCTATCAGACTTTCATTTTCTGATATGTATTCTTTTCATTTTAATTATGGTTACAGTCTATATAAAATAAAAAAATATAAAAAGGCAAAATTAAATTTTAACCAGATTCTAGGCTCTCAAAGATACGCCTCACAAGCTAAATATTATATGGGTTTTATGGCCTATGAGGCAGACGATTACAGCATGGCATCTGTATATTTTGATCAACTTGAAGGCATTTCGGCTTACAATGATAATTTAGCCTACTACCAAGCGGACTTGAATTTTAAATTAGGTAACTTTAAAAAAGCGATAGACTTAGCATTAGCACGCATCAAAGAGGGCTCGGCTAAGGAAATTTCTGAGCTTTCTAAAATCATTGGAGAAAGCTATTTTAAACTTGAGGAGTATCCTAAAGCAATTCCATATTTAGAAGCTTATAAAGGCAAAAAAGGACGCTGGAGTCATTCAGATTTCTATCAATTAGGCTATGCTTTTTATAAACAAAACGATTATCAAAAATCAATTAATGAGTTTAATAAAATAATAGAAGGTTCAAATGATATTTCTCAAAATGCCTACTACATTTTAGCAGAATGTTATCTCAATTTAAATAAAAAGCAAGCTGCGTTAAATGCGTTTAAAAATGCTTCTGAATTGGATTTTGTCTCGGAAATTACAGAAGATGCTTGGCTCAATTATGCTAAATTGAGCTGTGAAATTGGAAATCCATACCAGTCTACCACTGAAGTTTTAACCCGCTTTTTAAGTCTGTATCCTAATTCAGCCTTTAAAATTGAGTTTGAGTCATTACTCATTGATTCATACATTAATTCTAACAATTACAATGAGGCCCTGGAGTTTTTGAAAAATAAAACCAAACCTATTCACAAAGAAGCCTTCCAGAAAGTCACATTTCTAAGGGCACTAGAATTATATAACGCCGCCGACTACACCGCTTCTGATGCCCTATTAGATAATTCACTTTCCGTGTCTTTAGATCCAATTGTTAAGGCAAGAGCTACGTATTGGAGTGCAGAAGTCGCCTATCAATTAATGAGTTACAACAAGGCACTTGAAGGGTTTAAAGATTTCAAACAGCTAATCCAGAGTCCGCAGCTTGAAGAGTATGAAAACTTAAACTATAATTTAGCTTACACGTACTTCAAGCTAAAGCAGTATGGAAATGCCATTAAGAATTACCAGTTATTTATAAAAAATAAACCTTCCGATTTGGTGGTTCTAAACGATGCATATCTCAGAATGGCTGATTCCTATTTTGCGAGTTCTCAATACAAGCTAGCAATCGATGCCTACCAAGCAGCTTTGGATTTAAATATAATCGAATCAGACTATGCAACATTTCAAATAGCGGTTAGTACTGGGTATTTGGGTCAAATCGAAACTAAAATTAATGGTCTAAATAAGGTGATAAATTATAAATCATCCTATTTGAAAGATCAAGCACTTTTTGAATTAGCAAATACTTATGCAAATCAATCAAACTCCACCAAAGCTATTGAAATCTATAGTGAGTTAATAACAACTTATTCAAAGAGTTCTTTAGTGTCCAAAGCGTTATTGCGTAAGGGATTAATTGAGTATAATCAAAATGACATCCAATTAGCTCTAAAAAGTTTTAATTCCGTAGCGACTGGATATCCCTCTACGCCAGAAGCATTTCAGGCTATTAGTTCCTCACGTTCTATTTATATTGATTTAGGTCAGGTTGACAACTATGCACTTTGGGTCAAATCCTTAGATTATGCAAGCGTTACTGATAGTGAATTAGAAACGGCTACTTATGAAGCTGCAGAAAAACAGTATTTAGATAACAATACCAAAAAAGCGATTGAATTGTTTAATGTGTATATTATTAGTTTTTCAAATGGTAAACAACTTATAAAAGCTCATTTTTATCTTGCGGAATTGTATAACATGAGTGCTCTAACAGCTAATGCATTACCGCATTATCAATATGTTTGCGAGCAATCTGTAAGTGAGTTCACTGAACAAGCGCTGTTCAAAAGGTCTGAAATCTTACTAGATTCAGAAGATTATAAAGCGGCCTTGAATGTATTGTTACGACTAGAATCTGAATCAAAAAACCTACAAAAAAGGTTGTATGCACAGTCTAATTTAATGAAAGTGTATTTTCAATTCGAAGATTATGATGCTGCGATTCTTTATGCGGAGACGATCCTTAAAAACTCAAAAACAGATATTTATATAAAGAGTGACGCCTACATTATTACTGCAAGAGCTGCGATGCAAACAAATAATGAGATAAAAGCTCGATCAGCCTACAGTCAAGTTCAGGCAATTGCTAACGGAGCTATGGGGGCTGAAGCACAGTATTATGAGGCCTATTTCCTCAATTCTGATGGAAATTTTGAAGCCTCTAATAAAAGTGTTCAAGTATTGATAAAAAACTTTTCTAGCTATAAGTATTATGCTTCTAAAGGACTTATTATTATGGCTAAGAACTTTTATGCTCTAAATGATGATTTTCAAGCGACTTATATTTTAGAAAATGTCACTCAAAATTTTACAGACTTCAAGGAAGTTGTAGACGAAGCGCAATTAGAATTAGAACGGATTAAGTTAGAAGTTTCTAAGACCAACTCTACTGTAGAAACGGAATTACAAAATGAAAATTAAAATGACGAATATTAAATTAAAATACTATTTAAGTCTGCTTTTTAACTTGGCTGTTGTATTTTATTTTCAAAGGATAGAAGCACAAAATTCTCAAACACGTGTACAAGATTCTATCGACACGCAGGTAGTGACTATTGTAAAGCCATACACTCCCAAAATATCGGATGCCTTTAAGCTTAAGCAAGCGCCAAGTATAATGGTTTCTGAGGACTCTCAAAAAAGTATTAAGTATACTATTTTCTCTATTCCAGTCGCATCCACATTTACGCCTGCAAAAGTGAATTCTATCGGGGTAAAAAAATTTAAAAAAGAAAAATTATTTCAAAACTATACTTCTATCGGTCTTGGAAATTATGGTACTGTGTTAGGTAATTTTTATCTTAATCATAAAATCGGTAGAGGAGAGACTTTAGGAGGGTATATTGATCATCAATCGTCACAAGGTGGTATAGGCGGCCTTCAGTTAGAGGATTCTTTTTCAAATAATACGGTTTGGGTTAATTATGCGAAAACATTAAAAACGTTTACTTGGACTACGGACCTCGCCTATGCCCGTCAAGCGATTAATTGGTATGGACTCCCTTACCCAACAACCTTTTCTATAAACTCTAAGCAAGTTTATTCTGAACTGTCTTTTTCTAGCAAAGTGCATTTTAAAAAGGGTATTTTTCAAAGAGGATCAATTGATTTTCAACGATTTTCAGATGCCTATGGTTCTCAAGAATATCGGCTTGAGGCAGACTCAAGCCTGCAACTAAATATATTTGATCAATCAATTAACACGAATTTGAGTATTGATTATTTAAATGGGAAATTTAATCAAAACTACCTAGATACTGAACTGAATAGTTATGGAAACACTCTTTTTTTTGTAGCGCCATCCTATAAATATTCTTATGAAGATTTAGCGGTTTCAGTTGGAGTTAGAGCTGCTTTCTTAATCGATAACAATAAAGGTGTAAGTGAATTTTATATTTATCCGAATATTGAAGCTAGTTATTCAGTCGTTAATTCTATTGTTTTGGCTTACGCTCAGTTAAAAGGTGATTTAATTCAAAATACGTATTCTGATTTTGCACAAATCAATCCATTTATATCTCCTACTCTAAAGATTTGCCCAAGCTCAACTCCCTATAAATTAATCGTTGGTAGCAAAGGAAAACTATCAGAATCCATAGCATACGACCTGAACGGAAGTTATTCTAAACAAAACAATAAAGCGCTTTTCCGTTCCAATACTATTCTGAACCTTTCAGCACTCACTAACTACAATCAAGGAAACTCTTTTGGAATCGTCTATGATGACGTTGATGTTTTTAACGCTTCAGGCGCTTTAGAATTTGACATGATTGAAAAGTTAATGCTTCGATTTAAAGGAGACCTTTATAAGTATTCAAGTAATTTGGAACCAACGGTTTGGAATTTACCTAATTTTGAAGCGTCTCTGTTTCTAGATTATCAAATCTCAGACAAATGGGCATTGGTTGGAACTCTTTTTTACTATGGAGCCAGACAAGATTCTACTACAAACGATTCCCTACTCTCTGAGATTATCAATGAGACTTTAGATTCTTTTTTTGATGCCAACTTTCAGTTAGATTATCAGGTTTCATCTCAATGGGGTGCCTTTGTGAAAGTTAATAATATGACCAATTCTAATTATAGCCAGTGGAACCATTACCCAGTTCAAGGGTTTCAGATTTTAGGAGGCGCGAGTTATAAATTTGACTTTTAAGCCAATGTTATTTTTGCTAGAAAGTCAAAATGAGGGCCTTCTTCAATTAATTCGCATCGCAGTCCAGCCTGTTCACAAGCAATTTTAAGGTTTTCAAAATCAATGTACATCCAGCTAAAGGTAGCCTCTAGGTTTTTATAACGTGCAGTATAGTCAAGTTCGCCATAATAGTCTTTTGTGGCATCAATCCAATAACCTCCATCTTCATGTTCGTACATATAATTAATGTCAGAAGAATCAATTAGGATTTGCCCGTTTGAATTTATAAGTGTTTTTAGATGGCTTAATACAAAAGGCGTATGTGCTAGCGATTGGAAAACCCCATACCCATTCGTCAATAATAACAGGGTATCAAAAGAGGCAGTTTCGTCCATTAATTACAATACATGTGCCTGGTTTAATCCACGCAAAAGACAGACTTCAATCGCCCCTACAGAAGTGTCGATAGATTTCACCTCTAGTCCTTTTGATTTTAAATACAAACTATGACTGCCGGCCCAATATCCAATACCAAGTACAGTACACTTAGATAGTTTTAAGGCTGTTTTCTCAAGAGAAGGCGTCTCTAAGTGATTTATAAATAAATAGGGTAAGTGCAAAGAATCTGCTTCTTTAATACTTGTAGAAGTTATTAGGTCTTCAGAACAATTTCTGATTTGTAACCTAAAATTACAGTTCCAAAAATATCTTTCATTATACTGAGCTATTTATTCTTAGTTTTGCAGCATGCAAGACCAATTAAAAACCCTTTCAAAAGAAGCCAAAGACAAGCAAAAGGAGCATAAAGCCTTTTTTATTAAACTTAGAAAAAAAACTCCAAAAAAACTCGATTTGATTATGGAAAAACTCCATGAATCGGAGTTTGAAAAAACAGACTGTCTTGAGTGTGCAAACTGTTGTAAAACAACCAGTCCAATTTTTACGACTAAAGATATAGAGCGTATATCAAAATCATTTAGAATTAAAACAAGACAGTTTGTTGATACGTATCTAAATTTAGATGCCGATTCTGATTATGTTTTGAAATCATCTCCTTGCACGTTCTTGGCAGCCGATAATATGTGTAATATTTATGATGTGCGTCCCAAAGCCTGTCGAGAATATCCTCATACCAATCGAAAAAAATTTGAAAAAATATCAGACTTAACACTTAAGAATGTTGCGATCTGTCCAGCTACATTTAATATCGTTGAGGCTTTAAGAGCTAAATTAAAATAATTATATTTATAAAATTTTAATGATATCATGGAACAGCTTATTCATTATTTCGAAACAATTCCTTCTTTACACCGCAGCGGTATTTTAGTAGGGGGGTTAACGTTTTTTTGGATACTGGAGGGCTCTTTGCCTTTGTTTAAATTTAGTTACAACAAATGGAAACACGCGTTCCCAAACTTGTTTTTTACGTTCACAACCATCATAATTAATTTTACATTAGCATTTTTATTACTCAGTGCAGCCGACTGGGTCGTGGTTAATGAGTTTGGAATTCTAAACTGGCTTCCTCACATGCCACTTTGGTTGTATGTTCTTTTAGGAGTACTCCTCATGGATTTTTTAGGCGCTTATTTACCTCATTTTAGAGAACATAAAGTGCCACCACTTTGGATGGTTCACCTGGTTCATCACTCCGATCACAAGGTGGATATCACAACTGCTAATCGTCACCATCCTTTGGAAAGTGTTATTCGTTATGTATTTACTCTTGCTGGGGTTTTTATCATTGGAACCCCTATAGGTATTGTGATGTTATACCAGTCAATGTCTCTCGTAGCAACCCAGTTTAGTCATGCAAACATCAAACTTCCTAAGAAATTAGATTACGTGTTAAGTTTTGTATTGATATCTCCAGACATGCATAAGATTCATCACCATTATCAGTTGCCCCATACGGATGCTAATTACGGAAATATTTTTTCTATCTGGGATCGATTGTTAGGAACGTATGTATACATGGAGCGAGAGCATATTGTTTATGGCGTTGACACTTTTCCAAATGAGGAAGAAAATACTAGTTTAAAGCAGTTATTAAAACAGCCTTTTCAGTCGTATAGAAAGCCTACAACGGATATAGTAGATAAGGCGCTCTAAGTCGTTTGTACTTTTGAATGTCTTCTTTCCAACTCGCCCTTATTTGTTGAGCAGTCCAGCCATTTTCAATCTTTTCCTGTAGTAGTTCTTGCCCCGCTAGTTTGGTGAAAAAGGGATTAAAAAACACTGTTTTATTAGAGGTGTTTTGGTAAGCATCTATAAGCCATTTAAGTTCGATATAATCTAAATATGGTTGATTTCGAAGGTTTAATCCTTTGCAAGTGTCTCCTTCATGAACTGGATATTTGGCCCCAATCTTAGATCGTGGTGTAAATTCATAATTATATAAGTCGCCATCCAAATAAGGACTTCCAATAACTTGAAATTGGTTTTCTGTCCCGCGTCCCATGCTCATATTAGTTCCTTCAAAAAAGCACAAACTTGGGTATAAATTGATGGCTTTTGAGTTTGGAAGGTTGGGGGATGGGTTGATAGGTAGTTTGTAAGATGTTGAGTGGGTGTAGTTTTGTAAAGAAATTACTTTTAAGTCGCACTTCACACCCTCTTTTAGCCAGTCTTCTCCATTAATCATTTGAGCATATTCTCCTACCGTCATTCCATGCACTGCAGGGACAGGATGCATTCCTACAAAACTAGTATATTTAAGATCTAAAGTAGGGCCATCTACATAATGACCGTTTGGATTTGGGCGGTCTAAAACCAAAATAGTGATACCTAAATTAGCGCATGTTTCCATCATGTAATGAAGTGTGGATAAAAACGTATAAAAACGAGCACCTACATCTTGAACATCAAAAACAACTACATCTAAGTCGGATAAAATAGCTGAATTAGGAATTTTATTTGCGCCATATAAAGAGACAATTGGAATGCCACTTCCAGTATCGACACCATCTTTTATATATTCGCCAGCATCAGCTGTCCCTCTAAATCCGTGCTCTGGTGCAAATACCTTTTTTATTTTTATATTTAAAGTCAATAATGAATCTACTAAATGTGTGTAGCCTTCGGGATTAAAGATAACAGAGGTTTGATTGGCTACAATCCCGATATTTTTGTTTTTTAAAATAGGGAGGTATCGCTCTGTCTGCTGGGCCCCCAAAATAATAGGGTCTGTGTTTTTAAAATTCGTAGTTTGTGAATTAGACTCGTTTGTGAGATAAAGAATAGTCACACCTAATAATAAAATAGTATTTTTGAAAAAATTAATATGCATTTAAAAATTTTGAATTACGAATATTTTTTAGCGAGGCGTATCATAAAAAATAAGTCTTATAAAAGTAGTGTATCATCACCAATAATAAAAATTGGAATTGCTGCAATTGCAATTAGTATTATTGTAATGCTTATTGCGATTGCCACTGGATTTGGATTGGAGAAAAAAATTCGTGACAAAGCGGTTGCGTTCAGTGGACATATAACTATTTCTAATTTTGATAGTAATGAGTCCGAAGGTGGACATGTACCGATTTTAAAAACACAAAAATTTTATCCTAAATTTAAGTCTATTTCAGGAATTTCTCATATTCAAGCCGTAGCCAATAAGTTTGGAGTCATCAGAACTAGTACTGATTTCGAAGGCTTGTTTTTAAAAGGCGTTGGTTCTGATTACGACTGGCATTATTTTAAAGATTTCTTAGTAGAAGGACGTTTGCCTAATTACTCTACTAATTATAGTAGTGAGGTTTTAGTTTCTTCATATTTGGCAGATCGTTTGGGGTTTGTCACTGGTGATAGTTTTCAGATGTATTTTATTAAGCCTGACCCAAGTAAAGCTCCAAGTATAATGAAATACGACGTTGTAGGTATATTCAATTCTGGCTTTGAAGAATTAGATAAAACCTACATTATTGGAGATATTAATCATGTTCAAAGATTAAATAAATGGACCAAAGACCAAATTGGTAATTTTGAGGTTTTTGTGTCAAATTTTAACGAGTTGGATCGTATTGGCAGCCAGGTATATTCTCAAACACCTTCAACACTTAATTCTGTAACTGTTAAACAAAAGTATGCTACTATTTTTGAGTGGATACCAATTTTTACGACTAATATTTATATTATTTTGATGATCATGATTTTTGTAGGTGCGATTAATATGATTACGGCCTTATTGGTTTTAATATTAGAGCGTACTCAGATGATTGGAATTTTAAAATCATTGGGAAGTAGTAACTTTAGCATTCGAAAGCTTTTCTTGTATAATGCTTCATACCTTATCATTTGTGGTTTATTTTGGGGGAATCTAATTGGATTAGGTATTTTATTAATTCAAAGAAAGTTTCAATTTTTAACTTTAGATCCGTCTGTTTATTATGTTACTGTAGCCCCGGTCTATCTCGATTGGACTTATGTAATTTTACTTAATTTAATGACTTTTGTGCTTTGCTTTTTAATGTTATTAATTCCATCTTTTTTGATAAGTAAAATTTCACCTGTCAAGGCGATTAACTTTAATTAAAAGTTATAAGTTACTCATTTGTAACCCGTAAATTTAACGTAATTTTGTAATAAATTTAAAGTAATGAAATACGTCGAAAATATATTAGGCACTATTGGAAATACTCCTTTAGTTAAAATGAATGTATTGACAAAGGAATTACCTTGTTTGGTATTAGCCAAATATGAAACATTTAATCCCGGAAATTCGGTTAAGGATCGCATGGCCTTACAAATGATAAATGATGCAGAGGCAGATGGTCGTCTTAAGCCTGGAGGAACTATTATTGAAGGTACTTCTGGAAATACAGGAATGGGATTAGCTTTGGCTGGAATCATTAAAGGTTACAAATGTATATTTGTATTAGCAGATAAGCAATCAAAAGAAAAAATGGATATTTTACGTGCTGTAGGTGCTGAAGTTGTTGTTTGCCCTACTTCTGTTGAGCCTGAAGATCCAAGTTCTTATTATTCTGTATCTAAAAGATTAGCTGAAGAAACACCTAATTCTTGGTATGTTAATCAATATGACAATCCAAGTAATTGTAAGGCCCATTTCCTTAGTACGGGTCCAGAAATATGGGATCAAACAGATGGTAAAATCACTCATTTTGTTGTTGGAGTTGGTACAGGTGGAACTATCTCAGGGGTTGGAAGTTATTTAAAAATGAAAAATCCAAATATTAAAATATGGGGGATTGACACGTATGGAAGTGTTTTTAAGAAATATCATGAAACAGGTATTTTTGATGAAAATGAGATTTATCCTTACGTAACAGAAGGTATCGGAGAAGATATTTTACCAATGAATGTTAACTTTGGAGTTATTGACGGCTTTACTAAAGTAACTGATAAAGATGCGGCTGTTTACACGCAACGTTTGGCTAAAGAAGAAGGGATGTTTTTAGGCAACTCTGCAGGGGCCGCTATTAAAGGTCTTCTTCAGCTAAAGTCTCACTTTAAGGACGACGATGTAGTGGTTGTATTATTTCATGATCACGGTACTCGATATGTCGGCAAAATGTTTAATGACGACTGGATGCGTAAAATGAAATATTTAGAATAATTTAACCTAACATATTTAAGTGTTACTTTATTATGATTTAAAATAAAGCCATTGAGTTAATTATATTAAGTGTTTTTTTAAACTAATTTCATAAATTGCCTTATGAAGATATTTTATAAAGTTTTATTATACTTACAAAAATATGGTTTTTACGTATGTCAGCGTATTGCAGATCGTTTCGGAATGCGAGCTAAGGTAGTTAGGACTTCATTTATTTACTTAACATTTGTAACATTAGGGTTTGGTTTTGCTTTTTATTTGTTCCTTGCTTTTTGGATTAGAATCAAGGATTTTATATACTCAAAGAGAACCTCTGTTTTTGATATTTAACTTATGAAAAACCCATTTAATAAGTTGTTTAAGTCAAAAATTAATACAGCTGTTAGCTTATTAATCTTACTTTTATTTACAGGAATAGTTGGCTTCAAGCTAATGTCTAATTATTCTTGGCTTGATGCAGTTTACATGACAGTAATCACTGTGACTACTGTTGGATTTGGTGAAGTTCAACCGCTAGACACACAAGCAAAAATTTTTACTGTTTTTTTAATATTAACTAGCGTATTTATTGTTGGTTATGCTTTTAAAATTATTACTGAATATTTAATATCTAAAAATGATATATCGGAACTAAAACATAAAAAGATGCAAAAAGAAATTGATTCGCTTTCCAATCATATTGTCATATGTGGTTTTGGAAGAAATGGAAAACAGTCTGCCAAAAAGCTACTAATGCATAATCGTCCCTTTGTAGTTATTGAATCAAATAAGGAGCTCATAGAAAAGTATCAAAAAGATGGTATTTTATTTGTTTGTGGAAATGCAAAGGAAGATGAAGCGCTAAATCATGCAGGATTAGATCGTGCAGAGTGTTTAATCTCTGCACTTCCTAATGATTCTGATAACGTGTTTGTTGTTCTATCGGCCCGTCAACTTAACTCTAAAATGCGAATTATAAGTCGTGCTTCTAATGAATCTTCTTATAGTAAATTAAAATTAGCTGGTGCAAATAATGTGATTTTACCAGATATAATTGGTGGAGATCATATGGCCTCTTTGGTGGTTGTTCCAGACCTGTTAGAGTTTATTGATAACCTTTCTATTGTTGGAGAAGGAAGTATAAACATTGAGGAAATAGCAGTAGAACAACTTTATGATATTTCTGAGATAAAGACTATCAAAGATTTACAATTACGAAAAAATACTGGCTGTAGTGTTATTGGTTACAAAACCGAGTCTGGTGAATATGTAGTTAATCCTGAAGCGAGCCAGAATCTAGTCCCTAACTCAAAAGTGATTGTTTTAGGGCGTCCAGAACAAATTCAGAAACTTAATTCCACATACAATATTCACATTGAATAATCTATTTATTACAGACTCTAATCAGCTTACACATTTTAATAACTCATTTTTTTTCCTCATCTTGTTGATTAATTAAATAAGAACAAAATTTAGATTATGAAAACATACATTCAAACTACTATTGCTATGATTTTACCATTAATTTCCTTTGGTCAAGACAAAGGAATAGATCAAATTATTGATGAGAAATTTGGTAATGCTACAGGATGGTTTGTAGATTTTATTTTTTATAAGATCCCATTTTCTGAAAATATTCAAATATTTTGGGTGTTATTTCCACTAATTTTAGGAGCTACTTATTTTACTATTTATTTTAAGTTTATAAATTTTACAGGTTTTTTAACTTCCATAAACATAGTTAGAGGTAAGTATGATGATTTAGATAATCACGAAGTTACCCCAATTCAGGGTGATTTAAATCCATTAACTAACAATATTGGTTCTGACAAACCTAATGACGCTGAAGGCGAGGTGACTCACTTTCAGGCTCTTACTGCTGCTTTGTCTGCTACCGTTGGACTTGGGAATATTGCAGGGGTCGCTATAGCTGTATCCATTGGGGGTGCAGGTGCTACTTTTTGGATGATCGTAGCAGGTTTTCTTGGAATGGCATCAAAGTTTGTGGAATGCACCCTTGGAGTTAAATACAGAGACGTTGACGAAAATGGTACCGTATATGGAGGTCCAATGTATTATCTAACTAAAGGACTTAAATCCAAAGGTCTTGAAAAATTAGGTAAATTTTTAGCAATTGTTTTTGCAGTATTTGTTATTGGAGGCTCTTTTGGAGGTGGTAATATGTTTCAGGTGAATCAAGCTTTTCAACTTGTTGAAAATATTACTGGCGGGGAAACTTCTTTTATACACGGAAAAGGATGGTTGTTTGGATTAGTTATGGCGTTTCTTGTAGGGATAGTTATTATAGGAGGTATTAAAAAAATTGCTAAAGTTACTGACAAAATTGTCCCATTTATGGTTGTTATATATGTATCTGCATCATTATTTGTAATTCTTTCTAACTACACGATGATTGGAGATGCATTCACTCAAATATTCAAAGGAGCTTTTAGTCCTGAAGGAGTTGCTGGAGGTGCTATTGGAGTCTTAGTTCAAGGATTTAAACGTGCTGCATTTTCTAACGAGGCTGGAGTTGGCTCTGCTTCAATTGCCCATTCAGCTGTCAAGACTAAATATGCTGCTTCTGAAGGAATGGTAGCACTTTTAGAACCTTTTATTGATACTGTAGTAGTCTGTACGATGACTGCATTAGTCTTAATAATAACTGGAAATGTAGCTGTTGAGAATTCTAGTTTAAATGATGCTCAGGCAATTCTTTTAACCTCTGGAGCTTTTGAGTCAGTTATTTCATGGTTTCCTTATGTTCTCACTATTGCTGTTGTTTTATTCGCATTCAGCACTATGATTTCGTGGTCATATTATGGGTTTCAAGGTTGGGCTTATTTATTTGGAAGATCTAAAAAAATGGAATATTTGTATAAAGTTATTTTTTGTCTTTTCGTCGTTGTTGGTTCAGCAGCAAGTCTAGGTTCAGTGATTGGTTTTTCTGATGCTATGATTTTTGCTATGATGGTTCCAAATATGGTTGGAATTGTGATTCTAGCTCCTAAAGTAAAAAAAGAACTTATGAAATTTATGAATTTGATAAAACGATAACAAGATTTTTTTTAGGCTGCCCCCCTTTTTTATTTTGAAACTCAAATTGTTGTAAGATTATATTATGTAAATAACCCATAATACCATACTCTTTTCATGGGAACAAATACTGATTACTTGTTTTAAATTATTCTACCAATTATTAATGCTATTTGGATTAACTACTTGTTATATCAAGACAATTATTGAACTGATTTGTAGGCTTGTTAGAAATACTTCAATTAATTTAATCTCATGTATAGTTGACAGACTTTGTTAAAAATAGGCTATAATTTATTTAGTAATTAACAAAAGTTAAAGAATTTCCATATAAATAGTTGAATATTATTAAATATATTTGTGCCCTAATTTATACGAGTCTATGAACTTTAATTATTCCGAAGAACAAAATCTAATAGCTAACTCTGCTAGAGAGTTTGCTGAACAATATGTCAAACCTTTTGTAATGGAATGGGATGAGTCTCAATATTTTCCTGCAGACGTATTACACAAGGCTGGTGAAATGGGTTTTATGGGTATTTTTATACCAGAAGAATACGGAGGCTCAGGCCTTGGATATCATGAATATGTAGCTATTATTGAAGAAATTTCTAAAGTTGACCCTTCTATAGGATTATCTATCGCTGCTCATAATTCTCTATGTACTGGACATATTTTTTATTTTGGTAATAATGAGCAAAAGAGAAACTGGCTTCCTAAGTTAGCTTCAGGTGAATGGATAGGAGCATGGGGTTTAACTGAACATAACACTGGTAGTGACGCAGGAGGTATGAATACAACAGCCATTAAAGACGGAGATTATTTTATTTTAAATGGTTCAAAAAATTTTATTACCCATGGGATTTCTGGTGATTTAGCTGTAGTTATTGCTAGAACTGGTGAAAAAGGAGATTCACATGGAATGTCAGCCTTTGCTGTAGAAAAAGGTACGCCTGGTTTCTCTTCTGGTAAAAAAGAAGACAAATTGGGTATGCGTGCAAGTGAAACAGCCGAACTAGTATTTGATAATTGTCGTATTCACAAAGACAATTTAATCGGAAAAGAGGGTGACGGTTTTATCCAGTCTCTCAAAATTTTAGATGGTGGAAGAATTTCAATCGGAGCTTTGTCTTTGGGGATATCCAAGGGCGCCTATGAAGCCTCTTTGAAATATGCAAAAGAGCGTGTCCAGTTTGGAAAGTCAATTTCTAGCTTTCAAGGTATATCTTTTAAGTTGTCTGAAATGGCTACAGATATTGAAGCATCAGAGTTGCTGATTCATAAAGCAGCTTTTTTAAAAAATAATGGAGAAAAAGTGACAACTTTAGGTGCGATGGCTAAGATGTATGCTAGCGAAGCTTGTGTGAAAATTGCCAGTGAAGCTGTTCAGATTCACGGGGGATATGGGTATACTAAAGAATTTCCTGTAGAAAAGTTTTACAGGGATTCTAAGCTATGCACCATAGGAGAGGGAACTACTGAAATTCAAAAAGTGGTTATCTCTAGAAATATTTTAAAATAAGTATTGCGAAACAATAATTAATTTTATATTTGCACACAATCTAAAAGAGAGGAGGTTAAGATACTATGTTAATAATACCAATAAAAGAAGGAGAGAATATAGATAGAGCACTGAAACGTTTTAAACGTAAGTTTGATAAAACTGGTACCAAACGCTCTCTACAAACTCGAAAGCAGTTTATAAAACCATCTGTTAAACGTAGAGCTCAAATCCAGAAAGCACAATATATTCAAGGACTAAGAGACGCTGAAAATATATAATTTTAGTTACTTGTTAATTCAAAAAGCACCCTACTACACTAGGGTGCTTTTTTTATAACATCCCTAAAAACTTTATAAGTTTTTTTCAAAATTATAATTTTTCATATATTAGTGTTAAACATTTACTTAATGGCTGTCAAAAAATTTATTGACTATTTACTATTTGAGAAAAAGTATTCTAATCACACAGCTGTAGCTTATAAAAAAGACATAGAAATGTTTGAATCATTTCTTTCAAAAAAATTTCCTCAATCAAACTCCTTAAATGTAAATTATTCTTTAATAAGAAGCTGGATTGTTAAATTAGTCAGTGATAAGATCTCTAACCGTACAATCAATCGCAAGATATCCTCATTGAATAGTTACTACAAGTTTCTAGTAAAGATTAACGCTATTAAATTGAATCCCTTAACTAACCATAAGGCGTTAAAGATGAGTAAAAAACTTCAAGTTCCATTTTCAGAGACTGAAATCATGAGTGTTTTAAGTTTGATAGAAACTGATAGTTTTGAAGGTCTCAGAAATAAGCTGATTGTTGAATTGTTTTATTCAACAGGAATGCGTCGAACTGAACTAGTAAACCTTCAGTTGAATGATGTTGATATTTCTAAAAGTCAATTGAAGGTGCTAGGTAAGCGAAATAAAGAAAGATTTATTCCGCTGTTACAAACGGTTCTAGAAACTTACAAGGCATACATAATTGTTCGCTCAACTTTAAAAAGTTTAAACAGATCGAAATTTATTTTCTTGACCAAAAATGGACAAAGAGTTTATGATAAACTTGTGTACAGAGTCATAACAAATTACTTTGATTCTGTTTCATCTAAGGTTAAAAAAAGCCCTCATATTTTAAGACATTCCTTTGCGACTCATCTTCTAAATAATGGAGCTGATTTGAATTCAGTAAAAGAGCTTCTAGGTCATTCTAGCTTAGCTGCTACTCAAATTTACACACACAACAACATGGCCGAGCTCCAAAAAGTGTACAAAAAAGCACATCCTAGGGCAGTCTCCTAGTTATTAGTTTTAATTATAATTTCATTACAAACTAAAAACCCAATCAGTTAATTTTAATGTAGATCAAAAACTAATTAAGTTTGTTCAATTAACAATTGATAAGTTAGATTAGTTTATTATGAGATAACCAAGTCAACTATCTATCCCAAAGTATAAAATTTGTTAAAAAAGACTAACAAGATCTTTTAGGCTGAATTGTAAAATACCGCAGGAGTTACAACTTTTTAGAATATTTTTAGAATATTTTTAGAATTTTTGAAGAATGAGTCAGTGCAGCGTTTAATGTTTTAAAAAGAAAGTTGAAAAAACGAAAATAAAAATTACATAAATATTCGTGATATTTTTCTTAAAAAATGTTTTGAAACATAAAAAATATATATACATTTGCAGTCCGCTAGAAATAGCGGGTTTTTTTAGTGCCTCAAAAACACAAAAAGATGCAGATGT